>Ga0210383_10005037_pt1 | contig 11655 bp, 12 predicted proteins | sample IncBWC14OmetaG_FD_160072 | JGI IMG/M metagenome (GOLD analysis project Ga0210383, IMG submission 160072) | Forest soil microbial communities from Barre Woods Harvard Forest LTER site, Petersham, Massachusetts, United States - Inc-BW-C-14-O ...
CCCTTATCGAAGAGGCCAGGGCGATCGAGGACGCGGGCGTGCCGGTGGCCATCGTCGACATCTACTTCCCCCGCGACGAGCAGCCCCGCCGGGTGGTTGTGGAGGCCGACGTGTTCGACAAGCTGGCCACCGACAAGCCCATGGAGGAACTGCTGGCCACCGCCCGGCCGGTCCGGCGCGCGCCGCGGTCGGCGGCGGCGCCCGCGGCCCGGGAGGACCGCATCAACTACGGCACGCTCGAACACGCGGGCAAGCCGCACAAGGGCAAGACCACCGACACGGAAAAGCAGCTTGTCCGGGCTCACCTCGACGAGATCAACGAACGGCTGGCCGCACAGAACCTGCGGACGATCAGCCTCACCGACCCGGACCACATTGAGCGCTACGGCCTCGAAGAACTCGCCGAGGCGCAGTCCAGCGACCACCCCGGGCAGACCAGCTTCGCCGAGGAGCAGGCCAGCAACGCGGCCTAGTTATCCAGGCAGGGCCAGGCCGGCCGGGTTGACCTGGGGCAGCATTCCGGATGCGACCACCGCGTCCACCGATGGCCGCAGTAGCGCGATGACCTCTTCGGTGCCTTGTTCCCCAAGCGGGGCCAGCCCGCCGGTCCAGGCGCGTTCGTCTGTGTGCGCCTCGATCGTCTCGAGTACGGCGCGGCCGGCGTCGGTAAGCGTGGGGCTGGCGTCCGGGGTGAGCAGGCCGCGGCTGCGCAGTGCCTCGGCCGCGGCGGCCCAGTCCTCATCGGGCCAGCCCCTTGCCTGGCGTATCAGCTCCTCAGGGAAACGGCCGTCCGCGATCTGGAGCAGGTGCGCTTGCAGCCCGGTGATCCCCTCGGTGACCATGGCCGCGATGTGCCCGTCGCCGCGGTGTTCTCGCAACGTGGCGGTCAGCTGCCAGAGCCTGCCGACCGGGTCATCGGGCGGCTGGACGGCGGCGTTGGCCGCGAACAAGGGCCGGCCGGTCGGGTCGGCGGCCGCGGCCACCGGGCCGAGCAGGCTGGCCGCCTGCTCACAGGCCGCCGGGTCCGCCCCGGCGCCGCGGAGCGCCGCGATGCTGACCTCGGCGCGGGTATCGAGGCAGGCTTGCGGCGTGGTGCGTGACCAGGCGTCGGGCAGGGCCTTGGCCACCATGGCCGGGCAGAACCCGGCGAAGGCCGCGACAACGGGACCAGCCGGAACCGCCCCAAGCGGCGCGGCCCGGAACGCGAAGTAGGTCATCCAGTAACCGCGCAGGCCCAGCCCGATTCCGGCGGCCCGCACACCTTCGGCGAAGTAGGTGACGTCGTGCAGGGTTTCCACGGTGGCCCACAGACGGCGGGCGGGATGTGTGTGCACGGGAGGATTCTAATTTTGCTCTTTCTGCGCCGCGATGGCGGCCACGGTGGCGGTGATGCTGGCCTCGGCCGCCGTCTTGTCGACGCCGAGCTCGGTGAGCAGGCCGGAGCCGTCTTCGAGCTCGAGCAGCGCCAGCAGAATGTGCTCGGTCCCGATGTAGTTGTGGCCGAGCCGCAGGGCTTCCCGGAAGGTGAGCTCCAGCGTCTTTTTTGCCTGCTGGCCGAACGGGATCAGCGGGGGCACTTCTCCCGCGGCCGGCGGCAGCGCCGCGGTGACTGCCCGCCGGACCTCTTCCAGGGGCACGCCCTGCGCGGTGATCGTCCGGCTGGCGACAGCCTCCGGCTCGGTCAGCAGCCCGAGGATCAGGTGTCCCGTGCTGATCTGGTCGTTGCCTGCCGCGCGGGCCTCGTTCTGCGACGCCACCACGACATTCCGCGCTCGCTCGGTAAACCGGCCGAATCCCTGGGTGGAATCGAGATCGACCGGCTGGCCGGGATCCTTCGGGACGAACCGCTTCTGGGCCGCCTGCTTGGTGACTCCCATGCTTGCGCCGATGGCCGTCCAGGACGCGCCCGAGCGCCGCGCCTGGTCGACGAAGTGGCCGATCAGATGGTCGGCCACATCGCCGAGATGGTCGGCGACGATGACCGCCCCGGAGAGCTGTTCAAGGGGATCTGAGTGCACCTTCTTTATCGCCTCGATGAGGTCGTCAAGCCGGACCGGGTTGGTGAGGGGGACTGGGTTCGCCATGTCGTCAACCGTAAGTTGACGCAATGGCGTTGTCAACCCAAGGTTGACGACCGCCGCATGGCACGATGAGCTCGTGAGTGCGGACCTCAGCGAGCTTGCCCGTCCCAGGCGCGGACACTTTGACCTGGATACCGGCTATCACGGTGACCTGTGGCTGGAGCTTGACGGCCTGTTTCTCTGGCCGGCCCGGATCCGGCCCGCTGTCCGGAACCTCGCCGGCCATGTGCGCCAGTACGAGCCCGTCGCGGTGTGCGGGCCGGTGGCCGGTGGCGCATTCCTGGCCCAGATGGTGGCCGAGATCCTCGGCGCCGCCTTCCTGCCGGCCTACTACGAACCCGGCCCTCCGGCCCGCTACCGGCTCCCCCGCGCCGCACGAGACGAGATCGCCGGCTGGCCGGTGGCCGTGGTGGACGACGCGGTCAACGCCGGCACCGCGGTGCGGGCCAGCTGCCAGGAACTCCGCGCCGCCGGTGCGGTACCCGTCGCGGTGGCCGCCCTGCTCGCCCTCGGCCCAGCCGCCACCGCCATCACCGGCACACTGGGCCTGCCTTTCCACGCCCTCGCGGCCCTGCCGAGCCAAGCCTGGCCCGCCCACGCCTGCCCCCTGTGCGCCGCCGGAACTCCACTCGACCAGCCACCGGCCTGAGGAGGATGATCAGTAGGTAGACGGTGTCGCAGGACCTCGTGCGTAGGGGGTTGATCGGGGAATGCAGGACATCAAGGCCGTTGCCCCACAGGTGGTACAGGCACTGCAGCAGTGGTACGGAGCGGACCCGTACGGCCAGAGGTTCGGCCTGTACAGCCACCATGATCCGTTTATGGATGTCCACTGGCGGAACTCGAAGAATCTGCGGCAGGCCGGCCGCAACTTCGTCAACAGCGCAATCGCCCTCACCGCCCAGCGCAACCGCGTTCAGGACACGACCACCTGGTGGATCAGTGCCAACGCCATCAACGCGGTGATCGACTACATGCTGATCACCGGTGATCGTTCCTATCTGACATCCGTCGTGGAGAACACGTTCACGAGGGCTCCAGGCGCCCACCGGCCCGTAAAGGCTCGCGGGTTCTTGTCCCAGCCGTTTTTCCCGCCCCGCGGTCCCTTCTACACGGGCTTCACCAACAGCTACTACGATGATGAGGGCTGGTGGGCGCTCGCCTGGATTGACGCTTACGACCTGACCGGCAAGATGGATTACCTCACCGCCGCCACGGAGATATTCCAGGATATGACCGGCGCCTGGGATGACCAATGGGGCGGAGGAATCTACTGGGGTAAGCACAACGGGCAGCCGGACCGCGCCGGCGCCGGAGCGGTGCCACACGGCTGGGCCGGACCGTACAAGAACGCGATTGCCAACGCGCTGTTCATCGCCGTGGCCGCAGCGCTGGGCACCAGGTACCTGGGCCGGAACCCGGCGGGCACTGACCATAGCGATTACCTGGACTGGGCCCTTCGCGGCTGGAAATGGTTCAGTTCGCCGCACCCGGACGGCGTGGCCATGATCAATGAGGCCAGCCTCGTCAACGACTCGCCAAATAACCGGGGCATGAACGATAACACGGAAAGCATTTGGTCCTATAATCAAGGAGTCATACTCAGCGGACTGTCCGATCTCACCGGGCTCACCGGCGACGGGGCCTACCTAAGCTCGGCGGAGAAAATAGCTGACACCTTTATCAAGGCCCCCGTGTATGTGGTGCCGCGATCAGCTAAAAGACCCGCCTCTCCCCCCAATCAGTCGGGGGTTATCGACGGAATCCTGCACGAGTACAATGACTGCCACGAGAATGGCGGCCCGGTCTCCCCGGGTGCCGAGCCTGGCATCGGCACCACCATATTTAAGGGTATCTTCGTCCGTAACCTGGCCAAGCTGCATGCGAAGACCAGGAGAGCAAGCTACGGGCAGTTCATCCTGGCCAACGCCCAGTCCGCGCTCAGTCATATGAACTCGGCCCATCAGTTCGGGTCTAACTGGGCCGCCCCGGTAGACGTGGCGGACTTCGTCCGGCAGACCGCCGGGCTGGATCTGGTCAACGCCGCGCTGCTGGTGCTCGAGAACGACCCATCGCAGCTGGAAGGCAACGCGTCCTAGCTGGAAGACTGGAAGGGATGCCGGTGATAGGCAAGCTGGAATCGGTGGTCCTCGATTGCCGCGACCCACACGCGCTGGCGCGCTTCTACTCCGAACTGCTCGGCTGGCCGGTCGTCCGGGTGGACGGTGACTGGATCGACATCGGTGACGGCCGGTCTCCGCGGCTGAGCTTCCAGCTCGCACCCGATCACCAGCCGCCGAATTGGCCCGACCCGGCGTTCCCGCAGCAGGTCCACCTCGATCTGAAGGTCGATGACATCGAGGAAGCCGAGCGGCAGGTGCTGGCGCTGGGCGCCCGGCGGCTGCCCACCGGCGAGCCCGGCTTCCGGGTCTACGCCGACCCGGCCGGCCACCCGTTCTGCCTCGGCTGGGAGTGACCGTGACCGCGGGCTGCCCGGTTCATGAGGGATTCGATCCCCTGTCGGCGGAATTCCTCGCCGACCCCTATGCGGTGCTGGCCGGGCTGCCGCTGGCCGAGGCACCGGTCTTCTACGCGCCGTCAATCGGCTACTACGTCATCACCCGGTACGCGGACATCGAGCAGGTGTTCCGGGATCCGGGCAGCTACTCCGCGGCGGTGGCGCAGGCCCCGCTGGTTCCACTGGTGCCCGAGGCCCAGCAGATCCTGCTGGCGGGCGGGCACCGGCCGCAGCCGTCAATGGTCAGCCTGGACGAGCCCGCGCATGCCCGGCTGCGCAAGCCCGCGGCCCGTGCGTTCAGCGCGAAGCGGGTCAGCGCCATGGTCCCGGCGATCGTGGCGACGACGGCCCGGCTGCTGGATGCCGTGGCCGGCCAGGCGGAGTTCGATCTGATCGTGACGCTGGCGTTCCCGCTGCCCGCCAACATCGTTTTCTCGCTGATGGGGGTGCCCGAGCAGGACTACCCGCAGCTCAAGCGCTGGTGCGGCTCCCGGGCGGCGCTGGGGTGGGGCCGCCCGGCGCCCGGCGATCAGGTGGAGATCGCCACCAGCATGGCCGCGTACCGGCGCTATCTCCGGGACCTGGTGGACGCCCGCGCCCGCGAACCTGGCGACGATCTGACCAGCGACCTGCTGGTCATCCATGCCGAAGACCCCGAGCGGCTCACGCTCGACGAGATCTCCTCCATCCTGTTCTCGCTGTCGTTCGCCGGGCACGAGACCACCACCGGCCTGATCGGCAACACCGCACGCCGGCTGCTTGAGGAGCCCGGCCGCTGGGCCCGCGTCGCGCAGCGCCCCGAACTGATCCCGGCTGCGGTAGAGGAGGCGTTGCGCTACGACACGTCGGTGCCGGTGTGGCGCCGGGTGACCACCCGCCCGGTCACCCTGGGCGGGGTGGATCTCCCCGAAGGCGCCAGGCTGTTCCTCTGGCTCGCGGCCAGCGGACGGGACCCGTCGGTGTTCCTGCGGCCGGATGAGTTCGACCTGGACCGGGCGAACGCCAGCCAGCACCTGGCGTTCGGGCTTGGACTGCATTATTGCCTCGGTGCCAGCTTTGGCAAGCTGGAAACCCGGCTCGCCCTGGAGGAGCTAGCCCACCGCTACCCGGGTCTGCGCCTCGCGGAGAGCCAGCAGTTCACCTTCCACCCGAATATTTCCTTCCGCGGCCCCCAGGTACTCCGCGTGCAGACCGGCCCGGCCTGACGGGGGTGCGCGCTCAGAGGAAGCCCGGCCTGGCTGGCCGGGCCGGGGCGTTGGCGCGGCTAGTGCCTGAGGTTGCCGGTCACGGTCTGCCGCCATTGCGCCGGCGCAGCACGCCCCACTGCCGCCGGATCTCCGCGCGGACCTGGCCAGCGATGCGCTGCGCCGCGACCTGCGGGTCCTCTGTGCCGAACAGCAGCTCGCCGAGACCGGTCCTGGTGAGCCTGGCGATCTCCGTCCCCACCTCGCCCAGCTGGCGCCGGACGCCCTCGATGGCGGCTCTCAGCTCTGACGCCAGGCCGGGCGGGTTCACCGCACCCGAGGTTTCCGCCTGCCATTCCCTGGCCAGCTGCGCCAGCCGCGCACCGTTGTTGGCGGCATAGGCGGCGTTGACGCGGGCGGTGAACTCCTCCCGGCGCCGCCGGTCGGCTTCGCTGGTGGCCAGGTCGGGGTGGCAAAGCTTGATCAGCGTCCGGAACAGCGTGCGGACCTGGTCCGAGGGCCGGGGCCGGGGCGGCGCATTGGCACTCACTGTCGCCCCTTGATCATCGACGGTCCGCTACCGCGGATCGCCTCGCCGCCCGTCACACCACGGAGTGTAGGCAACGGTGGCGACCACTGATGCCGTCAGCGGCCAACGGTAGCCTTAAACGTAAAAACGTAATATCGTAGTTTCATGTCAGCGGACCAGGACCCGGACAACGGGCTCGTCGCGCGGATGAGCGACCTGGAGCGCCGCGTCGCGCTCCTGGAGGGTCACCGCGGCGAGCGCCCGCCGCCCCCGATCGTGGACAGCGAAACGTTCTGGGCACTGGCGCGGCTGGCCGAGCGAACCGGCCCCGAGTTCGAGCAGGACGGGGTGGCCGGCAGCCTGCTGTACGCGGGCCGCGCGACGACCCCGGGCGGCGGCGACCTGATCTGGCAGGCCGAGCACCCACTGCCCGGCGTCCTGGCCGAGGGCTGGGAGGAAGCGGCGGCCGTCCTGGCCGCGCTGGGCAGCCCGGTGCGGCTGGAGATCATCCGCAGGCTGCTGCTGGGCGGGGAGACCGTCCAGGAGCTGCAGGAGATCCCCGGGCTAGGCACATCGGGCCAGCTCTACCACCATCTGCGGGACCTGCAGGCCGCGGGCCTGGTCACCCAGCGCAGGCGCGGCCGCTATGGCGTGGCCGCCGACAAGGTCGTCCCGGCCCTGATCATCATCGCGGCCGCGGCGAACATGGGGGCAGTCATGAGCGCTCACGAGCAGCCACGATGAACGCGATGGCGCTGAGCCGGCGCCGGGTGGGCTGGGCCGATATAGCCTGCCTCGGCGGGCTGACCGCTGGCTGGCTCTATTACCTCGCGATCATCCCGCTGTTCCCCTCGCTGATCGGCACCCATCCGGTCCTGCTCGAAGCGCTGAGCGGCTCGATGCCGGCCCAGATCACCGCCGGGGCGTTCGCCCGGGTCGGGCGCGCGCCCCTGATCCTCGCCCTGCTGGCACCGATCACCGGCATGATGGCGTTCGACCCGTTCTGGTGGTGGGCCGGGCGCCGGTACGGCGACTGGATAACGCAGGTCATGGCGGCGCGGAGCCCGCGGACCACGCGCAGCGTCAACCGGGGCATGCGGCTGTTCCACCGCTTCGGTGGCTGGACCGTTGTGTTCGCCTACTTCCTGCCGGTGCCCAACAACATCCTGTACGCGATGGCCGGGTGGGCCGGTCTTGGCCTGCTGCGGTTCATCGTGCTCGATCTGGCCGGCACGGTGCTGTGGGCCGTCCTGAACGTCGGGCTCGGGTACGCGCTCGGCGCCCGGGCGGTGGCGGTCGCCGGGCTCATCTCGCGGTACTCGATCGCGGCCACCGTGGCGCTGATCGCGGGCCTGATCCTCGTGGGCTGGTGGCGGAACCGCCGCGGCGCCGCGGTACCGCTGGCCGCGGTTACGGCCGGCCCGCACCCCGGCACGCTCGCGGCGCCGCTGGCCGCGGTGGAGGCGGGCTGGGAACCCGACGGTGCCGCGGCGGCGCAGGTGGCGGCGCACCTGCGCCCGCTGGTCGCCGGCGGGACGGTGCCGGGCCTGGTCTACGCGGTGGTCACGCCCGGCGGCCAGGCGACCGGGCATCTGTCCCGCTCTGGTAGCCAGCCGCTCGGGCCGCACGTGCTGCTGGAGATCGGCTCGGTGACCAAGGTCTTCACCGCGCTCCTGCTTGCAGATATGGCAGAACGGCGCGAGGTCCAACTCGATGACCCGATCGCGCGCCATCTGCCGCCGGCTGTGGCGCAGGCGTGTCCCGCGGCGGACCGGATCACGCTGCGCCACCTGGCGACGCACACCTCCGGGCTGCCCCGGCTCCCCCGCAACCTCGTTCCGCTGGCGCTGCGCCATCCCGCCGACCCGTACGCCGGCTACTCCGCCGAGCACCTGTACCGCGCGCTGCGCAAGGCCAGCAACCCGGCCCCGGCCGCATATCTCTACTCCAACTATGGCTTTGGCCTACTCGGCCACCTGCTAAGCCACACCGCGGGGCGCCCCTACGGCGAACTGCTCGCGGAGCGGATCACCGGGCCGCTCGGGCTCACCGAGACCATGACCGGCGTACCGGATGGCCACCCCGCCGCGACCGGGCACCGGCACGGCCGCCCCACCGCCCGCTGGCACCTGGGCGCGCTGGCCGGCGCGGGCGCGCTGAACTCGACCGCCGCCGACCTGGCCCGCTTCCTCAGCGCCAGCCTTCACCCGGAGATGACCCCGATCCGCCCGGCGATCGAGGCCATCCAGCGCCCGGCGGGCAGCCAGCAAACCGGGCTCGGCTGGCACATCTGCTCACCGGCGGGCCGACCGGTGCTGTGGCACAACGGTGCCACCGGCGGCTTCAGCGCGATGCTGGCGCTGGACCGGGACGCTGGTTGCGCCATCGGTGCGGTCGCCACCTCCGCCCCGGCCCGCCATCAGCCGCTCGAGGGCACCGTCCTCACCGCGCTGACCGAGCTGATCAGCCCGGCCCCGGTGCCCGGCAGCTAGAACCCGGCAGCTAGAAGGCGATGAAGGGCAGCCGGACACCGGCCGGCTCGGCGCGGATGGTCGCATCGGGCGGCGCCTCGCTCCTGATGTGCTCGGCGAGTGCCCGCGCTTCGTCCTCGTTGTTGGCGCCGACCACCAGGAACTTCCACCGCCGCACGACCGTCCGGCCTTCACCCTCCAGGGTGTGCGCAAGCGCGACCGCCTCGCGGTGCGACGGCAGCGACACCCGGGCCTGCCACTGGGCGGTCCCGGTGGCCAGGGAGTCGGCGGTCTCGGAGTCCTCGAGCCGCTGATGCTCGGCCTCGCGCTCGGCCTCGGTCCGCGGCATCGCGACGTCGGGACTCTCCCACCGCTCCTCGATGGGATGCCAGTGGTCCAGGGTGAACTCCGCCTTGATGCCGTCCTCGGCCAGCACATCGCGGGCAACCTGTTCGGCCTCTCTTGCGGCGTTCTCGGTTCCCGCGTACAGGAAGATCTGCGCGTCGCCGGCACCGACGGCGATGTTACGGCCGAGGCGCAGGTGAACGTCCTCTTCTACCTCGCGCTCGGAAAACGATCGCTGCGCTCGCTCCGCATGCTCCGGATCGGCCAGCGAGATCGTCACGCGCCAGTCAGTACTGTCAGCCACGGCGAGACTCTAGCCCACCGCGGCGTTCCCGGCGAGGCGACGGCCCGGGTGATGCCCGGCCCGGCCGCCCGGTTTTAGCCAGCACCGATCGCGGCGAGCACCACGAGCAGGATGGTTGTCGCGGCAAGCGCACCGTGGAGCACGATAAGCGTCACTGGCCTGCCGGCCCGGGCCGGCGCCTCCAGGGCCGGCGCCTCCAGGGCCGGCGCCTCCAGGGCCGGCGCCTCCAGGGCCGGCGCCTCCAGGGCCGGCGCCTCCCGAACGGTGGTGGGTGCCGCCGCCGGGCCCGGGCTGTCCGGTCCGGCGTCCGCTGCGCCCGGCAGACCGCCGGCCAGCGTGGCCATGCCGAGCCCGGCGATCGACAGGATCACGCCCACCGCGACCCACGCCACGGCGGCCACGCCGGTGACCACGAACGCGATCCAGACCCCCAGGCCGGCCAGGGCGAGCGTGAAGTGGCCGATGATGACCGCCGGGGGCACGCCGCCGCGGGACTCGCGCCGGCGCAGGCCACCGTGTGCGAGCCAGCCGGCCAGCAGCCACGACCCGGCCAGCATGGTTGCCACCCACGCGGCCAGCGCGGCGAGCCGCAGCGGCGTTGCCGACGACGGCCGGGCAGAAGGGGCTGTCAGCGGGGCAGGCGCGGGCACCGGAGCGGCCTTGATGAGGTGCACGAGGTAAGGGATCTCCCGGTGCGCAAGCCGCCGCCCGGCGACCTTGGAGTGGGGCCCGACCACAGTGCGAATGGCCCTGGTGACGGCCAGATCGATCTGCTCATGGCTGAGGCCAGCGCAGGCCCGCGGCACGGTGGTCACCGTGACGTGCCGTTCGAGTGCCTGAACGGCGAAGGCGTAGCAGGTGCCCGTGGTCGCCCGGTACGGGGTACGCGCGCCACCGGAGCACCCGGCCACAAGCACGGCGGCCAGCAGCCCCGCTGGCACCGCGCCTAGCAGGACCACCGGCCGGTTCATTGTTCGCGTTCCCCTTCTGAGTATCAGCTCTGCCGGGCGTGGCGCGCGTCGATCTGGTGTTGCGCTTCGGCCAGGACACGGCCCACGTCACGGCCGAACCGGACGTCGCAGGGGTGGCTGATCCGCCCAGACCGGGCGTTGCTCGCGAGCTCGGTGAGGGCGGTCCGCAGCGGCGCCACCGGCTCCTCCTGCTCTTCCGGTGCGCTGAATCTGCCGGTCGCGCCCCACAGGTACAGCCCGAATCCCTCGGCGGCCTCCGGTGCGCTGAGCGTGACCGTCACCGTGCTGCTCGCCCCGCTCTCGTGGTGCAGCACGAGGTGGCTGACGTCGGCCGGGCCGGCGTCGGCGAGAACCGAGGTCACCGGGCCGAGGCTGGCCCACAGCAGGGATACCGCGTGCGGGCCGAGATCCCACAGCGCGCCCTTGTCGCGCCGCCACGGGGTATTGAACGGGCTGGACTCCTGCAGGGCCGTGCCGAGCCAGACCGCGGACCCGCCGGCCCAGCCACCGCGTGCCGCGGCCTCCGCCAGCCAGGCCCGCACGTCGGCCTGGAACCGTGCGGTGAAGAACACGACCGACGCGACCCGTGCCTGCTCCACCGCCTGGACCAGGGCGTCGGCGTCCGCCGCCGAGGTCGCTATCGGCTTTTCAAGCAGCAGGTGCTTGCCGGCACTCGCCGCCGTCGTGGCGATGGCGGCCTGCACGTTCGGGGGCACCGCGAACGCGACCCCGTCAAGGCCGTCCAGGAACGCGGCCACGTTGTGGTGCGCCGCGGCCCCGTACGCGGCCGCCAGGTCAGCCGCGGCTTCCCGGTTGCGGCCCCAGACCGCGGCGAACTCGATGCCATCGGCCGACGCGAGCGCGGGCGCGTGCGCGATGCGCGCCCAGTAGCCGGTGCCCGCCAGGCCGAACCTCAACGGCCGCCCAGTTGTCATGAAGCGAAGCTACCGAATAGCGGCGAGCAGGGCCGACTGCCTCGGGGGGTTCCGGGGGGTCGCCCCCCCCGGGCTAGCACTGCGGGCCCAAGCGAAGCCGCCTCCAGGCGGCGAGCAGGGCCGGCCGCCCCGGGGGGGTTCCGGGGGGTCGCTCCCCCGGGCTAACACTGCGGGCTTCGGCGAAGCCGCCTCCCAGCGGCGAGCAAGGCCGGCCGCCCCGGGGGGTTCCGGGGGGTCGCTCCCCCGGGCTAACACTGCGGGCTTCGGCGAAGCCGCCTCCCAGCGGCGAGCAAGGCCGGCCGCCCCGGGGGGTTCCG
>Ga0210383_10005038_pt1 | contig 11653 bp, 8 predicted proteins | sample IncBWC14OmetaG_FD_160072 | JGI IMG/M metagenome (GOLD analysis project Ga0210383, IMG submission 160072) | Forest soil microbial communities from Barre Woods Harvard Forest LTER site, Petersham, Massachusetts, United States - Inc-BW-C-14-O ...
TCGGCCAGCCGCTGGAGGAGGCCGACCTGTCCGAGCTGACCGCCATCTCCTCCGGGGCGGCGCCGCTGCCCGAGGAGGCCCGGCGGGAGTTCGAGGCGCGGGTGCCGACCGCGACGATCTACGAGGGTTACGGGTGCACCGAGTCGGCCACCCTCATCTCCGCCAATCCCGCCGGCGCCCGCCGGGTGGGCAGCGTCGGGCTGCCAGTGGCCGGGTGCGAGGTGTCCATCCAGGACGACAGCGGCGCGAAGCTGCCCGTGGGCCAGGACGGCGAGATCTGCGTGCGCTCGCCCGGGGTGATGAGCGGGTACTGGCATTCGCCCGATTCGGCGGCCACCGTGCTCGCGGGCGGCTGGCTGCACACCGGTGACATCGGGCACCTCGATGCCGACGGCTACCTGTACGTGGTGGACCGCAAGAAGGACCTGATCCTGCGGGGCGGGTTCAACGTGTTCCCGCGGGACGTGGAGGACGCGCTGGTCGCACATCCGGCGGTGGCGCTGGCCGGGGTGGTGGGGCGACCCGACGTCCGGCTCGGGGAGGAGGTGGTGGCATTCGTGTCGCTGCGGCCCGGGGCTTCGGCCACCGTAGAGGAGCTCACCGAGCACGCGCGCAAGCACCTAGGGGCCAATAAATACCCGCGGCAGATCACGATCGTACCGGCCATACCGCTGACCAGCGTCGGCAAGCTCGACCGCAAGAAACTGCGGCAGTGGGTCACTGACGGGACGGCTCAGGGCTGAGGGCCAGGACAGAACTCGAAGCGAGCGAGCGCTGCGTCACCCGTGGCGGGTGATGACAGGGATGAACCCTGCATCGAGTATCGGTAAGCGCAGGCCCAAGGCGAGTTCGGTGACGAGCCGATCAGCCGCCTAAGGCCCGGGATCGAGCGGCGGCCGAACCGCCGCCGTGATTGATGCGCGTACCAGCCTCAAGACTTTCAAGGGAGAACCGCCATGCCCGAAACTGACACGCCCGTCCTCGACACGCTTGCGGTGATGACCGCCGCCTCGCTGGAGAATAGCGATCTGTCCCCCCGCGAGCTCATGATCGCCCGGGTCGCGGCCCTGGTCGCGGTGGACGCACCCGCCGCTTCCTACGCGTTCAACATCGAAGCGGCGGCCGAGATAGGCCTCACCGTCGATGACGCCGAAGATATTCTCGTCGCGGTGGCGCCCATCGTGGGCACAGCGCGCATCGTCTCGGCCACGATAAACATCGCCGAGGGACTGGGGTTGGCGATCGCCCTGGCCGAAGACGAGGACGGCTGAGTCAGGGCCGCAAACACCTGCTGGGCGGCGTCTGGCTCGGGCGCAGGCGCGGGCTCCTAATCGCCAGGAGCGGGGAAGACGCGGCCGGTGACCTCGCCGAAGCCTATGGTGGTGCCGTCGGCGGCGGGGGCGGTGGCGGTGATCGTGAGTTCGTCGCCGTCCTCCAAGAAGGACCGCACGGAGCCGTCGGGCAGGACGAGCGGTTCGGCGCCGCCCCAGCTCAGCTCCAGGAGGCAGCCGCGCTGCTCGCGGTCCGGGCCGCTGACCGTGCCCGAGGCGAAGAAGTCCCCGGTCCGGGTCGAGGCGCCGTTCACGGTCAGGTGCGCCAGCATCTGGGCGGGCGTCCAGTACATCGAGGCGAACGGCGGCCGGGCGATCACCTGGCCGTTGAGCTGGATCTCCAGCGCGAGGTCGAGGGCCCAGTGGTCGTGGCCGGACAGGTAGGGCAGCGGTTCGGGGTCCTGCGGCGGCGGCCGGACCCGGGCATGCGCCAGCGCCTCGAGCGGCACGACCCAGGGTGAGATCGAGGTGGCGAACGACTTGGCCAGGAACGGGCCGAGCGGCCGCGACTCCCAGGACTGGATGTCGCGGGCCGACCAGTCGTTGACCAAGAACGCGCCGAACACGTGGTCGGCGAACGCGTCGACCCCGATCGGCGAGCCCAACGGTGACCCGACGCCGACCACGAAGCCGACCTCGGCCTCGAAGTCCAGCCGCTGGGACGGGCCGAACGTCGGGGCGGACTCCGCCGGACGCTGCCCGCGGGGGCGAGTGACCGGGGTGCCGGACAGCACCACGGTGCCCGAACGCCCGTGGTACCCGACGGGCAGGTACTTCCAGTTCGGCATCAGGGCCTCGCCGCCCGGCCGGAACAGTCGCCCGACGTTGGTCGCGTGGTTCTCGCTGGCGTAGAAGTCGACGTAGTCGCCTACCTCGAACGGCCGGTGCAGCCGCACCCCGGACAGCGGGTGCAGCGCGCGCTCGGCGCTGGCTCGATGCCGCGGCTCGGTCAGCAGCTCGGTGATCCGGGCCCGGACGTCGCTCCACCGGGCTCGGCCCTGGGCCAGGAAGGCGTTCAGCGACGGCTCGGCGAAGACCTCCTCGCCGAGCGCCGGCACCAGGTCGAGCACCGAGTCGCCGATCCGGACCCCGACCCGCGGGGTCCGGTTACCGGCCGAGAACACCCCATAGGGCAGATTGGCCAGCCCGAACAGCGAACCAGGCGGCAGGTCCAGCCAGGTAACCGGCCCGCTCAGGCGCCCTCCCCCTCTCCGTCGAGGTGGCGCATGGTCTCACCCACGTAGATCTGCCGCGGCCGGGCGATCTTCTGCTCCGGGTCGGCCGAGCCCTCCTGCCACTGAGCCAGCCAGCCGGGCATGCGGCCGATCGCGAACAGCACCGGGAACATAGCCACCGGGAAGCCCATGGCCTGGTAGATGATGCCCGAGTAGAAGTCCACGTTCGGGTAGAGCTTGTGGCTGATGAAGTAGTCGTCGTCCAGCGCGATCCGCTCCAGCTCGAGCGCGATGTCCAGCAGCGGATTGCGCCCGGTTACCTCGAACACCTCGTCGGCGACGCCCTTGATGATCGTGGCCCGCGGGTCGAAGTTCTTGTACACGCGGTGGCCGAACCCCATCAGGCGCAGCTCGCCGTTCTTGACCCGGGCGATGTAGGCGGGCACATTCTCGACCGAGCCGATCTCGCGGAGCATGTTGAGCACCTGCTCGTTCGCGCCGCCGTGCAGCGGGCCGTACAGCGCCGCGGCCGCCGCGGCCGCCGCCGAGTACGGGTCGACCTGAGAGCTGGCCACGCTGCGCATCGCGTTGGTGGAGCAGTTCTGCTCGTGGTCGGCGTGCAGGATGAACAGCACGTCCAAAGCGTGCTCAAGGATCGGGTTCGGGCTGTACTTGGGCTCGGTCATCCGGTCCATCATGTTGAGGAAGTTGCCCGCGTACGACAGGTCGTCGTCCGGGTAGGCGTAGGGCAGGCCCTTCGCGTGCCGGTAGGCGAAGGCCGCAAGCGTAGGCATCTTGGCGATCAGCCGCACCACCTGCTTATGCTGGACGTCCTTGTCATGGACCGCGTTCGCCTCGGGGTAGAAGGTAGACAGCGCGGCCAGGGTGCTAACCAGGATGCCCATCGGATGGGCGTCGTGGTGGAAGCCGTCGATGAACTTCTTGACGTTCTCGTGCACGAAGGTGTGATGGGAGATCTCGTAGGCCCAGGCGGACGACTCCTTCTTGTCCGGCAGGTCGCCGTTCAGGAGCAGCCAGGCCACGTCCAGGAAGGAGGCGCGCTCGGCCAGTTCCTCGATCGGGTAGCCCCGGTAGCGCAGGATGCCCTTGTCGCCGTCGATGAAGGTGATGGCGCTGCGGCAGCTCGCGGTGTTCTGGAAGGCCGGGTCGTAGGAGAGCAATCCGAAGTCGTCTTCGGACGTCTTGATCTGCCGTAGGTCCATCGCGCGGATAGCGCCATCGACGATAGGGAGTTCGTAGCTGCGACCGGTTCGTGAGTCGGTTATGCGCAGCGTGTCATTCGTGGTCATGTCTAGACCATAGGCCGTCGGGATGAGTGCTAGAAGACCCTAAGATCGCGTGTCTCACGTTGTGACCGTCAGCCGAGCTGGACCGAGCGTTTGGCCAGGCCACCCCAGAATCCCTCGATCACCGGGCGTTGCCCCGCCAGATCGGACTCGCCCGCGCCGAGGGTGACGAACAGCGGCGCGAAGTGCTCGGTACGCGGGTGCGCGGTATGCGCGGCCGGGGCCTTGTGCTGGAAATCGAGCAGCGCGTCCACGTCGCCGCCGGCCAGCGCGTCCCGGCCCCACTGGTCGAAATCACGCGACCACTCCGGCACCGGGCCCTCGAACACGAACTCCCGCAGGTTGTGGGTGAAGAACCCGCTGCCCATGATCAGCACGCCCTCGTCGCGTAGCGGGGCGAGCTTGCGGCCCAGGTCCATCAGCTCGCGCGGGTTCAAGGTGGGCATGGACAGCTGGATGACCGGCACGTCGGCCTGCGGGTACATCTCGACCAGCGGCACGTACGCGCCGTGGTCCAGGCCCCGGTCGGCGTGCTCGTGCACCTGGCCGCCGAGCAGCTTGCGGACCGCCTCGGCCAGCGCGGGCGCGCCGGGCGCCGGGTAGGTGACCTCGTAGTAGTGCTTGGGGAAGCCCCAGAAGTCGTAGTACAGCGGGACCGTGCGGGTCGCGCTCACCGAGGTGGGCGCGTTCTCCCAGTGCGCCGATATGACCAGGATCGACTCCGGCCGCGGGAGCGCTTTCGCCCACGTCGCCAGCTCCCCCGGCCAGATCGGGTCGTCAGCCAGCGGCGGCGCGCCGTGGCTCAGGTATACGGCCGGCATCCGGGTGCTGCTCATGGCCTCATGCTAATCGGCTAGTCTCAGGCGTCGCGTTCGATGGGGCAGCTCATGCAGCGGGGGCCGCCCCGGCCGCGGCCGAGTTCGCCGCCCGGGACGGTGATCACCTCGATGCCGTTGTCCTGCAGGTAGGCGTTGGTGGTCACGTTCCGCTCGTAGGCCACCACCACTCCCGGCTCGACGGCCAGCACGTTGCAGCCGTCGTCCCACTGCTCACGCTGCGCGGAGTGGACGTCCTGGACCGCGGTCAGGACGGTAATGGAGGGCTGGTCGAGCGCGGCGGCCATGGCCCGGTGCATGTCCTGCGGCGGATGGTCGGTGACCTTGAGCTCGGTGGCGCTGGCCCCGGGCTCGACCGTGTAGGAGGGCAGCATGCCCATCCCCGCGTACTTGGTGAAGACGCCGTAGTCCGCCATGGTCAGCAGCGTGTCCAGGTGCATGAACGCGCGTGTCTTGGGCATGTCGATCGCGACCAGGCAACGCGCCGCCCCGGCCTCGAACAGCCGGTGGGCGAGCACCTCGACGGCCTGCGGGGTGGTCCGCTCGCTCATCCCGACCAGCACCGCCCCGTTGCCGATGACCAGGATGTCGCCGCCCTCGATGGTGGCCGGCGCGGCGTCGGCGCCGTGGTACCAGATGTCGAACTGGGCCTGCGCGAACATCGGGTGCCAGCGGTAGATGGCCTCGTCGGAGACGGTCTCCGGGATGCGGGCCGGCCAGCGCATCGCGTTGACCGAGACGCCGCCGTAGATCCAGCACGACGTGTCGCGCTGGTAGAGCAGGTTCGGCAGCGGGGCGAGCACGAACCCGTCGGGGTCCAGGGAATGGAACGCGATGCTCTTGGGCTCCGGGCCGAGCTCGGCGATCTCGCGCTTGGTGATCCCGCCCGCCAGGAACGCGGCCAGACGGGCCGAATCCAGCCCGGCCATCGAGGCCCGCAGGGTCGCGGCGGCCAGCGGCCCGTGCCAGCGTGAGTCGAACACCCGGCCCAGGATGTATTCGCGGGCCTCCGGGACGTCTAGGGTCTGGGTCAGCAGGTCGTCGTAGTAGTGGACCACGACGCCGCGCGAGCGCAGCACCTCGGCGAACGCGTCGTGCTCATCCTGCGCCCGGCTGACCCAGAGCATGTCGTCGAAGAGCAGGTCGGCCGCATTGTCCGGGGTCAGGCGCTTGAGCTCGAGGCCGGGACGGTGCAGGATGACCTGCCGCAGCCGACCGACCTCGGAATCGACGCGGAACATGTCCTGAAGTTATCTCATCGGGCGCACATATCAGCGGGATGTCAGCGCCCGGTCAGCCGCGTCAGCGTCCTGCGGGCAGCCTGTCAGGACGGGGCGGCACGGTAGGGGCATGACGTACTCAATAGTTGCCGAAGGGCTGGCCAAGCGGTTCGGCGATACCGTCGCGTTGGACGGGATCGACCTCTCCGTTCGCACCGGCACGGTATTCGGCCTCCTGGGCCCGAACGGCGCGGGAAAGACCACTGCCGTGCGAATCCTCGCCACGCTGCTGCGGCCCGACGGCGGACACGCCACGGTCTGCGGGCACGACGTGGTGGAGCACGCACACCAGGTCCGGCAGCTCACTGGGCTGACCGGACAGTACGCCTCGGTGGACGAGTCGCTCACCGGGCTGGAGAACCTCATCCTCATCGGGCGGCTGACCGGCCGGTCACGGGCCGAGTCCCGGGCCCGGGCGCGGGACCTACTGGCCGTGTTCCGGCTCAGCGACGCGGCCGACCGGGCGGCCAAGACCTATTCCGGCGGCATGCGCCGGCGGCTGGACCTGGCCGCCAGCCTGGTCACCCGGCCCCGGGTGCTCTACCTGGACGAGCCGACCACCGGGCTCGACCCGCGCAGCCGCAACGAGATGTGGGACATCGTCCGCGGCCTGACCGCGACCGGGGTCACGGTGCTGCTCACCACCCAGTACCTGGAAGAGGCCGACCAGTTGGCCAGCGAGATCGCGGTCATCGACCACGGCACCGTGATCGCGACCGGGACGCCGGAAGAGCTCAAGACCCGGACCGGCGCGCTGACCCTGGCCGTGCGGCCGAGCCGCCCGGCCGACGTGCCGGCGGTGACCGCGATCGTGGCCGCGATCACCCGCGCCGAGCCCGCGGTCAGCAACACCACGGTGACCGCGCCGGTCAGCGACGAGCGGCTGATGCCCGCCGTGGTGCGGCGGCTCGATGACGAGGGCATCGGCGTCGCCGAGCTCACCCTGCGCGGATCCAGCCTGGACGAGGTGTTCCTGTCGCTGACCGGCCGCCGGACCGAAGACGCAGAAGGGAGCGTGGCGGCATGACCACGGCAAGCACGATTATGGATAGTACGGTTTTGGAATATCCGGATGCGGTGGGGCAGCGGGCGCTGACGCCGCGGGTCGGGCCGGTCGACGGGCTGCGGCAGACGTTCTCGCTGGCCTGGCGGACGCTCGTGCAGATCAGGCACAACCCGGTCGAGCTGATCGACTTCAGCATCCAGCCGGTGATGTTCCTGCTCCTGTTCACCTACGTGTTCGGCGGCGCAATCGGGGGCTCGCCGAAGGCGTATCTGCTGTTCGCGCTGCCGGGCATCATCGTGCAGAACTCGCTGTTCACCACGCTGAACACGGCGACCGGGCTGTCGACCGACCTGGAGAAGGGGTTCTTCGACCGGCTGCGCTCGCTGCCGATCGCCCGGTTCGCGCCGCTGTCCGGCCGCATCCTGGCCGACCTGGCCAAGCAGACCTGGGCGGTGGCCATGCTGCTGGGGGTGGGGTACATCCTCGGCTTCAGGATCGGCACCAACCCGCTGGGCGTGCTCGCCGCCACCGCCCTGGTCCTGGTCAGCACGCTGGCGATCTCCTGGGCCATGGTGCTGGTGTCCATGCTCGCGGCCAACCCGGAGAAGGTGCAGATCTTCGGCTTCGTGGTGCTGTTCCCGATCACGTTCACCAGCGACGCGTTCGTCAGCACCGCCTCGATGCCGGGCTGGCTGCAGGCCTGGTCGAAGGCGAACCCGGTGTCGCTGATCTCCGACGCCGTGCGCGGGCTCATGGTGTCCGGCCCAGTCGGACGGCCGGTGGTCGAGTCCCTGCTCTACGCCGTGGCATTCACGGTAGTGTTCGCGCCGCTCGCGGTCCGGGCGTTCAAGCGCCGGGTGTGACCTCAGTCAGCGCGGCCAGCGTGTCCACAGTGACGCGCTGGCCGCGCTGGTATGCCTGGCCGTAGCGGGCCTCGCCGAGCACGGACCGGGCCAGGTCGGCGACCCTTTTTTCATCTTGGGCCGAACGGTCCGTGGTGCCCCGGATCGCGACGCTCGCTCCGAGCAGCTCGGCGGCCCGCTCCGCGTCGTTCTCGCGCAGCGCGAGATCGGCCAGCCCGGTCAGAGCCTCGGCGATCACCGGCGCGTCAGACGTAGACCGGGCGGCGGCCAGCGCCTCAGCGTGCCAGTCGCGGGCCGCGTCCAGGTCGCCTTCGGCGCCGGCCAGGTAGCCGAGCCCGGTGGCGGCCACCGCGCGGATCTGCTGGGGCAGATCCGACGAGATAGCCATCTGCACTGCCCGGGTCAGGGCCTCGCGCGCGGCCTCGGGCCGGCCGTCCAGGCGGGCCAGGTCGCCGGCGGTGTAGACGGCGAAGGCCCGGAGCTCGGGCAGGCCGAGCCGTTCGGCATCGGGCAGCGCCCGGGACAACTCGTCCCAGGCCGCCTCCGGCTGGCCGGCCAGCCACAGTTGCCGCACCATGAACAGGCGGAACTGCACCTGATCCTCGGTGCTGCCGAACGCCGCGGTGAGTTCGCTGGCCTGCCGGTAGTGGCCGACCGCGGCGGCGTGCTCGCCTCGCCACCCTTCCACCATGGCCAGGCCGCCGAACGCCACCGCCTGGCCCCAGCGCTCCCCCAGCTCGGCCAGGACGCTGATCGCGGCCAGGAAGTCCGCTTGCGCCTCGGCATGGCGCTGACCGAGATTGAGGGTCCAGTGCCCGCGCAGGATCCGGGCGATCGCGGCCACCCACGGATGCGGATCGCCGACCGCGGCGTCGAAGACGCTCGGACCGGCCGGACCCTGCCCGCTTCGGGGCGCCGGGTCGGGCGCCCCGAACAGGGCGGCGAGCGGGCCGAGCAGCGGCATGATCGGGTTGACCGGATCGGCCAGCTGGGCGGCGAGCGCGGCGGCCCGGTGCAGCCAGTCGATGCCCGCGGCGCGCAGGGGCGTGTCAAGGGCCAGCAGCGCGCCCATCGCGTAGGCCACGGCCAGGTACTCCGGTTCGGCCGTCGCGGCCCCTCGGGCCGACACCGCTTCGGTGATCAGCTCGGCGCCCTCAACCTTCATGCTGCGCAACTGCCAGTACCAGCCGAGCGCGGCGGCCAGGCGCACCGCGGCCGGTCCGTCCCCGGCTGCGATCGCACCGCGGATCGCGGCATGCAGGTTGTCCTGGTCCGCGGACAGCCTGCGCAGCCAGTCGAGCTGTTCGGCGCGGAGCAGGTGAGCCTGGCTGGCCTCGGCCAGCCGGGTGAAGTACTGCGCGTGCGCCTCGCGGACCTCGTCCTGTTCCCCCGCTTCGGCCAGCCGTTCCTGGCCGTAGGCCCGGATGATCTCCAGCATCCAGTACCGGGGCGGGTCGTGGCGCACGGTCAGCAGCGACTTTTCGGCCAGCGCGGTGAGCAGGTCCAGGACCCGGGCAGCGGGCAGGCCGGAGCCGGAGCAGACCTGCTCGGCCGCCTCCAGGGTGGCGCCGCCGGTGAAGACCGAGAACCGGCGCCAGAGGGCGCGCTCGGCGTCGTCGAGCAGGTCCCAGCTCCAGTCCACCACCGCGCGCAGCGTCTGGTGCCGGGGCATCGCGGTGCGGCTGCCGCTACTGAGCAGCTGGAACCGGTCACCCAGGCGAGCTTCGATCTGCTCCGGGGCCATGGTGCGCAGCCGGGCCGCGGCCAGCTCGATGGCCAGCGGCATGCCGTCGAGCGCCCGGCAGATGGCCGCCACGGCGGGCGCGTTGTCGTGGGTGACCGCGAAGCCGGGCACCACGGCACGGGCCCGCTGGGTGAGCAGGCGGACCGACGCGAAGTCGTGCACCACGGACCGTTCGGCAGAAAGAGACGTTACGGCGGGGTCCGGCGGCAAGGTCAGCGGGCCTACGGTCCACAGCGCCTCACCGGTGATGTTCAGGGGTTCGCGGCTGGTGGCCATGATGCGGACCTGCGGGCAGGCGGCCAGCACGCGGTCGGCCAGCGCGGCGGCCGCGGCCACCAGGTGCTCGCAGTTGTCCAGGACCAGGAGCATGCGCTTGGTGGCCAGGGCGGCCAGCAGCCGGCTCAGCTCGTCGGGAGGCAGGGGCGTCTCGGGCATCAGCCGACGGGCCCGGTTCGGGGAGACCAGCACCTGCTCGCGCAGGCCGAGCGCGGACAGGACCGCGGAGGTGACGTCGGCGGGGTCGGTGACCGGGGCCAGCTCGACCAGCCACACCCCGTCGGGCGTGGCGGGCAGTTCGGCCCGGGCCGACTCGACGGCCAGCCGGGTCTTGCCCGCGCCACCGGGGCCGGTGAGCGTGATGAGGCGGTACGCGCCCAGGAGTTCGGCGACCTGCCGGAGTTCGGCGTCGCGACCCACGAAGCTGGTGAGCTCGGCGCGCAGGTTGGTGCTTTTGTGGCCGGTATGGCTGGTGTGGTTCCTGGCGGGATTGGCGGGCCGGGGGGCCTTGGGGTCGGGCTCGGCGGGTGATTCGTCGCGGAGGATGTCCAGGTGCAGGGCGGCCAGTTCGGCCGACGGCTCCACGCCGAGGTGGTCGACCAGGCGTTTCCTGGTCTGTTCGTAGACCTCCAGGGCGGCGCCGCGCTGCCCGGCGGCGTTCAGCGCGCGCATCAGGCGCGCGGCCAGCGGTTCGCGCATCGGGTGGGCGATGACCAGGCCCTCGAGCTCGGCGACCAGCGACGCGGTGTTCCCAGTGCGCAGGTCGGCGTCGGCGCGCCGCTCGATGGCGGTCAGCCGCAGCTCGTCGAGCCGGGCGATCGCGGCCTGGCCGAAGTCGGTGTCGGCCACGTCGGCCAGGGCTGGGCCGCGCCACAGGGCGAGCGCCTGGCGGAGGGTCTGGCCAGCGGCGGCCGGGTCGTCGCGCAGCTGGGAGCGACCGGCGGCCACCAGGTCCTCGAACCGGACGATGTCGGTCGAGCGCGGGTCAATGTTCAGCTGGTATCCGGACGGGCGCGACTCGATCACCGCCTCGGGCAGGGCGCGGCGCAGTCGGGACACCAGGGCCTGCAGCGCGTTGCCCGCGCCGGCCGGCATCTCCTGCGGCCACAGGCCGTCGATCAGCTGGCTGGCCGTGACGAGCTGGCCGGGATGCAGGGCCAGCATGATCAGCAGCGCGCGCAGCCTGGCCCCGGCAACCTCGGTGATCTCCCCCGGGTCGCCGTCGGTGCGGACCTCCAGCGGCCCGAGCAGCGCGACGTGCACAGGCTCAATTGTGCCCGATTGACTGGGGATGCTTGTTGGGTAGAGATCAGCAGTGGACCCTGGGCAGGCGTTGCGGCAGATCGCGTTCGAGCTGGAGCGGGGCGGGGCGCCCACCTACCGGGTGCGGGCCTTCCGGCGGGCCGCCCAGGTGGTCGGCGACCTGGCGCCGGGCGAGGTCGAGCGGCGGCTGAAGGCGGGGACGCTGGAGGCGCTGCCGGGGATCGGCGCGACCACCGCCCAGGTCATCGCCGAGGCCGCGGCCGGCCGGCAGCCCGCCTACCTGACCCGGCTGATCGGCGAGCGGCCGGTGGGCGAACGCGACGCCATGCGCGATGCGCTGCGCGGTGACTGCCACACGCACTCGGACTGGTCCGACGGAGGGAGTCCGCCGCTGGAGATGGCCGAGGCGGCCCGGGTGCTGGGACACGAGTGGATCGCGCTGACTGATCACTCGCCGCGGCTGACGGTGGCCAACGGACTGTCGGCTTCGCGCCTGGAAGCTCAACTTGAACTGATCGAGGCACTGAACGCGGAGCTGGCGCCGTTCCGGATCCTGACCGGGATCGAGGTCG
>Ga0210383_10005039_pt1 | contig 11653 bp, 10 predicted proteins | sample IncBWC14OmetaG_FD_160072 | JGI IMG/M metagenome (GOLD analysis project Ga0210383, IMG submission 160072) | Forest soil microbial communities from Barre Woods Harvard Forest LTER site, Petersham, Massachusetts, United States - Inc-BW-C-14-O ...
AAGTGTAGATCAAGTCAATGGGCAGCCATTAAGCCTTCACATCAACCAGGATTTATCTTAGGCTTAACTTAAGGTCATTTTTAAGGATTAAGGCTTAGGCCTTCATCAACAAATTTCTCATGGGCTTTTTTAGCCTTTTTAGGCCTTTCGGTTGAAAGTCAACCCATGGCATTAAATACACACTCATTCAATTAGAGTTATGAGGCCACAATCAAACATGAATATACTAGACAATGTTGTATAAATTTTTTTATTGTAAGAAGTTCTAGCGATGCGAGCTGCGGCACAAGCCACTTTGTTTATGGTATCGGCCATTCACGGCACTATGCAACGAACCATACGCCACTGCGCTCGCGGCAGCTATTTGTCTTGACTGGTTTCGTGTTAGGATCCAACCCTTGGCAGGATGGTGCGCTCAAAGAGGAGCAACGCGTTCCCGACTAACCGCTGACCCTCATTTGGATTTCTTACGGCGTTCGCTGCATTCCCGCCTTCCACGGAATCTTTTGGGTTCGCCCTCGTCACAGCATCCACTAGACGCTATGTCCTCATCCAGACTTGGCGCCTAATTTAGCGCCGATCTCCTCCCGTGGTCTGCTGGCGCCTGTCTTCGGACCACTCCGAGAATGCGGACTCCCTTTCGTTGCTGATTGGACGATAGGAAAAGCGCCCAAGGCCGCCGTAAGCCCTTCGATAAGGATTGGAGAAGATCTCGCAGCAACTTGAACGTGGTGGTCCTACAGTTCACCTCGTTCCCCTCGACCTACGGTGGTTGAATACTAGTCCCTAATAGGACTTCATATCGGTAAGTGGGGAGATGCCAAAGGCTCGGGCAATAGTGCTAACAGAACACATTTAAGCATCGATACCGGCCTTGCCATACCTACTTAGCTGAACGGTTACCATCCACTACTTGGTATGCATTTCCGAGTCTGGCCCGATTGTTTGGCAAATCTCAATGCTATCAACTTAGAAATGAAAATCCGCATTGGCATAAATTTCAAGGAGATTGGTACTCCAAGCGTGGACTTTGACAATTGGTCCTCCGCAGGAATGGAGATTAAACACTGGTCCATCGTCCTCGAAAGCGGTGGAGAGTATGGGATCTTGGAGCTCGACACCGATGGGGAGAAGATCTTCATTTCAGACACCCCCATGGACTGCGCCGTCGCGTCATTCGAACTTGCGATATATATGGGAGAAGTGGAGGACATTGATGAAGTACTTAAGCACCATCCCATGCGGAAAACGACGTTCTCCCTTTGTTACAACAACTCTCAGCATTTCGTCGCAACCTTCTTTATCCTCCTTGAAGCATTTGCTCAGTCACGGAGGAACAGAAAGTTCAAGTACACAGGCAGCTTCTATGATAAAGTCTTGGGGGTTCTGGAGACTAAACACGGTTTCTTGTGGAACAGTCCCAACGTATGCCTCCGCGACGCTGGAACCATTGGACAGGCCTTAGGTACCGCTGGGGCTGGCGCTGCCGTGGCACTGTCCACAGCTACGACTACTACCGTAACTCCTGCAAGCGGGCTAGCAGCATTTTTTGGTGCTGCTCCGACGGTGGCCGTGGTTCCGGCAGCATTTGCCCCGGCAGCAGCACTCGCAGCACCCGTTTTGCTCGGTGTGACAATGCTCGGGAAAGCAGTATATCAAAGAAAGAAGACCTACTGGGAGGAGGCTACCAAGTTTCTGGACCCTCGCGTTTTCGGTTTCCCGGAGGGGTACAAGGCGCCCATCGCAGCTGATGAGCGACCTCCAGCTGCATACGGTACACGCCGGCAGTCTGGGGTGTCCTCGATGCCTCATCGTCCGTCTCCTACGCCACTACTGCTGTCGAGAAACATTTGAATCGAGTTGTGGAGACTGGAGTTCTGCGCTAATGCTGATTGTTAGTATAGTTTTCTTTTCACACTGGGGCTTCTGAACTTCTATTTGAATGTCTTTGTCGCAGAAGAGCCATTATATCAATATCAAAATCGACCCGGAAGTTGCAGCACAGGGGATATTGATCCGACACCCTAGCAGGCTGTCAGGCCGGGAAAAAAATAGTAGACCCCAAAAAATAGTGGTCTTAAAGCGTCTCAGGTGGTAAAATCGCCGAGTTAGCCGTGTAATATTACCTGTTTCAAGGCTATTTGCAACGTAAGAACCAATAAAGTATACTAGTATAGTTGTTGGCTATTTGGCAGCAACTTCTTGGAGAGTACAGTACCGTTCATGCAAGAAATCGATTGCAGTACCTTCAACTATGTCTGCTCTGCCCTCGTTCTCGGATCATCCCACAACTTGACATCTTCATCCTCTAAACCTTCCGCGGCAAATCTCGGGAGAGGGGAAGGCAGCACTTGGTTCGACGACGGGATGGCATCGGGGAGGTCCACTGCCCCGTGATATCATTCCACTACGCGAGCGGAAAAGTTTGTTTTTTTTTGGTGGGGGGGGAGTGGATACAAGGTAGATTATGCCCCGTGCGAAATGGCTAAGTGATCGGAGAAGATTTGAGCAAGTAATTGTGTGGTGTGAAAAAGAATGCCAGAAGGCTGAACATTAATATTCAGGTGAAGAATATCATGATGTGGTGGGAAACAATGACGCCTTGCAACTGTCTGATCACCGAAACCAGAAATTTGAGACTTGGTTATGAGCTTCTTGGGATCTTCTTCGCGTTGGTTAACCCAGAGAAAGCGGCCCGGCTTGGTCAGTGCTTCAAGTGTATGCAAGATTATAAATCCAAATCACTGGTAGGAAAGCCTTTGGAAAGCCAAGAGGAAAGCGTATTAGGAGCTCATAATAGACCAACGCTCAAAGAGGTTGTACTCGTCGCCCGACTCGGAAATTCTCCATGTCCCTTTTCAAACAGGGGTCAACATCCGCACCATTCTTAGCACTTAGCGAGGCTATCATAAACCCTACGATCCAGTCCTGCACTCCTGTCCGCTATCCCGGCACAGGCGGTCTTGTTGCTTTGCACCCTCTGCAGTTTCCCAAGTTAAAATATGAAAGGGAACGCATGCTCAGGAAATCCAACGAGTGAGACGCACTTGAGCGACTTCGAATTTGGATGGCATCTGTTGGCGTCTGTGCTGCAGCCTTGAGACCGGGTATGCGGGGAGCGTCGTCTCCTACATTCTCAAGGAGCGTAGCAATGGTCTTTGCCAGGTTTGCCTGCTCGAGCCCTCTTGTGGAGCTTTCCAGATACCTGTGCTCGCGATTGAAGAAATGTTTTTATCGCAGAAAAGCGACAGCGAGTACGGCGAGATGCATGTGAGTATGTGACAGTTGAGGGCACCGTTAGGGGTATAATAGGAGGAGGCGTTTCAAATTGTGGCTGAAAAAAACCTCCCAGTCAAATCGCAGATATTCCAAGTCTCATGTCTCATCACGCAAACGAGTTCAGGACGCGCGAGAAGCTCCTGGAACAGGTTCTTCAGGATTCTAGCCCTCGGTTTTTCTGTTGCTGATCATCACGTCTGTGCAGAAAATCACGCAGCAGGCTACTCAAATCGCGACTCTGAAGGCGGCTTTGCGCTCTTTCCTAGATAACAATGTCGAAGACAGCTTGAAAGATGAGGGCCAAGACGCCGCAATGGCAGGGGCTGAACTGAACGACCACAACGATACTCATTCCGAAAAACTTGACACTGACGAGGAGAATGAGCACGACGATCTTCAGAAGCCTTTCTGGGACTCTTTCGACGATGTTTACCGGTGCCTCGAGTGCGATTATGAGGTTGTCGAGGGACTTTGCCAGTTCTGTCTGGCAGAGTATGATTGGGATCTGGTAAGTCGTCACCTCAAAAACCTTCGATCAATATTAACAGCGGAAAAACTCAGGAAAATGATGAGCATCCTGGAAGCAGTATCAGCATCGACAATGAGGCCCTCAAGAGCGAGCGTTGCCTCGCCCCCCGTGGTATCACTCCATTACGCGATGTCCATCCTTCTGGTATCCCTGGGTTTGTAGGCCAACCTGAAATCTACCCGTTCGCATGGCCAAAAAGGGCAGAGCAGTTCCATAACCTCCTCGAACGTGGTGCAACTCGCCTAATGTGCGAAACATTCCACCTTTCCTACACACACGAAACTGGGATCGTCGCATGGGCCGATGGCGATATCTATGAAGCCTTCTCAGGACCCGCTATGCAAAAGGGGGACTTTTGGAAGATTCACCTCGGGAGGCAAATAGAGCTCGACGAGGACGACTTTGATGGTTCCCAGTTTTTGGAGGGGTTACTCGAGGATGTGCTTTTGTTTCCGATGGCGTCATACGTCGGCGATCGAGCTGAGGGTCGATGGGAGACGGTGGAGGAAAGTCCGGGGATCTGGGTGACAAGACCGAAGGCAGACATGGACGCAGCCGAGAGTGACGAAGATAGTGGTAATTCCTCCGAATGCGACATCGAAGACTACGAAACGTTGTATCAACGGGAAGATGAAGCCCTCGAAGGACTTGAGGATGCTCCGGAGAATCCTGTCCTCTACTCGGATCGCTACGAGTCTTCTCCTGAAGCAGAATCCGACATTGAAATGACTGACGGCGACAGTAGCGAACATGACGCAGACTACGCTTGGCAAGCGAACATCTCTGATCGCGTTTATTTTCCCAGTGATAAGTCAGACAATGACACTGGCAAAGGTGAAGGTGAAGGTGAAACCCAAGACGAAGAAGGAGAAGACGGTGCGGAAACCTGTGGGGACGACTCTGATAGCGCGGGCAGCGATTTTGATTCTGATGAGGTGTTGAGTGGGGACGAGGGACATTCCTTGCAGGGATGAATGTCGCGCGTTGACATTTGTAAATAGCCCATTTCTTGGTGCATTAATGTTGTGACCTGACTTGTGATTCCAACTATAGAATGGAACATCGACACTGGTAGGTATACATGAACATCGTGCGGATGTATTCAAACCATGATAACCGGTTACAGTCAATCGACAACGGAAAGTGCACAGGGCTGGTAAGATATCCTCCATAATGCGGATTAATGTGTGGTGGTGGGAATAGTGACATGACTTGGATGGTGTGTGTGGTCCGGAAATTGGAGAGGCACCGGCAGTTGCCAGCATACACCATCAGGCGGGAATTTCTGAAAAGCACCAGAGAAAGCAGGAAAACCTTGTTTCCACGATGGCCGTATGTCGACACACGCTTAAGCGCCCAAACGTGAGCCGCCGCTAATGATTAAATGAATACTGGGACACGGATGGCATGGAGTCCCTTTTTGTTTGCTCCTTGGCCGTAGCCCTGGGCCCCTATGCATGTTGCAGGGTGATTTCGAGCAGGGTTAAATTGACGTCCATGAATGAATTGGCCAGTACTTATCGCATTCATTCCCCATCTATCTCTACAGACAGTATCTCCCCTGATCCAGCCCGCGTTTGCAGCATCGGATTGTTTAATGGACGATTCCAACACAACAGCTATTCAGGATTCCGATCATCCTGGAAAGAGGAGGCCATATGCGAAGGATGTAGTTTCAATTGCCCAACCATTCAGAAAAATATAAAGAAATCATATGAGAGACCCTCCAAAGAGTTGAATTTGCAGATTGTAAAAAAGCGGAACCGCTGCCGGCGAGGATCATTCACCTCAAAATACGTCATATGGCGGTGGAATGTCCCTTCCTTCCTGACGCTGTTGCAGAAAATTATGTACCCGGATTTCAGCCAGACGACGGTCTGCTTCATCACGGAGTGCGATCAATTCTCTTTCGCTGGCAGAGGTTACCGGGAAGTGAGACAGAGGAAAAGGTTGAGATTGGCTAGATGGAGACATGGAGTCAGACCGCCCTGGTGGCGCCGTCCTCGTGTCTACGTCAATCGGCATAAAGGTTGGTTGAGAAGACACTGAGGTTAAAGGTTTGGGAGAAACGGCCAAGCTATGCTCGGGAGGCAATGGTTGAGTATCCTCCCTGCTCGTTGGGGGAAGGCTGGTAGTAATCTCGACTGCGGCTGGTGGACTGGGTCGTGTGAGATTGGAAGAGCCCAACGTTGTGGTCTCTGGATTCGTTCTACCAGCCGCATCTAACCCCAAGTCGGAGGTGTACGTCAACGGAGGAAAAGGTTTGGTGGCACATGTGTTTGCGATCTGGAATGCCGCAGCGGTAAATTTCTTTGAGTTGGGTGAACCTGGATCTGCGACGAAGGTACATACTGTAGATGGTCCAATATGAGGTAGCATCACAGCAGCGATGGGACTGTGTTCAGATACTGATGTCTCCGCATCACGAGTTCCGAATTCGTCGGGTAGCGGGGAGTTTTGCATTCGAATCTTCTTTCTCCGCCAAAGCACGAAAAGCAGGCCCGCAACGGCAAGGCCGCCAATGACACTGCCAACGATGGCTCCGATAGGGGATTTTGTTGTTGCAGATGAAGTCAAAGATGCTGATGAAGTCGAAGATGCCGATGAAATCGAAGATGTTGATGAAGATGTTGATGAGGGTTGCCCTACAGTGGTAGATGTAGATGACAAAATCAGCGGCGGTCCTTCTGAACAACTCCAGCCATTAATTGCGGTGCTTGGATGAGCGAGTCCTTCGAAAGGTCATCAAGGTGAATAACTGCGGTTGAGCACAGCTGAAATTTTAGTAGACTTGCCGCTTAAACAATAATCTCTCGCAAAGTCACCATTGATGTCGTATAAATTTGCGCCAGCGCCTCCACACACAGTACCATTACAGCTGGGACCATCTAGGATGACCGATCAATCCAAAGCATACCTGGAAACTTGACTACCTACAGTTGCAATAAGTTCGCTGATCGTCGCAAAAGTCGCCTGTGGCCCTGTGTAACGAGTTCATTAGACCTTGTGCATAAGAGGAAGCAACGGCCTGCCCCCCGCAGATTCCATTCATACACACGGGTCCGACGGCTAAACGAACGACTGAGCATTAAGAAATATCACACGTTGCAGTATCTGATCTTACCACAATTATTGCCGACAGCATCCACTGTACATTTTGCTCCAGGGAATCCACATCGTCCAATGTTGCCTTCCAGTCGCGGATCGATGACACAGCTTTCGTTGGTGAAGGGAGGGTAACCGGCTGTTGGAGGGTATAGGCTTGTGCAGTCCTGATGTTCGATGGTACACTGAAGGTAGACCATAGGTGCAAGTAAGGTTACATACTCGCTCCGGAATTGGCATTTATCCTGGGACCAACGTGCCTGGTCAAGCAGGTGACCATCCGGATGAGAAGAGAACTCCGCGGCACTTCCACGATGTCTGCTCTGCTTAAATTTTTCTATCCCGTAGCAAGAAATCCTACCTCTTAGGTCATAGACGGGAGAAGCAGAGCGGGAGCAGCAGAGAGCACTGTGCGTTTCAAGTTGTGCGTGTCGAGCAAGGTGTGCAATTAATTTGCAAATGAGGTCAAAATGAGGTGTTGATATGGTGGCCTTTGAGTGGCCTCTTGGTGTGACCGTCAACAAGGGGCGGGTGAGCTCTCAGCCTTTAGAGTATCTCGCCATTCAACTGCCCTGTTCACATGCGGCCAGTGGCGCACGGAACCTGTTGGACTCTCCAGTGACACTGGCACTGGCAGAAGCTGAAATTGGGTGTAACAGCCCACGTGCTCGTGATCAATCACAGCTGTCCGCAAGTCCAATGTACTTTAGGGCAAAAATTTAAATCACCACATATCGGATCAGCGAACCTAGAAAAGCTCTTACTCGGAAGTTGTTGGACAGGAGCAAAAAGCACTCCGCGCTTGCGACTTGTTCACAGTTAGAGCTTGCACACCATTGTGAGCAATGAAAGTTGATGGGTAGAATCATAAGGGATAATTATTTAAGGACGCAGGTTTGTGGATTAAGAAAATGTTACCGTTGGGGCATGTCCAACACCGATGAAAGTAAGACCATAAAGACCTAAACCTGCACGAGGTGGATTAAAACTACGAAACTAGGTTGACACAGATACGCACTTAGCGTTGCGTCTTTAGCCCACCCACCACTGGCAAAGGCGACAATTGGGCCAGAAACCTGAAAGATTTTTCCACGGTTTAATGTGGGAACACACCACCGTGACCGGTGGTTGCCGAAGGAGCCTAAGAGATTGCATTTCATTACACGGTTGAAGGAAAAATAGCTGACTGACCGAAAGTCCTCACTGTCCCCATCTTTGTGTTCAGGATAACAAACGAGATCTCGTCGATAGCCTCGCCAGAATGACGGCCACTGACAGCAGCAAGGATCTTTGATGCTAAATGAGAAAGTAAGTGATAGGAGATCATGATGTGAACATGGAGCATGCCTCGAAATTTGATGATGTCCTCCCGTGTCAAAAATTGGTGCTCGATTACCGTGTTTCCGCACGAGCATTTGGCCATTGCTAAGTTCGTGTGTGAGATTGATCCTGGCACGTACTCTCCATGGAAGATTGGTATCCTGGCTATCCCCGTAATAGTCGGCGAGCGGGGTAAGCAAGTCCTTGTGAATCAGGCTTAACTGGCATCAGGATCATTACTCACTGTAAGCTAGTAGCATCATTGAAATAATCGCCATCGACAGCACCAACCACACAGCTTTCAACTAAAGTTTCATTGCTCAGTGGAGTCTCGTTGGCTACAGTCAGTAAAAAATCAGATGCATTCAAAAAATCAGATGAAGGACATCTACCGTGAGCAATAGCAAGGTTGCTGTTTTGATAGATGTGAATTGCTAGTACACAAAGGTCAGTTTGGTAGAATCATAGAGTAGTACTTCCATTCCCACGTCACCTCCGATGTTGTTGTACTGATTGGCACCAACATTATTGAAAGTACCACTAGCATCGGTATTGCTAGCACCTGCAAAGAAAGACCCCTGTGAACGGGAGGCAAACGGGAGGAGAGGATTCCTTGGTCAAGTACTACTAGAACAAATGCTGAGTCAGCAGCCAAACCAGGATTACCCTGTGACGTCGTCCAGAGATCACGTGCTCCTCACCAGCCCCACCCGTTCACGTCCGATCGCGTTGTGATCGATAGCAGTCTGAGACGTTTAAGAGTAGTCCTTCCTTCTCGCCCACCACCTCACCAAGTACTCCAACTCCAACTCGTACACACCCACCATGTCTCGTCAATTCTTCGTCGGCGGAAACTTCAAAATGAATCCCTGTTCAATCGACCAAAAGAAAGCTCTCATCGCTGTCCTCAACAACGCCGAAATCGATCCCGCAACCGGTATCCCCAATGCCCACACCCTCAATCCCGAATCTCTACTGAATTAACATTCCTTTTCCCCATTCATAGAGGTGGTAGTGGCGCCCCCAGCGATCTACCTCATCCCCCTCAAAGAGTCTATCAGGAAAGACATCAAGGTCGCCGCACAGAACAGTTACTTCAAAGAGTCCGGAGCTTTCACCGGAGAAACTAGGTAATCCAACCCTCCCTCTCATCCCCGCACACAAAATAACTCCTTTCTAACCCCTACCACCCAGCCCATCCCAACTTGTAGACGCCGATATCCCCTATGTCATCCTTGGCAAGTCCCCCAACTCACCCCACAAACCCCGCACTCACTTTTACTCTACCTCTACCTCTCACATAAGGCCACTCCGAGCGCCGAACCCTCTTCCACGAGACCTCCGCTGTAGTCGCCCAAAAAACTCGCGCGGCCCTCGACGTCTCCCTCAGCGTCATCCTCTGCGTTGGCGAAACCCTCCAACAGCGCGAAGCCAACCAAACCGCCAAAGTCGTCGAGGAACAGCTCAAACCCGTCGTAGACCTCCTCAAAGATGCCGATTGGAGGTTTGTCCCTCCCCACCCTTTCCTTCATTTCCCCAATCTCGCAATTCCCATTCCCTTCCAACAACCGATCTCAAACCTATATTCACCACCCCTTCAATCTAGCAAAATTGTGATCGCCTACGAACCCGTCTGGGCTATCGGCACCGGAAAAGTCGCCACCTCCGCCCAAGCCCAAGAAACACACGCCGACATCCGCGCCTACCTCTCCACCGCCGTCTCCCCCGCTGTCGCTGCGAACACACGCATCATCTACGGGGGCAGCGTCACTGCTAAGAACTGTGCGGAGCTCGGTAAGTGCTCGTCTTGTCTTTACTGTCCATCTGGCTTGTATCTGTCCATCCCATGATATCAATACTGACTGACACTACGTCCACGATGGTGTCTTATTGTTTACTTGTTTGTTTGTTATATAGCGATCCAGCCAGACGTCGACGGGTTCCTCGTAGGGGGTGCATCGCTCAAGCCCGAGTTTGTGGATATCGTCAATGCGAACAGGGCGGCGAAGGCTAAGGTGTGAGTTGGGGTAAGGTGTGGAGGATGATTGTGATTCGTTTGGGGTGGGGATGAATGAAAGAAGTGAAGAAGTCAATGTGTATGTTTTAAGGCTGGGTTGTATGATGATCTTCAGAGTGCCTCATTTTATCTACGGCATTGTATTTGTTTGCGGGCGTATTATCTGTGAGGTTTCAAGTTAAAATTTCCTACCGCGTGCCCTACGCGTCGGCGGCACGTGTCACGCAAATCGTAAAACCGACCTTGAAACCGACTTCAAAGTTCCCGTTCCTTGTTCGCTATAGATTTCTCTTAGTCCTCACTCTAGAGTCTAGATCCTACTATTACACCTACGATACTACTAATACTCCCAATCCTAATGGATTCTTCACCCTTATACCGCCTCCAAACCACCTCCTACGGCGGGCGCGGCCTCTTTACTACCCACTCCATCCCCAAAGCCACCCTCCTACATACCTGCCAATCACCCTACGCCTCCGTCATCTACCGCACCTTCCGTAAAGAAGTCTGCGGCCAATGCTTCGCCTACGCCTTCGATGCCAGCCGGAACACCTGGAACGTCAAATCCGACGCCGGAAACGGGGTGTGGTTCTGCAGTGAGACATGCAGAACGGTGTGGTTGGAGGAACAGAACGTCGGTGGGTTGCTGGGATTGATGAATGCAGCAGTTGACAAACTAGCTAAAAGTATGAAGAAAAGCAAGGAAGGTGACAGTTCGTCGCCTCGGAACAAACACTGTAAGCATGACGATACCAATATCGAAATCACGCTGGAGACACTGGACATGGCCTGGAAAAACGCAGAGCGGCACAATACATATTCACATGCACATGGGAAGCCAACGTCAGGCTCACCATCCCCGCAGCTAGATGACATGGAGCTGGACACTGTGCGCTTCGCCATCTCTGCCATCATCAACCGCTACATCGAGGACACCGCCTCACCCCCGGTCACGCCTGGCGCTTCGCGCTGGGGTGCGTTCCTCCAGCTCCAGGACAACGAGCTGATGCACGTCCGCACGCGGCCGCATATCCTCGCCTCCCACCTGCGCGTGTACATGTTTTTGCGGCGGGCGCTACTCCCGGTGCTGCAGGCGTACGTGGCAACGTCGGAGATGGTACGGGCTATCCTTGGACGGGATCAGGGGAATGTGTTTGGGATGTGGGATATGAGTACGGAGGGGGAGAGCGAGATGCTGGGGTGGAGTATGTATGTTTCTGGGTCGTATTTTAATCATAGTGAGTGCTAGTGGATTGTTGGCTTGGTTTTTTGTTGATGCGAGAGGTGGTGTGTTGCGTAGGCTGTGCACCGAATGTACGCAAGGAACGAGCTGGGCGTGCGTTGCAGTTTTACACGACTGTGGATGTCGGGGAGGGGGAGGAGCTGTGTATCAATTATGTGGA
>Ga0210383_10005041_pt1 | contig 11650 bp, 12 predicted proteins | sample IncBWC14OmetaG_FD_160072 | JGI IMG/M metagenome (GOLD analysis project Ga0210383, IMG submission 160072) | Forest soil microbial communities from Barre Woods Harvard Forest LTER site, Petersham, Massachusetts, United States - Inc-BW-C-14-O ...
ACCCTCCGCGCGGTCCGCCGCCTCGGACAGCAGGGCGAGGATCGTCGCGTCCCACGTGGCCAGGCCCTTAGCCGTCTTGAAGCTGACCAGGTCATTGAATGTCAGCATGCTCACCTTGATCCACGCGGTGTTCGGGAAGTGCGCATCGATCGCCTCGCGCCAGACGCTGACGGGCAGCCGGTAGGCGGCTTCCTTGCTCCAAGGCACCTGCGTCACGGACATCCTGCCGTCGGCGACGCTGAAAATTGTTCCGCTGAACAGCAGCAGCAGCGGCACCTCGCCGTCGTCGAGCCCGGCGAAGTAACGTGTCGCGCCGATCTCCATGTCATAGGTGAGCGGCACTGGCAGGTCTACGTCGGTACTGCCGGTGAACCCCGGCACCATGATCGACACGTTGATGAACTGCACGGGCTTGAGCGTGTCGGCCCACCGCTGTGTCTCGCCGAACAGGTCGGTCAGCCGCTCGGCTTCCTCCTCGCTGTACCGGCGCCGCGCGGGCTCGATCCGGATCTGGCACCGCAGCGCTATCGCCTCGACCCGCTGGCCGGTCGTCTCGCTGATGCGCAGCGTAAAGAACATGGAGGGGTACGCGGCGAACTTGTCCGCCCGCGCGCCTGTGCAGTCGAAGACCAGGTCGGCCACGTCAGTCCTCCTGGCTGAAGGGGCGGGCCCGTTGCCGCAGGCTGGCCAGGAACGCGGTGATGCTCGCTCGTGCCTCGGTACCGCCATCGAAACCGTGCCAATACAGGCGCATCCGTCCGGCCAGTTCATAACAAGCGTCGATCGGAACGAGGAAGTATTCAACGCCGTCGCCCGACCGGCTGATCAGCGCTGCCTCGACATCGACGTCGGGCGCGCCGAGCAGCGGATAGTCCGCCACGAGCTGCTCCCACAGGTGAAGGTCGAGAATGCACTCGGTCACTCCAGCCGGACTTGGGTAAAAGCCGGTGAGACCGCCGCCGTCCCGCGAGGTACGCAGGAAAAAGGCAAGGCCAACCGGGATCTCCAGCTGGTCCCACTCGGCCGGTGCCATCACGTGCTCGGGGTCGGTCAGGTAGCGATCAGGGACCGCCCGGTAGCGACCGCGTCCGGCGCTGGGCTGGGTAAACAGCAGGTAGCAGGCGCGGCACGCACAGAGCAGCGACGCGCCCTCGAGGTCGGCAATGTGCCCGTGCTCGGCCGGGATCTCCGCCGCGCACATCTCGCACCGCTCCGGACCGGACGCGGGCACAGCTGAATCAACCACAGGCGAATCAACCACAGGCGAATCAACCACAGGCGGCGCGGGCGCGCGGCCGGCCGACGGCCGGACAAACCTGCTCAGCCCGGCCTGGCCGGTCACGTGGGCACCACCTCAGGGACCGCCACCCGGACGCCCTGACTGTCCGCCAGCAGCGGCAGCGGGTCGAGATGGACGCCTGTCTCGGGCGATCCGGCGTCGGCGACGCTCTTGCCAGCGAGCCGTACGTTGTAGCGGGCGCCGCAGCCGGGACACGTGAGCACCTCACGGTCCAGCTCGCCCTCGGCCAGGGACGAGCCGCACCCAGCGCACCCGTCACGGTAGGCGTACAGCGTGCCGCGCACTGAGCAGACGATCACCGGCAGCCCGTCGGCCGAGGCGCTGACTGGCCTGGAACTCGGCGGCCCGATGTTGGGGAGCGTCACCCAGCCGACCCCGTTCCCCGCCTGAATCTGCCCCGTCGCAGCTGCCTGCACCAGCTCCGCCGGCACCTCGTCGGGACGCCTGCCGATCTGCAGCAGCGCGGGTGCGGGCGGTGCTGGCGTCATGCCCTCGACCACGACGCTCGTCACCTCAGGAGCCGCATCTAGCACGGCGCCCTCGATGGCGAGCTGCACGGTGACCGTCGAAGACGGACACCCGCTACAGCTGCCTTCAAGCTTGAGCCTGGCTACGCCCGCGGCGACGCCGAGGTATTCCACGCCGCCGGCGTGCGACCCGAGGTAGGGGCGCACCCGGTCGAGCGCTCGCTGGATCCGAGCGTCGACGTCGAGCGGATGAAGGCCGTGCAGCAAAAGCAGGCTCTCCACCAGCGGGTCGTCGGCGAGCCTGGCCAGCATGGCGGCACCGCCCGGGCCGGACTCTGCCAGGATCGTCGCGATCTGGGCCAGCCCGTCACCGTACAGGCCGACGAGCAGCCCGACGAGCTCCTCGGCGGCGGGTGCTGCACGACCAAAGCCGCCTGCCTTCAGCGACTCGAGCAGTTCCTCTACCCGTGCGCTTACCTTCTGCACGCCGGTCATGCGCCTCGCCTCCATGGTTAGCAGCGGGCACGGGGCACGCCAAGAATTGGTCAGGTGGAGAGGATCGCTGCCATCGGCGAGTGCACCTTCTGTAGCGTCTTGCCGTTCCCGAGGTACATATGCACGCCACACGGCAGGCACGGGTCGAAGCTGCGCACCGCCCGCATGATGTCGATGCCCTTGAACTGCTCCGGCGGATTCTCCTCGAAGATCGGCGTGTTCTGCACCGCGTCCTCGTACGGACCAGGCGTGCCGTAGCTGTCGCGAACGCTCGCATTCCACGGCGTGGGCGGATACGGGTGGTAGTTGGCGATCTTGCCCTTCCGGATCACCATGTGATGCGACAGGACACCGCGAACCGCCTCGGTAAAACCACAGCTGTTGGCCTCGTCGGGCACGTCGAACGGCTCCCACGTCTTGGTGTGCCCCGCCCGCAGCTCAGCGAGCGCCTGCTCCATGAAATACAGCGCTGCCGCGGCGGCATACGCCTGGAAGTACGTGCGGGCCCGGTCCCGCTCGATCGCGTTCGACAGTGGCGCCCCGTTCTTGTCGGTAGGGATCTTCCACTCGAACGTGACCTCGGGCTTGGTGATAGTGCGCGGCAGGTTGATCAGGACGCTGTTCCCGGTCGACTTCACATAGCCGAAGTCGACCAGCCCGCCCTGTGCCGTCGCCCACAGCCGGGCGATCGGGCCACCCCCAGTGTCCGCTGCCAGGTAGTTCTCGCCGTCGAACCAGCGTGGTGACATAACCCAGCTGTACTTGTCGTCGAAGTCACGCTTGGCCGGCCGGGGAATGGTGTGCTGGTTCCACGGGTGCCTGCGGTCCACCGGGTTACCCAGCGGGTCGCGAGTCACGAACATCTCCTGCTCTTCCCAGTCTTCGTAGTAGGAGCTGCCGAGCAGGATTCGGATGCCAAGGTTGATCTCGACCAGGTCGTTGGTGAGCAGCTGGCCGTCCCTGATGACGCCCGGGCTGACGAACATCTTCCGGCCCCAGTTGGTCATGTGGTCGTAGCGGAAGTCGCAGTGCTCCGGGTCGTTCAGGCTGCCCCAGCAGACCATGTCGGCGCGACGGCGGCCGACCTCCTCGTAGCCAGGCAGCGCCTCGTAGAAGAAGTCGAACAGGTCGTCGTGCATCGGCACAACCCGCTTCATGAACTCCACGTAGCGCATCAGCCGGGTCAGGTAGTCGGTGAACAGCTGCACCGTCGGGGTGGTGCCGACGCCGCCCGGGTAGAGCGTGGACGGATGCACGTGACGGCCTTCCATCAGGCAGAACATTTCCCTGGTGGAACGCGACACCTGAAGCGCCTCGCGGTAGAACTCGCCTTCTAGCGGGTTGAGCGACCGCATGATGTCGCCGATGTACTTGTAGCCATGATCTGCGTAGTGCGGGCACTCGGTCCGGTTGGCGAGCTCGAGGACGCCGGGATTTGTCTCGCCGACCATCCGCGCGCAGAAGTCGACGCCGACCAGGTTCTCCTGGAAGATGTTGTGATCGAACATGTACTCGGCGGCCTCGCCGAGATTGATGATCCACTCGGCCAGGTGCGGGGGGCGGACACCATAGGCCATGTTCTGGTTGTAGACCGAGCAGGTCGCGTGGTTGTCGCCGCAGATGCCGCAGATCCGGCTAGTGATGAAGTGCGCGTCCCTCGGGTCCTTGCCCTTCATGAAGATGCTGTAGCCACGGAAGATGGATGAAGTGCTGTGGCACTCCACCACCTTCTTTTGCTTGAAGTCGATCTTGGTGTAAATGCCCAGGCTACCCACGATTCTGGTGATCGGGTCCCAGGCCATCTCCACGAGGCCAGTGCTGTCCTCAACCGCAGTCATATCCAGTTCCTTCGTGCTAGCGGGGCGCGCCGCGCAGGCAGCCTGAGGCTGCCCGGCCGGCCGGCCGCCTCGTGGGTTACCAGGTCTGCTTATAGCCGGTCAGTAGCTCGTCGCTCTTGCGCCGCCACTTCGGCTCTTCGTCGGCCGTCCTGGCGGTGAACCCGCGCAGCGCGCGGATCACGGTCCCGTACAGGGTGCTTGCGGTCGTGGACACCCGGGCGCCCGGCGGCTCGTCCATGAACGGCATGAACTTGTCCGGGAAACCGGGCATCGTGCAGGCGATGCAGATGCCGCCGACGTTCGGGCAGCCGCCCACACCGTTAATCCAGCCGCGCTTGGGCACGTTGCACTTGACGACCGGACCCCAGCAGCCGAGCTTGACCAGGCACTTGGGCGACCCGTACTCGCTGGCGAAATCACCCTGCTCGTAGTAGCCGGCCCGGTCGCAGCCCTCGTGCACGGTGGCGCCGAACAGCCAGGTCGGCCGCAGCGCCTCGTCGAGCGGGATCATCGGCGCCGCGCCTGCCACCTGGTAGAGCAGATAGAGGATGGTCTCGGACAAGTTATCCGGGTGCGTCGGGCAGCCGGGGACGCAGACGATAGGCAGGCCTGCCTTCGACCGCCAGTCCCAGCCGAGGTAGTCAGGTACCCCCATCGCGCCGGTCGGGTTGCCCGCCATCGCGTGGATACCGCCGTAGGTGGCGCAGGTGCCGGCCGCCAGAATCGCGGTCGCCTTCGGCGCCAGCCGGTCCAGCCACTCACTGGTGGTCATCGGCTGCCCAGTCGCCGGGTTGTTACCGAAGCCGCACCAGTAGCCTTCGGACTTGATCGCCTCATTCGGGATCGAGCCTTCCACCACCAGCACGAACGGCTCGAGCTCGCCGCGGTCGGCTTTGTGCCACCACTCGATGAAGTTGTCGGCGCCAGTCTCCGGGCCGCATTCGAAGTCGATCAGGGGCCAGTGCACCGCGACCTTGGGTAGTCCGGGCAGCGCGCCGAGCGCGATCTCCTCGATGCTTGGCTGTGTCGCGGCGGTGAGGGCGACGGAGTCCCCGTCGCAGCCGAGCCCGCCGTTCATCCAGAGGATGTGCACGACGGGCTCATCGGTGTTTGTCTGCACGGTGCTGGCCTGGGCTGGGCTGGCCTGTGCTGGGTCAGATGGTGCGGCAGTGGCCATCGCGAGGCCACCTCCTCGATACTGGGGCGGCTGGATTCCGGGCTAGTTCAGCGTCGCGTACGGTAACTGGCAGATCGCTTACAGTAATCGTGTTGGTGTTTACCGTAGCGGACCTGGCTCGGTCAACGCGGGGGTGGTCTCCTGCAGGCGCAGCGCACCGCGCGGTGATGGGTAAAAGCGACTGGCGCAGGAGTGCTGCGCGGGCGAATTGGATCACGACGCACCTCGCCTTCGGTGATGCGCGGACGGTCGCCATGCTAAACCCGCGGTGATCGGCCGACAAGACGGAACAGTCACTTCACCGGACAGAAATGTCTGTCAGCGTGGCTTGCCTGTGACCAAACTTGTTCATATGCCGCACAACCTTCGCAGCCACAAGTGGCGGGTCCAGATTGGCCGCAATGGCATGTCGATGGGCAGTGACGGACACTAGACACTGCGTCCGGGCTCCCGTTCCCGCTCGTGATCACGTAGATTGGCTTGCAACCCCGCTGTGCTGCACCGTGGGGCGACGGCCAGAGGGAGACAGAGCGGTGGCGCAGCCTAGCTACGGACCCGCGGCGACCCCTATCGAGGTCATCCCTGTCGTTGTGGTTTCCCAGGTCTTCCCAGCCAGACCGTCCTCGATCCCGGACATCAGGGATTTCGTGCGACGTTGCCTAGCAGAGTCGCCGCTCACCGAGGAAGGCACACGCGAGGTCGGCGAGACGGTATTCCGGGCGCTGCTGGACGCAGCTGGCCCGACAGGCTCGATCCAGGTCGCGTTTCGGATCTTCCCTGAGCATGTCGAGGTCGACGTCCTGCACTCCGACACGGCTATTCAGTCACCCATCGTCCCCGGTCCGCCCGTCACGTACGCACAGCCGGCCACCACTGGTAAGCCTGCCGGTTCTGGTCAGCCAGCCAGGACCGCGCACCAGGCCGCCTCGATGTACGCGGGCGCGCCGCTGTATGCAGTGACCGGTTCCCCCGCCCCCGCTACGGTGCCAGGCCCGGGCTCCGTTGATGGCGGCCCGGTCGATGGGGGTACCGGAAAGGGCGGGCAACCGGGGACGTTCGCAGAATGGATGTCCAGCGCCCTTCGCCGGGAAGGGCTGACACAAGAAGCGGCGGCCCGCCAGCTCGGCGTTTCTGTCAAGACGGTGAGCCGCTGGGTCGGCGGCGCGACCGAGCCCCGGATGCGTGATCTGCGGCGCATCCAGGAAGTGTTCGGCGAGGTTCCGCTGCCGTAGTCCGCACCTGTGTCAGGCAATAGCCTGGAATGGCCACTCCTGTCTGACCGGATCGCTGGACGTCCCCCCACATGTGTCCTACGGTTCAGCTATGGCGATTCAAGCCGGACGCCACCACCTCGGCACCGACATAGGCCGGGTCACGTTACGGACTTTCCGCGATGGACTGGTAGCGCAGGCTGGTCACGACCTGACGATCGACGCGGTCCGGTGGTCAGGCGAGCTTGTCGTTGCCGACGACCTCTCCCCGGCTAGTCTGCAGGTCACAGTTGATCTCGGCGCGCTCGTCGTGCGCGAAGGGACGGGTGGCATCAAGCCGCTGACTGACCGGGACAAACGCGAGATCGCCGTCACGGCGCGCAAGGTGCTGTCAGCTGACCGCTATCCCGAGGCCACCTTCACGGCCACGAACTTCGAGCCCGCAGCTGACGGCGGCGCTGTCGCCGGCACGCTCGCGCTGGGCGGCCAGACCCGGCCGCAGCGACTTCAGGTCAGCCAGACCGCGCCGGGTGTCTACCACGCCACCACGACCATCCGGCAGACCGATTTTGGCATCAAGCCGTATTCAGCGTTCCTTGGCACGCTCAAGGTCGCCGACGCCGTCGAGGTGGCGGTCGATCTTGACCTGTCGCGGGCGGCGGACTCCGGGTCGGCCGTATGACCGCGCCGCTCGCTGACCAGCACGCCAGCCGGCTGTTCGACCGCCGCGAGCAACCGCTACACGAGCTCGCCGGCCAGGCAGCCGCCGTCGCGGCAGCGTGCCACCAGATGGCCCTGCGTTTCCATCAGGGCGGCAAGCTCGTCGTGTTCGGGACTGGCGGGTCGAGCACCGACGCGCAGCACGTCGCCGTTGAGTTCGTGCACCCGGTCATCGTCGGCAAGCGGGCCCTGCCAGCCATCTCGCTCACGTCCGATGTGGCGACGGTGACTGGCATCGCGGCGCGCAGCGGCATGGCCGGGATCTTCTCGCATCAGCTGCGTTACCTGGCCGCAGCGTCCGATGTCGCCCTGGGCATCTCGGCGGACGGCAACTGCGCGAGCGTCCTGGCCGGCATGCTGACAGCGCGCGAGCTCGGCCTGCTTACTATTGCCCTAGTCGGGGGCGACGGCGGTGCCATCGCGGCGTGCCCGGCCGTGGACCACATCCTGATGACCAGGTCCGCCGACCCGCGCATCGTGAAAGAGATGCAGGTCACCATGTACCACGTGCTATGGGAGCTCGTGCACGTGTTCTTCGAGCAGCCAGGCGTCCTAGCGCCGGGGGTGATTGCGTGAGCGAGCCCGACTGTCATGACGATGTGTGCATCACCTGCTCGGACTCAGCCGTGCAGGTGACTGTGATCCGGCTGCTGGCTGACGGCCTAGCTGAGGTCGAGACCGGGCAGGGCCGGGAGGAAGTCAGTGTCGCGCTGGTCACGGCTGCGGTCGGCGACACCATCTTGGTACATGCCGGAGAAGCGCTAGCGGTGGTGCCGTAATGGCACGGCTGCCCACTAGCGGCAGGGCACTGACGCCGGCCAGTGACCGCGAGCCGGACGGCTCGATCGAGTCGCTGTACCCGTTCCTCTACTCGGGTACTACAGACGTATCCGCTGTGCTGGAACAGGTACGGCAGTCGACCGTGGCCAAGGCCGAGGAGATACTCCGGCTACGCCGCCAGGTCCGGGACGCTGACGGTGCCCGGCTGATGGCGTGTGCACGCCAGATCGCAGCCCGGTTCGCAGCCGGGGGCCGGCTGCTGGCCTTCGGCAACGGGGGCAGCGCGACCGACGCTCAGCAGCTAGCGACTCTGTTCCTGTATCCGGGCGGCAACGCCAGACCGCTCCCGGCCCTCAGCCTGGCCAGCGACGCCTCCGTGCTGACGGCGCTGAGCAATGACATCGGCGTCGACGTGGTCTTCGCCCGCCAGATCGCCGCGTTCGGCACCAAAGCTGACATCGCCGTCGGACTGTCCACCAGCGGCAACTCCGACAACCTGCTGCGCGCATTCGACGAGGCAAGCAGGCGCGGCATGCTCACCATCGGCATCGCCGGCTACACCGGCGGAAAGATGGCCGAGCTAGACAGCATTGACTACCTGTTCATCGCTCCCTCGACCTCGGTGCATCGCATCCAGGAAGCCCAGACCACGATGTACAACGTGCTCTGGGAGCTCTGCCAGTCAGCCGTCGGCGCCAGCGATTCTGATCAGGTGCCGCTGTGAGCGGCCGGCTGCTGATCGCCGGCGTCGGCAACATCTTCCTCGGCGACGACGGCTTCGGCGTCGAGGTGGCCAGCCGGCTCGCCGTGGCCGACCTGCCCGACTGGGCCGAGGTCGTCGACTACGGCATTCGGGGCATGCACCTCGCCTACGACCTGGCGAGCGGCTATGACTCCGCCATTCTGATCGACGCGACGCCGCGCGGCGGTGCGCCTGGAACGATCTACGTGATCGAGCCAGATCTGGCCAATCCGGCGTCAGTGGCTGCGGACGAGGGGGCCGCGGCCGCACTTGCCGGCAACCCGATGTTCAACGCGCACGGGATGCAGCCTGATGTTGTCTTCGGAATGCTTGCCATGCTGGGGGCTGAGACCAGGCATGTCCTGGTGGTCGGCTGCGAGCCGGCCAGCGTGGACTACGGCACCGGGCTTAGCGAGCCGGTGGCCGCCGCTGTCGACGAGGCAGTCAAGGTCGTCCTCGACCTAGTGTCCAGCGCGGCGCAGTCAGGCGAAGACCATCGACTAGTCACAAAGGAGTGAGCCCATGTGCCTTGGGATTCCGGGTGAGGTGATCGAGTTTCTTCCTGACCAGCCCGATCTGGCCAGGGTCGATGTCAGCGGCGTGAAACGGGTCATCAACATCGGCCTGCTCGCGGACGAGAGGGTCGAGGCGGGTGACTGGGTGCTGATCCACGTCGGTTTCGCGCTCTCCAAGATCGACGAGGCGGAGGCTGCCGCGGCGCTCGAGTTCCTCGAGGGGATCGGCCAGGCGTACGAGGAGGAGCTCGCCGCCCTCGCCGAATCACGGATCGAGTAGGAGGCGTTGCGATGAAGTTCGTCGATGAATTCCGCGACGCCGACAAGGCGCACGCGCTCGCGGCCAAGATCGCGGCTCTGTGCGAGCCCGGCCGGCAGTACAAGCTGATGGAAGTGTGCGGTGGCCACACCCACACCATCTACAAGCACGGGTTGGAGGACTACCTGCCTGAGCAGGTCACCCTGGTCCACGGCCCGGGCTGCCCGGTGTGCGTGATTCCGATGGGCCGCGTTGACGATGCGATGGCCCTCGCCAGCGAGTCGGACGTGATCATGACGTCGTTCGGCGACATGATGCGAGTGCCTGGCAGCAACGGATCGTTCTTCGACGCCAAGGCGCGCGGCACTGACATCCGGATGGTCTACTCGCCGCTGGACTCGCTGAAGATTGCCCGGCAGAACCCGGATAAGCGCGTCGTGTTCATGGCGATCGGCTTTGAGACGACGGCGCCGTCGACAGCAATGACGATGCTGCGGGCCGCGGCCGAAGGCTTGCAGAACTTCTCGATCTTCTGCAACCACGTCACGATCATCCCGGCGATCAAGGCCATCCTTGACTCACCTGACCTGCGCCTTGACGGCTTCATCGGCCCCGGCCACGTCTCGACGGTGATCGGCTGCCGGCCGTATGAGTTCATCGCGCGCGACTACGGCAAGCCGGTCGTCGTGGCCGGATTTGAGCCGCTCGACATCCTCCAGTCGATCTACATGCTGATGCTGCAGCTGTCGGTGGGGCAGTCGACGGTGGAGAACCAGTACGCGCGGGTCGTGCCCTGGGATGGCAACGTGGTGGCGCTTCGCGCCATCGGGCAAACCATGGAGCTGCGACCCTATTTCGAGTGGCGTGGCCTCGGCTTCATCTCGCACTCCGCATTGAAGGTTCGCGAGGAGTTCGCCAGCTTCGATGCCGAGCGGCTCTTCTCGGTTCCCGGCGTCCGGGTCGCCGACCCGAAGGCCTGCCAGTGCGGCGAGGTGCTCAAAGGCGTGCTCAAGCCCTGGGAGTGCAAGGTGTTCGGAACCGCGTGCACGCCGGAGACCCCGATCGGCACCTGCATGGTGTCACCCGAGGGTGCCTGCGCTGCGTACTACAACTACGGGCGCCTGACGCGGCAGCGGGTTAAGGAGGCGACCGGGTCATGACCGCTGGTCACGTGGACTCATCCGGCCTGGCGGCCGGACCTGGCCCAGTTGAGGCCGGCGCCCCGGCCGACGCGCTGCCGAGCGCGAGCTGGGTGGAGGACGCACTGCGCGAACATGACCTGCAGACGCGCAGCGAGGCCACCAGGTTCGATCATCACGGCTCGCCGCAGCCGCTGCCTGGCACAGTCCGGGAAGAACTCGTGCTAGAGCGCATTGACCGCGCCCGCCGGGCCAGGCCGCGGGTCAAGGAAGACCGCATCACGATGTCGCACGGAGCCGGCGGCAAGGCGACGCAGACGCTGATCGAGGCTGTCTTCCTCGACACCTTCCGCAACCCGCTGCTCGAGCCGCTCGAGGACGCCGCGCGCCTGCACGTCAACGGCGCCAGCGTCGCGCTGACCACCGACTCCTACGTTGTCTCACCACTGTTCTTTCCCGGCGGGGACATCGGCGACCTGGCGGTCAACGGGACGGTGAACGACCTGTCGATGGCCGGAGCAGTGCCGCTATACCTGTCGGCCGGCTTCATCCTGGAGGAAGGCTTCCCTGTCGCGGACCTGACCAGGATCGCCGCCTCCATGCAGGCCGCCGCACAGCGGGCCGGCGTCCAGATCGTGACCGGCGACACCAAGGTGGTGGAGCGCGGCAAGGCCGACGGCTGCTACATCAACACCGCGGGTGTCGGGGTCATCGAGCGTGGCGTCAGCCTGGGCGTCGCGCGCGCCAGGCCGGGTGACGTCATCCTCGTCTCCGGCCCGATCGGCGATCACGGCGTGACGATCATGCTGGCCCGCGGCGAGCTCGACATCGAGGCAGACGTCTGCTCGGACACCGCGCCGCTGCACGGGCTGGTCGCTGACCTGCTCGCGGCCGCGCCAGGAGTGCGAGCCCTGCGCGACGCGACGCGCGGCGGCGTCGCCACAATCCTCAACGAGGTCGCCCGCGCGGCCGGCGTAGGCGTACTGGTGACCGAGGACCACATCCCC
>Ga0210383_10005042_pt1 | contig 11650 bp, 7 predicted proteins | sample IncBWC14OmetaG_FD_160072 | JGI IMG/M metagenome (GOLD analysis project Ga0210383, IMG submission 160072) | Forest soil microbial communities from Barre Woods Harvard Forest LTER site, Petersham, Massachusetts, United States - Inc-BW-C-14-O ...
AGCTAGCCGTGCAAGACCACGGACTCTGGAACAACGTTTCCTGGGCTGCTTATGTCCAGGACAACTGGCGCGTGAACCACAAGCTGACTCTCAACCTCGGCTTGCGCTGGGACGGCGTACCGCACACTTACGAAGCCAACAACCGCATGGGCAACTTCTATCCCAACCTCTACAATGCAGCTAATGCGGCCACCTTCGACACTAACCATAGTATCTGCAGCGGGCCTACGGACCCGGGTTGCACTGCCGCCAGCCCCGGCCTCGGCACCAGCCCGAATTCCATTCTGTCAGGAGTTCCGCTCTACCTAAACGGCATCGGCATCCCCGGCCAGAACGGCGTTCCCAAAGGTCTCGTCAACAACCATTGGGCGGCTTTCGGTCCTCGCCTGGGCTTTGCCTATGACCTAACGGGAAGCGCCAAAACCGTTATCCGCGGCGGATTCGGCATCATGTACGAACGCATCCAGGGCAACGACATGTACAACTCCGGTCCGAACATTCCATTCAGTCTGCAGGTCAATCTCAACGGCGTCACGATGAACAACCCCAGCATCGCTCTCTCTTCAGGGACAGCAGCCACTAGACCGATTAACGCTGCGAGCATCACTGGCTTGGCCATAGATGATTACAAGCTGCCGGTAAGCTACCAGTGGAGCCTTGGCGTACAGCATGCCTTGAGTACCAAGACGGTGCTCTCGGTGAGCTACGTTGGCAACATGGGCAGGCATCAGAATGACGCACGCAATATCAACCTGCCGAATGAAAGCTATCTGCCGCAACTGATTGGGAACGCTCCCTATCAGACCGCACCCGGCCTGCCCTTTTCAGGCTTTACCACCGTCACCCTCTACCAGAACGAGGAAAACACACATTACAATGGCCTGCAAGTCGACCTGAACTCGCAGCTTAGCCACGACCTCACCCTCCGTGCGTTCTACACCTATTCGAAAGCGGTCGATCCGGCCCCTGCAGGGGGGGGAGCCGGCAGCGACCTTCAAACTGTTTCCAACCCTTACGCGGGATGGAGCTATGACGTCGGAACGAGTGGTTATGATCGCACCAACGTCGCTGTGGTCGACTTCATCTATGACATCCCCCTCTTCCGCCACACTGAGAGCCGTCTCCTGAAGAGCGGACTCGGCGGGTGGCAGGTGTCGGGCATCGTCACCATGGAGTCCGGCCTGCCAATCAATATCACCACGGGCGGCAGTCAGGGCGGCAATGGCGTAGGCGGCACCAACCGGCCAAACCTGACCGGCACACTCACGACTCCGCATACAGTCAATGATTGGTTCAGCGCGTCTGCGTTCACGCTTCCAACCCTTGGCGCGTGGGGCACCTTCCCCCACAACGGTCTCCGCGGACCTGGTCGCGACAACTGGAACCTCTCGCTCTTCAAGAGCTTCCTGATCAGCGAAGCGCGCGGCAGCCGGTTGGAACTGCGTTTGGAGACCTTTAACACCTGGAACCATACCCAGTTCAACAACGTGGATTCCACCCTTGCCGACGGCCGATTCGGTCAAGTCACCTCGGCCTTCGACCCGAGAATCTTGCAGCTCGGCGGCAAGATTTACTTCTAATCACCCCAGAAGCAGCACCCGCCCCGCTCGCACGCACTGCGAGCGGGGCTTTTCTTTTGAGAACGCTCGTCCAAGTAGGCATTCAAGGACGCCTAATGCCTGTGCCAACTTGGAATCACTGCGATATCATTACGCCTTTAGGTCTTGGAACGTGTTGAATTCATTGAACGCACGGAACGGTTGGTCTCGAAGCGCCGGGTCTTCGGTGGCGGTCCTGCGACTGCACCACCCTTCTTACTTAACCAAATGGTTAAATACGATCACGGTTTTGGCGTTTCTCTGGCCAGCGCTTACCTCTGCGCAATCCTCGGCCCCTGGCCCCACGGAAGCCATGGCCCTCGAGCAGCAAGGGAGGCTGGACGAGGCGGTGAAAGTCTGGCAAGTGGTGGTGGGGCGTAACCCCCGTGATGCCAGAGCCTTAGCCAGCTTGGGAGTGGACTACTCGAAAGAACAGAGGTACCCGGAAGCCGCTTCGGCTTACCGGAAGGCGCTCGCCTTGGACCCCAAGCTCCCGGGAATCCAGCTGAATCTGGGCCTCGCGGAATTCAAGCAAGGGCACTTTCAGGCCGCCATACCTCCGTTTGGCGCCGCTTTGGCGGCCCAGCCAGGCAACTTGCAGGCGCGCGGGCTGCTGGGCATGAGCTACTACGGAGCGAACCGCTTTGCGGAAGCGTCAAAGCACCTGGAAGTGGCGGCCAAGGCCGACCCAGAGAATGTCCAGTTGCGTCAAGTGCTGGCGCAGAGCTGTTTGTGGGCAAAAAAGTTCGATTGCGCGCTCGAGGAGTTCCGCCTGATCCAGCAGCGCGACCCCGATTCAGCGGCAGCTCACATTCTCATGGGTGAAGCCTTGGACGGATTGGGAAGGACTCCCGAGGCCATTAGCGAGTTCCAGGAAGCTATAAAGGCCGCACCCCAGCAACCCAACGTGCATTTTGGCCTTGGCTACCTGCATTGGAAGTTGAAGCACTACAACGAGGCTGAGACCGAGTTCAAGAGCGAGTTGTCTATTGACGCCGATAACGCGCAAGCCCTGGCGTTTCTTGGCGATCTTGCGATGAAGAGAAACGATCTGGATGGGGCCGTACCGTTGCTCAGGAAAGCCTTGCAGTCGCGCCACGACATTCGCATCGCACATCTCGATCTGGGGGCTATTCTCACCGAACAGCGACAGTATCCTGCTGCCATCAGCGCTCTAAAACGCGCCGTGGAGCTGGATCCGGAGCAGCCCGATGCGCACTACCGGCTTGGGCGGGTCTACCAGGCCACCGGTAATCAGGCTGCAGCCCAAAAGGAGTTCGCCAAAGTCCGAGAACTCCACGAAAAAGCCGAGGAGGACGTGGCACGCAAAATGTCGGCTGCTCCCCCGCCCTTGGAACCGTAGCGCGCGTCATGGACGGAATCGCTTGTGCCCCTTAGTTCTTGTGCTAGAGTTCGCGTCACCATGAGAAAACTTAGGGCGCTGTTCGTTGTTGGTTGTTTGCTTTATCTTGGCTCGTACGCGACGCGCGCGCAATCCAAGCGGGGAGTCACTCCAGAAGACTATCTTTCGTTCAAATTTGTTGGCGATCCGCATATTTCGCCGGATGGCAGAGTGGTCGCTTTTGTTCTGACGGTGATCAACCAGAAGAAAAACCGGCGGGAGTCTTCCATTTGGATAGTGCCGGCCGACGGTTCGGCGGCGCCGCGGCGATTTAGCGCCGAAGGGTTTAGCTCCAACTCGCCGCGATGGAGTCCGGATGGGAAGACGCTGGCATTTCTTTCGGCGCGAGCTTCGGATCTTCCTGCCGGCGAAACTCCGAAATCTCAGATTTTTCTGCTGCCCATGGCCGGCGGGGGCGAGGCGATTGCGCTTACAAGACTGAAGAACGGTGTGCAGAGTTACCAGTGGTCGCCAGAGGGATCGCGGATTGTTGTTGTCAGCACTTCGGGACCAATGGATGATGTCGCAGCTGCGGATCGCAAGAGCGATGTGCGGCATTACACGCATATCCAGTACAAATTCAATGACACGGGGTGGTTTGACGACAGGCGCCGACACTTGTGGGTCACGAGCGTGCCGGGAGGAGAGGCAAAGCAAATCACGGAGGGGCAGGATTGGAACGATACGGATCCACAATGGTCGCCGGATGGCACACACATCGCGTTTGTTTCCGACCGCACCGGAAAGGCTTATGACGACAGCCATAACACTGACGTGTGGGTGATTCCCGCGGCGGGCGGCAAGCTTACCAAGATTTCCGATCACGCCTTCGAGGACGAAAGTCCGCGGTGGTCACCGGACGGGAAGCAGATTCTCTTCACGGGCCAGACGGCCGTGCACCAGTTCCCAAAACTCTACGTGGCGGACTCTTCCGGAGGCGCGGCTTCTCAACTGGCGGTAAAAGACCTCGACACCATACCAGGAGAGCTGCGCTGGCCGACGTCTAGCACGGTTTTATTCGCGGCCGGCGTGAGGGGCGAAACACACATCTTCCGGGCCGATCCGGCGGCGCATACTTTTTCCGCAGTGGGTTCGGGTCCGCGCGGAATTCACTCCTTCGATGTAAGTCCGAGCACTGGAAACCTGGTGTACTTGGCTAACGATTTCCAGCACCTCGATGATCTGTACACTTCTAATCTCGATGGATCCGGCGAGCGCCAATTGACGCACGTAAACAGCGACTTGTGGGCGCAGTTGGAGCTTCAGCCTGTTGAACGATTGGCCTACAAAAGTAGCGATGGATGGGCCATCGAAGGATTTTTCGTGAAGCCCCTCGGCTGGCAGACAGGCAAAAAGTATCCGATGGTGCTGGTAATTCACGGCGGGCCGGAGGGCATGTTTGGCGTGGACTGGTATCACGAATTCCAGGTCTATGCCGCGAAGGGCTGGGCGGTCTTTTTCTGCAATCCGCGCGGATCGACGGGCTATGGGGAAAGATTCGAGCGCGGCGAAATCAACAATTGGGGCGGCATGGATTATCAGGACATCATGGCCGGTGTGGACGCAGCGCTGAAGGAATATCCCTGGGTTGATGCAAATGATTTGGGCGTCACCGGTGGCAGCTACGGCGGTTACATGACCAATTGGATGGTTTCCCACACGAACCGCTTCAAGGCGGCTGTGACTCTGCGCTCGATCTCCAATTTCATCAGCGACGACGGCACGCGCGATGGAGCTTACGGCCACGAAGAGTATTTCAAAGGAGTTATTTTTGACGACTTCGACCAGTACTGGGACTCTTCACCTCTAAAATATGCGCGCGACGTACGCACTCCAACGCTTATTCTCCATTCCGATAACGATTTCCGTGTGCCCATCGAACAAGGCGAACAGTGGTTCCGTGCGCTGCAGCATTACGGAGTTCCGTCGGAAATCGTCTTCTTTCCTCGAGAGAACCACAATCTGACGAGAACCGGCGAACCCAAGCATTTAGTTGAGAGCCTGAACTGGCAGCTCTATTGGTTTGACCGGTATTTGAACGGCAATTCCAACTCGAAACCGCCAGACGCGCAATAGCCGAGCCTGCGCGCAGCTCCGGGCAGGCTCCAGAATTCGGGAAGGATAAGGAGGTGAGACTCCCGAGCAGAACATGCAGTGCGCATTTGCCCGATTCCGCAAATTCCTATTGCCGATGACAGGATTAACGGCCAAAATGCGCGCGGCAGTCGTTGATAATGATCGCAGTTCAATGGTCCAGAAATCATTTTTCTAGGGAAGGTGTGAAGCGTATGGCCGTTCCATCCAAACTTTTTCGAGTCTTTCTGACACATGGCGCCGGCTTATTCGTCGGCTTGTTCCTGCTCTGGATTCCCGCTGCGCGGGCGCAAACGAGTCTGCAATATCAGCAGCCGCCGAAAGCTATGGTCGACATTGTGGATGCACTGCCGACTCCGGGTGTCGAACTCTCTCCTGCTGGAGGCACGGCGGGCAAACGATGGATGCTGATTGAGCATTTCTCTGGATTGCCGACCATCGCGGACCTGGCGCAGCCCGAGCTTCGCTTGGCGGGATTGCGTTTCAATCCCAGGACCGATGGTCCCAGCAGAGGGCGTTATGACACTGCGCTCGAGTTGCAAGCGTTGCCGAGCGGCAAAGCAACGGGGGTCTCCGGTTTGCCTGCGCGCGCGAAGATCAGGTTTGCGGACTGGTCGCCGGACGGACGCAAGATTTCCTTTGTGAACATTAGCGATGCCAAGGAAGACGCGGGGCTCAGTCTTTGGATTGTTGATGCCGCGACGGCCGAGGCGCGGCGTTTGCCGGGAATTGCGCTCAACGGAATCTTTGGGGCGCCGTGTGAATGGTTGAGCGATAGTCAGAGCTTGGTGTGCAGAACTGTTCCCGCGGATCGGCGTCCGGCGCCTTCGCGCAGTGAAGTACCCGCCGGGCCGGTCATCCAGGAAAATCTTGGGCGCGTGACGCCCGGGGCCACTTTTGAAGATCTTTTGAAGAACCCAGAAGACGAACAGTTTTTCGATTACTACGCGACCTCCGAAGTGCAACTGATTCGACTGGATGGAACGGTCAAATCGCTTGGTAAATCCGGGGTCTTTGAAAATGCCACGCCCTCGCCAGACGGCGGTTACGTGCTTCTGCTCGAACGGCATCATCCATATTCTTACCTGCTGCCGTTTGAGGCCTTCCCGGAGCGAGTCTCGGTTGTCAATCTCAAGACCGGAACGGCGAAGCAGTTAGCGGACAAGCCTCTTGAGGACGACCTTCCCAATATTCATGATGCCGTTCCTCCGGGCCCGCGCGATCACGAATGGCGCAGCGACTCCGCGGCTTCCGTTTTCTGGGTGGAAGCAGGAGACGGCGGCGATCCACGCAAGGATGTTACCGTGCGCGATACGCTATTCCTGCTGGATGCGCCGTTTGAAAGCGCGCCACGAAAATTAGCGGAGCTTCCGGTTCGTTACCGGCGCGTGGCCTGGGGCAATGATCATCTGGCTCTCGTTGAAGAACGCCGGTGGAAAGATCGGAAGCGCATCCTTCTGGAGATTGCTCCTTCGGCTGCGGCCACCTCGGTAAAATTGTTTGAAGGCTCGTTTGACGACCGCTATCACGATCCGGGTCAACCGATCGAGAGCACCACTTCGGCGGGCAAGCCGGTCGTCGAGACTACCCCTGACGGTCGCGGGATTTACTTTAGAGGGCAGGGCGCTTCTGCGGAAGGCGACAAGCCATTTCTATCCGTGATGAGTGTGGTGAATGGAGACTCCCAGCGGCTTTGGCAGTCGGCCGCTCCGTATTTTGAGATTGCGGTGGACGTCCTAGATCCCGCCGCGGGCACAATTTTACTTCGCCGGGAATCGCAGGAGCAGAATCCGAATTACTACATTCAGAAAATGGGGACCCCGTCTGCTGAGCAGGTCACTTTTTTCCCGAATCCCTATGGAAGTGGCGCGCTTCCGAAGAAACAGGTCTTGCATTACAAACGCTCGGATGGCGTCGATTTGAGCGCAAATCTATATTTGCCGCCGGGCTACAAGCCTGCGGATGGTTCGCTGCCTACGTTGATGGAAGCGTATCCGACCGAATACAAGACCAAGGCGGCGGCGGGTCAGGTCTCCGGATCTCCGTACCAATTCACATTCTTGAATTGGGGCTCGCCGGTACCCTTGGTCACGCAAGGTTACGCGGTGCTCGAGAGCGCGAGCATTCCGATCATTGGCGAAGGAAAATCGGAGCCCAACGATACTTATGTGGAGCAGCTGGTGGCCAGCGCCAAAGCGGCGATTGATGAAGGCGTGCGGCTTGGCGTGGTCGATCGCAACCGCGTGGCGGTCATGGGACATTCTTATGGCGCGTTCATGACCGCGAATTTGCTGGCGCACAGTGATTTGTTCAAGGCCGGCATTGCGCGCAGCGGTGCATACAACCGGACGCTGACGCCGTTTGGTTTCCAGAACGAGGAGCGGACCTACTGGCAGGCGCCGGAGGTGTATTACAAAATGTCGCCGTTTTCGTTTGCCGACAAAATCAAGACGCCCGTCTTGTTGATTCACGGTGAGGCGGACAATAATTCCGGAACATTTCCGATTCAGAGCGAAAGGCTTTTTAGCGCGTTGAAGGGACACGGAGCGACGGTACGTTTCGTGCTGCTGCCGCTGGAATCACACGGATATGCCGGGCGGGAATCTGTGCTGCACATGTTTTGGGAGATGAACAACTGGCTGAATACCTACGTCAAGAATCCGCCGAGCGCTACGGTTGCCGCGCAGCACTGACTTTTGCGCGTGGGGTTCGGGCAACGATGCACAAATTCCTCGGTATTGCTCTGCTTGTGCTCGCCACCACGACAAGTGCGGGGCGCGCGCAGACGGTCGCCAAGTCCCTGGCGGAAAAACTCGGCTATGCGCGCGACGCGAAACTGTTGATCGTGCATGCCGATGACCTGGGAATGACGCATTCCGTGAATGCCGCGTCCATCAAAGGCCTCGAAAGCGGACTGGTCAACTCGGCCAGTATCATGGTGCCTTGTCCGTGGTTTCCGGAAATGGCGGATTATGCGAAGGCGCACCCTGATGCCGATCTCGGACTTCATCTTACACTGACCAGCGAACGCGTTTTTTATCGATGGGGGCCGGTCGCGCCGCGGGACAAAGTTCCGAGTCTCGTCGATCCGAACGGATATTTTCACCTGAACTGGACGGAAACTTCGCACATCGATGCGAAGGAAGTGGAACGAGAGCTTCGCGCGCAAATCGAGAGAGCCATGGCCATGGGTGTCCGGCCGACACACCTTGACTCTCATCAATACCGGCTGTTTGAAAATGGAAAAGATATCTTCCAGAGCGCTCTCCGCGTGGCGCATGAATACAAACTGCCGGTTTTTGTGGTGCGTGATTGGTTCGTGGACCGCCCTTACCTTCTGAGTTCGCTGAGCCCCGATGATCTTGTGGTGCATCACACCGTGACGATGGAGCCGGGAGTGGCGCCGGAAAAATGGGCGAAGTTCTATGAAATGGCTTTGAGGAGTCTCCAGCCCGGGGTGACTGTCTTCATTATACATCTGGCTTTCGATGACGAAGAGATGCGCGCGGCCACACGCGAGCGCGATACCTGGGGATCGGCGTGGCGACAGCGCGATTTCAACTTCTTTACAAGCGCGGAGTTCCGCGCATTGCTCGAGGAGCAGAACATCAAGCTGGTTACTTGGCGCGAGCTGGCCCACGCCGCGAAGTGAATGGCTTTGGGACGGGATTTTTCTTCCTGGGGTGTTCGAGACCAAGGGCTATCCGTTCTTTGCGCGCTCCCGGCCATTCTCGTTAGTTTATTATAGTTGCAGGAGCCTCGGCCCTCCGAGAGCATGCTCATGGTGTCTCGTCCGGTTTCTCGACCGAAGTCCATTCTTAGAAACCCGCTGCTGTATTCCTCGGCGGTTCTCCTGGGCGCTTCACTCAGCGTCGCGCTTTTTTGTGATTTCGCGGTGCCAGGATAGGCGCACCATCGAACGCCGCGCGGCGCAAGAGCTCAGAGAACAGCAGCACGAGCAAGACCGCAGGGCCGTCGAGGGAGCGGGGGGGGCGAGGAGTTTCGGATTCTTAGCTTTTACGCGAGTCCCACGTTGCTTCGGCCGGGCCAGACCGCGCAGCTTGCTACGGAGTAGCCAACGCCAAGAGCGTCAAGTTGGAGCCTAAGACCCAGCCGGTGTGGCCGTCAGTGGCTCGTTGCATAGATGTATCTCCCACTAAATCAATCACTTATACGCTTACCATAGAAAACGGAGCGGGAACGACACAGTCTCAGGAGGTCGAAATAAAGGTACGCTGAATCTACCTACAAGCTGGCTCGGGAGCGAATCTTCGGGCTCGGCCAGGCTTCCGGCTTGGCCGTCCTGGCCCGGCTCGGGCTTCAAAAACTGACTGGAACTAACTGGGGCTGCCCCTTGTGGCGGGAAATGCCAAGCATCTATAATGATTGTTCGCGCGGGGTCCGGCGAGCCATGCTGCTAAACCGGACTCCGCGAACATTTTTTTGGCAGCCAACTTTTGGTGACCGACGAAAATGTCTGACCCGCTCGCGAAAATTAAGCAGCGCCTGCAAGGGGAAATCGACCACCTCGAGCACGAGCTGAACATCGATTTGCCCAAGGAGATCGCCAAGGCGCGCGCCCACGGCGACCTTTCTGAAAACGCGGAGTACAAGTACGCCAAGGAACGCCAGGGGTATGTGAACGCCCGCATCGGGCAGCTCAAGAAGCGCATGGGCGACCTTGGGATGCTGAACCTGAGCAATATTCCGAAGGACCGGTCGGGATACGGGTCGCGCGTGGTTGTGCTCGATATTCACAAAGAAGTGAAAATCGAATACAAGCTGGTCACCACCGAAGAAGCTGACGTCGAGAAGGGGCTCATCTCGACGACTTCGCCCATTGGTAAGGCTTTGCTGAACCGCAAGGTGGGAGACGAAGTGCAAGTGGCGACTCCGGCGGGGCAGAAAGAATTTGAAATCGTGCGTCTGACTACTATTCACGAAGACGAGTAACTTTTCGGCTTTTTGGGGCGTCCTACCGATGTGGGTTGGTTTTCTGCGAGGCACCATGCATTGGGGAGCTGGGCCGGGGCTCGGGCTGCTGACACTGCTTGGGTACGCCGCGTTTACGATTGGCGCGGCTCTGGCTTGGCGCAATCGTGATGACTTTTCTGTTTGGGTGCACGACGAGTTCGGGGCTTTCCGGCGCAGCCTTTCCCGTTATACGGTCATCGGTCCGTTTTACAGCGTGCGGGAAGAATCCCGGCTCAAGGCTGTGCCTTCGCAGTTCGTTCGGTCGCTTAGCCGATTTCCTCGCCGGAAGATAAATCCCGCTTTCCTCCTGCTTTTTCTGGGTGCGATTCTGTTGTTTCTCGATTTCTTCATTTAGATAATGAATACGGCCGCATATCCCCGTTGGGGACAAACTCTCCTGGCTTTGCGATTTTCGTCGCCATGAAACCTTCACTCATTGTGCATGGCGGTGCTTGGGATATTCCCGACGAAGCCGTGGTGGCCTGCCATTCGGGTTGCCGCCGAGCTCTCGAAGCAGGCTGGTCGTTGCTATCCGATGGGGGAACTGCGTTAGACGCTGTCGAAGCCGCTATCGTGGTGCTCGAAGACGAGCCGGTGTTCGACGCGGGGTTCGGCTCTCATTTGAATCTCGATGGCCGGGTGGAATGCGACGCGATTGTGATGAACGGCGCGACCTTGCGCGCTGGAGCTGTTGCTGCTTTGCAGCGGGTTCAGAATCCGATCCGGCTGGCGCGTGCCGTGCTGGAACGCTGCCCGCATATGATGCTCGTCGCTGAGGGGGCGGAGCGGTTCGCAAGGGACCATGGGATTGCGTTGTGCGATCCGGCGGATCTTGTGAGCGACGCGGAGCGCGAGGCTTGGCGGGTTTGCAGCCAGGACAAACACGCAACGGCGCATCATCGGGGACACGAGCAGGGCACGGTAGGCGCGGTGGCTATCGATGCTCATGGCAAGTTGTTTGCGGCAACTTCGACCGGCGGAACGTGTTGCAAACTGCCGGGGCGTGTTGGCGATTCGCCTTTGATTGGGTGCGGGTGTTACGCCGATTCCACGGCCGGGGGCGTTTCTTGCACCGGGTACGGCGAAGCGATCATGAAGATCGTGATGGCCAAGACCGCAACTGACCTGCTCCGGACGTGTCACGCAACTTTCTGTGTGTCCGATTCTTCGCGAGACAGTTCCGGACCGCCATCGCACTCCTGCGCGGCGGACACCGCCATGCACGTGGCGCGCGAAGCGGTTCACCTTCTGGGCAAACGCACCCAGGCCACGGGCGGACTCATCCTGCTGGACTGCGAAGGGAACCCGGGGTTCGCTTTTAACACGCCACGAATGGCCTATGGCTACGTCGCTGGCGACGGTTCCTTCGTCACCAGAGTGTAGCTCTCTGGCCCTAGATAACTTCGCCTAGGACAAACTTCGCCTGGGACTTTGCCTGGGACTTTGCCTGGGACGCCGCTTGACCCGGGCACCTTTCGGCGGTAGCCTCGCGCTCCCTATTGCCGCGTTGGTCTTAGCTACCCAGGAGGTTGCGCATGGTTCCTCTCGCCGCTTTGTGGCTCCCCATCCTAGTCTCGGCTGT
>Ga0210383_10005043_pt1 | contig 11647 bp, 11 predicted proteins | sample IncBWC14OmetaG_FD_160072 | JGI IMG/M metagenome (GOLD analysis project Ga0210383, IMG submission 160072) | Forest soil microbial communities from Barre Woods Harvard Forest LTER site, Petersham, Massachusetts, United States - Inc-BW-C-14-O ...
CGCCGTGAAGTACGCGGCCGCGTCTTCCGCCAAGGCGTCGAAGAGGATGTCGGTCTTAGACGTCCACCAGCGGTAGATGGTCTGCTTAGCGACCTGTGCGCGGGCCGCGATTCCCTCCATGGTGACCCCTGCGAACCCGCGCTCAACGAGAAGATCGTCAGCGGCTTCCAGGATGGCCATCCGGGCTTCCTCGCTCCGCCCATGCCGGTTGCCGTGATGTCTGGCGATCACCACAACAGCATAGCGGTGTCCAGTCTTGATTAGACGCAACGTTGCGTCTAATATAGGTTCTCATGGCGAACGCTCTCGCATCACCCCGCCTGGACATGGTTCTCCGGCGGCTGTTCGCCGCTGCGGCCAAAGACGACGAGATCAGCGCGCCAACGCTGCCGCCGGGACGTTCCTCCTGGGCGGAGGCGACGGCCGCCGAGCTGTCCGATGCCCGCGAGAACTACTACATTCCAATCTCAGCCGAGGCCGGCAACCTGCTGTATGCGCTGACGCGGGCGATCCGCCCGGCAACGGTGGTGGAATTCGGCACCTCCTACGGCATCTCGACCCTGTACCTTGCCGCGGGGGTAACCGACAACGGCACCGGCCAGGTCTTCACAACCGAGCTCAGCAAGAAGAAGGTGGCCGCGGCACGCGCGAATCTTGACGAGGCTGGTGTCGGAAACGCGGTGACCATCATGTCCGGCGACGCGCTCGAAACCCTAATTGACGTGCCAGGACCCATCCAGCTCGCCCTGCTCGACGGCTGGAAGGACCTGTGCCTACCGGTACTGCGCCTGCTCGAGCCCAAGCTCGCGCCCGGCGCACTCGTTGCCGCCGACGACATCACGCACACGACCATGGCGGATTACCTGGAATACGTCCGCGACCCGGCCAACGGTTACGTCAGTGTTGCGTTCCCCGTCGAGGACGGCATGGAGATCAGCTCTTGGACAGGTCGGTGATTCGTCCCTCCTGGAGCCTGCGTGGATTCTGCTTCCTGCACGAGTCCGGTCCGGTGCCCTGCGCATCGAACCAAATCTGACAGCTACGTGCTGCTGCTAAACCTGACCTATCTCGCCTTGCTCACCTTCGTGGCGTGGGGGCGCTTTGCCCCAGTAGTGCCGTGACCCGGGAACGTTCACCGGGTCGTGGCAGTAGAGCAGTGTGTGCGGATATTCGTTTCGTGCCGGGCGGGAAGCGCCTTATTGTGGCGCGGTGACGACTCAGATGATCATTCTCAACGGTGGTTCCAGCTCGGGGAAGTCCGGAATCGTACGGTGTCTGCAGGCCGTACTGCCGGATCCGTGGCTGGCGTTCGGGTGCGACTCGTTCGTCGACGCTATGCCCGCGAAGATGCAGGCGTCGGACGAGGGGATCGCGTTCGCGGCGGATGGCGAGGTGAGCGTCGGGGCGGACTTCCGGACACTGGAGGCGGCTTGGATAGACGGCGTCGTGGCGATGGCCCGTGCAGGCGCCCGGGTCATCATCGATGACGTCTTCATCGGCGGAGCGGCGTCCCAGCAGCGGTGGCAGAAGGCTCTGAGGGGAACCCCGGGACTGGCTGTTTTGTGGGTCGGCGTCAGGTGTGAGAGTGCGGTCGCCGCAGGCCGTGAGGTCGCACGGGGAGATCGCATCCAGGGGATGGCCGCGTCACAGGCGGATGTGGTTCACGAGGGGGTGTTCTATGACCTGGAGGTGGACACGACGCATACCGAGTCCCTGGTGTGCGCGCGAACCATCGCCGCCCACGTCAGCTGATCGCCGCATCGGCTATCGGACGCATACCCCCGGACCGGGCCCCGCCGGCTTCGCGCAGCTAGAGTTCCCATCTCGTGCCAGCCAACCGCTGTGAGCGGCGCTGCTGATGTCGACCTAACGTTTCGTATCTGTGTTTGATAGAACTACGTTATACTATGGTTCGATTGAACACATCTACTGGCAACGGAGGCTCGGGATGAGACGTGCCAAGGCGGCTGATATGGCCGGTCCGTACCTTACCGACCGTCAGCGCAAGGTCCTCCAGGTCATCGAGGACTCCACGCAGGCCCGCGGTTACCCGCCGACCATGCGGGAGATAGGGGACGCTGTCGGGCTGGCGAGCACGTCGAGTGTCTCCTATCAGCTATCCGCGCTGGCGGAGAAGGGATACCTGAGCCGTGGTGCCGGGCGCCCGCGCACGGCGGTGGTGCACTTGCTTAATGATCCGGGTATCGCGGAGCACGCTGATCACGCAGATGGTGACGCCGGGGGGCCGATAATAGCTCGCGTGCCGCTGGTCGGCCGTATCGCCGCAGGCGGCCCGATTCTCGCCGACGAGTTGATCGAGGACGTCATCCCGCTGCCCAAACAACTAGTCGGCGAGGGTGAGCTCATCGCGCTCAGGGTCGTGGGTGATTCGATGATCGGCGCTGCGATCGCCGACGGCGACTGGGTGGTTGTCCGCCGGGAGTCTGACGTCGAGAACGGCGACATGGTCGCGGCCATGATCGAGAGCGACACGTCAGCCGACAGGGAGGCAACAGTCAAGACGTTCAAGAAGACCGACGGGCACGTCTGGTTGATTCCGCACAACCCCGCTTACACCCCGATCCCCGGCGACGAGGCCAAGATCCTCGGCAAGGTAGTCGCCGTGCTGCGCCGGGTCTGACGCTTACCGGCTCGTGCAGGCGACCATCGGCACCCCACCTGAGGTCTTTCTCAGCTGCCTGACATAACAAGGATGAAGCGGGTGCAGGTTTCGCGCGGCTAGCCGCCGCCGAAGCACACGAACGGGCTGAACGGCTCGGTGGCCGTGGCCTCGGCGAGCGCCTCGGCGGGCCTGGTCCCGGCCGCGAGCAGGCGATGGTAGGCGGTCATCATGCCGACGGCGGCGTCGTCGCCCACCCGGGTGACGCTGGAGGTCACCGTCCCGGTGCCGATGTAGAGCAGGGCGGCGGTGAAGCCGAGGATCTCCTCGCCGGGACGCACGACGGTCCGCCCGACGTCGCAGGAGGACAGGACCACGTGCCGGGGCGCGGCCGTGAGCTGCTGGATGTCGTAGGCCATGAGCGGGCCGTCGGCCAGGTCGATCCTGGAGAACAGGAAGTTCTCCTGGTCGTGGTGCCCGTGCGCGGCCAGGTGGGCCAGCGGGGCGCCGTCGAGGGCATGCAGCGTGGCGCTGACCGTGGCGGTGCCCGGGAGCAGCGGGCGGCAGCCCGGGTAGCACTGAGCTATCTCGGTGACTTCCCGGGCCGCGTGCTCCAGGTCCGGCCCCGCGACCAGCAGCGGCGACCCGGCCCCGGGCCAGGACGCCTCCGCATGCCCGCGGCGCCAGGCGGCCAGCCACCAGGATGCCGACGGGCCCACGGTGACCGGGCGGCCGCGCAGGTCGGGCAGCACGCCCCAAGGGACGCTGGCCAGCGGGCCCGCCGGAACGAACACGATGCCGTCATCGCCGAGCCAAGGCCGCAGCGGCGCGATGATGTGGGCCGTCAGCGTTTGCGCCTGATGCCCGACCGACTCCTTGATCACCGCCTCGAGCCGGGAGGGCAGCCGACGCCCGGCCAGCGTGTCGAGGTCGGCGGTCAACCTCCGGGCCGCCTCGGCGGCCGCTTCGAAGTCGCCGAGCGGCACCAGGCGCGCCGATCCGGGCCGGACGACCACCGCGACCATCGCGCCGGGCCGGACCACGATGCCCACCAGGGTCTGCCCGCTCTCCTCCAGCGCCGCACTGACCTCGCCGAGGCTGGCCTCGCGAGGGCCGCTGGCCTCGTCCAGGCCGCTGGCCTTCCAGTCGTGCTCCCTGATCTCGCGCCGCAGTTCGGCCTGCCTGCTTATCAGGCGCCGGTCGCGGACGCCGCTCAGCTCGCCCTGCCGGATCAGCAGGCTGAGCTGGCGTAGCTCGGCCAGGACGTCGGCGGCCTGCGGGTCGTCGGGCGGGCGCACGGGCCTGACCCGGAACGCCTGCGCCCGGGACCGTTCCAGCCAGGCGAAGACCAGTGGCGCGGATCTGCGTTCCAGCGCCAGTCGCAGGCCGGCCGCGGCCAGATCCGTGCCCAAGGCGGCGGTCCCGGTCCGCAGGTCGACGCTGCCCAGCTGGCCGCGCCGCGCCTGCACCATGGCCAGGCCCGCCCGGAGCTCGGCCAATGCCGCCCCGGGCCGACCGTCTCGCTCCGCCAGTTCCGCCCGAGCCAGTCGCCGAAGCAGCCTGACCTTCAGCGGCGCCGTCGGCCCGCGGCGATATCCGGGCGCGATCACCCGCGTCGCTTCGTCCGCCCGCCCGGCCGCCAGCAGCCACCGTGCGGCGAGTAGTTCCGCCAGGTCCGCGTCGTGGGCGAGCCCGCAGTCGCGTAGCCGGGCGGCCAGCCGCAGCGCCTCGGCCGTGACGGGGGCCCGGTGCCTTGCTGAGACCGACCGCGCCCGTAGCCGGGTGAGCTCCGCCAGGCAGGCCCACGCCTCGTTGCCGTGCCGCCGGAATCGCCGTTCGGCGCCCAGCGCCCAGCGACGGGCGCTGGCCGGCTCACCGGCGGCCAGTGCCGCCTCCGCCCGGGCCAGCTCCGCTTCGGCGAGATCGTGATCGAGCCGCTGCCGACGGAACGACGCCATCGCCTCGTCCAGTGCGCTGGCCGCGTCGCTGGGCAGGCCGACCGCCAGCAGCGCGCGGGCCTTGTCCATGGCCAGCACGGGGAGGAAGCCGGGCGCGTTGAGCCGGTAGCCGTCGGCGGCCGCGTCGAACAGTTGCAGGGCGGCCGGAATGTCGCCCGCCAGCAGATCACAGAAACCCAGGTTGTGCAGTGTCTTGGCGGTAACCCGGTGATAGCCGTCGGCCGCGGCCACCTGCTGGCACCAGACCAGGTCGGGACGCGCCCGCCGGACGTCGGCCGCGTTGAGATGCACGACGCTGCGGTTGAGCAGCGCCGCCGCCAGGTTCGCGCTCTCCGCCGGATTCCTTTCCAGCCGGGCCACGGCCTCGTCAAGTACCTTCAGCGCACCGCCGGCCCGCCCGGTCCGCATCAAGATGAGTCCCCGCTGCAGGCACAGGACGCCCCGGTCATCCGCCGCGATCAGATCCTCGGCCTGGTCCAGGAGGCTCAGCGCGTAGCCGGCGCGGCCCTGCTCGCACTCCCATTGGGCCAGGATGCCCAGCATGCGGGCGGCCAGGCCATGATGCATCTGGGGCACCTGCCGCGCATCGGGCTGCTTCCCGTCGTCGGTCCAGCCCAGCTGGCGCAGCCCCGAACGGACATGGCGGGCGCCGACCGCCGGGCGGCCGCTGTTGCCCTCCCGCAGGCCGCGTTCACGCGCCCCGCGAGCTAGCCTTTCGGCGCGGGCGAGCGAACGGCTAGCGCGGGCGGGGCGCTGTTCGGCGCGCGACATCCGGCAACCGCCTCCCAGGTGAGCCGGTCAGAGGATGAGCGCGGGGGTAACAACCGAGCGCCCCGCCCCGGCCGGCCCGTGGTGGGCCGGGGCGACGATAAGCTGTGCGGTCCCGTGCGGCACTCGGGCGAAGGCGAAACGGCCCTGCCCGTCGCTGGCGACGGTGAGCGAACCCGCCGTCGTCTTCATCTCGATGTCGCGGGACTGCGGCGGGGCCAGCCAGCCGTCGACCCGAGCCGTCTCGTCCCGGTTGGCCTCGATCCGGATCATGATGGTGAGGCTGTCGCTGTCGAAGGTGATCGTCCGGCTCTGCTCCATTCCGCGAGCCGCCACGGTCAGCTGGTCCTCTTCGGCCAGTCGGGCCATTTCGATCTCCAGGTCGCGGAGCGCGAGGGAGAACCGGATCCGCTCCGGGAGGTCCGCCGGCATGGGGTCGGTGGCCTGGTAAAGCTCGCGGATGCCGCCGAGCAGCCCGAAGTCGGCCTCGTCGAGCGGATCGTCGGCTGACGGCAGGCGGCGCGGGTCGGGTGGGATCATAGTGAATTCCCGGCCGGGTCGCTGGCGAGCAGGGCGCGGAGTTTGGCCAGGCACCGACCGCGGGTGGGACCGATGCTCCCGACCGGCATGCCGAGGGCGGCGGCCACCGCCGCGTAGTCGGGCCGCGGCGCGAACGCGACGATCCGCAGCAGTTCCTGGCACCGCGCGGAGAGCTGGCCGATGGCCGTCCACAGCCTGCGCCGCTGGTCATCGAGGATGACCTGTTCCTCAGAGCCGGGCCCCTCGTCGGGCAGCTCGGCGAGCAGGTCCCTATCGGCGGGGAGCAGCCGGCGGCCTGTGGCGCGCACCCGCCACGCCTCCCGCTTGGCCGTGGTGACCAGCCAGCCCACTAGGGCCGCCGAATCGTGAATATCGTCCAGGTGCGCGACCAGGCGCATCCACACCGTCTGCAGCACGTCTTCGGCATCACCGGAACTCAGCCCGGCCGAGCGCGCCACCTGCCAGAGCAGCGGGCTGAGGTCCGCGACGATCTGGCCCAGCGCATCCTCGCTGCCCTCCCGCGCGGCCCCCAGCCAGCCGGCGATGCGGGTGCTACGGTCCGACTGGCTGGCCCGGACCGTCACGGACCTGTGGTCAGTCACCGCTAGGAGCCTCTGCGCGCCGTACTTCCTGGAGCAGCTTTTCCTCTTCCGCGCGCAGTTCTCTCAGGGCGGCCGCCGCCCGCTCTTTCCTCTTCGCGATGACCGCGGCCCAGTCGGCACCGGCCGGTCCCGGCCGGTCAAGCCGCAGATCACCGTGGGCCTGGGCCGCTCCGGCCAGCAGCGATCGTGCGATGAGCGCGGCCATGTAAGGGGTCGAGAACGAGGTGCCGCTCCAGATCGCCCAGCCCCCGCGGAAGTCGTCCGGATCGAGCGCCTCGCGTCCGGGTGGCAGCGTCCCCGGTGACTTGCGGTTGACCGGAATCCGCAGTTCCGGAGTGCGGCTGGCGTCGACGTCGGTGGGATAGGTGCTGACCATGGCGGCGCCGCGGGCCCAGGCCGTGACCCAGGGACCGTCGTTGCTGAACATCGCCTTGGTACCGTTCGGGTTAAGCGCGCCCACGCTGATCACGGGCAGCTGACCCGCCGGGACGGGTTCCCGGGCAAACGCCGCAGGGTAGAACTCACGGCTGGTGGCGAAGTTACCCGCCGCGGCGACCACTACGACCCCTAGGCCGAGCAGTGCCTCGATCGCCTTCCACAACCCAGCGGTCACGATCTTGTCGTGCGCCGACTCGCTGAAGTAGCCGAACGATAGTGACACCACGTCGACCATCCCCGCGAGATCACCTTCTTCGGCGAGTTCGATCCGCTTGATCAGATGGCGGAGCGCGCACAGGATGTCGCCCTCGTAGGCGACGTCGTCGCTGTGCAGGACGCGCACGGCCAGGACCCGGGCGTCGGGTGCGACCTGGCGCACGATGCCCGCGATGAACGTGCTGTGGCCCAGCGCCGGATTGAACTCGCCGATCAGCGGGCTGGCCATCATCGGCTTGTCCCAGGCGTCCCAGATCACCTGACGCGAATGGTCGCCCTTTTCCCGGGCCTGCTGGCTTTCCGCGGCGATGGCGGCCTGGATGTCGTCGTCCACCGCGACGAAGCTGTCGGCGGGCATGGTGTACCCGCCCGCTCCGTCCGGTGCCACATCCAGCCACGGCTGAGCCCGGACGCCCGTGTCCAGGACGGCGACCACCGGACGGCGGCCGTGATCGGCTGCGCATTGGTCGGCCTGCTTGCGCGTAGGCGGGTCGAAGACAACCGCGATCGGGGTGCGCGCGTCCGCTCCGCTGAAGAGGTAGGAATCGGTCGCGGTCGGCCCGCTGACCGCACCGCTGGCGCCGGGACCTCCGGCGATGCCGCCGCCCCCTTCCGTGGCCGGGCTGCCGGTGATGGCCGAACTGACCATCAGATGCTCCAGCGAAATCTGCTCGACGGCTTCGGTGTGCCGGTCCGCTCGCTTTTGCGCGATGCCGTCCGCACGTAGTGTCTGCAGCGCGACCCAGGCGTCAACCACGACCGGGGTGGGGTGGCCGAGCAGCGGGGCCAGGACCGCGGTGCTCGGCAGCTGGGGCACATCGAATTCGTCGCGGCGGTCCGGCTCCGGCGTGATCAGCTCGATCCCGATGTTGGCCAGGACCGTGGTTATGGTCCGCCGCACGTCGTCGTCTCGCCGTACGACGTCAGGAACCAGCAGCGTGTTGGCCCGGTATACGGTCGGCCGGGGCGGCTGGTCACCGCTCAGCCGTACGGCCTTCCCCGGGTCGAGGACCCGGGCGCCGTGCCGCTGCAGGAGCGCGGCGGGCAGGCCGATCTGGCCGGGCGCCTGATCATCGTCACGAGGCGGTGACGGGTCACTCTCGGCAGGCGGCGTGAAGAACCACTTCATGTTCGGCTCCTGCTGGTGCGGTGCATGTCATCCCAGGCCCGTGGATCGCGAAGAATCCGGCGAAACTGGGCTGGATGCCTCCAATCGGATGGAGCCGGGGGCGCACCGTGAAATACACCCGCTCATATAACGAAATGGTAACGAAGATCAAAATCATGAGGCCGAACGGGCTGCGGTCCACGCCTGCCGTTCCCTCGCCCCGCCCCGGGACCAGGCCGCTTGACCTGCCGTTACCGGGGCACCGTCAACAGCGTCTTGCCGACCGTCGTCCTGGCCTCGATCGCCGCGTGCGCGTCGGCGGCTGCGGCCAGCTCGAATTCCTGGCCGATGACCGGCCGCAGGCGGCCCGCCGCGGCCTCGGCCAGGGCCGTCCGGACCAGGGCCGCCAGTTCCTCGGGGCTCGCGGCCGCGCCGGCCCGGATGGTGACCTGCCTGGCCTGGGCGAGTTCTGGCGTGACCCGGGCGAACCTCCCGCTGGCCATGCCGAACGGGCAGAACCGGCCACCGGTGCCGAGCAGGCCGAACGCCGCCAGCCCGATGTCCCCGCCGACGCCGTCGAACACCACGTCTACCTCGCCGACGGCGTCGCGAACCTGGGTGTCCCAGCCGTCGCGGCTGTAGTCGACGGTCAGGTCGGCCCCGAGATTCCGTGCGATCGCGAGCTTGCGCGACTGGCCGGCCAGCGCCACGACCCGGGCCCCGGCGTTGCGGGCGAGCTGCACCAGCAACGTCCCCACGCCGCCGGCCGCGGCCTCGATCAGGACGGTATCGCCCGGGCGCAGGCCTGCCCGGCCCGTCAGGGCCAGCGCCGTCCGGCCGTCGGCCAGCAGCGCGACCGCATCTCGCAGGGGCATCCCGTCCGGGATCTCGATCAGCCGCGCGGTCGGCACCGCCACGCGTTCGGCGTACCCGCCCGTGCCGTTCAGGCTGGCCACGACCCGGCGCCCGGCCTCCGCCCCGGAGCCTGCCCCGGCCACCGTGCCGCCGACGCCGTTGCCCAGGATGGCCGGCAGCGCCGGGAGCATCGACGGATGAGGCGGCTTACCGGCCCGGACCTGCGTCTCGACGAACGTCACGTTAGCGAGTTCGACGTCGATGACTACCTCGTCCGGGCCGGCCCGCACCTCGTCCACTTCGGCGGGCTCGAGCACCTCAGGCGGTCCGAACTCCCGCATCACCACGGCACGCATGACGGCGCCTCCCTTATCGGAGCGAATCTTTCCGACTCCAATCCTATCGGAATGTTTTACTCCGAATAAAGGTAGGCTGAGCAGGTGACGTTCCGGTCCCTGCGCCCGCAGTCCGTGCACGGCCGCCAGGCCGAGGCCCGGCGCAACGACCTGGTCGTGCTCGAAGCGGCCCGTGACGTCTTCACCGCCCAGGGCGCGGATGCGCCGGTCTCGGCGGTGGCCAAGCACGCCGGGGTCGGCATGGGCACGCTCTACCGCAGGTACGGCAGCAAGACCGAGCTGCTGCAGCGGCTGTGCGTGCTGGCGATGGACCAGGCGCTGGCCGCGGCCGACGACGCCCTGGCCGCCAGCGACCCGTGGGACGGCCTGTGCGGCTACATCCGGACCTGCGTCGAGCTGCGCAGCGGGGCGCTCGCCTCCCTGGCCGGGCAGATCGAGACCACCGCCGAGATGCGGAGCACAGCCCGTCGCAGCATGGCGCGGATGGAGGAGATCGTCGCCCGGGCTCACCGCGACGGCCGTCTGCGCGCCGACATCACCGCCCTGGATGTCACCTGGCTGATCGAGCAGTTCAGCCGCCGGTCCCCGGATCAGGTCGAGCCGGCCGAGGAGCGCAACGTGCGGTCGCGGCTGGTCGTCATCGCCCTCGACGGGCTGCGAGCACGGCCGAGCCAGGCCCTGCCCGGCCGCCCGCCGAGCCGCAGCCGTTACGTGAACCGCTGGTCGCGGCCGTCCTAGGCCCACCGCCCGATGCCGAGCGCGCCTGCCGGAGAACATGGCCGATTTCCTCGCGCAGTACGGGGTGCCGGACCAGTGGATGCCCATCGGGGCCATCGCCATCGGCTACCCCGATCCGGCGGCCGATCCCGTTCCGCCCGCGCGGGCCAGCGACCGCAAGAGCCTCGACGAACTCGTCCACCGCGGCCACTGGTAGCTCGGCCGCGACAACTCCCGCAGGTAACCACGTCCGGCCCTCCGCCGGCGATGATCGTTTCCGCGATATGTCTGCAGTTTGAGGTGCCGGGACACCCATAACTGCAGACAAAGCCGCTAACACCCGTCTGTGTCGCCTCGAGATGACTGACCGCCCATTTGCTAAGTCTGAACTTATCAGTTTAGACTTAGGGTATGACCGAAGATCCTGACGTCCGGGACGTCGCCGCCGCGCTGCGCGTCAGCATCGGCTTGCTCCTGCGGCGGATGCGGCAGGTCCGGGTCGAAGGTGAGCTCACCGTGCCGGAGACGGCGGCGCTCGCGCGCCTGGACCGCAGCGGGCCGGCCACCTCGAGCGCCCTGGCCAAGCTAGAGCAGATCAGCCCCCAGTCGATGGGCGCCACGCTGAGCGCGCTCGAGGCGCGCGGGCTGGTCGGGCGAGGCCCGGACGCGCAGGACGGCAGGCGGGTGGTCCTCTCGGTCACCGGAGCGGGCCGGCAGGTCCTGCGGAACAAGCGCGACGCGCGCACCGAGCAGCTGGCCCAGGCCCTGTCGGCCGGGTTCAGCCGGCCCGAGCTCAGCCAGCTGATGGCAGCCGCGCCGCTGCTCGAGCGCCTGGCGCAGTGCATCTAACAAAGGCATCTAACAGAGGCATCTAACAAAGGCATCTAACAAAGGCATCTAACAAGGGCATCTGATGAGGGCAATCTGACGAGGGCACCTGATGGGGAACAGCTGATGCGGTCGGCCGTACAGAACCAGCGGGAGACCGCCCGGGATGACCGTTACAAGTGGGTCGCGCTGGCGAACACCACCGCGGCCATGTTCATGGCGACGCTCGACGGGTCGATCGTCATCATTGCCCTGCCGGCCATCTTCCGCGGCATCCACCTGGACCCGCTGGCGCCGGGCAACATCAGCTACCTGCTGTGGATGATCATGGGCTACCGGCTCGTCCAGGCCGTGCTGGTGGTGAGCGTCGGCCGCCTCGGTGACATGTTCGGCCGGGTGCGGATCTACAACTCCGGCTTCGTCGTCTTCACGGCCGCCTCGATCCTGCTGTCGTTCGACCCGTTTGACGGCAGCCGCGGGGCGCTGTGGCTGATCGGCTGGCGGGTGCTGCAGGCCGTCGGCGGGTCCATGCTGATGGCCAACTCGGCCGCGATCCTGACCGACGCCTTCCCGGCCGAACAGCGGGGATTCGCGCTGGGCACCAACCAGATCGCGGGCCTGGCGGGCCTGTTCGTGGGGCT
>Ga0210383_10005047_pt1 | contig 11640 bp, 11 predicted proteins | sample IncBWC14OmetaG_FD_160072 | JGI IMG/M metagenome (GOLD analysis project Ga0210383, IMG submission 160072) | Forest soil microbial communities from Barre Woods Harvard Forest LTER site, Petersham, Massachusetts, United States - Inc-BW-C-14-O ...
TCGAGAGCAGCGTGCCCGCCTTGATGGCGGCCAGCACCTCGGCGGGTTGCCAGACCTCGAGCAGGGCGCCGAGCGCGGGATCGCCTGGCTCGGCCAGATAGGTGAGCGCGGCCCGGGCCAGGGCCTGGCAGTCCGGGCTCATCGTCGGACCCCCAGCCACAGGCCCAGTGCGGCGTGGCATTCGTCCTTGGTCGGGCGCGGCTGTCCGGCCAGATCGGCGATGGTCCAGGCCACGCGGATGACCTTGACCACACCACGGGCGCTGATCTGGCCGCGTTCCAGGGAGCGTTCGATCACGGCCAGCGCGCCCGGCGCGGGCGGCCAGGTCCGGCGCAGCTCCGAGCCGGGTACCTCGCCGTTCAGCCGCCAGGGAGTGTCGCGCAGCCGACGGGCGGCCCGATCCCTGGCCTGCGCCACCCGCAGCGCCACGGTCCGGCTGGACTCGGCGAAGTTCCGGTCGTTCAGCAGTTCCTTGCGGCCTACCGGTTCGAGCTCGATCTTCACGTCGACCCGGTCGAGCAGAGGGCCCGAGATCCGGCCCAGGTAGCGGCGGCGAGCGGCGGGGCTGCAGCTACAGCCCTCGGCCGACCCGGCGGGCCGGGCGCATGGGCACGGGTTCGCGGCCAGAACCAGGGTGAACCGGGCCGGGAAGCGGGTGGTCACCCCGGACCGGGCCACTACGACCTCGCCTGCTTCGAGTGGCTGGCGCAGCGCGTCCAGGACGTCCCGGGCGAACTCGGGCGCCTCGTCGAGGAACAGCACGCCCCGGTGGGCCAGCGACGCCGAGCCCGGGCGGATGATGCCGCTGCCGCCACCCACGATCGCCGCCTTGGTCGCGGTGTGATGCGGGGCCAGGAACGGCGGATCGGTCAGCAGGGGAACCTGCGGGGGCAAGGTTCCGGCCACCGAGTGGATGGCCGTGACTTCCAGCGCGGCCTTGGGATCCAGACGCGGCAGGATGGTCGGGATGCGTTCGGCCAGCATGGTCTTGCCCGCTCCAGGAGGCCCCAGCAGGGACAGGTGATGGCCGCCCGCCGCGCTGACCTCGGCGGCACGGCGGGCCATGGACTGGCCGAGCATCTCGGCCAGGTCGGGCGTTATCGCACCGTCCGGGCTGGGAGCCGGACCGTTGCCGTTGCGGTCACCGGAAGGGCGGAACTCGGCGGCGGGCGGGTCGCCGCGCAGACCTGGGGTGTCGCGCAGCCAGTCCGTGGCCGCGGTCAGGCTGGCGGCGGCGATGACGCGCATGCCGGGCACCAGGGCGGCCTCGGGAGCGTTTTGCTCGGCCACCATCACCGTGCCGAACCGACCGTCGTCCGCCGCCGCGACCACGGCGGGCAGCACGCCGCGGACCGGCCGCAGCCGCCCGTCGAGGCCGAGCTCGCCGAAGAACATCACCCCGTCCGAGGCCGCCCGCGGCACCGTGCCCGCCGCGGTGAGCAGCCCGACGGCGATGGCCAGATCGAACCAGCTGCCGCGTTTGGGCAGGCTGGCCGGGGAAAGCCCGACCGTGATCTTGCGCTGGGGCCACTTTTCCCCGCTGTTGACGATCGCGGCGTGGATCCGGTCCCTGGCTTCCCGCAGCGCGGTGTCGGGCAGGCCGACCAGGATCATCCCGACCAGCCCGTTGGCGATATCAACCTCGACCTCGACCACCTGGCCGGTCACGCCCACCAGGGCCACCGAGGAGGTACGGGCCAGCGGCACGACTAGCCCACTCCCCTGACGTGCTCGATGGTAAAGCCGCCCGTGCCCTCGTAGACCAGGCCGACGACGTCGATCCGGACCTGATCGAAGCGGACGCCATGAGCGTTCAGCCACTGCACCGCCAGCCTGCGCAGCCGGGCACGCTTGGCGCGGCTGACGGCCTCGAGCGGGCTGCCATATCGCACCGACGTCCGGGACTTCACCTCGCACACGACCAGCACCTGGCGTTCGACCGCCACGATGTCGATCTCGCCGTCCGCGCTACGCCAGTTCCGATCCAGGATCCGCAGCCCGTGCGATTCCAGGTACCTGGCTGCTTCCTGCTCGCCGGACTTGCCCAGCGCGTCCTTGGCCCGCATGGCTATCACCTCCGGCTTCGACGATCGCCGGAGCCGGGGGTACCTCGCAGGACGGTCCTGTGGCTGTGGAAAACCCGGAGTACGGTGCCGGAAATGTGGATATCGAACCGGAAATGTCAGTGCCGGATGGTTAGATCCACGCGGGATGGTTGCGTCGGCACGGCGAGACCTACCTCAGAGCCGAACGGCCGGGCGCCCAGATCATTACTTTGGACCGGTAGTGCTGTCATGGCAGCCGCAACGGTCCACGATCCTCCGCGCGGCGCACGTCCGGAACAGTCGGCCAGCTGAGCCGGGCCGGGAGGTCGGGGACGCCGGGAGGCCGGGGACGCCGGGGACGCCGGGACCAGGCGGTGCGCCTGGTCCCGGGCGGCCCGGTTTCGGCCGGATCAGGTACCGGAAGAGCGGCTGTAGGGTGGGCGGCCGAAGGGCTGCTCCGGGCGCGGACCGGCCTTGACCGGCGGTATCTTGCGCTCCACGGTCCGGTGCCCGAGGTCGAACTCCTCTTCGTGGTGGGTGATCGGCAACGGGTCGCCGTCCAACAGCGCATACCGGGCTCGTTGGCCCTGGATTTCGACGCTCAGCTTCCGGCCCCGGTAGCGCAGCCGGAACTTCACCCGGGAGATGCCGTCGGGCAGCCGGGGGCTGAAGGCCAGCGGGCCGTTGCCCGCGCGCATCCCGCCGAACCCAGCCACCAGCGCCATCCACGCCCCGGCCAGCGAGGCCATGTGGACGCCGTCGGAGGTGTTGTGCTCCACGTCCCGCAGGTCCATGAGCGCGGCTTCGGCCAGGTAGTCGTGGGCGAGATCCATCTGGCCGACCTCGGCCGCCATTACCGCCTGGGTGCACGCCGACAGCGAGGAGTCGCGCACGGTCAGCGGCTCGTAGTAGGCGAAGTTGGCCGCCTTCTGCTCGGCGGTGAACGCCTCGGAGCGCAGGTACATGGCCAGGACCAGGTCCGCCTGCTTGACGACCTGCTTGCGGTACAGCTGGAAGTACGGGAAGTGCAGCAGCAGCGGGTAATCCTCCTCGGGGGTGTTCTTGAAATCCCACCGCGCGTAGTTGGTAAACCCCTCGTGCTGCGGGTGCACGCCCAGGCGCTCGTCGAACGGGATGTACATCGCGTTCGACGCGTCGCGCCAGGACGCCGCCTCTTCGGTGCTCACGCCGAGCGCCTCGGCCTCGGCGGGCAGCCGGGCGACCGCAGCCGCGGCGCAGGCCAGATTCCGCTGGGCCATCAGGTTGGTGTAGACGTTGTTGTCCTTGATCGCGCTGTACTCGTCCGGGCCGGTCACGCCCTCGATCCGGAAGTGGCCCATCGCGTCGTGCTGGCCGAGCGAGCGCCACAGCCGCGCGGTCTCGACCAGCAGTTCCAGGCCGACCTCGGTCTCGAACTTGACGTCCTGCGTGGCGTCCAGGTAGCGGCTGACCGCGTCGGCGATGTCGGCGTTGATGTGGAACGCCGCGGTCCCGGCGGGCCAGTAGCCGGAGCACTCCTGACCGCGGATCGTCCGCCACGGGAACGCCGACCCGGCCAGGCCCAGGTCAGTCGCGTGCTGCTTGGCCTCCCCGAGCACCAGGTGCCGCCAGCGCAAGGCGTCGGCCGCGGCGGACGGCTGGGTGTAGGTAAGCACGGGCAGCACGTACGTCTCGGTGTCCCAGAACGTGTGCCCGTCGTAGCCGGTGCCGGTCAGCCCCTTGGCCGCGATCGGCCGATACTCGGCCCGCGCGGCGGCCTGCAAGATGTGGAACAGGCCGAAGCGCACCGCCTGCTGGACCTCGGCGTCGCCGTCAACCTCGACGTCGGCGCCGTCCCAGAACTCGTCCAGGTAGGCCCGCTGCTCGGCCAGCAGGCCGTCCCAGCCGGTCAGGTGGGCGCCGGACAGCGCGCCAACGACCTGGTCGATGAGCGCAGGCCGGGACCGCTGGCTCGACCAGCCGTAGCCGAGGAACTTCACGATGCGCAGCTGCTCGCCGGGGCCCAGCTCGGTCGCCACCGTGGACCGGCCCAGATCCGGATAGGACTCGGTCCGGGAGCCCATCTTCTCCGGGCCGCTGATCACGTGCGACATCCCGGCCGCCATCCGCAGCTGGCTGGCCCGCGTCCGGTGGACCAGCACGACCCGGGACGGGGTGCCGTCGTAGGTCTGGTGCTCCTCGCTGACCAGCGGCGCCTCCAGGATGGCGGCCAGCCGGGGGTCGTTGCCCCGCTTGGGCATCTCCTCGTTGGTGACCAGCTCGGACTGCAGTACCACCCGCAGCTTCTGGTCCACCGGCTCGACCGTGTAGCTGATGGCCACGATCGCGCGCTGGGTCAGCGACACCATCCGCACCGAGGTCACCTTGACCCGGGCCTCCACCGGGGAGGACCAGTCCACGGTCCGGGTCAGCGTGCCGGCCCGCAGGTCCAGGACGCGCTCGTGAGAGTGCAGGGTGCCGTACCTGATGTCGAATGGCTCATCGTCGACCAGCAGCCGGATGATCTTGCCGTTGGTGACGTTGATGACGGTCTGTCCGCTATCGGGGTACCCGTAGCCGGCCTCGGCGTAGGGCAACGGCCGGACCTCGTACATGGAGTTGAGGTAGGTGCCGGGCAGCCCGTGCGGGTCCCCCTCGTCCAGGTTGCCGCGCAGCCCGATGTGCCCGTTGGACAGCGCGAAGATCGACTCGCTCTGGGCCAGCACATCCAGGTCCAGTTCCTTCTCGACCAGCCGCCAGGGCTCGGTCCCGTACGCGGCCTGCTTGATCATTTGTTGTCCTCGAGAAGCTCTGACAGGTCCTTCACCACGATGTCGGCGCCGTGCGCCTTGAGCTCGGCGGCCTGGCCGACCCGGTCCACGCCGACGACCAGGGCGAAGTGGCCCGCATGGCCTGCCGCCACCCCGGCCTGGGCGTCCTCGAACACCACCGCGTGCGCAGCGGGCACGCCGAGCGCCTCGGCGGCGGCCAGGAACGTGTCCGGCGCCGGCTTGCCGCGCAGGTCACGCTCCTTGGCGATGACCCCGTCGATCCTGGCGTCGAACAGGTCCTCGATGCCCGCGGACTGCAGGACCTGGACGGTGTTGGCGCTGGCCGAGACGATCGCGGTGCGGATGCCGTGAGCCCGGACCGCCTTGATGTACGCGATGCTGCCCGGGTAGACCTGGACCCCGCCCGCCGCGATCTTGGCCAGGACCAGGTTGTTCTTGCGGTTGCTCAGCCCGTACAAGGTGGGCGTCCCCGGCGGGTCGTCGGGGGTTCCCTCGGGCAGGTGGATGCCGCGGGACTCCAGGAACGACCGGGTTCCGTCCAGCCGTGGCTTACCGTCGACGTAGTCGTCGTACTCGCGGTGCGGGTCGAAGGGGACGAACTTGGTTCCGGTGCTCTTGGCTCGTTCGGAGAGGAACTCGTCGAACATTTCCTTCCACGCCGCGGCGTGCACCGTCGCGGTCTGGGTCACCACGCCGTCCATGTCAAACAGGCAGGCCAAAACCCCGTCAGGAAGCCCCAACATCCGCCCCTCCGCCGAAAGTTATGCCGGGAAGTCCGGCTTGTCCGCTGGAACCTCCAGGTCCGCCTTGGCCAGTTCCTCGATGTTGACGTCCTTGAAGGTGACTACACGTACATTCTTGACGAACCTGGCCGGGCGGTACATATCCCACACCCACGCGTCTCGCATCGTAACCTCGAAGAAGACCTCGCCGTTGTCGCTTGACCGTACGTTCAGCTCAACATCATTGGTGAGATAGAAACGGCGCTCGGTCTCGACCACGTGGGTGAACAACCCGACCACGTCGCGGTACTCGCGGTAGAGCTGAAGCTCCATCTCGGCCTCGTACTTCTCAAGGTCCTCCGCGCTCATGAGTTCATTCTCCTCTCGTTCTCCCCGAATGCACCCGTCAGGACCAGGTCCGTGGCGTCCGCCGGATCCACGCCGACCATGAGCTCCGTCGGGTCCACGGGGTCTATCGGGGCCGGGCCCGCCTGGACCGCCACCCGGTTCACGTTCACGAACGAGTACCGGTGGAGCGGAGACGGGCCGTGCTCGGTCAGGGCCCGTTCGTGCTCATCGGTGTTGTATCCCTTGTGCCGGTCGAACCCATACCAGGGATAACGTTCGTGCAGGTCCCGCATCATCCGATCCCGGCTGACCTTGGCCACGACCGAGGCCGCGGCCACCGACGCGGTGACCCGGTCGCCCTTCCAGACGGCCAGGGCGGGCGCGCCCAGGCCGCGGACCGGGAACCCGTCGGTCAGCACGTATCCCGGGCGGCAGCGCAGCCCGGCGAACGCGCGGCGCATCCCGGCCACGTTGCAGACGTGCAGGCCCAGCGCGTCGATCTGGTCGTTGCCGATCACCACCACGTGCCAGTCCAGAGCCCAGCGGAGCACCTCGGCGTAGACGTCCTCGCGGGCTGCGGCGGTCAGCAGCTTGGAGTCGGCCAGGCCGCGCATGCGCTTGATGTGAGCCGGGTCCAGGACCACGGCCGCCACCACCAGCGGCCCCGCGCAGGCCCCGCGGCCCGCCTCGTCGATGCCCGCCACCGGGGCGAAGCCAGCCTTGGCGAGCACGGTCTCATAGGCGCCGAGTCCCCCGTCGCGCCGGGGCGTATAGCCGACGTACCGGGGCGGAGCGGCCAGGGATTGTGGGTCGCTGGCGGTCAGCGACCCGGGATCGCGGGTCATGACAGGGGAAAGCGTACGCCAGTTGGCACAGTGTCGCGGCCAACGCCGCGAGCCCCGGGCTAACCGCGCGGCGGGTCCTTGGGGCCCCGGCGCCGACGCCGGACGACCCGCATCCGGACGCGGCGCTGTAGCCAGGTCAGCGGGAGGGCGACGACGAACCCCAGGGCCAGCGGGACGACCTGACCGGTGGGCTCGGCACGCGCGGTCAGCAGCGCGCTGCCGGGAACGGGCGGCCCCGCCGCATGCGAGCCGTTCAGCGCGGGCTGCTCGAAGGTGGCCGGGATGGGCAGGATCCGCCAGCGGCTGGGCGGCCAGATGATGATGAAGGCCCGGCCGATCACCGCGCTCTCCGGGACCGTCCCGCCGCCGGGATCGCCCATGTGGTCCCGCGAGTCCGCGGACCAGAGCCGGTTGTCGCCCATGACCCACAGCCGCCCTTGCGGCACCACGATGTTGAACCGGGTCTCCGACGGAGCCGAGCCCGGGTACAGGTACGACTGCTCGGTTAGCGCAACGCCGTTGACGGTGATCTGGCCCTGCGCGTCGCAGCAGGCCACCCGGTCGCCAGGGATCCCGATGACCCGCTTGATAAGGATGTCTCCGGGGTGCCCGAAGCCGAACATGCTGGCAAAGCCCGCACCGAACTGCTGGAAGATATTGCCATTCGTCGGGATCGGGCCCGGGTCCCAGGAGCCGTCGCCATTGAAGACCACAATGTCGCCGCGGTGAATGTCGCGGATGTGGTACACGATCTTGTTGACCAGCACCCGGTCATTGATCTCGAGGGTATTCTCCATCGACCCCGACGGAATCCAGAAGGCCTGGATCGCAAAGGTCTTGATCACCACCGCGAGCAGCAGCGCGATCACGACCAGGATCGGCAGTTCGCGCCAGAACGACCGCTGCTTACGCTTACGGCGGTGGCCGGGGCGCGGCCCGCCGGGACTTTCGGCCGGCCCGTCGCCGGGCGCTGCCGCAGCTTCGTCGGCCGCACCATCGCCCTCGGCCTGCCCGCCAGCCTGGGCGTTCGCAGCCGGTGCGTTCGCGGTGGCCTGGTCGGCTGCCGCCTGCGAGTCTGCGTCCGATCTGACCGCAGATCCCGGGTCCCGTCCTTCCGACGCGGCGCTGTCCTGCGGACCGCTCACCTAGACCCACACCCCTCGTCGACCCACACCGTCACCCAGTGAGCTTATCGCCATTACCCGATGGCAGGACCGGCCGCACGAGGCCCAGCCGATCCGGATCGGCCGCGATAAGCAGCGCAATTCGCGGGCTTATGCGCTGTTCGCGCTATTTCGCGGACGCTAGCGCCGCCGACGGCGGCGCAGCAGAAGCCAGGGTGCGCTGAGCACTCCCGCCCCGGCGGCGGCCCCGGCCACGGGGAGGGCGGCCACCGCGGCCAGCGCGGTCCCGCCGCCATCCGCAGCACCGATCAGCGCGGCTCCCGCCGGACCCGCGTGCAGCGCGGCCTGGTCGAAGGTGGACGGGATGGGCAGGTCACGGAACTGGGAAGGCGGCCAGATGATCAGGAACGCCCGGCCCACGACCTCGTTCTCCGGGATGGCTCCGCCGCCTGGGTCGCTGCTGTGGTAGCGGGAGTCGTCGGAGTCCCCGCGGTGGTCACCCATGACCCACAGGTGACCGGGCGGAACGGTGACCGTCTTGAACGGGAACGACGGCGCGTCGCCCGGGTACAGGTACGACGTCTCGGTCAGCGGCACGCCGTTGACCGTCACCTTCCCGTCGGTGCAGCATGCCACCTTGTCGCCGGGTAGGCCGATGACCCGCTTGATGTAGTAGGTCTGGCTGCTCTGCAGGCCGATGTCGGACAGCACCTCGTCCCAGAGCCGGACGAACCCGTTGTTCGAGGGGGGCGGCGCGTCGGGTCCCCACGAGTCCTGCCCGCTGAACACGACGATGTCGCCGCGGTCGATGCCGCGGAAGTGGTAGACGAGTTTGTTCACCAGGACCCGGTCGTTGATCTGGAGGGTGTTCTCCATCGACCCGGTCGGGATCTTGTACACCTGCGCGACGAACGCCTTCACCACCAGGGTGAGGACCGCGGCGACCACCACAATGACCAGCAGCTCGCGCCAGAAGTGCCTGCGCCGCTTGCCCGCCGGGGCGCTCGCGGGTTCATCCGGCGCGTCCGGGTCCTCGGACGGCGGGCCCGGCTGGGGCCCGGGGGGCTGCCATCCGGGATCACGCGAACCCGCGTCCGTCTCTTCGCCGACCGGGCTCCGGGACCCCTCGGGTCCGGAGGGGCCTAGCGGCTGGGAGGGCTGGACGCGCGCCCGGGCAAAGGTGTCCTGATCGTGCGGATCGTCCATGCCCTGCCCCCCGCCCGGCCCCACTGGTCAGCTACCGGCTTGGTCGCGGCGCTCCTTGATCCGTGCTGCCTTGCCGCGCAGGTCCCTGAGGTAGTAGAGCTTGGCCCGGCGGACGCGGCCCCGGCTGACCGGCTCGATCTTGTCGATCGAGGGGCTGTGCACCGGGAAGGTGCGCTCCACGCCGACGCCGTAGCTGATCTTGCGGACGGTGAAGGTCTCGCGAGCTCCGCTGCCCTGACGCCTGATCACCACGCCCTGGAACACCTGGATCCGCGAGCGGTTACCCTCGGTGACCCGGACGTGGACCTTCAATGTGTCCCCGGGCCGGAAGTCCGGGATGTCAGACCGGGTCTGGGCCTGCTCGATTTCGGCGATGGCGGTATGCATGACAGCGATTTCCTCGGTGGTGGTCGTCGGTTTCGCACGGCCCGGCGGCAGCCGGCTCGCGCCAGGCGCCAGGGGCCCCCAGCCGCAGCCGTGAAAAGACAGCGGACTTCAGTGTGCCATATCTTGACCGTTAACCGGAACGCGAGCCCGGCGCCTCCTCGGCCGGCCATCCGGCCTCGGCCAGAACCTGCTGGTCGCGGCGGTCCAGGTCGCGCAGGGCCGCGATGAGGTCGGGACGGTGCGCCGCGGTGCGCCGCAGGGCCATGTCGCGACGCCAGCGCGCGATCGCGGCGTGGTGGCCAGAAAGCAGGACCTCCGGCACCTCCAGGCCCCGCCATTCGCGCGGCCTGGTGTAGACGGGCCCCTCCAGGAGCCCGCGCATGGCGGGGTCCGCGTCGGTCCCGAACGAGTCGTCCCCGGCGGAGGACGCGTTGCCGAGCACGCCGGGCAGCAGCCGCCCGACAGCTTCGACCATGACCAGCGCCGCGGCCTCGCCGCCGGCCAGCACGTAGTCGCCGATGCTCACCTCGTCGACCGGCAGGCGGGCCCCCATGGCCTGCACGACCCGCGCGTCGATGCCCTCATACCGCCCGCAGGCGAACACCAGCCACGGCTCGGCCGCGTACCGGGCGGCCAGGTCCTGGGTGAACGGCACCCCGCTGGGCGTCGGCACCACCAGCCGGGCTCCGGAAGAGCCGGCCAGGATGCTGTCCAGCGCGTCGCCCCAGACGTCCGGCTTCATGACCATGCCCGGTCCGCCGCCGAACGGCACGTCGTCGACGCTGTGGTGCACGTCGGTGGCCCAGGACCGCAGGTCGTGTACGCCGAACTCGATGTCGCCCCGGGCCGCCGCCTTCCCGATCAGCGAGACCCGCAGCGGGCTGTCGAAGTACTCGGGAAAGATCGTGACGATGTCGATGCGCAGTGGTGGTGTGCGGCCCACGTCCTCTCCTTTTTTTCCTTCAGAACGGGCCGTGGTTCTCCTGATCGAGCAGGCCCGGGGGCGGGTCGATGACGAGCACGCCGGCGGCTACGTCCACCTCCGGCACGATCGCCTTCACGAACGGCACCAGATGCTCCTGGCCGGGGGCACGCCGGACCACGAGCAGGTCCTGACCGTGGTGCAGCACGTCGGTGACCACGCCGACCGCCTCGCCGGCCGACGTCCGCACCGACAGCCCGATCAGCTCGTGGTCACGGAACTCGTCCGGGTCGGCGGTCGGTAGCAGCTGGCTGGAATCCACGCTCAGCCAGCGGCCGGTCAGCTCCCCGGCCGCCGTCCGGTCGCTGATCCCGGCAAACGCGACCAGGAGCTGCCCGGAGTGCCACCGCTTGGCGGCAACCCGGAGGACCTGGTCCGGCTGGGTATCACCGTCGGCGGTGGGTCCGGCGTCCAGGCTGGCGCCCACGGCGAAGCGGAGGTCAGGCTCGTCGGTCCTGACCCCGACCACGACCTCGCCGCGGATCCCGTGCGGGCGGCCGATGCGGCCGACGATGACCCGCACGGGGTAAGCGGACCTCGTTCGCGTCCAGCAGGTCGATGCGCACGTAGCGGCCCGACGCCAGGGCGCCGATCACCGTGCGCAGGGCCCGGGCGGTGCGCCCGCCCCGGCCGATGACCTTGCCGAGGTCGTCGGGATTCACCCGCACCTCCAGGACGTTGCCCCGGCGCAGCGCACGGCTGCGGACGCGGACCTCGTCCGGGTACTGGACGATGCCCCGCACCAGGTGCTCGAGGGCCTCCTCAAGCACGTCAGGCCTCAGTCCCTGCGTCGGCGGGCACCTCGTCGGCGGCGGCGCTCGCGTCCTCGTCGGCCGACGCAGCGGGCGCGTCCTCGGCCTTAGCCGCCGCGGAAGGCGCGTCCTCGGTCTTGGCCGGCGCGGCGGGGGCATCCTCGGCCGGCGCTGTCTCGGCCTTGGCCGACGCGGCAGGCGCGTCCTCGGTCTTGGTCGGCGCGGCGGGCGCGTCCTCGACCGGGGCTGTCTCGACCTTGGCCGACGCGGCAGGCGCGTCCTCGGCCTTGGCCGACGCGGCGGGGGCATCCTCGGTCTTGGCCGACGCGGCAGGGGCGTCCTCGGTCTTGGCCGAGGCGGCCCTGGCCTTGCCGCCGGCTGTGGACTTGGCCCTCGGGCCGCCCTTGGCCGAGGCCTTCTCGTCCTTTTCCTTGCTGGCCTGGCTGGCCTTCGCGGCG
>Ga0210383_10005049_pt1 | contig 11639 bp, 8 predicted proteins | sample IncBWC14OmetaG_FD_160072 | JGI IMG/M metagenome (GOLD analysis project Ga0210383, IMG submission 160072) | Forest soil microbial communities from Barre Woods Harvard Forest LTER site, Petersham, Massachusetts, United States - Inc-BW-C-14-O ...
CTGCCGTTCGTAGATCGCTCCCAGCAGAAACCACACCATTTCGTTTTCGCGCGGCTCGCCGGGGATTGCTTCGGCAGTCTCGGCGGCCTCTTCGGCTTCTTTGTAGCGGCGTGCGCGTTCATAGACTTGCGCGATGTTGAGATAGATATCGCGGTCCGCCTCGCTCCTGGTGAGCTGCGAACGAAGAACCTTCACGGCTTCGTCCGTTTGGCCGTTTTCTCCCAGCAGCAGCGCGTTGGAGGTGCGGAGGCCGGGGTCGCTGGGATATTTCGTCACCGCGTCCTTGCCCACCTGGAGGGCCTTCGGCAAATCCTTGGCCGCGCGGTAGGTGTCCATAATCAACATGCGCGAACGGCGATCCTCTTCTTCGCCGAGGCGGCCCAGCTCTTCGAAGGTGTAAACCGCGGCCTGAAAATTCTGCATGTCGCGGTAAAGCTGGCCCAATTGCTGGTACAAGATCGCCAGCGAACGCCGCCGCGATGGCAGCACCGTCGATTGCGACTTCAGGCCGGTGACGGCATCCGAGAGCACGCGAACGGCATCTTCATAGCGGCCCTGGGCCTCGTATAGCATGGCCTCGTTGTACATGACCTCGAGGCTGCCGGGCGCGTACTGTCGGGCTTTCAGCAGACTTTCTTCCGCGTGATCAAGCTGGTGCAGTTCCCTGTAGATCTGTGCCAAGCGCAGATAGACGTCGGAATCGTCGGGCATCAAATCGGCAAGCTTTTGATAGACGGCGAGCGCGTCGGTGAATTTTTCTTCGGTGAGCAGGGTCTGGCCCAATCCGCGCGTGTGGCTTAGCTCGGAAGGATCCAGCTCCGCGGCTTTGCGGTAAGCGGCCTCCGCTTTCGCGAGCTCGTGCGTCTGCGTGTAGGCGTCGCCGAGAAGATCGAGCAACGCCGGAGAAGGCGCGCGACTGGTGATGCTTTCCAGCAGCAGAACGGCATCCCGGGACTTGCCTTCGTCAAGGAGCAGCTGGGTGAGTTGCTCGACGGCAGCTTCGTTCTCAGGATCTTGTTTTAGAAGGCCGCGAAGAACTTCTTCGGCCTTATCGTGCTCATTGCGCAGGCGGTACAGGCGGGCCAGCCACAGCGCCGATTCTGAGTCCGTGGGATCGAGTCGGTAGACTTCCTTGTATTGCTCGATGGCGCGTGCGGCCATCTCCGACTGAGCTGTGGAGGTGAGATCGCCCAGGCTACGGAGATAGATGCGTCCGAGAAGACGGCGCGTTTGCAAGTCGTTGGGGTCCCGTTTGAGGAGATCTTGCGCTTCCGTTACGGCTTCGTGGACCCGCTGCGCCTTCCAGTACATCTCGGCGAGGCGTTCACCGATGACCGGGGACTTGGGATCGAGCGCATAGGCCTTTTTGTAGGCGTCGATGGCTTGCGTGGCGAATTCCGGCTGATTGGTGGTCTCATACTGCTGCTCGAAGAGATGCCCCATGGCGTAGTCGTAGTAAGCCTCGGCGCGCGGAGAAGGAGGGAGTGGCGCTTCGACAGCCGGTGCGTCGGCCCCCAATTGGGTCTGGGCCTTCTTCTGGCCTTGGGCATCCACAGGAGTTTGGGCGCCGCCGAGGGCGCCGAAGAGGCCGGTCAGGAGTGCGGCGAGACTGATTCTTAGTAGATTCATAGAAGCCCCGGAAACAAAAAGTATCCCATGCAGATGGAACGCGGTCAAAAACCAAAAACTAGGCGTTTCCAAGGCCCAAACGCGCCCTTCATTAAGATGCAAGAAAGTTCCAAAGAGTTGAAATGGAATCTTTGGAGACGCTCGATTTATTTGACGGAGCTAGCCTGTCCAACTGGTTACCGCGCAAACCAGGTGGGCGGCGTTTAGTGCAGGAAATGCCGGATGCCGGTGAAAACCATGGCCATGCCAAGGCGATCGGCGGCGGCAATCACCTCGCTATCGCGGACCGAGCCGCCGGGCTGAATGACGGCCACGGCTCCGGCTTTGGCGGCTTCTTCGACGCCGTCGGGAAACGGGAAAAAGGCGTCTGACGCGACTACGCTTCCAGCGAGCGAAACGTGCGCCTTCATCACCGCGATCTTTACGGAATCGACGCGGCTCATCTGGCCCGCACCGACGCCCAGTGTCGCGCCGTCTTTTGCAAAAACGATGGCGTTGGACTTGACGTGCTTCGACACTTTCCAGGCAAAGCGCATGGTTTCGAGCTCTCGAGCCGTGGGGGCGCGCTTGGTCACGATTCTTAGCTGATCTTCGATGATTTCGCCCAGATCAGGTTGCTGCGCCAGGATTCCGCCAAGGATGCGCTTGAGCTGCAATTCGCGAAGAGGTTCGAGGCCGTCGGGCGGGAGCTCCAGTAAACGCAGATTCTTTTTTGCCGCGAAAATTGCTCTGGTTTTTTCGTCGAATCCGGGCGCGGCGATGCATTCGACGAAAAGCTTTGCCACCTCTTCGGCGGTTCGGGCGTCGACGACGCGATTGAACGCCAGTACGCCTCCGAAGGCCGAAACCGGGTCGGTTGCGAGCGCTTTCTGGTAAGCATCCAGCAGGGTTTCGCTCTCGGCCGTTCCGCAAGGGGTGTTGTGCTTGACAATGACCGCAGCGGGCTGGCTGAATTCCGCCGCCAGACTTCGCGCCGCTTCCAGATCCACGTAATTGTTGTAGGAAAGCTCCTTGCCCTGAAGCTGTTGCGCCGCAGCCAGCCCTGTCGGCGCGCTTCCTGCAGGAACGTAGAGCGCCGCGGCTTGGTGAGGGTTTTCTCCGTAGCGCAGAGATTGTTGCTTTTCCAGCGCGAGGTGCACCCGTTCAGGCAGTACGGGCTGCTCACCCAAAGCCAAGTCAGTTGCCGAGGGCGATAGCCGCTCCAGTTCCGTGGCGATAAGACCGTCGTACCGCGAGGTACTGGCAAACACCTTTCGTGCCAGCTCGAACCGCGTCCGGAGCGAAGTCTCGCGCGCCGCTTCTAGTTCTTCGGCCACGCGGCGGTAATCGAGGGGATCGGTCACGACCGTAACACTTTCGAAGTTTTTTGCCGCGGAACGCAGCATCGTGGGTCCGCCGATGTCGATATTTTCGATGAGCTCTTCGGCGGTCAGACCCTGCTTCCGAGCGGTCGCTTCGAAGGGATAGAGATTTACGACTACGAGATCGATCGGCGCGATGCCGTGCTCGGCCGCTTGCTTTTGATCTTCTCGATGCTTGCGGCGATACAAGAGCCCTCCGTGGATTTTTGGATGCAGCGTCTTTACGCGGCCTCCGAGCATCTCGGGCCAACCGGTAAACTCGGCGACCTCGCGCACGCTAACACCGGCTTCGCCCAGCAGTTTCGAGGTGCCGCCTGTAGAAAGAATCTCGATGCCGAGAGCGGCGAGCCGCCTGGCAAACTCCACGATTCCGGTTTTATCAAACACGCTGATGAGCGCGCGCTCCACCGCCATGTATTCCTCCCGAAAAAGAAAGCACAATAGTGTATGCGCCCACAGGGAATTCGGAAAGTGGCGAGGATGCCAACAACAGTTTGGGGTTTCGAAACGGGGAAGAGTTAAGAGCGGAATCCCGGGATCCAAAACGTATTCGCGCGGCGCTTCAACTCTAGGATGTGGACGGCGAATCTTTTCCGCGCTCAGGCTTTGACCAGGGCTTTGAGCTTCACCTGGCCGTCGACAACCTCGACGACGTACTCCACGTCCCGGCAATTCTTCTGCTTCTGGAGGTCTTTGGTCTTTTTCAACACAAATTCGTTGAAGTTGGAGCGCGAGAGCTTACCGGTTTGTTCGCCCGCTTGCTGTTTGGCTTCGAGAAACGCCTGAAAGAGCTGGTCGACTTTCTCGCTTTCACGCTCGGGTTCAGAGCAGGTCACGCGGAAGGCGCTTTGCACCACCGCTCCCGGCGCAGCGGTCTCCGTCCGTGCCGCAGGAGCCTCCGCTGACTTGTGCGGGGATTTCTGCGCGCGTTCCGCCTCGATGGCTTTCGCGGCCGCACCGAAGTGTCGCTGAATTTTTCCCTCTTCCTTCTGCTGCGCTTTCTTGCGGAAGATGTCCTTGTACTTTGCGTAGGTCTGCGTGAGGTTGTTGATGCGGAATCGCTGGCCGTACTTCAGATCCGCGCCGCGTTCGGCGTAGCGCTTCACCACCAACTCAATGCGCCACTCGATTTCGGTGGGTGGGCGCTTCCGGCCACCACCGAAATACTGGTCGTATTCAATCTTCAGCTGACGGATGTCCCGTTCGAGCTGAGCCAGTTCTTCGTCGATGGTCGCCATGGGTGGAAAGCCCCTGAACTATCATGCTAGGAGGACAAAGCGAAGCCGTCAACCAAGGAGTTGCAAGCGCTGCGGATTGGGTATCCACCACGGCCGCAGGTTTTGGACCATCTGGCGCCTGCGCCGGAGAATGCTCCATTGCTCGCGGGAGGGCGGTGTGCTGAAATAAGGCCATGGAAGCGCGCGCGAAACAGGCTCTTTCCGCTGAACAGGCAGCGTTGCTGCGGAAAATTCCGTCGGTCGACGAACTCCTCGCACAGCCTCACCTGGCGGCGTTTGCGGGCCGCGTCGATCGCCATGTACTTGTGGAAGTTACGCGCACGGTGCTCGGCGAGTTGCGTTCGCGCATTGTGGAGCAATCCAAAATCGCACTACTCGGTGAACTCACACTTCTGGCGGCCGATGCGGCCTCTCTCGAAGAACATATTAGTTCGCTGGTCGAACACCTCCTGGCGCACTCGCTTCAGCCGGTGATCAATGCCACGGGTGTGATACTTCACACCAATCTGGGCCGTGCTCCGCTTTCTGCGGCGGTCGTTGAAGAATTCCGGCGGACGGCTGTTTGCTACACGAATCTTGAATACGATTTGGAGGCGGGCGCGCGCGGCAAGCGTGACGTGCACACGTCGTCTTTGCTAGAACGGCTCACCGGCGCGGAAGCAGCCATCGTGGTGAACAATTGCGCTGCCGCGGTGCTTCTGGTCCTCGCCGCTTTGGCGAAGGGCGGCGAAGTCATCGTCTCGCGCGGCGAGTTGATTGAGATTGGCGATGGTTTCCGCATCCCGGAGATCATGGCGGAGAGCGGCGCGGTGTTGCGCGAAATCGGCACAACGAACCGCACGCGGCTTGCTGACTACGAAAATGCCATCCATGAGAAGACCCGATTGCTGTTGCGTGTACACCCTTCGAATTTTCGTATCACTGGCTTTGCGGAAAAACCGGAGCTCGAAGAATTGGCCGCGTTGAGCCAACGGACCGGGCTGCCCCTTGTCGAAGATCTTGGCTCGGGCTGTCTCGAGGATCTTTCCGCCAGCGGAATCAGCGAACCTCTGGTGCGGCAAAGCATCGATGCCGGCGTGTCCATCGTGATGTTCAGCGGGGACAAACTTTTGGGCGGGCCGCAAGCCGGCGTGATTGCCGGCAAGAAGGAGCTGGTGACTCGCGTGCGGAGGCATCCGCTGTTCCGAGCCTTGCGCGTGGATAAGCTCACGACGGCGGCGCTGGAAGTCACTCTTGGCGCGTACTTGCGGGCGGCGTGGGACGAGATACCCGCATTGCGCATGATTCGGGCGAGCGTGGGGGAACTCAAGCGCCGTTCGGAAAATTTTCTGCGCGAACTTCGGCCGGAGCTGCCACTCGACGAAGTGGAGTTGGAAATTGTCGATGGGACGTCGCTCGCTGGCGGCGGCTCGACTCCCACGCAAGCGCTGCCTACAAAAGTGCTTCGTATTGCCAGCGCCCGCTATTCCGCAACGCAACTCGAGCAGCGGCTCCGTCGCGCTCCAGCAGGCATTTCCGTAATCGCGCGTGTGGAGAACGACCGGCTGATTCTTGATCTCCGGACCGTCTTTCCCGAGCAGGAACCCCTGCTCATCAAAACACTCGGCCAATGCTTCACTGATTTCGGGTAGTTACGCCGAGCTGCTCATCTCGCTTTTCGTCTTCGAGGCGTTCCGGCGCCAACGAGCGCCGCTTCCGGAGAAAATGAAACTCGCACGCCGCCTCGCGCGTCCTACGGAATGTTTCGGGGGAGTGGACGGATTCTCCCGAATCGTTGTTACACCTCTGGTTGCCCGACAAATGACTTGTGGGAAAAAGGAGATCTGCACATGAGGAAAGACTGGTGCGTCCTCGCAGGGATTATTTTGTCATTCGGCTTGGCTACGGAGGCGGCCCAGCAGCCGACGGTTCCCCCCGCTCAGCAGCCGCCGCAACAACAGCGCGAGCGCACCCGCCCGCCGGGGGAACCAGCAGCTCCTCAGAGCGAAAGCGCTCAGGGTAAACAAGCGCAGCGGCCCGCCGTGCCCGAGGAAAAGTCCGTGGTCACCCATCACTCCGCGCGCATCGGCGGGCAAGCGATCAACTACACCGCAACCGCCGCGACGTACAACATCAAGGCGGATGACGGGACCGTGAAGGCGACCATGTTCTACGTAGCCTACACCAAGGACGCAGTTTCTGATCCCGCCAAGCGGCCGGTGAGTTTCGTTTATAACGGCGGGCCGGGTTCCGCCTCCCTTTTCACGCACATGGGCATGGGGCCGAAGCGCGTGGTGCTGACCGCCGATGGTCACGGAATGCCCGCGCCGTACACCATCGTCGACAACGAAGATTCCTTTCTTGACGCCTCGGACCTTGTCTTCATCGACGCAATTTCCACCGGTTTTAGCAGGCCGGCACCGGGCGAAGCTCCGGCGCAATTCCACGGCATCATCGAGGATGCCAACTGGTTTGCTGATTTCATCTACCAGTACGTCACACGCAATGAGCGCTGGGCTTCGCCGAAATTCCTGATCGGGGAAAGCTACGGAACGACGCGTTCCGCCGAGCTTGCAGGAGTCCTTCAAGAACGCCACCAAATCTACCTGAGCGGGATCGCGCTGCTGTCGTCAGTGGCGTTCTCGAATTGGGGCGCCGACAATCGAACGATTTTCTTCCTGCCCACCTATGTAACGACCGCCTGGTATCACCACCTGTTGCCCGCGGACCTCCTAGGTCTGCCCGTCGACCAGGTAGCGCAAAAGGCGCGCGAATTCGCGCACGGAGAATATGCCGAAGCATTGGAAAAAGGCGACCAGCTTTCCGCGGAGGAGCGCCAAAAAGTGGTTGCGGATCTCGCGCGCTTCACCGGGCTTTCGACCAAATTCATCGAAGAAGCGAATCTGCGCGTCAGCCCGGCCCGCTGGTTCAAGGAGCTCGAGCGAGATAAGCGCCGCACCATTGGCCGGCTCGATTCACGCTTCGAGGGCATGGACGTGGACGCTGCCGGAGAGCGCAACGAGTACGACCCGAGCGAGGCTTCTTACGAAGGCGCGTTTGTCGCCACGTTTCACGACTACACGCGACGCGAGCTGAAATGGGACAGCGATGCGTATTACACCGTCACCGCCAATGTTCGCCCGTGGGACCAGACTGGAAATACCGAAGTCGCGGAAGTTTTGCGCGCGGCGATGACCCAGCAAACGTACTTGAAAGTGCTGGTCCTGTGCGGCTTCTACGACGTGGCGACACCGTTTAACGGGATCGAAAATACGTTTGCGCACATGAATCTCGAGCCGCCGGTCCGCAACAACGTAGCTTTTCAATACTACGAAGGCGGCCACATGATGTACATCGATGAAAAGGCGCATCACAAGCTGCACAAAGACATCGATGACTTCATCAATGCGGGGTATACGCACTAAATATTGCGCCCTTCGGCCTGATTCGGCCTACAGCGGAACTAGACTCGCATAGCAGAAGTGCGGCAACATGGCGTCTGTGCTCTCCTTCGAGGTGGCCAACAAAAAGCTCAAGCCCAGAGAGAAGCCTCTGCCCAAACTTCGGCCGGGATGGGCGCTGATTCGTGTCCGGCTGGCAGGCATCTGCAATACCGACGTCGAGATACTACGCGGCTATCACGCTTTTCGTGGGACGCCGGGGCACGAATTCGTCGGCGAAGTTGCCGAGGTCGACGGTGTTTCCGCGTCGCTTGAGAAAAAATGGCTGGGGCGGCGTGTCGTTGGCGAAATCAATGTGTCTTGTTCGGCCTACGGCTATCGGCCTGTTTGTGTCTTTTGCCGGCGCGGCGAGACGACGCATTGCGCGCGGCGCACCGTGCTGGGCATCGTGGCGCACGACGGCGCGTTCGCGGAATATCTGACGCTGCCGCTCGAAAATCTACACCTCGTTCCTGACTCCGTCAGCGACGAACACGCTGTGTTTGTCGAGCCTCTTGCCGCGGCTTGCGAGATTCTTGACCAGGTGAACGCCAAACAATTCCTGGAAGCGGCGGTGCTTGGCGACGGCAAGCTCGCGCAATTGATCGCGCTCGTTCTCCAAACCGCCGTGCCTCGCGTCATCCTGTACGGCAAGCATGAGACGAAACTCGCTCTCGCCCGCAGCGCCGGAATTGAAACGAAAAAAGTGCGTGGCGATACATCTGACCTAAAACGCGTCGAGAAAAGTTATGGCTTCTTGGTAGAAGCGACTGGTTCGCCCGACGGGTTCCGACTCGCCCTGGAGATGACGGAACCGCGCGGCACACTCGTTTTGAAATCCACGTTTCACGGCGCCGCTTCCCTTCGAACCTGGCCCATAGTGGTCAAGGAACTCACGGTAGTCGGTTCGCGTTGCGGCCCGTTCCCCAGAGCAATGGCGCTTCTACGTTCGGGCAAGGTTGTCCCCGCGCCGCTTATTACCAGGACTTTTTCAATGAGCGAAGCGCCCCAAGCAATGCGTTTCGCTCAAAAACCCGGTGTGATGAAGGTTTTATTGAAAGCTTGAGAGCTCGGACTAATAAACCTTCTTCGTGTATGAAGCATTTTCTTGTTTCGTCGCAGGCCAAGTTCGTTTGTGGCGGTTGGGAGAGGAGGATCTCAAAACCGGTTGATACAGGACGCCACGCAGGCCGCGCCAAAACCGTTGTCGATGTTCACGACAGTCACATTCGATGCGCAGGAATTGAGCATGCCCAGCAGTGCAGCCACGCCGCCAAAACTGGCTCCATAGCCAACACTGGTGGGAACCGCAATCACCGGCGCCGCAACCAGCCCGCCCACGACGCTCGGCAGCGCGCCTTCCATGCCTGCAACACAAACAATCACGCGAGCCGCGGTCAATTTTTCGCGATACTCGAGAAGCCGGTGAATGCCCGCCACGCCGACGTCATACAAAGGCTCGGCTCGATTGCCCATCATTTGCGCTGTAAGCAACGCTTCTTCCGCCACCGGAATGTCGCTAGTCCCTGCGGAAACGACGAGAATCGTTCCCTTTCCAGTTATTTCAAGGGTTCGCTCGATCGAAACCACTCCGGACCTTAGGTGGAACTTCGCCCTCCGGTCGACGCGTTTCACTGCCCGAAAGATGCTGGCATCCGCTCGGGTGATCAAGATGTTCTGCCCAGAAACCTTCTGCCGCAGCATGGCGCGAACGATTTCCGCCACCTGCGCCGGTGTTTTGCCTTTGCCGAACACCACTTCCGCGTAGCCCTGTCGCAGAGCGCGGTGATGATCGACCTTGGCAAAGCCGAGGTCTTCAAACGGCAGATGTTTTAGACGCTTCAGAGCTTGCTCGGAGGAAACCTTACCTCTCCGCACAGCCTCGAGCAGTTCCTGAACATGCTTTTCTGTCATAGATCTCAAGAGGCGTCGTTTCGCGCCTAAGGCGTGGCATCACCGATCAATTTACGCAGCGGCTGATTGTCCGCGTAAACATGCCACTCGGCAATTAAATTGCCGCGAACGACAGCGCGCCATGCCGCGGGCACTTCCCAGAAATTCTCCGTACCCGCGTTTCCATGGTGGGCGCACATGCCACTGGCACTTCCAAAAACGGCAAATACTTGATCGGTTTGAAAAAACTCGTCGGCTCGAATGCGATAGCCGGCGACGAGTTTGAAATATTGCTTCCATCCTTCGGTCATTTTGTCGCGTCCCACGAACCGTTTTCCCAGAGCATCCTGGAACACATGATCTTCCGTCATCAGTTCACGGAGCGCGCCGGCACTGCCGGCGTTAATGCGTTTGATGAATTCCATTACCACGTCGAGCGCTTTGGTGTTGACCATCGGGCCTCTCCTCCTGGCCGGAGCCCAATTATAAGCACAAGCGGCGGCGGAAGAGGCGGTGTCCTTGACTTCGGTAGGTGCGGCTGCGAGACTGATCCTATCCGCACGCACAACATGGCTGACACACAAAAACAGATCGTCACCGTAGGTGTGACCGGGGCAAGCGGCGCCGTTCTCGCGCAGAAGACCTTGTCCGTACTTGAACAGGACGCGCGTGTCGAGCGGATCCACCTGGTGGTCACCGAGGCAGGTCAGCGGCTGTTCTCCGAAGAACTGGGAATCACCTCCGGCGACTTGAAACAGCTTCCGAGCCGGCTTCTCAGCCGGTCCACAGCGAAAATCGAAGTTCTCCCGAACAAAGACATCGGCGCGGCCATCGCCTCCGGCAGCTATCGAGTGGATTCCATGATCGTCGTTCCGTGCTCCATGGGCACGCTGGCTGCGATTGCCAGCGGCGTGAGCGACGATCTCGTCTCTCGCGCTGCCGATGTCATGCTCAAGGAAGGGCGCAAGCTTGTTCTTTCGATACGCGACACTCCCTTCAACCGCATCCATCTGGAAAACATGCTGCGCGCGCAGCAAGCCGGCGCGGTGATCATGCCGGCGATTCCGGCGTTCTATCATCATCCGCAGACGATCGACGACCTGGTCACGCAGTATATTTATCGCCTTCTCGCGCAGATCCATCTTTCCCAGGAAAATATGTATCGCTGGACGGGCCAGACCAGCGCGAAAAAGGCGGAGGCGTAATTTCCCATGGCTAGCCGCATCCGCACCGTGCTCGAGATGATCAAGTTCGAGCACTCTGTTTTTGCCCTGCCATTTGCGTTAACCGGAGCGCTGCTCGCCGCTCGCGCTACGCATCAACCGCCCAGAGGCTGGCCGACCTTGCGCCAGACCATCTGGATCATTATCGCCATGGTCGCAGCACGGTCCGCGGCCATGACCATGAACCGCATCGCGGACCTGCGTTACGACCGGGAAAATCCGCGGACAAAGCAGCGCGCGCTCGCCACCGGCGCGCTTTCGCTCGAATTTGCCTGGCTGTTCACGCTCGCAGCGGTAGGTTTGTTCTTCCTCGCGGCCGGGCAGCTCAATTCCTTCGCGCTGGAGCTGGCCCCGCTGGCCATCGCCATTCTCTTTTTCTATTCCTTCACAAAACGTTTCACCAATTGGTCGCACATTTTTCTCGGCTTTGCCCTCGGCATTTCTCCCGCGGCCGCGTGGATCGCTGTCACCGGCAGCCTGGATTGGCGCATCGTGATCCTTTGCGCCGCAGTCACCTTCTGGGTCGGCGGCTTTGACGTGCTCTACGCTTGCCAGGACATCGAATACGACCGCCGCGCGGGCCTCTATTCCGTTCCCAAGAAGTTCGGCATTTCGGGTGCTCTGCAGATCGCACGCTTGATGCACGTAGGCGTCGTCGCGCTGCTTTCCTGGCTCGCTTATAGCTTTGTGCTTCCCTGGCCGGCATGGGCGGGAATCGTGGTGGTTGCCGGGCTTCTGGCTTACGAGCATTCTCTTGTCAAAGCGGGGGATCTCAGCAAGCTTGACGCTGCGTTTTTCGCCGTGAACGGTTATATTAGTTTATTGTTCCTGTTGTTCTGGGGCGCTGCGGCAGCGGTTTGGCGCGTTTGAAATTTT
>Ga0210383_10005050_pt1 | contig 11638 bp, 10 predicted proteins | sample IncBWC14OmetaG_FD_160072 | JGI IMG/M metagenome (GOLD analysis project Ga0210383, IMG submission 160072) | Forest soil microbial communities from Barre Woods Harvard Forest LTER site, Petersham, Massachusetts, United States - Inc-BW-C-14-O ...
ACATGTCTTGACAGTGATGGCGGCGCACGCCTCAATCCGCGAGATCAAATAGCGCGACATGGTCTCGGCCAAGCCGGGTCTGCGAACCAAAAGGTACACGTGTTTGGCGACCTCCGATAAGAACAAGGCGGCTTGGCCGGCGGAGTTACCCCCTCCGACGACGGCCACTTCTTGATCGGTGCAAACCTGGGCCTCAACCGCGGTAGCGCCGTAGTAAACGCCCGCCCCCTCAAACTGCGCCAGGTTGGGCAGATCCAATCGTCGATATTGTGCGCCGGTGGCTACGATGAGGCTGCGGCTCTGAACCGACCCGCCGTCGTCTAACTGGAGCACGTAGGGCTGGCGCGTGCATTTGAGCGCGGCGGCGGATCGAGCCACCGATATGTGCGCTCCGAATTTTTCAGCCTGTACGAAGGCGCGCGCGGCGAGATCCTGCCCTGAAATACCCATCGGGAATCCGAGATAGTTCTCGATACGGGAGCTGGAGCCGGCTTGGCCGCCGGGCGCGCTACTTTCGACCACTAGAACATTCAATCCCTCGGAAGCCCCGTAAACGGCCGCGGCGAGCCCGCTGGGTCCGGCGCCTACCACGATGAGGTCATAAACCTCGGCTTCATCGATTCCCGCGTTCAAACCGAAGCAGGCGGCGGCTTCGGCATTGGTGGGATTGCGAAGCACCAGCTCGTTCCGGCAGATCAGAACTGGGATTTCCTCTACGCGGACTCCGAAATGATCCAGCATGCTCTGGACGTCGGAATCCCTTTCGACGTCGACATAGGTAAACGGATGGCCGTTACGCGAAAGAAATCCTCGCAGGCGCAAAGTGTCGGAGGAATTGGCGGTACCAATCAGGATGGCATCGCCCACCTTATTCTCGATCAGATAAACGCGCCGCTGGATGAACGCGCGCAGGAACATTTCGCCGATCGCAACGTCGTTCTGCATGACGTGTTGCAGGTTTTCACGGCCGATTTCCAGCAGACTGCTGGGCTGGTGCGCGCGGCATCGTACCAGGCTTCGCCGGCCGGAGAGCTGATTTACTTCGCCGGTGAACATTCCAGGGCCGAGGACACTGAACACCGATTCCTCGCCATTCACCAGGCTGACCAGTTGGATGCCGCCGTCGAGTACGACAAAAACGCCATGATCGGAGTCGCCTTGATCGAAGACGATTTCACCGGTGTCCACTTGCCGCCGCTGGCCGAGCTGGGTGAGGCGGTTAATTTGCGCCGGGTCCAGTTTTGGGAACATCGCTTCGGTGGATGCAACGGCTTCCGACATATATTCCAGTACTACCATGAACGGATGCTCGAACTAGTCCCGGCGCTCCATTAGAGGCTCAAAAACCGCCAGGACGGTCGATAAGTGATTGAGGTGCTAAGGAGAGCCCGAGGACCATCGGCAGGAAACTGCAGATGTCGAATTTTCTGGAGTTGCAAGGGCAGTGATTTGGCGAAAAAGACTTCAAGTTGCCCGCCAGTGCAAGTTTCTCGGAGGAAGAAGGAGCTCCGGCGGGCGTTGCGATGGAGCGCCGACGCTTGACAACGCCAGGTCCGGTTCGCGGGAATCAGCATTACGGTAATCAGTGTGATCGGCATCGGTACGCCGCTGGTAACTTTGTTCATGGTGGCGGCCATCTCACGAGCCTTGTCCCGGCTAGCTTCTGATTTGGGAGAGGGAGCAGCGCAAGTATGGAGGCTCCATGGTGGGTGCCAGCGTTAAAAACAAATCGCTCGGTTGCAATACGAGAAGCTACGATGATACGTATGCTCGACGGGCCAGCTTATCGCGATAGCCTGCGCGATGGGCGTGCGGTTTATATTTATGGCGAACGCGTCTTGGATGTTACGGCTCATCCGGCGTTTCGCAATGCCTGCCGGTCGGTGGCGCGCCTCTATGACGCACTGCACGATCCCAAGCAATGCGAGGCGCTGACCGCGTTCGATACGTTCGGCCAACGCACTCACAAATTCTTCAAACCGAGCTACAGCGCGCAGGAACTTCTGGAGGCCCGTGAAGCCATCAGTATCTGGGCCAGGCTGAGTTACGGGTTCATGGGTCGAACTCCGGACTACAAGGCCGCGTTCATGGCGAGCATGGCGGCGAATCCCGAGTTTTATGCGCCGTTCGATGGCAGCGCCAGAGCTTGGTACCGGAAATATTCCTCCGAGTGTCTGTTCCTGAATCACGTGCTGATCAATCCGCCGGTGGATCGCAATCGGCCGGTGCACGAAGTGGAAGATGTTTTCGTTCACGTGGTGAAAGAACGCGATGACGGCATCATAGTCTCGGGCGCGAAGATGCTGGCCACTGGTTCGGCTTTGACGCATGCCACATTCGTGGCCCAAAACAGCGCCGTTACGCTGGATAAGGACAAGGCCAAGGATTTCGCAATCGTATTCATTGCCCCGATGGACTCGCCCGGCACCAAGCTCATATGCAGACCGTCGTACGAGAAGAATGCGGAGAGTCCGTTCGACCACCCGTTGTCGAGCCGCTTCGACGAAAACGACGCAGTGATCATTTTCGACAATGTCTTTGTGCCTTGGGAGAATCTGCTGGTATATCGCGATCCGGAGCGAGCGAATGGATTCTATGCCGAATCGAGATTCGTGAATCGGTTCACGCTGCAAGCGGGCGCCAGGCTTACGGTGAAGCTGGAAATGATGGCTGGGCTTTTCGCCAAAGCGATTGCGACCAATGGCACCGATTCTTTCCGCGGCGTTCAAGCGGCCTTCGGCGAGATTCTTGCCTGGCGGCACCTAATGATGGCGATGACCACGGCAATGTGTCTCGATCCAGAGCCCGCGCCAGGAGGGACCGTGGTTCCAAAGTCCGAATATGCCAGCACCATCAAGATGTTTGCGTCCGAATGCTGGCCCAAGGTGCGCCGGATCTTTGAGAAACAGCTTGCGGGCAGCCTGCTGGTAGCGCCTTCGAGTTTCAAGGATCTGAAAAACGAAGAACTACGGCCGTTGGTCGATAAGTATTATCGCGGTTCGTCGGGCGCGGCCGAAGAGCGCGTGAAATTGTTCAAGCTGATTTGGGACGCCATCGGCACCGAGTTCGGGGCGCGCCACGAACTGTATGAGATCAACTATTCCGGCAATCACGAACAGGTTCGAATGGACGTGGTCAACTTTTCACGGCGCAACAACTTGATCGAGCAGTTCACCGGCATGGCTGAATCGTGCATGGCGGAGTACGACCTGGACGGCTGGAAAGATTCGACGTGGTCATTCGATGAATAGCTACTTATTCCTTTTCTCCATCTCAGCCAGCGCCGCCATTTCCTGGTCGAAGGTCGCGATGCGGCCGTGCACCGGGATGTCTTTGGCGAAGTGAATTTTTCGCATAGCCAGATTCTGTCGGTAATTTTCGGCCCAGGGATGCTGGGTCCAACCCATGTCGATCAGGTCGCCCTGAACCAAGAGGTTGTCGTGCGGTAGATAGGCGGCGATCAGATAAGGGGAATGAGTATTGTCGTGCAGACGGAAGAGATCCACTTCCATCGAATTGTCTTTTAGCACCAGCGTGTCGTCCATGCCGCGAAACTTCAGCGTCTTGCCGGATTTCGTCAATAGATCGGGCTTCAAGGTCGCCCGGCGTAAAGTCATTTCTTTGAAGATGCCTTCGTTGCCCTGATGCGAAATCACGGTGAGCCCTTCCGCCACTGCTGTTCGCAGGCCGCCGGTGTGATCGAAGTGATGATGGGTGACGATTACTTCCGTCAGCGCTTTATTGGGCACCAGAGCGCGAGCTCTATCGATTACAGCTTTTGTGCGCGCTTCGCTGGTGGGCGCCTCGAACAATGTGAGATGGTCGTCAAATTCAAACACAATGCTGAACGCGTTGCCCGATCCAGCCAGCCACCAGACGCCTTTCGCGACTGGCTCGACATCCACGGTAACGGCCGGTGGGGGTGGCGCGGCGGCGCCTTTCACAGCAAAGGGCGCGGTAAGATCGCCCACATCGCCATCCACGATATTTTTCGTCACTCTGAAATCGCCGCTGGTCCAATTTCGGAAATCGATCTTGGTGACGTAATGCCTGGGAAGCTGGACGCCGCTCACCGTCTCGTAGTCTTCAAACGAAGTGGTGTTGATGACGTCGCCCAGGTTTTCGCTAGACGTCATCCAACTCACCGACAGGGGCAAATGCGTAGAAGCGTCGAGGGCGAGCGTCAGCTTGTCGCCTTGCGCGGTGGTAATGTCGATGATCTCGCTCGCACCCTTGTTATGAGGAGCGCCGAGCTTTGCAGTTGGATCCAGAGCGGCGCGCACGATGGTAACGGGCGTCGCCAGCATCTCGATACGGCGGTCCGTTGCCGCGGCGTCCGAAGCACGCTGCGACCGGCCATCCGGGGCGCCATCCGGAGCAATGTTAAACGCAACGTCGCCGTCTAAACACTGGGTCTGCCGGATATCGGTGGAAAGCGCGAAAGGGAACATCCCGATGCGGTGCTGATCGGTACGCGATCGACGATGCGCTATATCGATAGTGCGTTTGAATTCGGGGATCCACCAAGTGGGCAAGGGGCCCTCTGGAAATGGATTCTGCCCGATGTTGGGAGCAGTACCGGAACCTTCGATGGTCAGGGTCCGGATAGCTAGAATCTTGTCTTTCCCGCCCAGCGCCTGGGCGGCGCTGTCGATCGCTTTCCTGCCCGCGGATTGGCCGAACGCAACTGCATTCAAAGCAAGAAGGATCGGAAGAATTCTCTTCATTTAGTGGTCTGCTTGTCGGCAGGCAGCGCTTTTGGCATCGGGACGCGCGGCATCATTTGCGGACGCATTGCCGTGTTGTAGACGAACGCGGCCATGATAGCGGCGCATTGCATCATGTCTCCAGGTTGCACGCGATCGTATAGATCCATATTGGAGTGATGCGTGCGCGTGAAATAATCCATCGGATCCTGCAGAAAATTGAAGCCGGGAAGGCCGACGTAATCGAACGAGGTGTGATCAGTTGAGCCGGGGCGGGGATTCGATGGGGAAGTAACCCGCGTCGCGCCGGTCGCTCCCAGATCGTTAAAAGGCTTCAGCCATTCGGCGAAAATGGGCTGGGCTTCATCGTTGCCGGGCGCGACGACGCCGCGGAATCGGCCGGTTCCGGTGTCGTCGTTATAGTACGCCGAAAGCTTGAAATACTCGGGTTTGGGCTGCATCGTTTCGCGATCGGCGAAGTGCTGCGTGACATAAGCCTTCGAGCCGAGCAGGCCCTGCTCTTCACCGCCCCACAGGGCTACGCGAACTGTGCGATCCATTTTCAGATTCAAAGTTTTGAGAATGCGGACCGCTTCAATGGCTACCGCCGAGCCGGTGGCGTTATCGGTTGCGCCGGTGCCGCCATGCCAGGAATCGAGGTGCGCGCCCAGCATCACGATTTCGTCTTTCTTGCGGCCGCCTTCGATTTCGCCGATGACATTGAACGAGTCGGTTGGTGAATCGATGAACTGCGCCTGAATGTCGAACGCCAGTTTCACGGGGATATTGTGATCGAGCAATCGCACGACGCGATTGTAATGTTCCGGAGTTACGACCACCATGGGAGGCGGGACGGGGTCTTTGGGATCGCGCGAGCCTCCCGCCTGGCCGAACACGATCCCCGCGTCGCCAATGTTCCCGGACTGCAGGACCACCAGCGCGCCTTCGTCCTTCAAGAATTGATTTACTTTATTGCGAAATGCGGTGCGTTTCAGCTGTTCGGGCGTTTGCGCCGGGCCGAGTGGGCGGAAAAGGTCGGGCAGCCGGCCAGGATCGATGTTGGAACTGAGCTCGGCGTCGGTAAAGCGGCGTCCGGGCGGATCGGTAGGCATGGCGAGCTCGCGAGACTTGGTGAACAGTACGATCTTGCCGCGCAGCTTGCCTTTGAATTTTTCGAGATCGGCGTCATCTACCAACGGCGCGTAAATGGCATCGGCTTCGACCGGGCCTTGAGTGCCCGGACTCCAAGCCAGCGGAAACCCAATCAGCGGCGCATAGGCGGGCTCGAGCATGTGGCCCGCGAAACGAGTGTAGTTCCAGCCTCGGCCGAAAGGTCCCCACGATTCCTCGTGGACGTTGGTGAGTCCGTAATCTTCGAGGCGCTTGACCACCCAATCGCCCGCCGACTTGAAGCCGGGGGAATTGGTGAGGCGCGGGCCATTCACGTCGGTGAGATAGAAGACGTGCTCCATGACCTTGGAGTTTTCCAGCGCCTCGGCCTTGATGCGATGGATGACGGAGAGGTCGACGGCCTCTTCGGAGTAGGCGGACAGAGCCGAGACGGTGAGAAGAATGGCGAACGCGCGGACGGGCATGGGTACTCCTTGAATTGAGCTTACATCGGGCGGGGTTGGTGGCTGGTGGTTAGTGGCTGGTGACGCAGGGCGGGGCAGGTCCATTGGTGTGCGGCATTTGATCGCCCGTAGCAGGAGGTGGTGCCGTGCGCATCGTGAATTGCTCCGGTTTGTCCACGTGCATTTCCAGCAGTGGGACGGAACAAACATCAGTCTGCGCCAGGAACGCCACCGGCAGCGGATTCTGGAGAAGGACCCGACCCGAAGTCGAGGTGTCCCCTTTGATAATGCGATCGATCGCGTTACGGATGGGTGCTGAAAGGTCCGGCGACGCGGCGTTCTGGGCGTAGACGGGGCTCAGAATAACTGCCACGATTAAAGCGATTTTGGACAAGCGACCCATGTGGCTATTCTACGCCGGAACGATCTGAACGTTCATTCCCTCGGGATCTTTGATGTGAAAGCCGGCGTCCAGGTTCTCTTCGGCCGTGAGGCCGAGCGCCTTGAGTTGTTGCGTCACGTGATCCTTGTTGAAGTTCTCCACTCCGATAGCGAAGTGATCCACCAAGCCGGTAGGATTCTTGTGGTGGAGCGAGACGATGATTTTTCCAGCGCCGAGACGCGAGATTTCGTTGGGTTTGTCCTCACTCATAACCGTGAGCCCGAAGATCTTTTCATAGAAGGCCACGGCACGGGGCAGATCGCTTACTTGAATGCTGATGTGATCGATCTTCACTCCTTTGAGGCCGGGATCCTGGGCTTGCGTCAGCGATGTAGCGCCGCCCGCGGCAGTCAGCATCGCAAGGCCTTGAATTAGGCCGCGCCGCGAAAGCGCTCCCTTTTCGAAACGGTTCAACAGATCTGAAATTATGGCTTCCATATCAGCTCCTGAATTTGATTTTGGAATTCAATTCTTGGCGGTGTGCACGCGGTCCTTTTCGTTTTCACAGATATTTTCGAAGATATCGGCGTCGGCGAGAAGGTTGAAGGTGAATTTAACGGTAAAAGGCCTGGTGTACATCTGGGGATCGTCGAGGGTCACTTCGGTGTCCAAGTGTCCAAAGTCGCGGCGATGGTAGCGTTCCACGATGCGTAGCGCTTCGCTATGGGGATGGCCGCTCACATCCAGCCAGGTTTTGTCGTTGAAGCCGGCCGATTCCACCACTAACGTGTCGCGATCCCACTTGCCGGCCGAATATCCGAGCCAGGATGGTTGAACATTTTCCTTGGGAAGCGTGCGGCCGTCGGTATAGATTTGGCGATGGGTGCCGTCGGATTCATACATGATGACGGTCATACGAGGCGACTGAACTATCTTAGTCCCCTCTGAAACGATTCCGGCGAGCGGGATGCCGAGGGGCAGACAAACCTCCCGGTTTTCGACTCCGGTCACACGCCTGCGGAAAATTTCCGCGGCTTCCGGGCGCATGGGAGCTTCGTCCGGCTTGAAGTCCACCAGCATATTGAGCGCGTACTTTGATATGGTATCGATCTCCATTCCAGGCACGCTCAGCGTGAGGGCGCCATCCACCAAGCCGCTGCCGAAGATTCGCCGCATTTCCGCGATGGACAAAGTTTGAACGTGCCAGACCCCGGAAAGATCGGGCTTGCCTTCGGCGGTGCGAGGTACTGGGGCGGAGAGGTTGGGTTTGCCGTCGGGAGTGCGGGGAGTGCCTGGGGTGGGAAAGTTCAGCCATTGCGCTTGAGCGGCGGTGCAGAGGAGCGCGAATGCGAGGAATAGCCGCTGGGACGCGATCATTTGCATGTCTCCGAGTCTCACAATGCTAACGGAGACGGTGAGGGGAAGCAAGTGTTTTTGATATGCTTCCACAGAGAGATTTTTTGGAGGTTGGAACGATGAGGGTACCGGCGATTATCAGTTGCGCGGTGTTGGGAGCGGGATTGTGGCTGGCTCCGTTGGCTGAGGCGCACCATAGCAACTCCGCGTTTTATGTGGACAAGGTCATCACGATCAAGGGAGTGGTGAAAGAGTTCAAGTGGAGCAATCCGCATGTTTGGGTGATCTTGACCGTGGATGACGGCAAGGGAAATAAGGTCGATTGGAAAGTAGAAGGCCGGCCGCCGGGGATTTTATCCCGGGCTGGTTGGACACCAAAAATACTGCAGCCAGGCGAGGAAATCACTATCGACTTGAGCCCGGCGAAGGACGACTCGTCGTCCGGATTGATCGCGCGGGTGACGAAGGCAGACGGCACCATCTTGGCGAATGCGCCGCCGCCGACGGAATAAAGGAGCGGTATGAAGCTTCCAAATGCGCTATTCGCTCCGAAGATTTTATTCGTGATGACCGCAGGCGCGATGGCGCTTTGCGCGCAGACGGCACCGCCTGATTTTTCGGGCGTGTATTATCCGCTGAGTCCGTTTGGCAGGTTCACCGGCGGCCCGCGACCCGGTGGTGGAGCCGCGCCGCAACGGCAGGGACCTCCGCCGCGTCCGACGGCATCAGCGCCGCTTTCAGATGGATCGCGCGGCCGCGCTCCCGATGCGCCGTCGCTCACCCCCGAGTACATGGCGAAGTGGCAAGTGATCAGTAAGACGCGGATCGCGGGTTCGTCGGAATACGATCTGACAGCGAAGTGCCTGCCGCCTGGGATGCCGGGTATGATGTCGATGGCATACGGCATGGAAGTGATGCAGACCAAGGACAAGATCACGTTCTTCAGCGAGCTGAACGATGCGCTGCGCCGCGTTTATCTGGATGGGCGTAAGCCGTCCGAGAAGGTGTTGGATGATCCCACCTACGCCGGTTACTCGACGGGGCATTGGGAACACGACACGCTGGTGGTGGATACGGTGGCGCTGCGAGACAACACTTTCATCGAAGGGTTCACGCCGCATAGCGACGCGATGACTGTGCATGAGCGCATCCGCTTGAAAGAGCCGGGCCTGCTGGAGGATCAGATTACGGTTACCGATCCAAAGGCGCTCACGAAACCCTGGGAGACGGTGAAGACGTATCGCAAGGCGAAGCCGGGAAGCGGAACGGACGAGCTGCGGGAATTTGCGTGCGCGGAGGGGTTGGGAGAGGCCAAGTGAGAGCCACGGCTCCTGCGCTGTGGCTTGGGATCGCGGGAGCGCTCTGCGCGCAAGCGCCACCCGATTTTTCCGGTGTGTACTATCCGATTAATCCGTTCGGACGATTTGTGGGTGGACCTTCACAGGGCGGTGCGCCGAAAGGTCCACCGCCGCGTCCCACGGCATCGGCGCCGCTGGCGGATGGATCCACGGGCAGAAGGCCGGATGAACCGTCGTTGAAGCCTGAATATATGGCGAAGTGGCAGACGATCAGTAAGTCGCTGATAGCCGGTTCTTCGGATTACGATTCCACGGCGAAGTGCCTGCCTCCCGGAATGCCCGCCATGATGAGCATGTTTTACGGGATGGAGGTGATGCAGGGTAAAGACAAGATCACCTTCTTCAGCGAATTGAACGACGCGCTGCGACGCGTTTACCTGGATGGGCGCAAGCCGTCACAAAAGGTGCTGGACGATCCTACTTACGCAGGTTATTCGATGGGACATTGGGAAGGCGACACGTTGGTGGTGGATACAGTGGCGATCCGCGAGGACACGTTCATCGAAGGAATCACGCCGCATAGCGACGCGATGACGGTGAAGGAACGCATCCGGCTGAAGGAGCCTGGATTGTTGGAAGACCAGATCACCGTGACCGATCAGAAAGCGCTGACCAAGCCATGGGAGACGGTGAAAACTTATCGCAAGGCTAAGGCGGGCAGTGGAGCCGACGAGCTGCGGGAGTTCGCCTGCGCCGAGGGAATCTCCGACGCCAAGTAGCGCGCTAACTTACTTCGTGTAATAGCCGTCGCGCGTCTGGATTGCCAAGCCGGGTTGTTTGGTTGTCAGCTTGATCTTGTGGTATTCCCCAGCGTTGCCTGCCGATTGTGGCGTGTAGCCGATGCTGTATTGGCTGCGGAGCGTGTCTTCAATTTGCGCGTAGGCGTTCTCGAGAGTGTTGTTCGAGGAGATTTCGAAGTAAGCGCCGCCGGTTTCGCGCGCCAAGCGTTGCATCACGCCCTTGCCGTGCCCTCCGACCATGGCATGGACTGCAGCGCGGCCGGGCCGATAAAACTTAGGCTGATCTGCAAACAGGATGGAATAAATAATCGTGTCGGCGCGTTGGGCGTATTCGATCGCGGTTCCTATGGACGTTTTGTCGCGGAAGGAAACGCCGTCCGACAAAATGATAAAGGCCTTGCGGCCACGCTCCCCGCGCATCATCGTCTCCGAAGTCTGGCGGATGGCTTCGTAAAGCAGCGTGGCCAGCATGCCCGGAACGCGCAGGCCATCGAGCGCCGCCGCTAGCTCCTGACGCGATGAAGTGAAGCCCTGCAGCATCTCGACGCGGGTGTTGAATTGAGCGATGAACGCTTTGTCTTGGCCGGGCCGCAATACCTGGTCCAGGAACACATAGCTGGCCTTGCGCTCGGGCTCCAGCACATCCACCTCGCTCCGGCTGGTGTCTACGAGAAGGCCGATGGTTAATGGAAGATCGGACTCGGCAGAAAAGTAACGGATGGTTTGCGGCGCGCCATTATCCAGCAGAACGAAATCGTCACGCGTGAGCTTCTTGGCGACGCGGCCTTCGCGATCGCGAACTGTTGCCAGCAGCGTAACCACGTTGACGTCCGAAGAGAATTTGGGATCTTGGCCCCAGAGGGAGGCCGCGCATGCGAGGCATATGATCCAGCGTGAGATCCGCATATAAGAAAGGCCCCGCGGATGGTTTCCGCGAGGCCAATTAACAACCAAGGAGATTATGTATTACCAGCGGCGGCCGTAACCCCAGCGTCCGCCAAAGCCAAAGTAGACTGACGGTCCCCAATAAGGGTAGGCATAAGGATACGGATAAGGAGCCCCATAGTAACCGCCATAATAAGGCGCCGGGGGTGGATAGCCTGGTCCGTAAGCGGATCCATAGCCGGGGCGCGGCACCATCGGCGGACGAACGCCTGCGTTGTAATCCTGCTGGGAGGCGAATTGGAAAGCCTGTTGCGAATTATCGAGCGTCAGCTGCGAGTCCATGTTGAAGGTCAACGGAGTTTCCGGATAGACCACGGTGGCGCGGCCGCGAGTGAGCATGACACCGATGGTGGATGCAACCAAGCCCGCCGCTGCACCGACGCCGGCTCCTACGCCGCCATTCACGCCAGCTCCAATCGCGGCACCCACTGCGGTGGTGGTTCCGATAGCGGCGGCGTCACGTCCGTAGGATGTGTTGCCTCGACGATCCATCAATTTGGTTTTCACCTGCACCTGGCGGCCGTCGGCAAGTTGAATGCCCGTAATTTCTAATCCCAAGTGCGAAACGCCGGAAACC
>Ga0210383_10005056_pt1 | contig 11623 bp, 11 predicted proteins | sample IncBWC14OmetaG_FD_160072 | JGI IMG/M metagenome (GOLD analysis project Ga0210383, IMG submission 160072) | Forest soil microbial communities from Barre Woods Harvard Forest LTER site, Petersham, Massachusetts, United States - Inc-BW-C-14-O ...
CGATTGGCGCGGTTCGCGGAGATGAATCCCATATCCAGCGAAATGCCGCGCACGCATTGAAGCAGATGATTGGCAATCGAAGGCAGCTTCTGCGCGGTGACTCGGAACGAGGGTCCGGACACGCTGACTGCCGCCACCGGCAAGCGTTGCGCATCCAGCACCGGCACCGCAATGCAGCGCAGGCCTTCTTCCAGTTCCTCGTCGTCGACCGCGTAGCCCCGTCGGCGGGTCTTCTCGATCTCGGTGCGCAATGCCTCGGCCGTGCCAATGGTGCGATGGGTAAAGCGCTCGAAGCGCGACCTGCGGATGATGTCGTTGATGCGCTCTTCAGGCAGGAACGCCAGGATCGCCTTGCCGACCGACGTGCAATGTACGGGATTGCTGGCGCCAATGCGCGTAATCATGCGGACTGAGCGGCCGGGCTCGATCTTGTCGATGTAAATCACGCGCGCCTGCTCCAGTATGCACAGGTGCGCGGTCTCCTCGGTTTCGGCCACCAGGCGGCGGAGGTGGGGTTGGGCGCGCTCGCGCAGATCATATTGTTCGATCGCCCGATTGCCGAAATCGAACAGGCGCAGCCCCAGCCGAAACTTGCCGTTGGTGGTTCGTTCCACCATGTGGTGGCGTTCCAGAACCATCAGGAAGCGGTGCGCGGTACTTTTGTGAAGCTGGAGAGACGAGGCCACCTGCGCCAGGCCAAGCGGGGTTTCGCTCTCGCCGAGAAGGTCGAGGACCGCGAACGCGCGGTCCAGAGCCTGAACCTTGTATGTGCCTTGGGGGGAAGCATCTCGCATAGTGGTCCTTTGTTTCGCCAAATGATTACATTACAAGTTTCTCAACATATGAGATTGACGTCAAGAAGCCGCCCAATGTCGCATCTTCGCGTGTCCTCGAACCGGCCCACGATCGGCCGTGCGAAATCGAAACGAGCGAGCACGGCGATCCGGGGAATGGCAGGACGCCTAAACCGTGGTTTCGGGAACAACGTCTCCCTCTCCGGGAGCCAGGAAGAGATTGGCCTCAACGCCATGCTGGCGGGTGTAAAGGTCGTAGTAGCGGCCGCCCATCGCAAACAGTTCGGCGTGGTTGCCGCGCTCCACGATCATGCCCCCCTCGACAACGAGAATCTGATCGGCCCGGCGGATGGTGGACAGGCGGTGGGCGATGACAAACGTCGTGCGTCCCTGCATGAGCTGATTCAGGCCTGCCTGGATCATCGCTTCCGATTCCGAATCGAGAGAGCTGGTAGCTTCGTCGAGGATGAGGATGCGGGGCGCGGCCAGAAGAGCCCGCGCGATGGACAGGCGCTGCCGCTGCCCGCCTGAAAGCTTCACCCCGCGCTCGCCCACGATGGTGTCGTATTCATCGGGAAAGCGCTCAGCAAATTCGTCGACGCGGGCGGTGCGGCAGGCGGCAAGAAACTGTTCTTTGGTGGCGTCAGGGCGCGAGAACATGATGTTTTCGCGGATCGTCCCATCGAACAGGAACGAATCCTGCAGCACCACGCCGAGCTGCGACCGAAACGTGTTCAGGTTGACATGCGCCAGGTCCACATCGTCGACCAGCACGCGGCCGCTCGAAGGCGTGTGAAAAGCGCAGAGCAGGCTGATGATGGTGGATTTGCCGGATCCGGACGAGCCGACCAGCGCCGTGACTGTCCCCGGTTTCGCTACAAAGCTGATGCCGTGGAGCACAGGCTTGTCCGGCTCATAGGCAAACTCCACGTCTTCGAAGCGCACCGTGCCCTGGATTGGCGGCATCGCCTGCGTGCGGCCGGGCACCCGGTTCTCTTCCAGTTCAGCCATGATTTCGCCGGTACGGTCAAGCCCGGCAAAAGCCTCGGTGAGCTGGGTCCCGATATTCACCATCTGAAACAACGGCGCGATCATGAAAGCGAGGAACATGTTGTAGCTGAAGTAGTCGCCGACGGTCCAGGTGTGGTGGAGGACGCTGTTGCCTCCGAGCCACATTACCAGGGCCGACACCACCCCCAGCACGGTGGTTGAGGCAGAACCGAGGATGCTGGTCATCGTCAACGACTTCATCACGTTGGCGAGAAGACGGTCCACGCCCGCTGAGAACACCGAGGCCTCGCGCTCCTCGGCGTGGTACCCCTTGATGACGCGGACGCCGCCAAGCGACTCCGTGAGCCTGCCCGTGACCTCGGCGTTAATCTTGCCGCGTTCGCGGAAGATGGGGCGGATCTTCTGGAACGCGTATTTAAGAACGAATACGAAAACGCCGACGACGGAGAACACAGTGAGAGTAACAACGACGCTGCGGTGGAGGAGGTAGAAGAATGCAAGAACCGCCGTGACCACGCCTCCAACAAACTCCACCAGGCCCGTGCCGACCAGGTTGCGCACGCCCTCCACATCGGTCATGATTCGTGAGACCAGTGTACCGGTTCGATTCTCGTCGTAGTAGGCAACCGAAAGCAGCCCCACATGGCGCTGCACCTGGCGGCGCATCTCGGCAATCAGGCGCTGGCCCGCCTTCGACAGCAACTGCGTCAACGAGAACGACGTGATTGCCTGAACGATCATCGCCGAGAAGACCACCGCAATTATTTTGGGCAGCAGCCGCGCATCGCCTGTGGGCGACAGCACCTTGTCGAGAAGCGGCTTGGAGGTATAGGGGAGTACAAGGCCGGCAACGCGGTTGACAGCCATCAGGCACAAACCTGCCACCAGAAGCCCTTTTCGCGGCGCAACCAGGGACTTGATCTGGGGCCAAAGCTTTTTCAGGTCTGGCTTGCGCTTGGGAAGCTCCGCTTGACCTGCCCGGGAGCGTCCAGCGGAGGAGCGCTCGGCGCGCATCCCCATCCCTCCACCACGCATCGTCCCCATTGATCAGACCAGCCTCGCGCGACGCGCCGCAATGAAAGAGCGTATGCAGAGAATGACATAGATGAGCAGCAGGCCCGCCATCAAGAGCTGAGCGGTGACGGCGACCTGGTCCGGAGAATGGCCGGAAGTGATGGCGTAAATGGCCCTGCCGGCCGCGCCCAGGAACCCGAGCAGGCCGATGGTCACATTGATGTGCATAAACAGCTTGCGGCGGCTAGCTTCGGGGCTGTTGGCCAGAATCCCGAACAGGCCAAGGGCCAGGCCAAACCACGTGGGGATCAAGGCGGTTGGAGCTTTGCTCCCGGTTCCCAGGTAGAACCCCAGGCCCAGGGCGATCAACAAAACCGCAAACACCAACGTTACTTTCGCCATTTCCGAAGGCCTTTCTCAAGTGCAAGAGTATCAGTAGCTTTTGATTCCCGGATCGACGCCGCGATGCATAAATCCCGACCGGCGCTGGCCTGACTACCGCTGAATGCGGGCCGATCCCCCTTTGGCGAACGCCCGCACCTGGCTGGCCGTGGCCATGGTGGTGTCGCCGGGAAACGTGGTGAGCAGCGCGCCGTGGGCCCACCCCAGCCTGACCGATTCTTCCGGCGACTCCCCCGTAAGCAGACCGTAAATGAAGCCCGACGCGAAGCCGTCTCCTCCGCCCACGCGGTCATATACGTCAAGCTCGGCGGTCGGCGCGGTGTAGGTCTGGCCGTCGATCCAGGCAACGGCGCTCCAGCTGTGACGGTTGGTCGAGTGCACCTCGCGCAGCGTGGTAGCCACGACTTTCACGTGGGGCAGTTTCTTGACGACGTTATCCATCATGCCGAAAAACACGCTGGGGTCGAGCTTGGATTTGGCGGCGACCTCCGGGCCGGGAATGCCCAGCCCTTTTTGCAAATCTTCCTCGTTGCCAACCAGCACATCGACGTTCTCGACGATGCGATGGATGGTTTCCACGGCGCGCGCGTCCCCGCCGTGAATCTTCCACAACTTCTCGCGGAAGTTGAGATCGAAGGAAGTCACTGCGCCGGCTTCCCTGGCGGCCTTCATCATTTCCGCCGCCAGCTCGGCCGTGGTCGGCGAAAGTGCTGCAAAGATCCCGCCGCTGTGCACCCACCGGACTCCACCCGAAAAAATGGCCTTCCAGTCGAAATCGCCCGGCTTCAGATGCGCCGCGGCTTCGTTGCACCGGTTGTAGAACACCACCGGCGCGCGCACGCCATACCCGCGGTCACTATAGACCGTCGCCATGTTAGGACCGGTGACGCCATCGTGCTTGAAGTGCTTGTAGAACGGCTTGACGCCCATGGCCCGCACGCGTTCGGCGATCAGATCGCCGATGGGATAATCGGACATTGCGCTTGCGATAGCCGTTTTGCGTCCAAAGCAGTCCGCGAGGTTGGCGGCCACGTTGAATTCTCCGCCACTGACGTGGATCTTGCACTCGGTCGCTTTACGGAACGGGATGATACCGGTATCGAGCCGATGCACCAGCGCGCCCAGCGAAAGAAAATCCAGATCGCCATCCTTGCGAATATTCATACCACTCATCGCGCTTTTGACTCCCTCCGAAATCTCTGAGAGCGTCTCTCTCCCTGTTCCCTGTTCCCTGCTCCCTGCTCTTCTCACACCCCGGCAGTCTTCTCCACATCGGCTAAAACCTCGCCAACAGTCCAGTCATTGCCCGGATAGAAGCGCACCACCTTGCCGTCCGCTCCGATCAGAGTCGTGGAGAGCGTATGGGTGATGGATTGATCCGCCGCGCGGGTGATGCCGACATCGAAATACTGGGCCATTCTAGCGAGTTCCGGCTTTGCCGGCACGGCGAAATCCCAATGCGAAAAAGCGCTGTTCGCATCGCTGCCGATGTACGTTGCTCCGTAGGCGCGCAGCCGTTCGGGAGTATCGTTGTCGGGATCGAAACTGACACACAGCAAGTGAGTCTTCTGTTGCAGCGCGGGACTCGCCGCCAGTTGACGGTTGATGTCGGCAAAGTTATGCGTAACCCGCGGGCAGAAGTCAGGCAACGGGCAGCGCGTATAGATGAAGGTAAGCAGCAGCTCTTTTCCGCGAAACTGATCCAGGTGGATGCTGCGGCCATCCTGGTTGCGAAGCCTGAAGTCAGGTACCGCATCACCGGGAGCCGGCACATGATAGGCGACCTTGGGCTTGTAGTCAGGTTTGGCCTGCCCCACAACAACGATGTGATCGAGCATCGAATCGCCGCCGCCTTGCTGCGACACCACGAGATCCGCCGTGATCACGTCCCCCGCATGCAGTTCGCTGAGGACGTTGGCGTCCTTCAACTTGTAGGGCATGGTCATGGCTTCCATGAAACCGGGAATCGCTTCGTGATCGAGAGTGGCTTCGCCTCTGTCGGCATTGGTTGAAACCACTTTGCCGCGCAGCTTGTAAATCTTGACGGAGGACTCAGCGGAGGATTGGGAATCGGATTCTGAAGCACGGTGGCAACCCGCAAGTGCCACGAGCGCAAGCAAAGATGAAGCCAGAAATCTGCGAATCACAAACCAGTGTACAGCGGGGAGCATCCCACGCGAACACCACGGCGCCTTCGCAACTGCGACGACGCCGTAGAAAACTCTCGTGATCTCAGCCGACCGCCCGGGTGAATTCGGCGAAGTTATTTGCTTCCCTCGGCCGCCGAAGCCAGGTAAAGATCGACGTTGTTCTTGTCGACGAGCGAAGTGCCGGTGTCGACGAATACCGGGTAGGGCGAAAAGGAGTCGACACTGTAGTCCTTGGCAAGCTGTGTGGGCGGGTTGTGGAAGATCTCATCCAGTGCTTTCAGCCCCACATAACCCATGGTGTAGGGCTTCTGCGCAATGGTCGAATCGATGGTCCCGCCCTTAATGCCGTCCAGCGTATCCTGGTTGACATCGAAGGCCACCAGCACACGATCGGTCGCGTTGGCGCGCTTGATGGCATCGGAAACCATTTTGCCGGATGCCGACTCGAGACAGATGAAGGCATCCACCTTCTTGGGTCCGGTCAGGGCCAGGGTCTCCTGCGTCTTGTCAAAGGCCTTGCGCGCGTCACCCCCGATATCGACGGTCTCGACAATCTTGATGTCGGGCTTCGCAGACAGGGCATCCTTCAATCCCTTCAGCCGCTCTTCCGTATTGGGCTGGCCGGGAATCGTGAACACCATGAGATTGCCCTTCCCGTTCATCTTCTCGATGAGCCGCTTCCCGCCCAGTTGCCCTGCCTCGAGGTTGTTGGTGCCGATAAAGAAGAGGCGCCGGCTTCCCGCTGCGTCGGAGTCGATGGTCAACACCGGAATGTTGGCAGCGATGGCGGCATCGATCCCCGGCTGCAAAACCGCAGCATCGGCAACGGAGATGAGAATCCCGGCGGGCTTGGCCGCAACCGCCTTGTTCATCTCAGCCAGTTCGGCCTGCGCATCGTAGCCCTCCGGCCCCACCACCTTGGCCGTCACCTTGTACCCGGCGGCCGCGTGATTGAAGCCCGAGGCTGCGGTTTGCCAATATGGCAAAGCCGTGTTGGTGATGACCATGTAGAACACTTCTTTGTTCGAGTGCCGTTCGCACCCGGAAATCAAACCGACTCCCAACGCCAGTAGCGCAATTCCAGCTTTCTTGATTGCTTTCATCCTTGCCTCCGGTCCATACGTGAATAGGTTTGAAGCGAATCCAAAATACCTCGAAACAGGAACCTTGCCAATTCCGGCAGGATGGTACTCCCGTATACCGGGCATTGTCCAATCCGCCGCTGCATGGAGCATCTTATAGCACCGCGGCCACCAACTGTGATAGCCAACACGTTTTCTTTTTGACGGGAGCGTTCCTCGCACACGGCGCATCCAACGCCGCCGACTGCGATATAACCAGACGAGAGCCGCAGGTTGCGACAGGCATGATGAAAGAGGAGCTTCAATCGGGTACTTCGTTGCCGCCGGGCATCGCCGTGCGCGGCGGTCTGGACAGCGAGCTCACGCATCGCGTGCATGCCGAGCGGCCGCACGCTTACCGTACACCATTTGCCCGGGACGGCGCGCGCATTCTGCACGCGCGGGCTTTCCGTCGCCTGGCGGGCAAAACGCAGGTGTTCACCCGGCTTCCTGGCGATCACTCAGGAGATCACTTCCGCAGCCGCCTCACGCACACGCTTGAAGTCACGCAGATCGCGCGAACCATGTCCGCGGCCCTGGGCCTGAACACAGATCTGACCGAAGCGCTCGCCCTGGTCCACGACATTGGCCATCCGCCGTTCGGCCATGCCGGCGAAAAGGCGCTCGACCACGCGCTGCGCGCTTGCGGGCTCGGCTTTGATCACAACTTGCACGCGCTTCGTATCGTCTCCTGGTTTGAGGAACGCTACGCCGCCTTCCGCGGACTCAACCTCACGCTCGGCGTCCGCGAAGGCATCATCAAGCATTCCCGCGACTACGACCCCCGGCAACATCCGGAACTGGAAGAGTATTTCCTCGGCCTCCGGCCGCCCCTCGAGGCACAACTGATCGATCTGGCAGACGAGATCGCTTATCTGACTGCCGATCTTGACGACGGCATGGATTCCGGGGTTCTGACGCTGGAGCAGGTCCGCGCGGGCGTCGTTCTGTTTCGAGGCTGTCACGATGCGGTGTTGCGCGAGTACCCCGGTGCAGCACCCCGGCTCACGGCCAGCGAGGCGCTCAAGCGGGTGATGAACGCACTGGTCACTGACCTGATCTGGGAAGTGCGAAAACGAGTAGCCGCCAGCAACATCAGAACGCTTGACCGGGTACGTCAGGCGCCGGATCGCCTCGCCGCTTTGAGCCCTGCGATGGAGTCCGATCGTGCCGCTGCAAAGGCGTTCCTGTACGCCAACATGTACAACTCCCCCGACATGGAAGAGGCCCACATGCATGCGGCCAAGGTTGTCGAAGGCCTCTTCGGCGCTCTCATGGCCGATCCCGGCCTGCTGCCCGCGGATCATCGCGCCCAGATTCCCACTGAAGGCCTTGCACGTACCGTCGCCGACTACATTGCCGGCATGACGGACAACTTCATCGAACAGCTCTGGGCAAGGGTGGCCGCGAAATAAAGAAGGCTATTTGAGGGGAAGAAATTCGATATTGGCCAGATCGCCGACAGTCTTGAATCCGTAGTCTGCAGTTACCAGCAGGTGATTGGAAGATTCCCTGGCCAATTCGAGTGCAATGGCATCTGCATACGCAATCTTCCGGTCCACTTTCAGTTCGGCGGCAAGCACGGCACGCTCGGCGGTGACAGGCACAATCTCAACTTCGCTGGGCAGAATCGTGCTCAGGATGCGCAGTTGTTCGGTCGCGCCGAAGCGGCCACGGATGTTTCCAGCAACTTCGCCCCATTGCAAGGCTGAGATGCACACCGTTGCTCTCCCATCCACACACCCCTTGAGAATGGCATTCACCCGGTTAGCGCCTGCTTCACTGTCGATGTATCGGATTACCGCTGACGAGTCCAGAACGTAAACAGTCATCACGTGGTCTTACCAGCCCTCTTCGGCCAACTCACGCTCGCGCTCCCGTCGGCGGTCCTCCAGCAGCAACTCCGTTCCAGAACCGCGGCCCGCGGTACATCCCTGCATCTCGTCGATCCGGCGTAGCTTCGCAGCTAAAGTGTCGGCCTCAATAATCAGTCGCGCGCCTTCCAGGTGCACGGCAACTCGAGTGCCCGGAAGGATGCCAAGCTCCTCCCGGATAGCCGCTGGAATCACCATCTGGCCCTTGCTGCTGACTCGTGTGAAGATGGGCTTCATGTCTTACATCGTACCACGGGTAAGATAACATCCAAAAGTAAGACAAATTAACTCCGTCTTACTGCACCTTCCCATGCGGCCGCAGCTTGCGCAGTTCGAGCGCACATTCCAGGGCATTCTGGGCATAGAGGCGCAGATTATCCGAAGCCGCCCAGAGCCAGAAGCGAGACGCCTGCGCCGGATTCCGGCCATCCTGCACCGTGCGCATCCTCACCAGCACATCGTTCTGGCCGGTGGCCGCGAGGTTCGAAGGAGAGTCCGTGTCTTCGAAAATCAGGTCGACATGATCGCCGCTCAAAGCGTCTTCGATCAATGGGATATCCAGGGGCCGCTCCAGTTCGATGGCGATCGAAAAGGTGTGACCGTGAAACACGGGCGCGGCGATCGCCTGTAAGGCAAGCAGGGGCCAGCGCCCCGCGCCGAGAGCTTCATAGTGGCGCCGGATCCGCGACTCCAGCGCGCCGAGACTCACCTTGGCGGCCTCGCCAAATCCCGAGAGCAGATTGTAGGCCGCCTGGGCATCGTACATGGCCCGCGGCAAAGGCTGAAAGCTGAGCAGATTGACGGTCTGTTGGTGCAGTTCGTCCATGGCGCCGCGGCCCAGCTCGCTGGCCGGGACCAGCATGGTTGCCGCCGCGGAACGCAACGGTGAGGCCTCTTGCAGGCGCTCCAGCAGAAGCCCGAGCGCCACCGCCGCGGGATGCGCGGGAACCACTGCGGGCGTGAAAAGGTCCGCGGTTCCGGAATCGGCGCCGATCCAGGGAGCGCGCACCAGCACGCCCGGTTCCTGGTCCAGCGCCCCGGAAAGATCGATCACCGTGGAACCGGCCTTGAGCGCCTCGCGCCAATGCTTGTGGGTCAGACCTTCCGAACCAGAGAAAAACGTAAAATCCGTATGCTCGAATGAGTCGGGTGTGATGGGCTGGACAAAAGTGATCTCGTCGCCCACCTGGTCGAGCTGCCCCAGGGCGTCATCTTCGTCGAGCAGCACGAAGGTGGCCGCGGCAAGCGGCGACTCCGAAATGGCGTCTTTCAGCTCCTTGCCCAAAAGGGTGGAGGCTCCTGCAATGGCGATCTTGTACACAAGTTTCCCTTTGTTTTGAGAGGGTTAAGAATGGCGCAAGGCATCGGGCCCGGGGGTGGGAGTGTCCGTCGTGAGTTGCGGACGCCGGCGCCGCCGGCGTGACCAGGAATACGCCGCTCGCGCCCAGATACCGGAGAACATATAGAGCAGAGCGGCCCCGAATAACACCACCTGCGAGAAGCGAATGATCACGAACAGGATGATAGCCAGGACCAGTAGGATCTGAAATGGATGGCTGCGGGAGAAATTGATTTCTTTCCCCGACCAGAAGCGCCAGGTGCTGACCATGAGGAAGCCGCAGGTGCCGACCAGGACCAGCCAGATGATCGCCACCCACCAGGCCTGGTTGGGATAGGCCGCAAAGAAATGCACTGAAGCCGCCAGAAGCCCGGCCGCGGCCGGAATTGGCATGCCCACGAAATACTTTCGCCCCGGCCGCCCGGGATTACGCGGCTGTGCATCGTGGCTGATGTTGAAGCGGGCCAGTCGCGACGCGCCCCCGATGAGAAAGAGAAAGCAGATAAAAGCTCCGGCATGGAGCAGGTCCTGCCGCAGCTGATGGTTCACCGATTCGGGAAGGAAATGGAAACCCCAGATATAGGCCAGCAGGCTGGGGGCGACGCCAAAGGTGATCACATCCGCCAGCGAATCAAGTTCCTTACCGAATTCGCTGGTGGTGTTTGTCATGCGAGCGATGCGCCCGTCGAGGGCGTCGAACGGGATGGCAAAAAGAATCGCGATGGCCGCCCAGTCCAGGTGGAGGCGTGCATCGCTGTTTGATCCGATGGCGGCGATGGTCTGGGTGATGGCGAAGTAGCCTGCGGCGATATTGCCAACCGTAAACAGGGACGGCAGCAGGTACATGCCGCGACGCAAACGCGCCTGGGCCCTGGCGCGGTCGGCGGCCGGGTCGTGAACAGCCATCAGAGAGCTCCGCCGCGCAAGCCGGCCCCTGCTGCGGCACTGGCGCTCGCTGTGGCTGTTGCGCTGCGGGCTGCCAGGGTGGATTCCGGCATCACGGCCAAAACACTCTCCCCGCCTTTGACCCGGTTTCCGACCTTCACCTTCGCTTCAGCCTCCGCAGGAAAAATGATGTCGACCCTGGATCCGAACTTGATGAGACCGACACGCTGCCCCCGCTCCAGCCGGTCGCCCTGCTCTGGCTTGAACACGATGCGCCGCGCAAGAAGCCCGGCTATCTGCTTGAACGTGACTTCCATTCCCTCGCCGTAGACGGTCGCGATGTTCTGTTCGTTGCTTTCCGCACTGGCGCGGTTCATGGCATTCAGATATTGGCCTTTTTGATAGCGCACGCCGCTCAGAACACCTGCGATAGGCGAGCGGTTTACGTGCACGTCGAAAACGCTTAGAAAGATGGAGATACGCTGACGTGGGCCGTCGGGGGTGGAGATGGTAATGCTCTCTGTGACCAGGCCGTCGCCGGGAGACACGATCAAGCCCGGACCGGAGGGAATGGTCCGTTGGGGGTCGCGAAAAAACCAGAGGAAAAAAGCCGCCAGCAGCACCGGGGGAATCCCCCAGAACCAGCTGCCCGTGGCCCACACCAACACGCATGCCACAGCCAACAGGCTCAAACCGTAAATATAACCGTCACGAACCATTGTCCTAACGATTATACGGTTTGCGCGGTAGGCATGCTTATTGCGTTGCGTTCCAGCACACACACCGGGAAAGCGTTCAACGCACCCGCCGTTCCGTCCTTTGCCGGTCCGCGCCGGCCACCTGATTTTCCCTGCTACACCGCGACTACTACGCGGCGCTCCAAGGCATAAATCAGATCCTTGGCATGAAGTTTCAGCTTCTTCAACCGCACTTCTTCGAGTTGCTCTTCCACGGAGAGATACGGTTTCTGAACCAACTCTTCCAACCGCTGAGCGTAGCGACGGTGTTCGGAATGCAGGCGGTTAATCTCTTC
>Ga0210383_10005057_pt1 | contig 11622 bp, 11 predicted proteins | sample IncBWC14OmetaG_FD_160072 | JGI IMG/M metagenome (GOLD analysis project Ga0210383, IMG submission 160072) | Forest soil microbial communities from Barre Woods Harvard Forest LTER site, Petersham, Massachusetts, United States - Inc-BW-C-14-O ...
GCGATGATCACCACCGTAATGTCGCCAACTGCGTGCCGACGGACAAGCCACTTGTGCAACGCTTCAATCAACGCGCCTTTTTCGGACGAAGCAGAAGGTATGCCGAAATCGCGCGCGATAAATTCAAAAAGATCGCTGGGCCGCAGCAACGAATGGAAAACATACGCGCTGGAAAGATTACGTTCGCGCAACCAATCCAGCAGACGGTTCACCAGCGTGGTCTTGCCGGTGCCCGCTTCGCCGGTAAGCACGGTGATTCCCTGGCGCGTTTCGATGCTGTAAACCAGTTCGGTAAAGGCCTTGTCGTGACCTGGCGAGGAATAATAAAAACGAGGGTCCGGCGAAACGTGAAAAGGATTTTCGCGCAGTCCGAAGAAAGCAAAGAATCTGTTAAAAGTAAGAGAAGAGGCCACGTTTCACCTGAGGCGGCTCTGCGGGGCCGTGCCTGGCGGGGCGAGGGAAGAGTTTATGAAAGTGGAACACAAAGCGCAAGCATGTTCGGAGGCGGAATAGTACCCATAGAACTAGAACAAAGCGTTACTTTTTGGTACAGTCCAGTCCGTTGATGGGGCCAAGCGGCCGGACCAGGTGAAATCCGGCGTAAGGTAAAAATGGTAGAAAAAAATCTGGAGTTGACGCGGCGGTGGTTCGAGGAAGTGTGGAATCAGCAGAAGACTCAGGCCATTCACGAAATGATGTCGCCCGAATGCGTTTCGTACAACACCAGTCACGATGGAGAAGTGTTGCGCGGGCCAGAGGCGTTCGCGGGGCTGCAGCGACAACTACTGGACGCGTTCCCGGACATACGCATCGTTGTGGAAGAAGCGTTCGGCGCGGGAGAACTGGTGGCGGTGCGATGGTCCGCGAGCATGCACCACAAGGGAGAAGGACTGGGGATGCCGCCGACGGGCGCTGCCGTCCGCATTACCGGGATGGGCATGGCGCGGATTCGCGACGGAAAAATAATCGAGAACTGGGATGAGTGGGACAAGCTGGGAATGTTCCAGCAGATCGACGCAGCGCGCGCAAAAGCCGCCAACGGTTAGAACTGACTTCATAATTCGCGCCGCGGGATGTAAGCTAGGTGGCATTCTTGGCTCAGAACCCAGCCACTTCTTGCCAATCTGTTAGCTCAAGCTAAAGGAGAGTTCACGATGAAGAAGTCCGTTCTAATGTCGCTCATGCCGGCATTCGCGCTGGTGATCAGTGTATGCAGTGCAGCCGCGCAGACCCCAGCCGCGAGCCCCAGTACGACGCAGCCAGCTGCTAAGACCAAACAGGCTCCGCCAGATCCATCGAAGATTCCGCAAGCGCCCGGCGGCGGAAATGGAAAGGTGTGGGTGAATACGTCGACGAAGGTGTACCACATGGAAGGCGACGAGTGGTACGGAAAGACCAAGCACGGGCAGTACATGACGGAAGATGAAGCGAAGAAAGCTGGGTATCACCTGGCGAAGGATGACAAGAAGCCCGCTGCGGCGCCAGCAGCTGCACCGAAGAAGTAGAGGCGATCGTAGGAGGGAAGTGAAGAAAGGAGCCGCCGTGGAGGCCGCTTTTTTCTTTTCTGGTGCAGCACATTGCAGCGTCCACCATCGAAGAGCACAGCCAGGAATGGCTGTGCCACAGAAGCGCAGGGTCACGCGGTCGTCGCTAAAACGTGTTTACTTTGCAGATGGCCTCGGACGGCCGTCCCTATTGCTTTCTGCAGTAAAACTGGGGGCACCCTGCATGTGATTTGATTTTTTCGTGGGCAAAGTTTGCGTGTATGACCGAAGGAAATGGTTGAGAAAGAGAGTACGGGCGAAGAGCCGTGCCGACTGACTGCTTACCTAATGGTGAGTGCCCCCATCGAAACTACCGAAGTCGCCACCGCTAGCGTGATGACCTCCACAATCGTGTCCCGCAGATGGGCCGCAGTCCTGGGGGTTATCGTGGTGGTTCCCGGAATAATCCTGAAAGATGCTGGGGTCGGCGGAATAAGCGTCGCCGCCTGTGAGGGGCTCCGAAGAGCCTGACAAACGAGGTGCCTTCTCTTGCGCTAACTTGTAAATCGAATACGACACTCCGCCAAACACCGCAAGTATGAAGAGTGCGGAGACGAAGCCCATAAACTTAGTGGCAGGAACAGCCGCCGCCGCAGCAGCCACCGCCGCCGGAGTAGCCCCCGGAAGAGCTGGAAGGGCCGCCGCCGGAGCCTGCGGTGGCAAAAACGGAGAGCTGGATGGAGGCTTTTTTGCTGGAACACTTGGGACAGGAGATTTCCTGTTGCTTGTTGATAACAATTTTTTCGAAGCGCTCGTTGCAGGCGTCGCAAATGTATTCGTAGATGGGCATGGTGAGTTCCTTCGCGTTTTAGTGCAAGAAAGATTATAGCAAGGAAATAGGAGGACCGGACGCGCGGGGCCTTGGCTGGGGGATTGGATTCCTCAGGGGCTAAGCCTCGTTTTGGCTGTTGATGGATGTCGGACCTAAAGGTCCGAGCCCCGGTGCCCTTCCACAGATGGATGAATGGGTAGGAGGCACTCCCAAGACCCACCCGCTAGCACGGCGGGTGGGGCACCCGGCACCCGGAGCGTGCGGCGAAACCAGGAGAGTCGTTCTCGGATTGTTGTGATCGTGCGGACATGGGGTGCAGCAGTGCTGCACCCCTACTCCCTATCGGAATATTCGAGAGGGCGGGGCAAGCCCCGCCCCTACGAAGGAAAGGCCCCGGGTTGCCGGGGCCTTGGGTATTAGGGCTGATGCTTGGGCGAAGGAGACTAAAGGGCGGCGCGTCCTTTCGCAAAATACGCTCAGGACAAGAAGGCGCCCCTGACAAATGGATGATTAGTCGCCGGCTACGGCTTCGGCGGCGGTTTCGCTGGGCTTCGGCGTTGCTGCGCCGTTGCCGTTGGAGTGGCCATTGCCATTGCCGTTGGGTGCGCCGGTTGCCGGAGCAATCGAAAGCGGCTTGTTGGCGTTGGTGAAATTGGCTGGGACAGCTTTGGCTATGTCGCCCAAGGTGCCAATCTGAACCACGGCTTGCTGGGGCTTCTTGAGAACGAGTTCTTCGTAGATGGCGCGCACTTTGGCTTGTTCCTCGATGGCCTTCTTGCGGCGGGCGCGATTTTCTTCGGCAGCGGTCACCGGGATGTCGTGCTCGATATGGCGAACGCGGGAAGCGTCATCGGCGTCGATGACCAGCGAGTGCTCATAAGAGCCGAGGTTGACCGACTTGCCCTTGGCGTAGATTTCGTGTTTGCCATGATTCTTGTACCACTCGGCGACAGTGGCGTTCTTGTGCATGTTTTCGATGATCTGGCGCCAGCCGACTCCGGTGTTGTACGCGCAGAAGCTGATTTCACCCTGCTGTGTGCCGTAAGGAATGATGCACATTTCGGTGCGGCGGAAATCGTAGTTGAAGAGATCCTGGAACCACATACCGGCGATGAAGAGGAAGTTCCACGGATCCTGCGCGCGGCGCTTCATGGCATCTTCGTAATTGCGCTCCGGCGAAGTGCGGCCGTATTTCGTGGTGGCACCCTTGGTGAGCGCCCAGGTCTTATCGAATTTCTTGAAAAGGTCCCAGAGCTTGAGACCCTTGGGTCCTTCGAACGGGTGGTAGTTCTTCAGGAGGGCCATGGCCATCATGAAGTTGGAGAAATTCTTGCCGCGAGCCGCGTCAGTGATGGCGGTGACGTCTTTCGTCAGACCTTGCGCATCGAGGAAGCGCGGAACGGGAGCCCATTCCTTAGTTTCCTTGTTGATCATGAGGGCGGTACCTACCCCGCAATTCGGGTGGCAGCCGCAGGACAGCGAACCCCACTGGGATTCGTTGCCCTTGACCATGTCCGCGAAGCCCGCGAAGGTGCTGATGAAGGAGATGGGGAACCAATCACGCGTCGGTTCGATACGGCCGACCTGCGAGCTGACGTCCTTCGCAAGATGCGAGAGAGTGTAGCGCTGGCGGAGGCGGCGTTCCGGAGTGATGTCTTCGTCGCGGCCGGTGAACGAGACCGGCTGGAAGCTGACGAAGGAGATTTTCTTGGGGTTTTCCATCGCGAACTTGACGACGGAACCAACCTGATCGTTGTTGACGTTGTTCACAATGGTGACCACGAGAACGATTTCGATGCCGGCTTCGTGCATGTTTTCAATGGCGCGAAGCTTGACGTCGAAGAGGTTGCCGATCTGGCGATGGCTGTTGGCGTCGTTGCCGATGCCGTCGAACTGCAAATAGGCGTAACGAAGACCGGCTTCGAACGCTTTCTTGGCGAATTCCTTGCTCTTGGCAAATTCGATGCCGTTGGTGGCGGCTTGCACGGAGTTGTAGCCGACCTTGCGCGCGTAGCGGATGGCGTCGAAGAAATGCGGGCTCATGGTGGGCTCGCCGCCGGAGAACTGCACGGACATCTGGCGGCGCGGCTTGATCTTCACGGCGTTATCGAGAATTTCGGCGATTTCGTCCCAGGAGAGTTCATGGACGTAGCCAACCTGGTTGGCGTCCATGAAGCAAGGATCGCACATCATGTTGCAGCGGTTGGTGAGGTCGACGGTGAGGACGGAGCCGCGGCCATAGCGCACGGTGGAAGAACCATGCTTGTGCATATTTTCGTCGTTGTGCGCGGGAATATCGCGGCCGGGGAACTGCTTTTCGATCCACTGGAGGAAATTTGCGTCGATGGCCATCATGTCTTCGTAGTGGCCGTGTTGCGGGCAATCTTTAATCATCCAGACCTGGCCGTCGCGCTCGACGATCTGGGCTTTAATTTCGCCGACCTTCTCGTGCATCAGGTCGCGCCAATCTTTTGTGCCGCCGATGATGGATTCGCGAGCTTCTTTTACGCAGGCAGGGCAGAGCGAATCGGTCTGGCGGGGAAAGCCAAGCGTCGGCTTGGTCTTTTCCCAGGATTTCAGCAGCGGTTTATCGGACCATTGCGGAGTGACGGAAGGATTCGGATTGCGCTTGTTGAAATGCTGAATGGTGTTGTAGGTGATGCCAGCGGCCTTGCAGACCACCCAGTCAATGGAGCGAAATAAATTCGTGCTGAGAGCGTTCGGCATACAAACGTAGCCTCACTTTCGGATATGTGCAAAAAACTAGTACTTTTGTCTGGAACGCGGACCCGAGCCAGTTTGTTACAGCCCCCCAGGCTCATCCCCAAGACTAAAATTAGATTATCACGCACGCCGCGTGGTCCTAAGTCTTGTGACACAAGTAGTTTGCCTAGGAAGCAGAGGGATAGCTAGGGTGATGCGGCGAATGGCGAAAAATGGGGGTTAAATGGCGGGTTGGACCAGCAAATGGGCGTAAAGTGCGGAAGAAAAAGGGGTTACTCTCAGGACTCAAGTACCAAAGGTTTTGTTCGGGAAGCTAAGGATTATTGCTCGCAATTGGGATTTTGGGGTGAGGCGGAACAGTTCCTGTGGGGGCTGAAGAGGTAGTTTGAAGATAGAAAACCGCCCGCCTCCGAGACGGCCGCTACAAAGGCAAGACTAAATCCCGGATCAGGTTATTCGTTTAGGGCGGGGTGAAGGACGGCGACCAGGAAGTGGGCGAAGTGCGACGCGCCTTCGTCCATCTGCAGCCAGCGGACGACACAGTGGTCGGAAAGGTACTTGGAGACGCGAGCCTCGGGAATGCCCAGGTGCTCGGCAAGCTGCGGCTTGATGGAGGGCTCGTTGCGTCTCGCGGAGCCGCCGCGAACGAGATTGGGAATCGCGACGCGCAGAGTTTTGCAGGACTCGACGTAATAATACGTGGTGAGATCCGAATCGGTAAGGACCCACACACCGGGCCCGGCAGGAGCGCGATCGGCATCGTCCAATTTCGTGGCCGAAGACGAAAGGAGGCGCCGAAAATTCATTTCCAGCTGAGAGAGGCGTGAGGACAGACCGGGATCACCCGAACGTCCACGAAGTGCAGGCGCCGGAGCTTCGGAGACCGATTCTTCGACGCTGGGATGAGCGACGCGGCTTGGTCTTTCGATTTCTGTTGCAGGAAGCGGTGGAACGGCAACGGCAGGCAATTCCCGCCGGTGAGTGGAGCTTTCGGTGCGCCGCGTTGCGGGAGCTTGACCGCGGCCGCCGCGACGTCCACGGCGAGGCCTTGCAGTTCCACGGGGGACGCTGGCCGGTGGATGTTCCACTGCGGGAATTTCCGCGCATGGTTCGCTGGCTTCGACGGACGCGATCTCCGATTCGGCGGAAACTTCTTTGGGATGCGAGGGCGGTTCGCGTTCGGCTGCCAGAGGCACCGCCGGAATTTCGGCAGGCTCGGTGGCGCCAAGCCGGGTGGCGCTTTCTTGAGCTTTTGTTTTCCAATCGGAGCGGCGGAAACGTTCCGCAGCGGTGAAATACCATTTCCCGGCGTCCACGGAATTTCCGGTAGTTTCAAAATAGCGAGCGAGCTCGAAGGCAACCATGGCGTCGCGCGTTTTGGAGAACAACGCAATGAGTTGTCCCGCAGGATCCTTGCTGGTACGCGCTCTTCGAATTCGTGCGGTGATTTGCTTCCAGTCGGCCATACAGTGAAGGCATTCTAGCAGTAGAAGGCGAAAAGTTGCCAGTTTTGGTGCATGCCCGGAAAGCTTTTCCCGGACCCGGTGTCACGATGATTGTTGATTGACGCCATTAGTCGGGCGAAGTATGCTTTTGGCGTCCACCCTGAGGAGGCAAGTATGCGAGGTCTGCGAGCCACATTTGCGGCGGTGTTGAGTGTGAGCGTGGCGACCACGCCGTTGTTTGCTGCGCCTACTTCCGCGCTGGGTACCGTTGTCTCCGCAGAGAAAGCGCATGTTGGCGATGCGTTGGTTTCGGTGGGCACCACGGTGTATGGCGGCGACCGCCTGAGCACCGAGTCGGACGGAAGCGTGCAAGTACGCGCAGGCGCCGCGCGACTGCTATTGGCAAGCAGCAGCATAGCGGTTGTGAATGATGAAACAGGATCGGCTTCCGCAAGATTGTTAAAAGGTACGGCGACGTTCTCCACCGCGAGCGCACAAGCGTTCACTCTTTATGTGTCGCGAGTGGCAATCCGGCCGGAGAAGAATGGTCCCACGATCGGCCAGGTCACTTATCTCAACGACAAAGAAATGATTGTGCATGCAACGCGCAGCGATTTGGCAGTGACCGTGGACGGAGAGACGCAGATTATTTCAGAAGGCAACGCATATCGTGTTCTGCTTGACCCACCAGAGAGCATGACGCAGGCGCCGGAGGGTGCGGGTACGAGTTCGCAAGGCGGAAGCAATCGTGGCGGTCCGCCACTGCGCGCGGGACGCAGCCGGTTTTTAATCGTGGCGGTGGCAGTGACGGCTGTCGCGACGTACCTTGCTATTTCGGAGTCGCTGGAAAGTCCGAACCGGCCGTAAGAATCAGGCGAGAAGAAATTGAAGGCCATCGCAGAGAGAGTGCGATGGCCTTTTTCCTTTTGTAGTGCAGATTTAGAGGCGAAGGATCGGGGCGTTGGCGACCGCCTCCCTTCCTTCGTCAGGGCGATGCGGTTAGGTACGCAGGAAGGCGATGACGTCGATTTCCACCAGAGCGTCTTTGGGTAGGCGGGCGACCTGTATGGTGGTGCGAGCAGGCGCGGCGGCTGGGAAAAATTTCGCATAAACCTCGTTCATCGCCGCGAAATCGTTCATCTCCTTCAGATAGACGGTGGCTTTGACGACGTGATTCAGCGAAGAACCGCTGGCTTCCAGAATGCCTTTCAAGTTTTCGAAAACTTTTTCGGTCTGGACTCTGACATCAGCTGCGGCGAATTCACCGGTCTTGGGATCCAACGCGATCTGACCGGAGACAAAAACGAAACCGTTGGATTTGATGGCTTGCGAGTAAGGCCCAATGGGCTTTGGGCCACGATCGGTGAGGACCACATCTTTCATGGCGTATCTCCTGTATTGCGAGGCAAAGAATAACAGAAGGAGGCGAGGCTAAGGAATCGAGAACGATTCGCCAATAGAGGCGGTTCCTCAGGGGCTAAAGCCTAAACCTAAGCCAAGCACATAATGTCGGAGCTAAAGCTCCGACCCCCGGTGCCGCACCAAGGAATTTCCGCGAACGCAGAAACAAAAGCTAAGAGGCCGACCGTAGGCCAACGCTAGCGGTGGAGAACCGATTAGGCAGTTTGCAATTTTGGCGCGATTAGCGGGGTTTGCGGCCGTGGACCCGGACGAAGCTGGTGTTGGAGTGGTTGCGCATGGCTTCGCGCTTGGCAATGAACGCCTCTGCCTGCTCGTCGGTCAATCCCTGATCCACAAGGTCGAGAATCTGTTTATCAGACATGCCGGTATTTTTGAGGCGACCAATCTGCTCGCTGGTAAGCGTGGGAAGGCCTTCCACACGGCGATGAATGATGGCTTGTACGGTGGAAGGAGCAAATCCGATGAGCTTGAGGGTAACAGCTTCTCCGCTGAGGATGTCGATACGATCCGATTGCGCCATTTCCAGGATCTGAGCGTCGGAATAGTCGGCGCGAGTAAGGTTGATAGTGGAATCGGCGCTGGAAAAATCATGGTGATGATCGTGCGCAGCCTTGACTAGGTCTACGCAAAGCTGGTCGCTTGCCCCAGATTGCTTCAGACGAATCAGCTGATCGATCTCGGCGTCCTTTAAGTTGTAGGTCTTGAGCTGTTCGAGGCTGGAAGCAAAGATACCGGTGGATTCAAGCGTGGGGCGCTCCGGCGTGGAGTGCCGGTTGCACCCGCTGGCGAGCAGCGCGCATACGCCGAGGACTGGGATCCATTTCCGCATAACTTAATTGTAGGGGCCGCGGGTGTTGGGTGAAGTTGCTGTGCCTTGGTGGATACCGGACGAACGGGCAGTGGGTTTTGCGAGTTATTTCTCACCGCAGAGGGCACGGAGGATGTGGGAAGACGGCGTGTGGGGCGCCGCGTTTGAAATCAAGCCGGGATCCCTCCACTGCATGGCCGGCGTTCGCGCAGCGCGAACGCGAGAAAAAACCGGCCATTCCGGTCGGGATGACAGATTTGGAAAAGGCCGCGAGCTTTTGTGATCTTGGGGACGCGGGGCGCAGCAGTGCTGCGCCCCCACACGGAAAGAGACGGCGAACCCAAGAGGGCGGCGTAAAGCCGCCCCTACAAAGGAAAGATAGTGAGGGAGCAAGAGTGGACTGGAGTTGCAGGTTAGGGTTGGTTGATGCGTTCTACGCCAAAGATGCCGTTGACGCGGCGGATGTTGGAGATTATGGATTCGAGCTGGCGCTTGTCCTGAATTTCGAGGCTGGCTTCGATGCGCGCGTTCTGGCGGTCGGGCCGGCTTTCCAAGGTTCGGATGTTGGAACCAGCTTCGCTGATCACCGCGGTAATTTCGGCGAGTAAGCCTGCACGATCCTTGGCGCGAATGACCAGTTCGACTGGGAAGGTAGCGGTGCCGCCAGTGCCCCACTCGACAGCAATGCGGCGCTCAGCCTGGTAGAGAAGGTTTTGCACGTTAGGACAAGCGCGGGCGTGCACCGCTACGCCGCGACCGCGGGTAACGTAGCCAACAATGTCGTCGCCGGGGATGGGGTTGCAGCATTTGGCGCGAAAAACCAGTAGGTCATCCTGGCCCTTTACGATCAGCGGCGCTTCGCCCATGCCCAGCATGCGCTTGACGGTTTTCACCAGCGTGGGCTTGCCGGCATCTTCTGTAGACTTTTCGGTTTCCTTGGACGGTTCGCCGAAATAACGAGCGAGCACCTGGCGCGCGGAATATTTTCCGAATCCGACGGCGGCGTAGAGGTCGTCGGTGCGCGAAAGGCCGTAGTCCGAAGCAATCTTCTGAAGATCTTCGTTGGGAATTTTCTTCAAGCCTTTGGGAAAATTGCGCGATTCATTTTCAAGAAGGCGGCGTCCCATCTCGGTGGCTTCTTCGCGCTCTTGAGTGTTGATGAAGTGACGAATCTTGCTTTTGGCGTGCGAGGATTTAACGAAGCTGAGCCAATCGCGGCTGGGTTTATGGCCCTTCTGCGTGAGGATCTCGACGACATCTCCGCTGACGATTTCATGGCGCAAGGAAACCATTTGGCCGTTCACCTTCGCGCCAACGCACTGATGGCCAATTTCGGTGTGAACGGAATAGGCGAAATCCACGGGAGTAGCGCCGCGTGGAAGTTCGAGAACGCGGCCTTTGGGCGTGAACGCGTAGACCTCGGCGGCGGCCAGATCGACTTTTAGCGTGGAGAGAAACTCGCCGGGTTCTTCCAGTTCCTGCGACCACTCAATCAACTGACGCATCCAGGTAATGCGCTGATCGTCGGCGCCAGAGACCGGTTTGCCGTCCTTGTACTTCCAATGCGCGGCGACACCCTCTTCCGCGATGCGATGCATTTCCTGTGTGCGGATCTGAATTTCGAAGGATTGGCCATCGTGAATCACGGTGGTATGCAGCGATTGATAGAGATTCGGCTGCGGCATGGCGATGTAATCCTTGAAGCGGCCGGGCACGGGACGCCAAACGTGGTGCACAACGCCGAGGGCCGCGTAGCAGTTGCGTTCGTTGTCGGTAATCACGCGGACGGCGAGAAGATCGTAAATCTGGTCGAGGCTGCGCTCTTGCCGCTGGATTTTGCGATGCAGGGAAAATAATCCTTTTACGCGCGCTTCGAGCACCGCGGGAATACCGTTTTCGACCAGCCGCGAACGAATATTCGACTGAATCTCCTCGAGAAATCTGGCGTGGACGGGCGCCTTTTCGCTGACCTGTTTCTGCAACGCGAAATAGGCGTCGGGCTCCAGATGGCGGAAGGAAAGATCTTCAAGTTCGCCTTTGATGACGGACATACCGAGGCGATGCGCGATCGGCGCGTAAATGTCCATGGTTTCGCGGGCGATGCGCTGCTGCCTGGCCGGATCGAGAAATTCGAGCGTGCGCATGTTATGCAGCCGGTCGGCAAGTTTGACCAGCACGACGCGAACGTCGTGAACCATGGCGAGGAGCATTTTGCGGACGTTTTCCGCCTGGCGGGCTTCGGGAGCCATCATGTTCAGGCGGCCGATTTTGGTGACGCCCTCGACGAGACGCGCGACTTCCGCGCCAAATCGTTCTTCGAGTCGTGAAACGGGGAATTCGGTGTCTTCAATGACGTCGTGCAGAAGCGCCGCGGAAAGCGTGGTGGCATCCAGGCGCATATCGGCGAGGATATGAGCGACTTCCAGAAGGTGGGAGATATACGGGTCACCGGAAATGCGGAACTGGTCGCGATGGCGCTCCGCGGCGATTTCGTAAGCGCGGCGGACGTTCCAAGGGTCCTCTGCGGGGCGATTGGTGCGCAGTTTTTGGAGGAGTTCCTCTAGACGAGCGTTCAGGGCACGCTCGGTGCGGTCGCGGTTGAAGTTCAGCGGGAGATTTGCGGGCGACGGCATACTCTAGTGTACGTCATGGGGTGGATTAGAAGAAGAGGCGGGAAACACCTCGTCCAAGGATATGAAGCTTGTCTTAGAGTCGCAAAAACAATTCCTCAGCGGCTAAAGTCCAGTGAGAGCCGCGTACTTCATGTCGGAGCTAAAGCTCCGACCCCCGTTGCCAAGTACCGTTTCCACGCTGAAGGACCGCAGTCTGGGAATGGGCGGCACATTATGAATTGAGGTCCTTCAGTCCACAAACTGCGTGGACTTCAGGATGAAATATTGTTGAGTT
>Ga0210383_10005058_pt1 | contig 11619 bp, 9 predicted proteins | sample IncBWC14OmetaG_FD_160072 | JGI IMG/M metagenome (GOLD analysis project Ga0210383, IMG submission 160072) | Forest soil microbial communities from Barre Woods Harvard Forest LTER site, Petersham, Massachusetts, United States - Inc-BW-C-14-O ...
ACCATCCTCAGCTTGCAATCGGGAAATAAGATAAAGAAATGGTATCTAATTGGCGCATTCGGACAAGGTGGCGCGTCCGCGCTGGCCTTCTGCGACTATGCCTTAATTATTTCCCGACACCGAGACGACCCCAATGTAGTCGGATTCACACTCATAAGGGTATTGAATCTGAACGAAACCTACAAAGAAGACACTTACGCCTATCTGTGCCTAAGGGACTCAGCTGGCAAGGTCTCCGTGCCGTCCTGCCAAGTGGGGCACGGCCCGATCGAGATTCTTAGCCCTCGCGACGGACTAAAACAGTACGTCCTCACAAAAGGCACTCTCGTCCGACATTACTCGTACAAATTGCCAGATCTTGCCGGGAGCCTGGCTCCTAGCCCCGGGAACCTGTATCACTATCTCCACTGCACCTTATTCGACCCACTCTTTCCGTTCAGGCTAATCGACTTGCGAAATCCGGAAAGAGCGCGAGATGAGCTCGTAACGGGAAGCCGCAATCGCCTAATGAAGCTTTTGTCGAAATCTCCAAAGGAAAAGGAAGAAGAAGAAGGTTCCGGCTCAGAAATACGGCATCACCGCCCGATGGAATACTTTGTGCCCCAAGGCTCACAAGAAGCAAGCATCGGTATAGAGTACTGGGTAGTCCTTAACTACAGAAAAAGCGCCAAGAGAGACGAGATCATTCTCCGGGCGCAATCAAACGAACTCTATGTCCAAACCGGACACCCAATTCTCGGCACGCTCAACGGTCAAAACCAAGGCGAACTGACCGCCCAAATGCTCCGTGAGGCTGGACTTGGAATGGTAGCGCGCGGGTGGCCGCGCCTCAATTCCGAAAAACACCTTTGGGTGGCCCATCGTTGCGGGGTCTGCAACGGTGGGGCTGCTTTTCGCTAGCCTCTTTCCCTGCCCCTTCGAAACGCCATCCCCGCTGGGTGTATAATCGCTCTATGGCCAAGCACGTGATTCGCATTTCGACAAAGGAGGCTGCGGCAACCACCGTCGCGACGCTCCTGGACCGTGTGCGCGCTGGAGCCGAAATCGTCATCGAGGATGACACCCGGCCCGTCGCTATTCTTCATTCCGCCGAGCCGCCTCGCCGCACCATCTCCGAATGCATCGCGCTGCTCCCCAAAGATTCCGTTGCCACGATCGATCCCGGCTTCTCGAAAGACGTGGAAGCCGCCATCGCCAGCCATCGCGAGCCGCTTAGCGAACCCTGACACTCCGGCATCGCCAACCCCCGTCCTTTCAACTCCTTTCCCTTCAACCCTTTCGTCGCCCAAACTTTTCCTTGACAGTAATAGTACTCTATGGTAACATAAATTGTGATCGTCAGCCACCAACCCCGGTCAGCCTCTCTATCTCGCGACCGCCTGCCCCGACCTTGTCGGGGCGACGAAAACCACCCCGCCACCCGCCCTGAGGAACGAAGCGTAACTCCTTTAGCGGCAACACTTATGGACCTCCCAGCAAGTGTTGCAAACAAAAGACTTACGGAAAAACTAACTCCTTTAGATGCAACACTTACAAAAAACCCGGGGGGCGCTGCTTCCACCGCGCGCTCCGAGCGGCTCGGAGTGGGGTCTCCGCTCTGCCCCTTAACGTTCCAACGTTCTAACGTTCAAACGTGTAACGATCCTCGCCCTAGTCACCAAATTCCAGCCGCCCCTTTGTTTTCATACACTTCTGAATTGCCCATTTTCTATCCCCTTTGTTTTGACATTCATCCATGTAATGGGCGGGGGTGTACCCCCCTCCTTAACGTTCCAACCTTCAAACCTTGAAACGTGTAACGATCCGTCCTCCCGACGCGCCAATGCGGATCTTGCTGCCGTGCATCCTACCAACGTAAGCTGCCCCGGGCTCAAGTCATTGGGCGCGTGGGGAGAAAACTATGGCGCACAGCAATCCAATTCGAGATTCGGTCTTGCAGGCGATCGGCAATACACCCGTGGTCAGGCTGCGCAAACTTGTGACGCCTTCCATGGCCGAGGTGCTCGTCAAGCTGGAGTACTACAATCCCACCGGCTCTTACAAAGACCGCATGGCGCTGGCGATGATCGAAGGGGCGGAGGCGCGCGGCGACCTGCGCCCAGGCATGCGCGTGGTGGAGTGGACCGGAGGCAGCACCGGATCCTCTCTCGCGATGGTCTGCGCCATCAAGGGCTACCACTTCACGCCCATCTCCTCGGACGGATTCTCGAAAGAGAAACTCCAGACCATGCGTCTTTTCGGCGCCAACCTGGAGGTTATTCCGGCCCCCGACGGCAAGCTGGTTCCGGAGCTGTACCAGCAAATGAAGCGCCGCGCGCAAGAGCTGGCGCAGCAGCAGGGCACCTTCTACACCGACCAGTTCCATAACGCGGACGCCATCCGCGCTTACATGGGGATCGGCACGGAACTAGTCGAGCAAGCCGGCAGGGACATAACAGCGTTTTGTGGAGGAGTAGGCACCGCCGGGATGATCTCCGGAGTTTCGCGCGCCCTGAAAGCGGCCGGATGCAAGACGCGCATTGTGGCGCTCGAGCCTGCAACCTCTCCCGTGCTCACCACCGGGAAAGGAGGGCCGCACCGCGTCGAGGGGATCGCCGCCGGATTCCGGCCATCCCACCTGACGGACGGCGATTTCGACGAAGCGCGCACGGTCGATGAACCCGCCGCTCGCGAAATGGCGCGACGCCTGGCGAAGGAAGAAGGAATCTTCGCCGGCACATCTTCCGGCCTGAACGTCACCGCCGCGCTGCAACTGGCGCAAGAGCTGGGGCGCGGCAACACCGTAGCCACCGTGGCCGTAGATACCGGTTTCAAGTATCTCGCTGGAGACCTATACCAGATGTAGTCGCGATGAGGAGAACGAAATCTCAGGTAAACGGTGCTAGCTGCCCTTCCCAGCTAAAGTCACCGGGACACAGAGTGCGTGAAAGGGGACGCCGCTACAAAAGACTCATTCTGCGCCGAGGGGCAGGAAGTATTGCGTGCCTTTGACGGGCTCCTGAAGGCGGCGCAGGAGCTGTTGAAGATCTTCGCTACGCTCGACGAAATCAATGTCGGACGTATTGATAACCAGAAGGTCCGAGGCAGCGTAACGGAAGAAGAAATGTTCGTAGGCCCGCGCCACTTCTCCGATGTATTCGGGAGAAATGTGGGATTCGTCGCGCGAGGCTTTCTTGGCGATGCGCGCGCGCAGAACTTCCGGCTTGGCCTGTAAATAGATGACCAAGTCAGGGGCCGGAATGTCCGCCGTGAGTGCCGTGTAATAGCGTTCGTAAAGCTTCAGCTCTTCGTCGTCGAGATTAAGGTTGGCGAAGATGCGGTCCTTTTCCATGAGGTAGTCGGAAAGCACCGGGCCGGGAGCTTCCACCGCCAGCGCTTCGCGCAGCCGCTTCTGCCGTTCCAGCAGGAAGTACATCTGAGCACGGAAAGCCGAGCCCGGCTTTTCTTTGTAGAACTCAGCGAGGAACGGATTGTCCTCGCAATCGTAGATGCGGCGAGCGTGGAGCCGCTCGGCGAGGATTTTGGCAAGTGTCGTTTTGCCGACGCGCAGCGGGCCTTCGATAGCGATGAAGCGAGGCGCTTGCGGACCTCGCTGAGGAGTGCGAGCGCGCTTGGCTGCGGAGGAGTCGTTAGCCGCCATCTTTGGGTGTGGCGCCGAATCGCTGGCGTCCACGCGCGCGATTATAGCAGAGTCATTCAGCCCGGAGGCGAAGTTCGATAGGGGCAAGAGCGCCGAGGAGGCGCTGGCAGGGACACCTTCGCACCAGGAAACGGACCTTTGGCGGCGTTTTTGCAGGGATTTGGATTCGTTACAGCCTGAAAACGGCGGTATTGCACTTCCAATAATGTCCAATTATTTTCACTTCTTTGCGATAGTACGGCGGCACTAATTTGGCCAAACCGATGGCCTAAAGGCCAGTACCACCCAAAATGTGACCGATAGGCCAGTGTAACTTGCCCTTTTGGGCAGTATATTGCCATCATCGCGAGTGGGGACGGACTTGCACAACCACTTGTGATACTGAGGTGGCAAATGGTCCTCGCAGCCCTTCTCTTGCTGTGCGCAGTTCCGCAGCTGGACGATAACGTGAAGGTCGCCAACGACACGCCCGCAGCGGTCAGCGACAGCGCGAAAGTCTCGAACGATACTCACGCAACGGTTAACGACGATGCGGGAAAAGATTCGACGCTGACGGCGTCAGCAGCCCTGCCGTCCGCGCCGACACCCAAAGTGACGGCCGACGCAGAGCCCATCCAGCCGAACCCCTCCGCGCAGCCGTTCCAGCCGATTCGGCCCGTGATTACGCGTCCGCGCGAAACGCCTCGCCAAAGAAAACTGTGGTATGCGCTGACGGCAGCGGGAGCCAGCGGAGCGGCGTTTGATGCGTGGTCCACGCGGCGCGCGATTTCCGGAGGGTTTGGCGTGGAATCGAACCCGTTCTTGCGGCCCTTTTCGCATTCGAACGCGCTGTATGCGGCCACCCAGGTGAGCCCGGCGTTCATGGATTTCATCGGCAAGCGCATGATGGTTAGCGAGCACGGCCTGATACGGAAGATGTGGTGGGTACCGCAACTGGCCGGCGCAGGCTTCTCGTTTGGCGCGGCCGCGCACAACGTCAGCATCGTGCACTAAGAGTCCCTCACTCCCCCCAAACGGCAAGCGCCCCGGTGACCCTCCTCACCGGGGCGCTTCTGTTTTTGACGCCGATTCGAAAGGCTTTTCGAATCGGGGTTCGAATCTGCCGGTTCGAAGCTACTTGCCAACGACCAGGAGGACGAAGGAGCCGGGCTTCATCTTGCCGCGGCGTTCGCCTGGTGCGGGCGGATCGAAATCCGCCGCAGGGAGAACGATGTTGTGGGTCTTCAGATCGAGGCCCATGGTGCGGGCGCTCTTCTTGGTGGGGACGTTTTCGATGACGGTGTACTTGTCCGGCGAGTCCTGATGAATGACCGTCAGATTGCCGTCGCCGCAGGAGGCAAAAACCGTACCCGTTGACGGTTCGAACGCGGTGGCATCCGGGCCATCGCAGATGGCGGGAGTGGCAACGACCTTGCCCGTATCCGCGTTGACGACCGACATTACTTTTTCATCGCAGACCGAGAAAACGCGTCGATTTTTGACATCCATGGCGAGGCCTGAGGGCGATTTGCAGGGGGCCAGGGGCCAGCGGTGCGTTTCGGTGACTTTTTGCGTGTCAACTTGAATGAGCTCAGAAGTGTCTTCGTTGTTCACGAAAATGCTGCCCATGGCGTCAGCGGCGGCAAATTCCGGTTTGCCACCGAGAGCGAGGGTCCCGACCACGGCGCCGTCCGCGGCGTTTATCGCGGTGGTGTTCTTACCGCGGCCGTTGAATGTGAAGACACGCTTGGTGGCGGGATCGTAGGTGATGGCGTCGGGATTGGCGTCGGTCTTGACGTTGCCGATGGTCTTCAAGGATTTGAGATCGAAAATGCTGACATCGTTCGAACGGCCGTTGCTGGTGAAACCGCGGCCCAACTCGGAAGCGATGGCAATGCCGTGCACGCCCTGGGTATCGGGAATGGTGCCGACGACAGCGAAGGAATCCGCGTCGAGTACGACAACTTGCGTGGCGTGCGAGACATAAATACGGCGAGCGTCGCTATCTACGGTCACGTAGTCCCAGCCGCCTTCTCCAGCGATGGGAATGGTCTTGATGACGCGATAGCCGGAAGGGCCCGGCGCTGGCGTTGCCGCGTGCGAGAACGAACCGGCCGAAACGAGCAGTGCCACGGCGAGGGAACCGAGAATTGCGAGAAGCGTCCGATTTTTGCGCATGGTGTTTTCTCTCTTTGAGCTCTGCGGTCATTCTCTCGGACCGCTGAGCAGGGACTTTTATATAGCGATGAACCTAAACGCAAGATAAATGAGAGGGCGGGGAGCGTTCGGGCATCACTTCCGAACTGCCAAGAAACCATCCGGAACGTCTAGGCACTGCAAGTCCTGGAATCGGCAGGTTGAGTGAAGATCGCGCGGGGAGCTACTTGCATGAATGCTGTGTTCGTTGGCAAATGCGAAATGCGCGATTGCGGGAGACCATAGTCACTGCGGATCAACCACATTCGTTGATTGAAAATGACAAATGGTAATTCCTGTATTTTGCTTCGATACGATTGCCAGCTGCCTGGCGTGCGTTGTAATTTCCTGGCCATCTCTAACGGCAATACTCCGGACAGCGGCTGTGAGAATGCCAACAGATCCTTTGGTCCGGATGAGAAGCCGGATTCCACGTACTCTTCCGGCGTTCCTTGGTGCCAATCGCGAGAGCGGAACGCAGAACGCCCCGGCTTCATAAGTTGCGCGGACACAAACCCATCAGGCGTGTAAATGAGAAAGCCCTCCGGTTTGCGGCCAAGAGGATTGGTGTCTTGGCATCCTTCTTTCTCTTCTGCGTAGGTGACCAGGGTCCAGACTCCGATGAGCCGGGAGGAAATACGTTCAACTGTTGGGTGTGGTTGCGCAGTGTCCAGCATTAGATGGAAGCCGTTAATGATGGTTCCTCAAGAGTCTTATAGTCCGTGTAGCCGTGCTCTCCCCCGCCGTAGAAGGTGGAGCGGTCATAGGCGTTAAGAGGCTGGCTCTCTTTGATTCGCCGCACAAGATCCGGATTCGCGATGAAGAGACGCCCGAAGGCAATCGCGTCCGCATGGTTCTGTTCGATGGCGAGTGCGGCAGTTTGCGGGGTGTACGCGGCCGCTGAAAGAAGTGGTCCATTAAATACCTCACGAAAGAGCGCCGCATTGTTCACGCCGTCTTCGTGGAGTTCGTCCGTCAAGCCCATCTCGGAGCCCTTTGCCTCGACCAGATGCAGATAAGAGATGCGGCGCGTATCGAGCTCCTGAATGACAAACGTGAACAATTCGAGAGGATTGCTGTCGCGGATGCCGCCGTATTGTCCGAAGGGTGAAAGGCGCACACCTACTCGATCGGGTCCAATCGCGGCCATAATTTCGTCGACGATGTCCAGGAGAATGCGCACTCTGTTTTCTTTCGATCCACCGTAAGCATCGGTGCGGTGGTTCGTCCCGTCCTCCAAGAACTCCTCGATCAGATGGCTGTTTGCCCCTTGCACTTCCACCCCATCGAATCCGGCTTCGATCGCGTTCAGGCCAGCCTGTCGAAAGGTCCCGACAATCACCGGGATTTCTTCAGTCTCCAGAGCGCGCGGAACCTCAATGGGCACTTGCTGGAAATCCTTTGTGAACCCAGGAAGATTCGGAGGGATCGGAGAGGGCGCTACGGGGAGCGACCCATTCGGCAACAACGACGAATGCGAGTTTCGTCCGTTGTGTTGAATCTGCATGACAATGCGACCGCCACGGGCGTGCACAGCGCTGGTCACACCACGCCAGCCGACAATCTGTTCGGCCGTATAGATCCCTGGAGAACTTGGATATCCCTGGGCCTGGGCACTAACGGCGGTTCCCTCCGAAATGATAAGGCCGGCTGAGGAACGCTGGGCGTAGTATTCCGCGTTCAATGCGGTGGGCACATTGTTAGCGCCAGCGCGCATGCGCGTAAGAGGTGCCATCACAATGCGGTTGGGGAGTTGGATCGCGCCTACCCGTAGAGGAGTCAAAAGTGTCCCGATGGACATGATTAGCCTTTTTCTTTTCGAAGTACGCGCAACAGATGCGCCGCGAATCAGTTTTGCTGAGCCCCAGTGATCAGCTCGAGTGGGCCGCGGCTAGCGTGCGCGGAGATTGTTCGGCCAGAGTAATTTCGCCCATGTCGATGGCAACGAGCAGGGGCTCCTTCACACGCTGGTAGTCCCCTTCATATGCATAGATCCGGCGCTTTGTCGGCACGATGATCCCGTCGACATCACGGTAGTCGGAGGCATAGTTGAGACCAGTTGCGCCACCGAGGATATCAACCGTGTAATCATGCCTGCGAAGCAGGCCATCCGGCCCAAAGCACGAGATCTGTTCGCGGCTGTGACTCTTCACGCTATCTGGAAAGGTGACCTTTAATCGCCGCCACGTCTCGCCATCGACCTGAATCGACGAAATCTCCTCGGTCGCGAATCCTTGCCGCGTGTAGAGAAAGGGGGTGTTGAGATAGGTCCACAATGCTTCGCCACAAAAGTAGGCTACGTGGATGTCATCCCACGGCGTGGACCTTTGATGGCCTTCAAATGATTTTTCAGGGTCATTGCGTGCCTCAATCAGCGTCCCATCCACTTTTTCCATGACGATGCGGGCCGGCTCAAAGATGGAGCGCTTGTCCTGACCAGGGAAGTCGGTGGTGAGGCGCTCTTTCTTCGTCTCAATCGTCATGATGACGTCTTTGAGAGCGTCGCCCTTACCCTTCACGAACCAAATCGCTCCGGTGATAGATGCTGCAACTCTTACGGACTTCACTCTGCTCCAGCGCTCTAGTCCACCGTGCGCTTTTACTGCCAGGTCCAACAAATTGCTCATCAAAACTCCTCATGATGTGATGTTTCGCATGTTGATGGTCCAATGGGCGATCGCCCACCGTTTTTTCAGGGCTTCTGAGGCTTTGTGAGCATACTGGTGTGCGCGCTGCTCCGACTGTGCTATTTCGCACAGTTACACGAATTTCACAGTTAGCCTCTCTTCCGTCCTCGCAAACTCTCATTGAACCTGGTGGGGCCATCGGGCCCTGCCGTTGGGGTTGTGGTACAAGTTCCGGATGGTGCCAGCAGTCAATGGCGGGCGTCCGAATCCCGTGTGTGAGATAGCACTGCCGGAACGAGGCCCGAGCCATCACCAGACACCGCTCGGATTGTGGCCGTTTCTAAAGGCCAGTAGGGAATGGATTATCGGCCACTGGGAAGTGCGACACAGCGCGGGCGACGGCCTAGGGCTTGGATTTGTGCTGTTCGAACCAGCCGGCGATGCAGAGCATTTTGGCGACGTGATAGCTGGGGCGGCGGCTGATGCCGTGGGGCTCTTCGGGCACGCGGACGAGGACGGTGTCGACGTTCAGGAGTTTGAGAGCTTCGTAGAACTGTTCGGCTTCGGAGGTGCCGCGGACCGCAAAACTGCGCTCGTCGTTTACAAGAGGAGAACGTGCGTTCAAGCTGTGATTCGTCGACGTTGGCGAACGCAGAATCTTCCTGAAACGCATGTTTCTGTCCTCCCCCAACCCTGTGTGCTGCACGACGCGCCTCAGTAGATGAGCTTTAGCGAAAACTGAATTTGCCGTGAAGTTCCGGCGGTCTTGCTGATCATGCCAAACCCTGTGCCCTCGATGATGTTCGCAGGTAGTCCCATGTTGACGATGTTAAACAGATTAAATAACTCTGCGCGAAATTGCAGATCCGCTCGCTCCAAACCGCTTTCTCGGTGGCCAATCGGGGTCGTCTTGACGAGGGCAAAATCGAAATCGTAATATGCCGGGCCGCGAAAGGTATTACGACCGAGCGTTCCAAAGCGCCCGGAGTTTGGTCCGGTCCCGCCCTGGATACCGATGGGAATGGAAAAGAAACTTGCGTTGTTTGCGGCCCGCCCAAAATAATCGTCGCGCGATCGGGTTGAGCTGCCGGCGCTCGATAGGTCCGGTAACCCAATCTGGTCCGGCCGGTCCGCGCCAATCGTTCCCGCGCCCGTCTGCTGGATACCCGAATAAACCGTAAACGGCGGACCACTCGTGATCGACGAGATGCTCAGCAATTCCCAGCCCTTCGTCAACAGCTGGGTTCGATCCGACTGAAGTCCTAAATGCTCAAAATGCAAATCCTGGGCCGCGCTCAACGTGAAGGCGTGCGTCACGTCAAAGCTTGACGGCCCTCTTTCCGCTCGAGTATCGAACGGGTTTTGCGGACTAAACAACGTCACGGCGCCGGTGGATCCTGTTCCTCCGATAATGCCGCTGACATCATCCAGCGACTTGCCCCAGGTGTAGCCGGCTTGCAATGACGGTCCGCCGTGCCCAACATTTCCCGACAATGAGGTCTGCAAGGCGTTGTACGACGAGTGCGACGTCCCTGTCAGCACCGACTCGAATCCGAAACCCCCCGTCACTGCTCCGCTACCGTCGAAGTTCGTAAACTGCGCAAATTCCGGATCCGCTCCGGGATAGGCGTTTGGATAGGACATTCTTGGAAGTCGAAACGCCGATGTTCCAACATACGCGACATCGGCGGTGAGGCCGCCGAAAACCCGTTCCAGCCCCAATGTCCAAGTCTGCAAGTAGCCATTGCCGAAGCGCCGGTCGATCCCGGCCAGACTCAGTAGCGAGAGCTGATGACTCGGCGTCAGCGCCGCCAAATCCTGCTGGTATCGATTTACGTCCATCACCGTGTTCGCCGGGACGTTTTTCGGATTGCCACTGGCCAGCACGTTCACGCCAGCGGTGTTATAAACCTGCGGCAACTCGTCCGGTGTGATTTGGAACCCGTAGGAAATCTCCCCGTTTTGCGCTGCATTGACGCGCGGATAAACAACGTAAGGTGTTGACCCTGTCAGAAGATTGTCCTGCCAGATATTAGGCGGAATCACTGTGATCGCCCCGCTCATGTGCACATGCACCGCGTGGGGCGCGTTCCAGTCCACCTGAACACGCGGCCCCCAACCGTTCCAATCGGTTTGATAAGTAGGCTGCGGATTGATCAAGTATTCCTGCCCAACGCCCGCGGGTGGGAACGAATTCAGAAAGCTCGAAGTTCGGTACGCCCGCTCCGAAATCGGCGTGTAGAGCTCATAGCGCAGCCCATATTCGAGCGTCCATTCCGAATTGATTTTCCATGTGTCCTCGATGTAAGCGTTCACGTCATTCCGGTTGATCGCCGCGGGCCCAATGTGCGCGCCATTCGATGCGTAGGACGGCGCCACCGCGACAGTGTATGCGTACGGAAAACCCAGCAACAGACTGCTCAAAGTGTCCGGCAGAGGCTGGCCAGGCAGAACGTCGTGCCGTCCACTCGCAGAAGGGATGAAAACGGGCGAATAAACCGTTCCGCCGCCAAAATCGTATTCCCCGTTCGGGCTGATGCCAAAGTATGTCGTATCGCGATTGAGGCGAGCTTCCGTACCCCACTTCACCGCGTGTCGCGCCGTCGTCCAGGCAAAATTCAATTGTAACTGGAACAAATTCCCGAACGCTGACATCACCGAGCCTGCCGCGCTGTTGTACGCCTCATACAGACCATCGTTGAACTTGAGGGCCGGAGCGGTGTGGTTGGGGGTCACAAACGAAGGCGTCGTCCGCGTAAAACTCAACGATGTCGACCAGAGAAAGCGCGGTGACGCGGTGCGCGTGTAAGTGATGACCCCGTTCCGCTGCCGATCCACGTACTGCACGCCAAAGCTCGGATCGAGCAGCGTTTGATCCGGATTTGTTGTCGGTCCCGTCAGATTGTCGTAATTGAATCGGCCAAACAATTGTCCTTTTGTGCCAACTTTCTGATCGATGCGGATAGAAAACTGATCCGTGTCCGTGTTCACGTTTGAAGGCGCAGCATAGGTTCGCGCACCATATGCGCCGGTTGGGTTGTTGGGGAGTGGATAGCGGGCGAGCACCGCAGCAATTGCCGGATTCACCGGTACCTGCAGCGTGTCCGTGCTGCCGTCCGGGTACTTCACGATGTCCTGACCCGCTCGCTCGGCTGCGGTTGGTACGGCCAGAACCTG
>Ga0210383_10005062_pt1 | contig 11615 bp, 8 predicted proteins | sample IncBWC14OmetaG_FD_160072 | JGI IMG/M metagenome (GOLD analysis project Ga0210383, IMG submission 160072) | Forest soil microbial communities from Barre Woods Harvard Forest LTER site, Petersham, Massachusetts, United States - Inc-BW-C-14-O ...
CTCAGACACTGCCTGCGCGGCCGCTTGCTGCTCGTGTACGTGTTGTCCTCACTGTGGGCGGAAGGATTCCAGTGGCTAGTTTTTTTCATCCCTAGACCTGGTTCCCATTAGCCCACGATTCACTTCGTGGGTTTTTTCTTTTTCAGGTGAACTAAAACGACGTAAGGATCGGCCGGATCGCCCAATTCAATGACTTCAAGGAGCGCACAATGAGCAAGATTCTCAAGGAAGTTCTAGAAGCAAACGCAAAATATTCCGCCAACTTCGGCGAAAAGGGCAAACTCGCTCTTCCCCCGGCCCGCCGTTTCGCCGTGCTCACCTGCATGGACGCTCGCCTCGATCCCGCAAAATTCGCCGGTCTGGCCGAAGGCGACGCCCACGTCATCCGCAACGCCGGTGGGCGGGCCAGCGATGACGCCATCCGTTCCCTGGTCATCAGTTATAAACTGCTCGGCACCAGCGAATTCTTCGTTATCCATCACACTGACTGCGGCATGGAATTTTTCACCAACGACGTTATACGCGGCCTGCTCAACTCCAGCCTCGAAACCGCCGAACTCACCTCCAGTGGCTTTCGCGATATCGGCAACGGCCCTGGCTCACGCGCCGGTGAATACATCGAGTGGCTCGCCATCAAGGATCCAAAACAAGCCGTCGTCGATGACGTGGCCCGCATTCGAAATCATCCGCTCGTGCCCAAATCCATTCTGGTCCACGGCTACATCTACGACGTTCGCTCCGGAAAACTTCTCGAAGTAGAAGCCGCCCGCACCGCAAGCGCCTCCGCCTAATCCCGTAGCGCCGTGCCTTCAGGCCGGCATCTTGCCCTGGACGTTCCGCGATGCAAGCCTACGCATCGTCATAATCCTCGGTCAATGATTTCAGAAACGCCACCAACGCATTCAGATCGCTGGCGCTCAACGACATCCCCGCAAACTCCGCCGCCGCATTGCGCAACAAGCCTTGGCGCGCAAGCCGCGAGGAATTAATGTAGAAGTTCACCACATCGTCGAACTTCGCCTTCGACCCATTGTGAAAATACGGAGCGGAGTCCTCCAGGTCGCGCAGCATCGGCGTCTTGAACTGCGCAATGGTCGTCGCCAGCCCTTGATCCACCGCGCAATTCGCCGCAACCGCGCACACCATCCCGCTCAGATTCGCCTGTGGATTTGGCATATCCCCATTCAAATAAACGTTCCACAATCCCAAATCTGCATATTGTGGGCTGCCAGCCACAGCTGGATGACGAAAGCGCTCCGACGCATTCGGATGGTTCGCCGACGCCGGCAGATATAAATTGAAATTCGCCGTACGCTCCCTAAGCTCCGGAATCGTCAGCTGCACAAAGGTTCCCGTGCCGTTCGCCGCGTCGTACTCCTCCTGCGCCGCTCCCGTATTATGGAAGCGAAAGTCCGTGAAGTTAGGCGGCACGTGGCACGCCGCGCAATTCCCCGCGTGTTGCGAACCATCCGTCGCTCCCTGCACTGCTTTCAAAAAAATAATCAGTCCTTGCAGTTCCGTCGCCCCAAACGCGAAGGTCTGCGCGTGGTATTTGAAACTTCCGGAACTCCCCGTCACAAAAATGGGTGACGACAAATTCTGCACCAGCCCCAGCAGCCGCTGTGCGTATTGTTGCTCCGTTTCCCCCGCCTTTGGCTGCGTGGGTAAATGATTCACGCGCAGAAACACGTCGTACGGCGAAGCGATATACCGCCCGAATTCGTCCTGCTTGAACAACAGGCCCTCCATGTAAGCCGCCACGAGTTTGGCCATGTTCTCGACAATCGCTTCATCCGTCGCAGTCGTTACATCCATTCGGTACTGCGCCGGTAAATGCGAATCCGTCGGAATCGATGGATCGGTTCCCAGAAAAATCTTCGCGTACGTCAGCCCGTGCGTGTACGTGTTGGAACCCGCGTTATTGCCGTTATCTTCCCGGATCACTTGCGCAATGTGCGCAACCGCCTGCTGATATTGATCCGGCGACCACCCGAAATTCCTTCCCGTTAGCGTCGACAAAACCAGGTCTTCCGGGGTCGCAAACTCTCCGTCGAAATGCAGAAACGTTGGCCCGCTGTGCGTTTGCAGCGATCCCACCATCTGCATCGCATTCCGCGGCGTCGCGTTGATTCCATTGATCACGCGCGGCATCGGACTGTGCGTCACAAAGTCCGCGTACGTGCGGTTTCCCACCCCCGTCACTCCCGTAAACTCGGTCACGAAATGACAAGACCGGCAGTTGATCGATTGCCCCGCGAACGGCCCAGCCACCAACCCGATTGGTGTATTCACCTGCGCCACCACCGGATCGCCCGCCGGCAGCGGATCGTTCACTCCTGTCATGTTTGACGCGAAATATTCCGCAAATCGCGTATCCACAAATATCCGTTCCCCGACGTTTTGGTCCGCCGGCGCGCCCTCCGATTCCTGCAGTGGATCGGGTGCCTTCCCGGATCCGCAGCCCGCGCTCCACGCCGCGAAAACGCCCGCAATCACCAACACCACTTTCGATACGCTTCCCGAATGCTTCCTCACGGCTTTGCTCCCATCGTTGAATTTGTTGGATTTTCAGAGTGGGCCGCCGACGTGGGCCCTAAACTCTTCACATACGCGATGATCTGCCACCGGATGGGCTCCGGCAGCGCTGCCCAAGTCGGCATTCCCTTGGGCAGATTTCCGTTCTTCAACAACCAGAAAATTTCTCCGTCCGTGGCGTGTTGTACCCGGTCGCTCCGCAGACTTGGTCTTTTTCCGCGGCCTAGCGCGTCCTCTCCATGGCATTTCGCGCAGTGATCTTCAAACATCCTTCCGCCGGCCGCGATCGCGTCTGGCTGTCCAGCGAAGGGATTCACGCGTTGCCGGTCCGCGTCCGGCACGCGCCGCAGCCAACTTCCGTCGGCGGCCACGCACATCCCCGCCGCCATTGCCACACCAATCACCCGCAGCCATCTTCTGGTGCACATCGCCCGGTCTCCTGTCCGCTTAATTCCGCCGTAAGCGGCTGAAGAATTGTTCGAATTCGTAAGACACCTTGAATCGCCACAGCACACCCACGCTATTGGCGTTCAATCCGAATGCGGGCTCGAATCCAATCGAAGGCCCTCGCGGTATATTGAATTGCAGGATGGGAGCCAGATATTGCGAAGTCTGCTTCCATCCAAATCCGTCCGTGGTTCCAAGACCGCCGTACATCTCCACGCCCGCGTTAAAATTTTCCCGGCAAAACACGCATGCCTTGCTGCCTGCCGTGAGCGACAACGGCCGGCTGGCCCCCAGCGCGTAGCCGAATTCCCACGGTTCGCTCTCGTTCAGCGCCTTTTCTGCGATGAAATTTTCCGAAATATTCCACCCGTGGGTGTTGCTGGAGAGGATCAGCTTCAGTTCCATCGACCTCTCCGTTTCCTGCCGTCCCTGCGCATTCGCCAAGTACAAATCGGAGATCGATTGATGACCAGTCACTTCCAGGAAACTTCGGTCCGCTTGATTCACGTTTTCGTACTCGGCGTATAACACCGGATTGATGAAGTGCGTCTGCATCAGCGGCCGAAACCGGTTTTCCCACCGGTATCCCGTAAAAATTGTCGAGTCGTTCTGCGTCGTTTGCCCGGACAGGTAAACTTCCGTCGTCCAGTACGCCTTCAGCCCGTATTCGAACTCCACCGTCGCGCTATTGAATGCGTTCGCGTTTTTCGGTGCCGCATTAATGCCCTTGTAGGACACCTCCAGATTGCCCGGCTCCTCCATCACGTCCGAATAGGTCACAAAGTACGGCGGCTCTTGCGCGCGAATCGCTCCGCAGAACAGCAACCCGAAAATCAGCAACAATCCACCCCTATTGCAAGTAATTTGCAAGTAGAAACCGCCCGCTCCTCTGCTCATTCCCCACACCCCATCACCTTTTTCCTTGGATTTAATTCCGAGCGAAATAAGACTAACTTAGTCCCATATCACATGCAACCTGGTTGCATCTGGGTAATTACACTGCCTTGCCAACCCCAACACATTTCCGGCTTCCCAGCTGACTCCCCTTAACCCCATGGTTATTTAGTGTTAAAATATTCTACAGGTTAATATGAGGCTAAGAAGAACTCTGCCTCTAAAGATCAGCACCAACGACGAACCGGCCAGCTTGCGCCTAAACCCCTTATAATCGGCGCTTGCGAAAACCGACTCTCTAACTCCTTTAGAATGTGCACTTATGCATCTCTATCAAACTGGGCCACTTGCAAACCCCGCAGAATCAGTATTTACGAGCGCTAAATCATGTAAACTTTTTAGAATCAACAATTAAGCAAAAATGCATTTCCCTAGAGCCTCCCCACCAATCCTCCCAGAGCTTCTCCGAAGATCGCGGTGTGCGTGTCCACATCCCGTTCCGTCGTTTCCGGACACATCAGCGCCATACTGTGGAATGGCGTCAGCAACACTCCCCTGTTCAGTGCGTAAAGGTGCAGGAACCGCTCCAGCTCAAAATCCGACGCTGCCTCCGATTCTCTGCCGTTCCGCGGCGGCTTCCCGCAAAACCTATACTCCGCCCGGCATCCCAGTCGCTGAACATTCCAAGGCAAGCCATGGTCCCTGATCGCCGCCGCAACCCCGTCGTTGAATCGCACCGCCAGCGCAATCATCTTCGCAAAGTTGCTGGCCGTCAGCACATGCTCCAGAGTGGCCCGCATCGCCGCGGTCGAAAGCGCATTGCCCGCGAGCGTTCCGCCTATGCCGCCTACGTCGCAATCTTCCAGGTGAATCCGCGCCTCAATCCGTTGCGCCACCTCTTTCGTGCACCCGTAGGCCGCGCCGGGAATCCCGCTTCCAATCGTTTTCCCGCACACAAGCATGTCCGGCTCAAGTTGCCATTCCGCCGTGCATCCGCCGGGACCCGCGCAGATCGTATGCGTCTCGTCTGCAATCAACAGCGTCCCATACCGCCGAGCCAGTGCCCGCGCCACCTTCCAATATCCGTCGTTTGGGAGGATGATCCCTACATTGGTCATCGCAGGCTCCGCCAGGATGCAAGCTACATCGTGCTGCTTCAGCGCATCTTCCAGCGCGTTCAGGTCATTGAACTCAACCACGCGCGTCGTCTCCGCCGGATTCACCGGTGGCCCGATATTCCCACGCCGCGGCCCCACAACTCCGTCGTGAAGGCCCGCAAACGATTCATCCACCGTCCCGTGGTAGCAGTAATGAAAAACCAGAATCTTCGGCCGCTGCGTAATTTCCCGCGCGATCCGGATCGAAAACCGGTTCGCATCCGTCGCCGTCAGCGCAAATTGCCAGTTAGGCAAGCCAAACCTTTTGACCAGATCCTCGCCCACGTAGAGCGCGTCCAGCGTCGGCAACATCAAGGTGATCCCTTCGCCCGCACGTTTCGCCACGGCTTCCACAACTACCTCCGGCGAATGTCCCGTCATTGCTCCCGTGTCGCCCAAACACAGATCGACGTACTCGCGTCCATCCACACATGTGAAATGCGCGCCCTTGGCGCTCTTCACAAATACCGGAAATGCACCCGCCCACTTCTTCATCCAGTTCATCGGCACGCCGCCCAGCAGCGAATGCTCCGCCCGCGCATACAACTCCGCCGATCGCGGATGCTCCTCCGCGAATCGTTTCTCTTCCCGCGCGCGCAACTTTCCAAGCCGCCCACGATCAATCGTCGTCATCGCCCGCACCTCCGTTCATAATCCTGAACGCATTCATGCGCCTAGCCTGTCCTCCAGCATCCCCAATCCCAGCGCCAGAGGCGCGCCACAAGTCAGCCCAGCCCGCAAGGGCTGGGTATCGTCCACAACGAAACCGAGCGCCGTAGGTGCGACGCTGCATCACCGGACGCAAACACAGATTTTCGCTTCTTGGAATCCTGGTAGGCCCCATCGCGAAAGCGCTCTAACGCAACTCGTGAATGATTTCCTTCACCGCGTTCGCCCCGCACGCTCCCGTCAATCCATTTCCCGGATGTGTTCCATTCCCGCACAGGAACAATCCCCGCACCGGCGTTTGATATCGCGCCCAATCCAGCACCGGCCTCATCGTGAACATCTGATCCAGCGCCAACTCGCCATGGAAAATATGCCCGCCGGTGTAACCATACGTTTCTTCCAGATCAAACGGAGTGATCACATGCGCCGCTTCCACCAGGCTCGCCAGGTTCGGCGAATAATCCCCCAGCGTTTTGATCACGCTGTTCGCCAGTTCGCCTCGCCTCTTGTTCCAGTTCCCTCGTTTCAGCTGAAACGGAGCGAACTGAAAGTATGCGGAAAGCACGTGCTTGCCCGGCGGCGCAAGCGAAGGATCAAGCAGCGTCGGAATGGTCACATCCAGATACGGCGCCGCGGAAATCTCACCGTACTTCGTGGCATCAAACGCTTTTTCCAGATAATCGATTTCGTGCCCGATGTGGATTCGTCCCGAAAGCGCTTCGTGGAATCCGTCGGGCCCAACCGCGTTCGCCAGCGACGGAAATGTCGGTAAGTCACCCAGCGCCAAATGTACCTTTGCCACATTTCCCTGCGCCCGGAAATTCTTCATCCGTAGCGCAAACACCGGATCGAGTATCGCCGGCTCCAGCAACTGGAAAAACGTCCGCTTCGGATCAACGCCGGAAACCACCGCTTCGCACGCGATCTCTTCCCCATTTTCCAGCACAACTCCGCTCACTGCTCCGCTCTTCGTGCGAATCTGCGCCACTTCCGCGTCCGTCCGGATCTCCGCCCCTGCTTTCTTCGCCGCATCCGCAAGCGCCCGCGAGAATTCTCCAAGCCCGCCGCGCGGAAATGCGGCCGAACCCACCGGATGCGGATCGCCCGCCGCTCGCAGTAGCAAAACAGCCGTCGAACCCGCCGACCATGGCCCTAAGTTTGTTCCGAAAATTCCCCGCGCCGCGATCACGGCCCGCAGCAATTCCGTGTCAAAGAATTCAGCAACAAAATCAGCCACGGCCATGGGACCCCACCGCAACAGGTCCAGCATGCCCCGCTTACCCAGGCGCCGGATCCCGCGCCCTGTCGTCAGCAAGTTCCACAAATCTTCCAGAGACGGTTTGTCGATGCTCGGAGGCGTGATCGACGCAATCTGGCTGACCACCCCGGCGATTTTCTCCAGTTGTTTCGCAAATTCCGTATACCTCGCGCCATCTTTCGCTGATAAATGCGAAATCGCGCCGGCCGTTTTCGCCGCGTCGTCATAAAAGAGCAGCCCGCGTCCGTCTGGCTCTGGTGCAAACACGCGCGGGTCTGGCCGGAAAATCTGCAGATTAAATCGATCGAGCTGCATCTCGCGCGCTGTATCCGCGTGCAACGGTCCGAGCGTGTGCGCCAACGTCGACGCCTTGAATCCCGGATAAAATTCCTCGGTGACTGCACCGCCGCCCACCATCGAGCGGCGTTCCAGCACCACTGGCTTGAACCCTCCCTTCGCCAGATAAAACGCGGCGATCAATGCGTTGTGACCGCCACCGATGAGCACAACTTTCTGTCCGATGGGCATGGTCAGTTCGCCGCCTTCTTCCATTCCTTCAGGATCACTTGGCTCGCGATTCGTCCATTCGCCCCCATGATCCCTCCGCCCGGATGCGTCGCCGATCCGCACATATAAAGGTTATCCACTGGCGTGCGGTAATATGCCCAGCCCGGCACCGGCCGCAGAAAGAACAACTGTTCCAGGGAAAGCTCGCCTTGAAAAATATTCCCCTGCGTCAGTCCGAATTCCCGCTCCAGGTCGAGTGGAGTAAGCACCTGCTTGTCAATGATCAGTTCCTTGATATTCGGCGCGTGTTCCGCAATCGTGTTGATCACGTTGTTTGCAAAGGCGTCGCGCTGGTCATCCCAAGTGCCTTCCGCCAGCTTGTAAGGCGCGTACTGCACGAAACACGAAAGCACATGTTTCCCCGGCGGCGCCACCGAAGGGTCGGTCAAGCTGGGCAACACCATGTCGATGTACGGTCGTTTTGAAAAATGCCCGTATTTCGCATCGTCATACGCCCGTTCCATGTATTCCATTCCAGGTGAAATCGAAAGGGCTCCGCGCAAATGCGCTCCCACACCGGGCAGCGCGCGAAAACTCGGCAGTCCGCTCAGCGCTATATTTACTTTTCCCGAAGAACCACGGAATTTGTATCGCCTCACGCTTTCCAGGAAATCGCCCGGCAATTCCTTCGGCTCCAGAAATCTCTCAAATGTCAGGTGGGGGTCCACGCTTGACGAAATCACGTTGCAGGAAATCTCTTCGCCGGACTTCAGCGCCACTCCCGCCGCTCGCCCGTTCTTTACGACTATTCTCTCCACCGCCGCTTGTGTGCGAATCTCCACCCCCAATTCACGCGCCGCCGCCGCAATCGACAACGAAATTGCGCCTGTTCCGCCGCGGCTGAATCCCCAGGACCGGAACGCTCCGTCAATTTCTCCCATGTAATGATGCAGTAAAACATAGGCGGTACCCGGCGAGCGAATTCCCAGAAATGTCCCGATAATTCCCGAGGCCGACATCGTGGCCTTCAGCACATCAGTTTCAAACCACTGGTCCAGAAAATCCGCCGCGCTCATGGTCATCAACTGGATCAAGGTGTAGCGCTCATCCGAAGAAAGCTCCCGGAAGCGTTGCAACAGGAAGTTCAGTTGCTTCAGATCTTTGGGATACAGTGTCGTTGGATCCGGCGGAATCATCGAAAGCAGTGGCTTCACGAACCGGCACATCGGCGTCATCATTTTTGAAAATTCGTCATAAGCCTCCGCGTCCAGCCGCGAATGCCGCCGGATTTCCCGTTGAGTCTTCGCGTGATCGTTCACGCGCCACAAATAATCGCCATTCAGCATCGGCGAAAACGTGCCGTCCAGTGGCAGAATCTCCAGTCCATGGCGCGGCAAATCCAGCTCGCGGATGATTTCTGGCCGCAAGAGCGAAACCACGTAAGAACATTCAGAAAAAAGAAAGCCGGGAACAATTTCCTCGGTCACCGCAGCGCCTCCCAAAACACCGCGACGCTCCAGAACCAATACTTTCTTTCCCGCTTTTGCCAGATACGCGGCGTTCACCAGACCATTGTGACCGCCCCCGATCACCACTACATCGTAGGACTGAGCCATTCGATAGGACTCCAGTTGGAAAAAGGACACCGACGCTGTGCAGAACAAGTCATTCTATAGACAGCCAGTGCGCTTCTCAAGGTCGCTGCCGCGAAATGGAAACGGTTCGCGCAAACCTCGCATGCTGCACTTAAGGCGCATCCACTCCCATAGTGCCCTTGCGGCCACGGCAAAACCGAACCATAATTTGCTGTTCGTTCACCACAGTTCATTTTGCCCTGTTGCCTGCATCCAGACCGGAGGAATCGTGCCTGTCGGAACCGCTTTCCACGAGAGAACCCTCGCCCTGTGCGAGAGCCTGAATTTCAAGGAATGGTCTGGCTATTACACGGTCGGCGCCTACGAAATGACGCATGAGCACGAGTACAACGCCATCCGCAATTCCTCCGCCCTTATCGATATCACGCCGCTTTTCAAGTATTACGTTTCCGGACGTGACGCCACAAAACTCGTCAATCGCGTCATTTCACGCGACATCAATAAGGTTGCCGTCGATCAGGTCATTTATTGCTGCTGGTGCGATCCCGAAGGCAAAGTGATTGACGACGGCACCATCACGCGCCTCGCCGAAAATGAATATCGCTGGACGGCCGCCGATCCCAGCCTGCGCTGGTTTCGGCAGAACGCCTTGGGCCTCGACGTTGAGATTGAAGATATTTCGGAGAAGGTTGCGGCACTCGCGCTGCAAGGCCCCACGAGCGGAAAACTGCTTCGGGCCGTCGCCGACGCCAACATCGCTGGCCTCAAATACTTCCGCGTTACCCGCGGAAAAATCGCCGGAGTTGCCGTGGACATTTCCCGCACCGGCTACACGGGCGATCTGGGCTATGAAATCTGGGTACCGTGGAAAGATGCCGTAAAGGTTTTCGATGAATTGATGGCTAAGGGTGCTCCCTTCGACATTCACCCCGCGGGTATGGTCGCGCTGGATATCGCGCGCGTCGAAGCCGGCCTCATCCTCATTGAAGTGGACTACATTTCCAGCAAGCGCGCGATTATCGAGCAGCAAAAATATACTCCCGGCGAAATCGGCTTGGCCAAACTTGTCGATCTCAAGAAGGAAAGCTTCGTCGGGCGCGATGCCCTTGCCGAGGAAGTCAAACGCGGCGGACCGGCGCGTTCGCTGGTCGGGCTCGAAATCAACTGGAGCGAAGTGGAAGCTCTCTACGAGAAAATTGGCATGGCGCCCCAGGTGCCGTCGACAGCGTCGCGCGTGGCTGTGCCTGTATACCGCGGAGGGCGTCAAGTTGGCAAAGCCACTTCGACCACCTGGTCACCGACGCTGAAACGCATGATCGCGCTGGCCTCGATCAGCCGTGAAAGCGCAGCCGTCGGCACAACGCTAAGCATAGAATTGACCGTCGAAGCATCGCGCAAAACTGTCTCGGCCAAAATTGTGTCGTTACCATTCTTCAATCCTCCGCGCAAAACCGCCGCTCTCGTTCTATAACTATCCGGCGGCTGAGTATCCCTCAGTGGGTAGCCGCGAAGTTTTCGGCCCTAGCAAGTAACCTATCCAGTTCGGTCCGATCGAGCAGCCTTCCATTGATGATCACGGCTTTGATTTTCCGCGTATTCCGAATATCGTCCAGCGGGTTCGCATCGAGCAGCAACACATCAGCGCGCTTTCCCATCTCGATCGTGCCCTGCTCCGCGCGGCGCCCGAGAAATTCCGCCGGCCTGACTGTTGCAGCTTGCAGGGCTTGCATGGGCGTCAACCCGGCTTTAACCAGGTAAGCCATTTCCTCGTGCAAACTAAATCCAGGAAATACGCTCGGTGCCGCCGCGTCCGTCCCCGCCATGATCGGCACGCCTGCCGCATTCATCTTCCCGATAATCTCCAGCGACAGCCGGATGATTTCCGCACGCTGCGCAAAGTCCGCCGCAGTTCGATCCGTGAGCTGCGCGTTTCGCCCCTCCTCCCAGAATTGCCGAACCTTTACAGGAACGTATTTCAACCTGGGATCATTCCCGAGATCCGTCTCAGAGGTCACATACCCCAAGTGTACGAGCATAGGAAAAGTCGGCACTTGCCACGTCCGGTTGGCTGCGAATTTTTCCACGAGACTTCCAGCCCTTCGTTGCGAATAAGAATCCAGAAGGTCCTTGGTCCACGCGCGGTCCTCGGCAAAGATCGCTTCCATGTTCTGACCCACTGGCTGAGGAACAAGCTTACGCTGCCGCAATTCCTCTTCCCGCGTGGAACACCCGAGGAGTACGCCGGTAAGGTGCTCAATGCTGGCCTGCCCCGCATCGGAAGCAGCCGCCGCGGTGATCGAATCCGGAACATGCCCGAGAAAGCGAATTTTCTGTCTTTTCGATTCTAGTGCGATCGCGTAATACGCATCCGGCTGCAAGCGCGATTGCACCTTGATGAAATCCGCACCCTCGTTCTTCAATTTGTCAACAGCCGCAATACCTTCCGCCGCCGTCTGCACCACGATCGATGGTTGAAATGATGGTGGATTGCCGTCCAGATATGGCCCGGTGAAGAAAATCTGCGGCCCCAATCGTTTGCCGGAATCGATCTCC
>Ga0210383_10005064_pt1 | contig 11611 bp, 8 predicted proteins | sample IncBWC14OmetaG_FD_160072 | JGI IMG/M metagenome (GOLD analysis project Ga0210383, IMG submission 160072) | Forest soil microbial communities from Barre Woods Harvard Forest LTER site, Petersham, Massachusetts, United States - Inc-BW-C-14-O ...
AACGAAATCGAGCTACAGACATTCCGATAGGGGCTCGTTTGTGGTGAAGACCTTTCGATAGCCTCAACTGATTCCAAAGCACTTAACCAGTTCAGACGGGCCCAACTGCGAAAGATCGGCTAGGCTCCGGCGGCAAGACGGCGGCTCGACAACACGACAGCGGTGCTCAACTCTGCGGCGCGAACCGGGAAGCTTCAGCATAGATGGGTTTCAGATCGTAGCGTTCGATGACGTGCTCCGCACCCTGCTCTTTGCGGATCTCATCGAGCAGGTTCCGAGCCTCACGGTATTGCGCCGTGGCTTCGCTTGCGCTTCCAGAAAGTCGCAGCGACGTTCCTAGCAGGTAGTGAATCCGGGCGCTCTCCAGGCGCAATCCAAGTTTTTCACTCCTGGCAAGGCTGCGCTGGAGCTCCTGGCGCGCATGCGAATAATCTTTGTCCGTCATCATGGCCTCCGCCATGAGTACAGAGCAGGCGACGGAAATGTATTTACTGCCCTGAGCATCGGCCTGCCGCACCAGACTTCGCAGATCCTTCATCGTCGAGTGAGAGATCGCAGAATGAGAACCTCCGTCGGTGATCGCAACCTGAGCCAGATTCATTCTTGAGGTTAGAAGCGCGTCCTTGTCCGATGCACGTCCCGCCAAACCCAGCGCCTGCTGATAAAAATCCTTCGCGGACTTGAGGTCGCCCTGGTAGAACCGAACATCGCCCTGCGTGTTCAGGACGCCAGCCTGAAGCGAATCGTTCTTCAGGTCGCGAGCCAGCCCTTTGGATTCTTCCAGCAGTTTTCCTGATTCGTGTCCTCGTCCGGATTGCGCCAGTGCATCCGCCAGGTCGTTCAACGCATCGGCCGTCACGCTGCTTCGGTCGCCCACAGCCTGGAATGCCTTGACCGCATCCTGCAGCGCATCGACGGCCGGCGCTAACCGTCCTTGATGCTCAAAAATTAAGCCCATACTGTGGGAGACGACCGCCGCACCCTGGTTGTCGCCGCCTTTGCGATACAAATCCAGGCTTCGCATGTAGGAAGTCATCGCCTGATCGTACTGTCCCAGGCTGCCGTAAGCGCTTCCCAGGTGTTGCAGCGTTTCGGCGATGTCTCCCGGCACATTCAGTTTTTCGCGAATTTGCAACGCCTGCTGTAAATAGGTAAGACCGTCCTCGGTCTCTCCTTTTTGCAAATACGCGGTGCCGATGTTGCTCAGACACAAGGCCTGGTAGGTATCGTCGCCGACATCGCGTTGAATTTGCAGCGATTCCTTGAACATTTGCAGCGCTTTATCGGGCTGGCCACGTTCGAGGTAAAGGTCGCCAAGGTCGATGAGCGTGTCGCCCGCATCCTTCTTCGCGCCAATCTCCTGCCGGATCTTGAGGGCATCGTTGTAGGCCGACATGGCGGCATCCGGTTTCCCCAGCGAAAGTTGCACCTGCGCAATTTCCGCCAGGCTGGCTGCGACTCCGCGTTCTTGCCCTAGTCGCTGGTTGATCGCCATCGAGTCCTCATAATTGCGTAAGGCCTCGGCCGGCTTGTTCATCAATTTGTATGCAATGCCAGTGGCCTGAAGGATGAGGGCCTGCTGCTCCTGGTTGTCGAGATCGATCGCGATATGCCGTGCTTGATCGAGCGGATCCAGTCCCTTCTGCGGATTGCCCGCCTTAATTTCTACGCGTCCCATCGAGAGAAGTGCGTCGAGATTCTTGCCGTCGGCCTTCAGCACGTTCGCATAATAGAATCGCGCCTTGTCCAGGTCGCCCGCATCTTCGTACAGGCGTCCCAGCGCGAACTCCACATCCAGATTATCTGGGAAACTCTTGGCCAGATTTTCGTAGGCTGCGATCGCCTTCGGGTTGTCTTTGGAAACCCGCGACAGACTGGCTTCTATGAAGTAGCGCTGCGCCAACGGAAGATTCTGGCTCAAATCAACCGCGCGGCGCGCCGACTGCTCGGCTTCTGCGTCGTGTCCGAGCGCAGAATCAGCTTCGCCCAGCCGCGAATAGGCGTCCGCAAATTGCGGATCTTCTTTGGTTGCCGCCTCAAGCTGCTTCTGGGCCTCGAGATTATTTCCCTGGCGCAATAGCTGGAGACCCTGATTGTAGTCACGCAGAGCGTCCGCGGAAGTCGAAGTCGGCTTGAAAGATTGGGCCTGCAGTTCCTTGACCAGATCGGAAGACAAGGCCAGGTTTTGCCGGATCATTCCCGCCAACCGGTCGACTGCCGGAGACAGATCCTGTTGATTGGCCGCTTCCGCCTTTACCTGGATCGTGCGATTGTGTCGTCGATCCTGTAGCGTGGCGTCAATGCGAATCTGATCACCCAGCTTGGTGTATTGTCCCCAAACCACAGTGTCGGCATTGGTGAATTCGGCAACCCGGCCGAGAGTAGAGGAATCCACCACGGAATTCGGCGCGATTCGCAAATCGTGAAAAACCTGCTGCACACGGTCAGAAGAAACGGATCGCAAGTGCGTGGATTGCCCAACATCCGTGCTCAACATATCGGCAAGACTCGGGCCCAGCCAGTCCCACGACTGATCGCCCGATGCATTATGGAAGGGAATCACCGCCAGCGAGAGTGCGGGGGCAGCAGAAGTTTTCTTGGCTGACGAAAACAGCGCACCGCGAAACACGTAGCCGACAATCGCCAGCACGACTACTGTGGCAATCCCAGTCACGAGCGGCCAGTGAACAGTCCGCGCCCAGGGCTCCACGGCGGGTTGGAAGCCCAGCGTTGCGGCGGCGCGATTGCTCTGCCAGGCCTCGAGATCCAACAGCAACTCGGCGGCGCTCGCGTAGCGTAGGTTGGGATCACGCTCCAAACATTTGCTCACGACATTACTAAGCGGTCGCGGAATCGCCCCATCATGATCGGAGACTGGAACCGCCCGTTCCTGCGTGCGCCTGATCAAACTCGCGACAACGCTCTCCGCCTTAAACGGCGTCACGCCAGTCAATAGCTCGTAGAGAATCAGGCCCAGAGTGAAAAGGTCGGAACGCTGGTCCAACTCCTTGGCCAGGGCCTGCTCCGGCGACATATATTCCATGGTCCCCACCAAAGCTCCGGTCTGGGTCATGCCTTCGCCGGCCAGCGTGCGAGCCAAGCCGAAATCCATCAGCAGAATCCGGCCGGTTTGATCGCGCATAATGTTTTGCGGTTTCAGATCCCGGTGGATCACCCCCACGCTGTGGGTAGCTTCGAGCGCACGGCAGATTTGTTGCGTGATCTCCACCGCGTCTTCCGGGGAAAACTTTTTCTTCTCCTGAATGAGAGTGCGCAAATCCTGGCCTTCGACGAATTCCATGGTGATGAACTTCACACCATCGGCGTCGCCAAGATCATAAATACGGATCACGTTCTTGTGCGTGACCTGGTGAGCCAGCAGCAGCTCTTGCTTGAATCGCGCCAGAATCGAGGAATTGGCCGCCAGTTCCGGACGGATCAGCTTGAGAGCCACGGGACGATCGAGCTCCCGGTCCATGGCCTTGTAGACTGCACCCATCCCGCCTTCGCCGAGCAGTTGCAGGATTTCGTAGCGGCCGCCCAGCACATCGCCGGGCCGCAGAGCGGGCGCAACCATCCGAGGACGTGCGGGCGCGGGGCTAGGAGAACGAGGCGGCGGAGTGGGGACGGCGAACGGCGCATCACCGTCGACCAGGGTGGCATCGGGATCCGAAGACGCTTGGGGAAAGTCGACTAAAGTCGCGTCGAGGTCTGGCGGAAGGTCGGAGCCGGAACTATCACCTTTCGCGGGAACGCCAACGCCCGGGGAGTGAGTCGACTTCGCCCGATCCTGGGGATCGAACCGCGGATTCCAGTTTTGCATGAGTAGCCAAGTTGGGAGCCAGATCGAAAAGCCCCAACGCGCGTCGAATGAAACGCAAGCGTCCAAAGTATATACCGCTTGTCTGGGCCGCGGACGAATCCAGGAGAAAGGGCGTGCCAGGTCTGCCCGGGGTTTACCACGGTGAAACAACGAACGCTGGGCGTTAATAACATCATCAGCAACATGACCCAGTCAGACGACCCACGGTTATGAACCTTGGTCGTCATTTTCGACCCAGAGGGTCCTACCGGTTGACAGCCTCCCCGCTCTCAGCTGAGAGTATTGTCTGGCTGCACGGCGCAGGCTCCGTGGAAGCATGGGTTAGCCGCGCGGGTCGTGAGAGTAAGAGGGGCTTGAAAGTTAGGAGGATGATCCTGGGTCAACTCATCGTGGGTAAGCCGGTCGCCGGTAAACTCGTTCTGCGAAAACTCGTTCCGCGAAAAATGGAGAAGCTCAATAGCAAGTTGCATCGGTCGACCGTGTCCCCGCTGTTTCTCGTGGCGACGGTCGTCTTGTTGACCACCGTCGCGCCTTTCCTTCAAGCCCGCGAGAAGGACAAGCTTTCCTACGGCGAGGGATTAATCGTGAACGTCCCTTTTACCGAGGCGGAAGTCGAGCAGGTTGTACAAGATGTGGCGCAGAACGGCATCATCCGGGGCACCAAGGAATACAACAAAGACGAGTACGTCGCCGGCGCCAAGGCCGCCGATTCCACGCACGCATTTCCGCCCTGGACCGGAGGCGGCAAGGTTCTCTATAAGGTCAGGCTGCAAGCGCTCGACCCCCGAAACTTTAAGGATGGCGGCGACGTGGGGACGCTGGCTGTGCGCTACGTTCTTCAGCCTCAGGGCGACAAGAACACTGTGTTGCGTATCGACGCAGTCTTCGTCGAGGACTTCCGCCACACGGTGCATGCTTCAAACGGCTCGGTGGAAGGCAGTGAATATAAGGACATCAAGGACCACCTCGACTCCATCGAGCTCATGAAGCAGCAGACGATCGAAGCGGAAAAGGAGCGTCAGAGTCAGCGGTCCAAGAAGCAGCCTCAAGCAATGAACGAGAGTACGTCCGCGGCGGCACCTCCTGCTTTACCTGCCGTTGCACCCCCACCCGCACCGGCTCCTGCTGAGGTTGCGTCGACGCGGGCCGCTCCGGCTGGGGTTGCAAATGACGGTCCCACCAGTGAACCGCGGACTTCGAATCCAACACCGCCGCCAAACTCCGCGCTTCAATCCGCTGCGGTGAGCAGTGTCTCGGGTCAAAGCGTATCGAGCCAAAGCGTGTCCGGCGAGGTCGCATCCGGTGTGAGCCTGGAGCAACACGTGCAGGATCTGCGCCGGCAGATCGAGCGGCTGGTGAAATCTCCTGGCGCTCCGCTCAAGTCGGCGCCCTTTCATACCGCGAGCACCCTGAGCGCGCTGACGACCGGCACAGAGGTTCTGATCCTGATCTCGACTCCATACTGGTACGGCGTGGAAACGCGAGATGGACAGCATGGCTGGGTTTTCCGCGACTCACTGGAGTCGTTGCCATGAGGCGTGAATCCATGGTTTGCCGAGGCATGCTGTGCCGACGCATGGTGCGCCGACGATGGTGGCAAGGATTTGTTTGTGCGCTCTTGGGGATCATGGTTGTTACCCTGCTCGTCGAACGCGGCAGAGCGCAGGGCAGCGGTTATGAGCGCAGTTTCGCGGAATCGAAAGCAACCGTCGAAAAGGCCTTGAAAGACATGCCGTTTTCACTCGCGGGCCGCCTTCCGGTGCTGGATGGGTTCGCCCTTCCGGGCGATCGACCGCTTGACCGCTACCAGCGTGGCTATTTCCAGTCCACGGTCGAGGTGAGCGCTACGGCCTCCGGAGGGTCGGTCGTGCGTGTGTCCACCAAGGTGACCGCCTGGTACCCGGATCCGATTGCTTCACGTTCTGGCTATCAGTTGTTACCTTCCAACGGCCGCTTGGAAGCGGACCTGCTCGATGAGTTAGCGGAGGAACTCGGCAAGCGGGCAGCAGCTGGACCGGCAGCAACGCCAACACCAACAACGGCGACGCCAGCCAGGGCAGCTCCAACAACGCCAGCGCCAACGGCGGCGACCCCAACGGCGGCAACCCCAGCCATGGCACCATCAACGACGGCAGCGAACTCTCCGGTGGCTGCGGCATCCCTACCTCCCCCTCGATCGCCAGCCGTCTCTGCGCCGCGTCCCTCCTCCCCAAAGCCAATCGTTCAGCCTCCGCCTGCGGATTCCGCGCCCTCTGCACCGACGCCACGATTGCCGGAGACGGCCGGAACATTTCCTTCCTCCGTGGCGCAGGGTCTCGCTGCCCGGACGGCTGATGTTCCCGCAGCGCCCGCTCCGGTGGCGACTGGTGACCCTGCAGGGTTGAAGGCCGAGGCGGAGAGTCTGGAGGAAATCCTTAAGAACCAGGCGCACCCCAAGAATCTTGTGGCCGTGAAAAAATCGGGTACGGCCGTGGTCGATGCCCCAAGTTTGAAGGCCAAGACGTTGTTTCTGGCCAGTGAACACGATGAGTTCGAGATGCTCGACTTCAATGCAGACTGGGTGCACGTACGGGTTTCCGGTTTATCTCGAGGATGGGTGTGGCGAAACAGCCTCGAAATGCCGGGTGAGATTCCCGACGTGGATGCAAAACCCGGAGCGGCGCCCGCGGCCGCGGACTCGTTCCATGTAGCCCGCGAAGAGACTTCTACATTCCCCGGCGATTGGGGACCGCTGCGCGGGAAGAGCGTAAAAATCTTATCGGTCGAGAAGATTGACGAGAACGCAAAAAACAGCACTACGCAGGAAAAACTGGAATTTGCAAAAAACCTGCTCGAACAACGCTATGCGGATCTTGCCAAGAACTCCGGGAGCGTTGAAGGAGTTGTGCTGATCTTCGATTCCGCGGATGGCGGCATGATCGCGGTCACGCTTCCAGTTCTTCAGCAGTGGAAGGCGGGGACACTGTCAGACGCTGCGTTGTGGCACCAGAGTTTCTTTGACCCGCCAGAGACCTTCGGCGTCTCCGCAGGTCCTTCCGCCAGTCAGTAGACGAGGGGAAGCGCGAAAAGGCGCGGCGCGAAAGCCGAATGCTTCCCAACCCAGTTCGCTTCGTCGTAATTGACCGTTGAGTCCATCGCGTCAGGCATGCATCTACGTAAGCATGGCAACCTTAAACGAAATCAGCTTGGCTGAGGCCATCGCACTTCTCACCCGCACCCCTGCAACCCTGAATGCGCTGTTGCGCGGCTTGCCGAACATCTGGGTCCGCCGCAACGAAGGACACAACCACCAAGGAAAAGATACCTGGAGCGCGTTCGACATTATGGGCCACCTGATCGTTGGGGAACGCACGGACTGGATGCCGAGAGTGCGGGTCATACTCGAGAGCGGGGAAGCGCGGCCTTTTGAGCCCTTTGACCGCTTTGCGCAGTTGAAGGAGGGGCAAGGTAAATCGTTAGACCAGCTTCTCGACGATTTCGCCCGCCGGCGTGGGGAAAGTCTGGCTGCGCTGCAGGCATTGAATCTACAGCCGGAAGATTTGAAGCGGAGAGGGAAGCATCCAGCGCTGGGAGCGGTCACGCTGGGGGAACTTCTGGCGACGTGGGTGGTTCACGACCTAACGCATTTGCATCAACTATCCCGGGTGATGGCGCATCAGTATCGTGACGCTGTAGGTCCATGGAGCGCTTATCTGGGTGTGTTGCAGTGTGCCGGTCATAGCGCTCCGTAGGGAGGCACCGCTGCCGGCCCTCACGACGAAGCTGCTGGTGGGGTGGAGGCGCGAGTTGCCCGTTGCCAGCGGTAGAAAAATGGAATGCCGGCGATGATCACTGCCAGGCCTAGCGAAGAACGCACGGGACGGACCATCCACAAGTTGAGGGTCAGAGCGAGCGCAGCAAATAAGAAAATGAGCGGCGTCCATGGATAACCCCACGCGCGGTAAGGCCGGGTAAGGTTGGGTTCGATTCTGCGCAGACGAAGCAGCGCGATCGCGGTCAGCGCGAAAAAAATCCAGACCGCAAACACAAAGAGCGAATAGAGTTCTTCAAACGTCCCAGTCAATGCCAGCAGCGCCGCCACGGAGCCCAGAAAAATCAACGCCCCACTTGGTGTGTGAAACGAAGGCTGAATCCGCGTCGCAAACTGAAAGAAGACGCCGTCGCGCGCCATCGCATACGGAATGCGCGCCCCCGTCATCACCACGACGTGAAGCGCTCCCAGTGCGGAGATGGCCATCGCGATGGTGAGCCAGACCGCTCCGCGGGAACCGGCGAATGAGCGCACTACATCGGACGCCACGTGCGGGGAAGAGGCAATCTGGGCGAAAGTCAAAGTGTGGAAATACACCACGTTCGCCGACAGGTAGAGGGCGCCAACCGTGAGCAGGCCCAGAATAATGGCCAGAGGAATGTTGCTTTGAGGATGCAGTACTTCCTCGCCCAGGTCGCCGAGGTCATTGAAACCGTTATAGGCCCACATGGCGGGAACGAGCGCTGTCAACACGGCGCCGACACTTGCCCAGCGCATCATTCCCCAGACCGTCGTGCCCCAACCCGCCGTTCCGCCAGCCAATGGCGCGACCGCTGGGGCGGCTTCGAGCACATTGTGTTTTCCGAAGACAACGCCGGCGACTACGATCATCACGATCGTTCCGACCTTCAGGCAGGTCAGCAGCACCTGAATCGCGCCGCCCGTCCGCACGTTCAGGTAATTGATGGCGGTCACCGCCAGTACCACCAGCGCCGCAAGCGGCTGTGCCAGGGTGAAGGTGAAGGCGTAACTTCCAAGGCGGCCGCTGAAGAGCGGCAGGCTCACAATCGGGAACAAAAATCCGACCAGGCGAACGAATCCTGCTCCAAGTGCCGCCATCGCCACAGGCCGATCAAGAAACGAACTCATCCAGCCAAAAAGAAATCCCCAGAGCGGACCGAGACCGCGGCTCAGGTAGACGTAAGGGCCGCCAGCTTTGGGGAATGCCGCGCCCAGTTCCGCATAGCAGAACGCGCCGCATAGCACGATCAGGCCGCCGATGATCCACGCACCAAAAACCAGGGCGACCGAACCGGCGGCGCGCGCCATGTCACTGGTGACAAGAAAAATACCCGTACCGATCGTGTCGCCAATGACAATGGCAGTAGCGGCCCACAGACCTAAGCCGCGAACCAAATCCGATCGGTGGGCGGTTTGGTCGTTATGACTACGTTCGTGACTTAGATCGTCGTGACTTAGATCGTCGCGACTTGGACCGTCGTGATTTAGATCGTCGTGATTCAGACCGCTGCCACGTGCCTCAATATGATCTGCCAGATCGGGGCCTCTCGCGCATACGAAGGTTCAGTGAGACTACACTCGGTGATGGGGGTCGTCAACCGCCGGCTCCTCGCGTTATGATCAAGGCCGTCATCACAACCCAGCCGTCGGTATCGAGCGAATCATGCTAAGCGAATTCAGTTGGGACCGGTGCTATCGCGTTTCTGATGTCGACAACGTGCTTACTCCTGCGCTGGTGATGTATCCAGATGTCATCGCGTCGAATATCGAGCAGACTCTGAAGTTGCTAGGCGGCGATGCGGATCGCTGGCGCGTGCACATTAAGACCGCAAAGCTGGGTTTCACGCTGCGCATGCTCGTTGAACGGGGCATCCCCAATTTCAAGTGCGCCACTACACTGGAACTGCTGGTGGCTTGCCAGAGCGGCGCGCGTGACGTGCTTTTGGCCTATCCGGTGATGGGCGCAAATGCCCGCCGGGCGCGGGAGATCGCGCAACAGTTTCCGAACGTGCGCATTTCTGTTCTGGCCGAGAACGACGAGCAGGTGCAGCAATGGCGCGACAGCCCGGTGGGAGTTTTTCTCGATATAAATCCGGGCATGAATCGCACCGGCATCGAGCCGAGCCGGAGTGACAAAATTGTCGCACTGGCGCGGGCGATCGCCGATCCGGGGCTGGAGTTTCGCGGGTTGCACTACTATGACGGTCAATATGGCGGCCTGCCAGAGGGTGAACGGACCGAGGCGGCGCATCGCGGCTACGATCGTCTGCTGGAAATTGTGAGCGAGCTTGCGCGGTCTGGGATTAGTGTGCCGGAGGTGATCACATCAGGAACGCCGACGTTCCCCTGCTCGCTGAGCTACGAGGGCTTTCGCCGGGGAAAGTTTGTCCATCGCGTTTCGCCGGGAACTGTGGTTTATTGCGATGCCAGCAGTCTGGAGCAGCTCCCGAAGGAATATGTCTACCGGCCGGCTGCGCTGGTGTTGACGCGCGTGGTGAGTTCTCCGCATCCCGGGGTAATCACCTGCGATGCTGGACACAAAGCAGTGTCCGCCGATGCCGGAATTCCGACGTGCGTGGCAGTTGGGCATCCGGAGCTTACGCCGCTTTCGCCGAGCGAGGAGCATCTGCCGCTCGCGGTGAAAGAAGGAGCGGTGGGTCCACAGGTGGGCGAGGCGCTGTATCTGATTCCACGACACGTTTGTCCCACGGTGAACAATTTCGATTGTGCGCTGCTGGTGCGCGACGGCGAAGTTGAGTCGGTGGAGAGCGTGTCTGCGCGCGGACGTGAGGCGCCGCTGCTGGCCACGGCAGATCGGACGCTTTCCGTTCGGAATTAAGAAGCTGTCGAGGCGGGTGCACCATTTCTCGCGTCCTTGCGAGAAGTGGAGCTTTTGACTTTGGTCTTAACTTTCCAGCCAAAGCGGTGAAATTTGAGCCCTTCCCACGGATTATTTCTTCGTTCGCGGCGCGGATCTCTTTCCTGAAGCCCGTCTCTTTTCCTTTTTCCCTGTGCTGTAAGCGATGCAATCGATTTCGATCAGCATTCCGGGCGAGTGCCCGAGATTGCTGCCTACCGTGGTGCGAACTGGATAGGGTTTTGAAAAACGCCGCGCATATACGGCGTTGTAACGGGCGAAAAGACCGGTGTCGCTTAGGTGGACTGTAACCTTGACCACGTCCTGAAGGGACGCCCCATCCGCCTGGAGAATGGCGGAGATGTTGTCAATCGTTTGGGCAGTCTGCTGTTCGATGGTATCGCCCACCAGGTTTCCAGTGGCTGGGTCGCTGGGACCCGTGCCGGTCACGAAAATAAAATCTCCGGCGCGCCATCCCTGGGAATAAGCGCCACGCGGAGGCGCTCCGCGCTTGCTCTGAATTTCGTATTTGGCCATATTGTTTTCTCCGTGCCGCAGATCTAGCGACGAGCAACTTGAAGAAGCGCGGTCCGCGATTGGCGAACCTCAACGATCAGATCGTTACTCAAGCCGCGGTTTTTGTCGTCGGAACAAACTGGCCTCCGTGGTTGTAGGCCAGGTTCCCGAAGTGGCCGGCACGCGCGGCGGCGACTCCGGTCTCCACTGGCGCGTTAGGTTCTTTTCGGGTCCTGACGCAGTCGAAAAAATTCTCCATGTGTAAGATGGTGCCCTCGAGCACGCTGCGGGAGGTGAGAGAAGGATTCTTCTCTTCTTCCACGTGTTCGCGATAGACGCCGAAGCCGCTGCGATCGATTTTCAAAGTTGCTTCCGCCCCGCGAAACTCAAGCCCACCTCCGTCGATGGAGGAATTCATCATGCCCTCGTAGACCACATCAAACCCGGGATAGCGGAACGCCGCCTGGATAGTGTCGGGACAATCCCACTGATCGAAAATATATTTGTCCGCCAGCATCTGCGCCTCAGCCGGCTGATCAGATTTCATGGCCCAGTGCACCACATCGATCCAGTGAGTGAATAAGTCCGTCATCGCCCCTCCGCCAAAATTCCAGAACCAGCGCCAGTGGTTAAATTTTTCCTC
>Ga0210383_10005066_pt1 | contig 11610 bp, 16 predicted proteins | sample IncBWC14OmetaG_FD_160072 | JGI IMG/M metagenome (GOLD analysis project Ga0210383, IMG submission 160072) | Forest soil microbial communities from Barre Woods Harvard Forest LTER site, Petersham, Massachusetts, United States - Inc-BW-C-14-O ...
GATCTGAAATTGTTCGAGCTAAAGACAATGTGCCTGCTCGTCACGTTAAGCGACCGCGCGGAGGTGTTGTGGCCCGTCCCGACTGCGATCGATGCCCAGGCGGACGGAGCTGTCATGGCTTCACGGCAAGTGCGCATCACAGGCCGTGCCGTGCTGGACCGTGGAGAATAGCGTGCTTTCATCCGGGTCGCCGTCGTCCAGCGGCCGGGTTCCATTGGCACGCCTGGGTCTACGGGCGAGTTCTCGAGCAAGAACTCGACCACTACTTCCTCCCGGAAGCGCTCTCTCGCGGTCACCGGCCCGGGCCGCATCTTCGGCTTGGCCTGACGGTTAACGTCGGTCATAACCTGGCCTCGCGCTGACCGGGCGCTCCGATTACGTGCTGGCGCGGTGGGCCCCGATGAGGAACACTGCCACGACGGCTGGCTCGGTGCCCCGGTTGCCCCAGCGGTGGCGCGTGCCGTTCTGCACCACGGTGTCGCCCGCGCGGAGCACCTTCTCGGCCCCGTCGTCCAGCTCGAGGATCACTTCACCGGACAGGACCACCTCGAAGTCGATCGTGTCGGTGGTGTGCATCCCCGGGTTGTCTGGCTCCAGGTAGGTCAGCAGGCCCGGCAGCTTCTCCTCCATCTCGGCCAGCCCCGCCTGCAGGTCCAGGCCGGCCGGAGCTGAAGCCGTCCCCGGAGGGACCGTGAAGAACCCGAAGCGGTAGCCACCCACGGGCGGGAAGTAGCGGGGCTGTGCCGTCGGGCCGCCCTCGTCAGGAAAGGCCGGCGCCTGATCAGCCCCCCACAACCGGTGCCACTCCGCGCCCGGTATCAACGCCAGCGTCAGCGAATCGACTTGCTCATCCGAGGCGAACACGGCCTTTCCGCTGGTGTCGTGACCTGTGACCACCCGTCGCACCCTCATGCCGATTCCCCCTTTTGCGCTCCTGTAAATGCCGCATATCTTGCCATGGCTGGCGTACGGGACGGGAGATGGCGGGACGGCCGAGGTTCGTATCCAGGCACGGCGAACCGTATACGGCAGCCTTAAGGCGGAACCCGGACTCAGGCGCGACCGATGCGCGAGTTCTGCATGCGCTGGCCTGGCTGGGCGGCAACAACGACATCACCTTCGGTGTCTGGTCTGACATCATTCCCCGGCCGTATTCGTGTCGGTGACCTTGTCGCAGGCCCGGGATCTCTCACCGACTGACCGGCGTTGTCGTCGACAGCCTGCGAGTTGCGATGACCGGCGATGAGACGAGTGGTGTCTAACCCGCCGCCCGGTCGGACCACATCAAGGCGCTTCGGGCAGCTCAATCGGCATGTCGGGTTCGTAGCGCCTCGGCCATTTTGGTCAGGGAGATCCGGGAGTTGACGCCGAGCTTGTCGAAGATGTGGCGCAGGTGGGTGTTCACGGTGTGCGGTGATATGAACAACGTCTCGGCGATCTCGCGGTCAGTCTTGCCTTCCGCGGCGAGCTGGGCGACGGCCGCTTCGGCGCTGGTCAGAGCCTCCCAGCCGGTGGCAGGACGGTCCGAGATGACGATCCGCCGCCGTACACCCAGCTGTCTGAGCTGGCCGCGGACCCGCGCTGCGTCCCAGCGGGCACCGGCCTGCACGTCGATCGCGAGGGCTCGGTCGAGCGAGGCGATCGCGTCACCGGTGGCGCCCTCGGAGACCTGCAACCGGCCGAGGTCCTCCAGTGCCGACGCCGTCGCTAGCGGGCGTGGCCCGGTCTCGAAAAGCGCCGCTGCGGTCTCCAGGTCGTAGGTTGAACTCCGCCACAGTCCCCTCGCGTGCGCCACGGCTGCTTTGAAGGAGACGACGCCGGGATTGAGCTGACAGCGACGCTCTGCCTGCTCGATAGCGTGCTCGGCGAGTTCTTCGTCGCCGACGGCGACCGCGATCCGCACCAGTTGGGGATCGTCGGCTATCTCAAAGGGGAACAGGGGGAACAGCTTCAGGCGGTCGTCATGACCGGAGGCGCAGAGCCAGTCGTGTGCCTCGTCAGGTTTACCCAAAGACATCGCCTGCAGCGCCAGGTACCAGGCGGCATGGGACCGGACACTCGGGGCGCTTGCCTGCAGCATGATTTTCGCGATCTCGGCCACCTCTGCCGCACCGCGCTCGTCGCCGGTGTGGATCTTCAACTTCCCCAGGGCAACCACCGACGGAGCCTCGAGCACGCCGACAACCAAGTGCGCCTCGTCACGGCTGTACCGTCCCTCAAGTGCTACTGCCGCCTCCCCGAGCTGACCCATCTGGAGCATCTGGCGCCCTCGTGAGGCCTCGAACATGCGCAGTGCCCAGTTCTGCCGGTCTCGCTGAGCGGCCGCAATGCCTTCGTCTATCGCGCTGAGGGCCTCCTCGTACCGGTCCGCAGCCGCCAGCAGCCAGGACCGGAAGTTGTGCGCGAGCCGCTGCCGCGCGTCTTCCTGGACGCCGAGTCCCCGGCGCTCGGCTGTCCGGAGAATCTCCAGGCCACGGCCGAAGCCGGAGAGCTGGTAATGCACGGCCGATTCGGGGAGCTCAAAGGCGAACCAGCACGCGTGATTACCGCTCGAATAGACCGCCTCGCGTGCTTCGCCCTCGATGGCGAGTGCCTCATCGGTGCGGCCGGCGACCACCAGGTTGTGAAACAGCGACGCCCAGAGCCAGGCTCGTAGATCGGCCGTCAGGTCCGGCAGCGCCAGCGCCGCGCGGGCATTGTCGGCCCGCACGTCAGGCGACAGGTCGAACATGCTGGCGACACTGAATCGCACCCGGGCCTCTTCCTCGGCTGGGAGCACCTGCCGCAGCGCGGTGTCGGCGAACCGCTTGCCTTCCTCGCCCAGGCCCGCGGCGAACAGGGAGATGGCACGTCTGGCCACCAGGGGTCCCCGAAGCGGATGCCGAGCGGGTGCCAGCTCCAATGCCCGGCCGGCCAGCTCGGAGGCGGTTGCAGGGTCGGTCGTCCCGAGGGCGTCAGCGGCTTGCAGCAAGGTGGCGATGGCGGTTTCGTCGCCGGGCTCGGCACTGTCCGCAAGCTGCTGCGCCACCTCGACGGGGAGCGCGCCCCGGGCCAGGAGCACATCGGCAGCCTGCCGGTCGAGGGCCCGGCGAACCGGGACGGGAGAGCTCGCTCGCACTGCCTCGCGGATCAGGTCGTGTCCGAAGGCCAGCTGGTCGTCGCTGTCGATGAAGATGTCGGCCTGGACGAGTTCCTTGATCGGATCCAGCAGGTCGGCGACCGGCGTCCGGGTCATCTCGGCCAGGTCATAGACGGAAAACCGCCTGCCCAGGGCCGAAGCGAGCGTGGCCAGGCGGTCCGCTGCCGGGGACATGCGCAACAGCCGGCCACGCATGTTGTCACTGACGCGCCGTGGGAGACGATCCTCGAGGAGCCTCGCTTTGCCGGACTCGACGGTCACGATGCGCTCGTCCTGGAGGCCGCGGAAGAACTCCATGAGCAGGAACGGGTTTCCCTTGACTCGTTCGGCCTTTTGCAGAAGCTCCTCGTCCGGCTCCGCACCCAGAACGTCGGTGGCGATCTCGGCGACCGCCTCACGGCGGAGCGGGCCGAGGCGGATCAGCTCGGCCCCCGCGTCTTCCAGCTGGTCCTTGGCGGCTTGCACCGGTTGAAGGCCCTGATCCGGGCGGAACGCGATCACCCAGCCGACGGGAAAGGAGGCGAGCCGCTGTGGCAGCTGCCGCATCGCGACGGCACAGCCGTCTCCGGCCCAGTGGAGATCATCCAGGCAGATGAGCAAGGGGTCTCGGAGCGCTGCCTCCTCGATCAAAGCCTGGATGTCCTGGAGTAGCCAGAACCTCTGCTCGGGGGAGGCGTGCAGGTCGCTCAGGGCGTCGCGGGCGATGAGGGGCCTGTCGCCTGCGAAGAGCGCGTCGAAGAGGGCGTCCAGGTCGACCGCCCGGCGATGCGGCTCTGCCGCTCCTCGTCCGACTCGGAAGGAGCGTTCGGCGGCCATTGACGCGCACGCGTCCAGGAGCCGGGTCTTGCCGAGTCCAGCTCTCCCTTCGACGATGATGACCGAACCGACTCCCGACCGGACCTCGTCGAGGCGAGCGGCGATGGCAGCGAGCTCACCGCCGCGGCCACGCAGAGGAGTCCTCCGAGTGCCTTCTATCATCCGGCCCTCACGTCGGGAGTGTACGCCTGGGCTGCCCGAGCCATCCAGACCACGAGGCCACCAGTAAGGGATAGCTGGACCGGAGCCTGGCGTCAGCAACAAATGGCTTTTTCGAGCGATTCCTCGATGATCTGCAGGGCGAAAAATCTCAGCTGGGAGCCGACACGTCAAGAGGGAGAGAATCCATGTCGCAGACTAAGCCGAGCATCGTGTTCGCCCACGGGCTCTGGGCCGACGGCTCATGCTTCAGCAAACTGATTCCCACGCTTCAGGCCGAGGGATACCAGGTAGCGTCCTCACAGCACAGCCTCGACACACCCGAAGGCGACGTCGCCGCCCTGCTGTACACCCTCGGCAGGGTCAGCAGCCCCGCCATCCTCGTCGGCCACTCCTACGGCGGAAGCGTCATCACCGCCGCGGGAACCGACGACCGCGTCGCCGGGCTCGTCTACATCGCCGCGCTCGCCCCAGACGAGACCGAGACATCCCAGAGCCAGCAGGAACAGTTCCCCGTCACCGACATCTTCTCCCACATCGAAGTCGCCGACGGGCGCATCTGGCTGCTCCCGTCAGGCACCGCGTACTTCGCAGGAGACCTGTCCGAGCAGGAACAACAACTGGTCTGGGCAACCCAGGTCACGCCGGCCCCGGACCTCTTCAGCCGCAACGCCCCCGGCACCGCGTGGAAGTCCAAGCCGAGCTGGTACATCGTGGCCAACAACGACCACACAGTCCATCCCGAGCTGGAACGCTTCGCCGCGAAGCGCATGGGCGCCACCACCTACGAGGTCGACAGCAGCCATGTTCCCATGCTCTCCCAGCCCGGTCTGGTGCTCGACGTCATCCGGGCCGCCGCCAACGGGGTCTGACCAGTCACGCCGGTCGGCGACCTGCAGAGGAGAAGGAAGCAGATGGCATCCGAACAGGTGCTCGACGTAGTGGTACGCCGCCACGTGTTCGACAGCGACCGGCCGTTCCAGGCCGTCCTGGACGGCATCTTCGGCGGCATCACCCGGCCCGACATGGGGGCGCTGTTCGGCAAGCTCGCGGCGAGCACGTCATACGAGCAGTTCAGCTCGCTCGTCCGGCAGGCGCAGGGGAGCGCCGGCCTGATGCTATTCCTTCAGCTCGACCTCGACGCCGCGCTGGCTCTCGACCCGCAAGCCAAAGGCCAGACCGGGCGCCGCCTGGTCCGCCTGATCGCCGGCAACCCGGTCACGATGGAACAGATGACCCGCCACGTGCCCGACGCAGGCTCCTACGCGCCGGTCACCATCCTCCTCCAGCAAACACCCGGCGGAATCCGGGTCGCCTACGACAGCGTCGCCAGCACCCTCGCCCCGTATCGTGACGCGGCCGCGTCACAGGTCGCCAGGCGGCTCGACGCCGAGGTGCTCGGGCTCTTGCGTCAGGTGACCGGCGTGCCCGCATCCGCAAGTCCTTGAACCCTGCCCGCGACAACCACGATCCGCCGAAGGAGCGTCACCATGCCCATGATCGACGTATACGCCACGGCCGGGACATTCGCCGACCAGCACCAGCTCGCCGCCGATCTCGCCGCCGCGGTCATGACCATCGAGCAAGTACCGGACATCCCCATGTTCCGGCAGAACACCGCAGCCTTCGTACACGACCTCGCCGATGGGAGCCTGTCCAACGTCGACGGCCTAGGCAACTACGTGCGGATACAGGTCCTCACCAACGCAGGCGCACTGGATCGCGGCAAGCAGCTGGCCGTGGTCGAGCGCCTGACGGACATCGCCGCCAACGCAGCGGGCGACCCTACTCTGTCCAGCCGGACATGGGTGCTCCTGACCGAAGCGCCCGACGGGGGCTGGGGCCTGGCCGGCCACGCGAACACCAACGAGGAACTGGTAGCCGCCGCCCGGGCCCAGATGGCGAGCCTGCAGACCGGCCAGCCCGCCAGCCCGCACCTGTGAACCCCGGAGGCGGGATGACTTCCTATTCACACGCCACGGCTCCGACCAGGTTCGCAGAAGTGGAGGGCGCTCTGATCGCCTACCGCAGCTTCGGCATCGATAAGGGAACGCCGATACTTCTGCTGAATCACTATCGCGCCGGGATGGACCACTGGGACCCGCTGGTTACCGACGGACTCGCCCAGGGGAGACGGGTGATCCTGTACGACTACAGGGGTGTCGCCGGTTCAAGCGGGGATCCACGTGACACGTTCGAAGCCATGGGCCAGGACGTGGCTGCCTTCGTCCGAGTTCTTGGTCTGCCCGAGGTAGATGTGCTGGGTTTCTCGATCGGCGGGATGATCGGACTGGATCTCATCCGGACGAACCCGGAGCTGGTGCGCCGGCTCATCGTAGCCGATGCCAAACCCCGCGCCGGCGATACGGAGGGAACGGATCCCAGAGCCCGGACCGTGGCGGACAATCCGGTGCCGGTTAAGGAGGACTTTCTCTTTCTCTTCTTCGCGCCGTCCGAGACGAGTCAGCAAGCCGGCCAGGCGTTCTGGCAGCGGCGCCACAAGCGAACCGAGGACATGGATCCCCCGAGTTCTGAAGCCACGATGAAAGCCCAGAGGGCAGCCGTCGTCGAGTGGAGCAAGACAAAAGGTGAGCGATACGCCGAGCTAGCGGCCATTACCCAGCCCACGCTGGTGGTGCACGGCCGGTACGACATCATGCAGCCGCCGATTAATGCGTACACGCTCGCGCAGCGCATACCGCGGGCTCAACTGGTCATCTATCCCGATTCCGGGCACGGGGCAATCTTCCAGTACCCAGGGCTCTTTGCCGATCATGCGGCTCGCTTCCTCGATGCAGAGCCCGCCTTCACCTAGAGGGCCATCCGAACCAGGAACTGAGAAATAAAACCCGAACAGGAAGGCACTCGCATGCCGGCTATCACCGCCCACGACGGCACAGACTCGACGCACCGGGCCGGCCCGTACTCCGGCCTGCCGAACAAGCTGGTCGCCGCTTCGCCTAAGAGACCGGACCGCCGGTCGTCCGTACATCCCTAGAACTCGGCGTGATGATCCATCGACGCCGGAAAAGAAAAGGAGAAACGAGTCATGACTGAGAAAGAACTTCAGGCAGCCGCCAGCGGGCTCCTGGACACGGCGTTCAACCTCGGCGAACCGGAGAAGGCCGTCTCCGAGTACGTCGGCGACAAGTTCGTCCAGCACAACCCTCAGGTCGCGGATGGAGCGGAGGCATTCATCGCGTTCGTCCATTCGATGCGAAGCCAGTTCCCTGAGATGCACCTGGACATAAAGCGCGTGATCACCCAGGGCGAGATGGTCGTGACGCACTCCCATATGACGCTCACACCAGGCGAGCCAGGGCTGGCGCTCGCAGACTTCTTCCGTTTCCAGGACGGCAAGGTGGTCGAGCACTGGGACGTCATCCAGAACATCCCCGATACCTCAGCCAACTCCAACGGCATGTTCTGAGCATGCGAGAGGCCCGGCGCTACCCGGCCACGACCGGCCGGTTTGCGAGCAGGCCGCACCTGGGCCTGCTTGCTGCCGCCGCGGCGCGCCTGGAGCGGTTCCCGGGACACAGGCCGTGACCGCGCTTGGTGCACAGGAAAGCGAGCGAGGAGTCGGCTGGCCCGCGATGGCCTGTCCAACCCCGACAGCGGCGCCCGGCTGCCTGGCCACGCGGACGGCGGCGGCACCCGCGTCCGGGTCCAGGTCCTGACCAACGCCGGTGTCCTGGACCGGGACAAGCAGCTGCCCGTGATCAGCCAGCTCACCGGCATCGTGGCTGCTGCTGCCGGGGATCCCTCGCTGGCCGGCCGCACCCGGGCCCTATCCACCGAAGCCCCCGATGGCGGATGGGGCCTGGCCGGCCACGCCACCACCAACGCCGAGCTCGCCCAAGGCCGGCGCCGAGACAGCGGGCCTCCAGGCCCCCGGACCGGCAACTGACCACAAGATCCGCACAGGAAGGCAACCCACATGACCACGATCACCGGCAAGGACCGCACGGTGCGATACTCGGAGCTTGCGAACACACTGGTCAGCGCCGCGAACAGCGTTGATTACGCGTACCGCGACACCGGGCCCGGCGACGGGGTGCCGCTGGTCCTGCTGCAGCACTTCCGGGGGAATCTCGACAACTGGGACCCCGCGCTGATCGACGCGCTGGCCGCGGACCGCCGTGTCGTCACCTTCGATTACGCCGGAGTCGGCGGCTCCGCCGGGGAAACAGCACACACCGTGGAGCAGATGGCGCAGGAGTCCATTGTGTTCATCGAGGCCCTGGACCTGCGCCCGGTTGACCTGCTCGGCTTCTCCATCGGTAGTTTCGTCGCCCAGCAGATCGCGTTGACCAGGCCCGCCATCGTACGACGGGTGGTCCTGGCGTCCGCGGCGCCGCAGGGCGCCGCCGGCATGCACGGTTGGGCCGCTGCGGTCATCGGCGCCATCGGCGCGCCGCAGACCAGCCCCGAGGAGTACCTCGACGTCTTCTTCGCCCGGTCGCCGGCCAGCCGGGAGGCCGGCCAGCAAGCCCCTGCAACGCATGTACGCAAGAACCGAGGACCGGGACGCGGAGACGACCTGGGCGACGCGCGAAGCGCAGTATGACGCGGTCTGCACCTGGGGGATCCCCGATCACGCGCTGCTGCAGCGGCTCAGCGGCCTGCAGATGCCGGTGTTCGTGGCCAACGGCGACAGCGACCCGATGATCCTGCCGCACTACTCCTACCTGCTGGCCGGATTGATCCCGCAGGCCCAGCTGAAGATCTACCCCGACTCGGCACACGGATTCCTGTTCCAGCACCACGCCGAGTTCGCCGCCGACGTCCGCGCTTTCCTCAGCGGCTCGGGCCGACCGGACAGGAACACTACATGAACACCGACGGGAACGTGCTCGCATCGTCCATTACCCGCAAAAGGAGACTAGTTATGCCCGCCTCAGCCGACTCGCCCATCAAGCCACAGGTCAAAAAGATCGACGGCCTGTCGATCCGCTACGCCGAAAGCGAGCCGCGCGAGGTATCGGCGATCCTCCTCAGCCCGTGGCCCGAAAGCCTCTACACCTTCGAGCAGATGTGGTCACGCCTGGCCGAGCACGCCCACCTGGTCGCGATCGACCTGCCCGGCTTCGGACACTCCCAACGGCGCGACGACCTCCTCAAATCCTCCACGATGGGCGAGTTCGTCGCGCACGCCGTCGAGGCCTTCGAACTGGCCCGGCCGCATGCCGTCGGCCCCGACATCGGCACGTCCACACTGCTGTTCACCGCCGCGAACCATCCCGGCCTGCTGCGCAGCGTCACGGTCGGCAACGGCACCGCCGCGGTGCCCATCCAGATCGGGTCCGTCCTCAAAGACGCGGTCGACGCGCCGAACCTGGACGCGCTGCGCCAGATCGACCCGCACCAGGGCGTCGACTCGGTCCTCGCCTTCGTCGAGCACTACAAGCTCCCCGAACACGTCCACCAGGACTTCCTCGACAGCTACGAAGGAGACCGGTTCGCCGAATCGATCCGCTTCGTCCGCTCCTACCAGGACGAGCTGCCCACCCTCCGGGACCTTCTGCCGGACATCCAAACGCCCGTCCAGATCATCACCGGGGACCACGACCCCGGCGTACTGCCGGTCAACGGCCAGTACCTGCACGAGCGCCTCCCGCACAACAAGCACGACCACCTCGACGCCGGGCACTTCGCCTGGGCGGACGCCGCCGACGACTACGCCCGCCTGCTCATCGACTGGTGGAACGGAGGCTACGAGCGGGTCTGAACCACGCGAAGCGAGGGGAAGGAGGCCGGCCGTGGACGGATCAGAGCTGGTTTTCATTCTCATGCCTATCGTCATCCCGCTCTTCCTGGTCCTCGGGATAGCCGCTCCGTATATCGCGGACAGCCGCGCGAACAAGCGCCGGCGCGTCTATAAGAAAGGAAAGATGACACCATGACACTCGCCAGCTTCGAGGCCGCCCTAGAACGCACGGACGAGCTTGAACTCACCACGACTGGCCGGGCCACCGGCAAGCCGGTCTCCTGTCCGGTGTGGTTCGTCAGGCGCGGCGAGAAGCTGTACCTGGTCCCGGGGGACGGAACGGACAGTCAGTGGTACTGGTCCCTGTTTTTATGTCTGTGACGACGCTCACCTGCCCGGGCGGGGCCGCATCTGTCAGGTGACCAGACCGGCCGGCTTGTTATCCGAGGACGGCTGCCTGGGGTCAGAGGTCCTGCCGGGCGTTGTCCATGGCCCACCGCAGCGCGTAGTCGGCCACGTGTTCCCAGCCCGGCTCGCCGATCGTGTAGTGGGATCGGCCGGGGTACTCCCGGTAGCAGGTGATCGCGGCCGACCGGGCGTACCGCCGGTAGCTGGCCCTGGTCAGTGAGGCCGGGAAGATGCGGTCGTCTCCGCCGCCGATCAGCAATAGAGGCGCGCGTGCCCGGTTGCCGAAGCGGACGCGGGTGCGACCGGGAAAGGCTGCCTGCCTGATCAGGCCGGCGGGGGCGGGAATGGTGTAGCGCGCATACGCGGTCTCGGCTTGCGGGTCGTCGAGGGCGCCGGCTAGGGCGCGGCGGAACTGCCGCGCGGTCAGCGTGACTGCGCTATGACGGCGAGCTGAGCTGCGCAGGACCGGGATGCCAGCGCTGGTCATAGGCGGCGGGAGCATGCATGCTGCCGGTGGTGCCGGGTTAATCGCGACGCCTGCAGCGCCAAGGCCGCCGTCGAGCAGGATCTGGACGACCAGCCCGCCGAGGCAGTGTCCGATGAGAGCCGGCGGAGGGCTGAGTCCGCCGATGAGATGGCCGTAGTGAGCAGTGATGTCGGTCACGCGCAGACGGGCGATCCCGGATGGGTCGCGGCGGAGTTCTGCGATGCCGCGGTCCAGGCCGGGCCAGCCGGGGGTGAGCACCCGGTAGCCGCGGGCCCGGTACCGCGCGATCCACTGTTCCCAGATCAGCGCGGTCACCCACAAGCCGTGGATCAACACGATCGTGTCGGTCCCGTTCGGGTGGAGGTCATCTGCACCCGACGCCACCGGTCCCTCCCTGCAGGCTGGCCCGGCCTGCGCAGGCATGCCCATGCGGGGAAGCTAGCCGGACGGGTGGCCTGCTTTCATCTGTCAGGTGACCAGCCGGACGATCGGTTCAGCCGGCGGCTGGCCGGGAGGCCGGGGTCAGGCTGAGCAGAGCGGCATGCAGCTGGCTGCGGGAGGTGATGGCGAGCTTGGGGAAGATCCGGTGCAGGTGGTAGCCGACCGTCCGGTGCGAGATGAACAGCTGCTGGCCAATCTCGCGGTTGGACAGCCCCTCGGCGGCCATCCTGGCGATCTGAAGTTCTTGCGGCGTCAGCTGATCCCAGGCCTCCGGGACCCGTCGGCGGCTGGTTTCCCCGGATGCGCGCAGTTCCTGCCGGGCGATCTCGGCCAGCTTGGCGGAGCCGAGCGCGTCAAAACCATCGCGGGCCGCCCGCAGCGGCGCGCGTGATTCAGCGGCCCGCCGCTGACGGCGCAGCCACCGGCCGTACCACAGCAGCATCCGGTTCC
>Ga0210383_10005068_pt1 | contig 11610 bp, 14 predicted proteins | sample IncBWC14OmetaG_FD_160072 | JGI IMG/M metagenome (GOLD analysis project Ga0210383, IMG submission 160072) | Forest soil microbial communities from Barre Woods Harvard Forest LTER site, Petersham, Massachusetts, United States - Inc-BW-C-14-O ...
AAGCTGCTGCGCGAGCAGCGATGCTTTTCCAGGACAAGTTCTGGACTGCGGAAGAATCGGCGGAGGCAGCACTGCGCAGGGGAGATTATGCTGCCACGGAACTGCAACTGAACACGGCCCGCAATATTTTAGCCCCAGAGAGCGATGGCGGACGACACGGGTCAGAGCGCTGGCAATGGATGATCTCTGAAGGTCGTCTAGCCATGGCAAGGCAAAAATATGGCGAGGCTGAGCAGTACTACAGGAAAGCGTTGGACCTTCGTCAAGAAGGCGACAAAGATGCGCCTGAAATGGCAATAACTCTAGCCGACCTGGGCGGGCTGTATGCCGAGCAAAAGCGCTACGACCCTGCGCGCGAATATGCCAGCCGATCAATTGCTATTTACCAGAAAAACCTCAAGAGGGTGGGTTCTAAAAACGCCGGCGCACGAGAAGTCTACGGTCGAGCAATTGCATACCAGTCGTGGATGCTTTCAAAGATCGCGCTGCAGCAGAACGACCATATCGAGGCGGGAAAACAGTGTCGCGTGGTTCTGGACTTCCAGACCTTTCTAGTCGCAGCGGATCACGATTCACTTGTGTCCGCATGTGAACAGGCGATCAAGGATCCCGCGCCAAAGGAATGACGCTGTTCGGAGTGGAGTCTCAATGAGTGGGAAAACCGCCCTTGTAACCGGGGCCGACGGCAGCCTCGGAACTCACGTCACGAACGCCTTGCAGGATACCGGTTCACGGTCGTCGGTGGTGGCGCGGTGGGAGAATGAACTGGATCGCGTTACTGCAAACTCAGGCCTCAACTCAGAGCCGCAGTGACATGAGGGTCGGGCGCGTGACTCGCCTCCAGGTGGAAATGCACACCCAATGAGCTACTGGCAAACCGCCTTCCCGAGATAACCACTTCCAAGGCAGTCGACAGATCGGCCCCAGCCATGGCTTTCACCACGTAGCCCGATGCCCCCAATCTGGCCGCTTCCTCTACCACCACGACATCGGATTCCGTGGTCAGAAACATGATTTTGGACTGAGGAGCCACTCGGCGAATTTGGCGAGCCACTTCGATCCCATTCACCGTCGGGAGCCCGATGTCCAGAAGAATCAGGTCGGGCTTCAGTTGTACCGCTTTCTGAATCGCCTCCAGTCCGTCGGACACCTCACCGATGATCTGCAAATTGCGCTTCTTGTCTAGAGTGGCGGAGACGAACTGCCTAAAAGGTAGGTGATCTTCAACAACGAGGACGCGGACTATCGAATCATCGGCCATGTTTTTTTATCATGAGGCCATCCCAAGACAGAAGTATGTTCAATTCTGCTCACTAGGCTCGGGTACTTGGCGAAATATCGCGATTTGACCAACAACCCCCGGGGCAGCGCATTTATGATTAGATGCAAGGGAGCCAACGCTCATGCCAGGAAAAACTGCCCTTGTAACCGGGGCCAACGGTGGCCTCGGAACTCACGTCACGAAAGCCCTGCTGGATGCAGGCTACACGGTCGTCGGACTCTCACCGAGAATCCAGCAGTCTGACTTCGACCATCCCAACTTCATCGCGCTTCCCGCCACGCTCAATAGCCTCGACGCTGCGAAGAAGGCCGTCGCCAGCGTGATCGCGCGCAGCGGAAAGATCGACGCGCTGGCACATCTGGTCGGCGGTTTCACCGGCGGCCAGTCCATCGCTGAAACGGACGACGCCACATGGCAGGCAATGTTCGATGCAAATCTGAACAGCGCGTTTCACATTCTCCGCGCTGTGATTCCTGAGATGCGCAAAGCGGGAACAGGGCGCATTATTGCGATCGGCAGCCGGCAAGCCGAAGAGCCCTCACCCACACTTGGCGCTTACAACGCGTCGAAGGCGGCGCTCGTGTCGCTAGTCAAGACGGTCGCACTGGAGAACAAAGGTGCCGGCATCACCGCGAACGTGATCCTCCCCGGCACCATCGACACTCCAGCCAACCGGAAAGATATCCCCGGCGCGGATGTTTCCACATGGGTACAGCCTGCCTCGATCGCCAGCTTGATCGTTTGGCTGGCGGGAGATGCCGGCAAAGACGTGACCGGGGCGGCGATTCCGGTGTATGGGCGCGGACTTTAGATGAGCGGATTCCCATTTTGGTAACTACAGTAACAACCTCACTGCACAATTTTTGTTGCACGTTAACATTCCTGCAATATCGTGCGTCTAGGATTAATGCAGGAGGCACCCCATGGGATCGCCGCGCATTGCGAAGTCGCTGCCGCTGCAAGTGGCTGCGATCTGTTATCGCAGGCGGGGCACGGCCGTGGAGTTCCTGCTGGTAAACACCAACGGCGGAAATAAGTGGACGTTCCCCAAGGGATCGCCGGAAGCCCGCCTCTCGCACAGCCAGTCCGCCGAGCAGGAGGCCGCCGAAGAAGCCGGCGCCATCGGCACCATCGAGCCGCGCCACTTTCATCTGTACATTCACTCCAAGGGCGTGTTCTGGCAGCCGGGCGGCGTGCAGGAATTTGTGGTCAAGGCCTTTCTGATGGAAATCCACGAAATGCGTCGACCCGATGAACCTCAGCGTCATCCCACCTGGTTCAGCGCGGAAGAAGCCCGGCAACGGCTGGTCAAAGGCCGCGAAGTGAAATACGCGCATGAACTGGAAGCTGTAATCGATCGCGCGCTAGAACGGATTCACTTCCATAGTGAGTTGTGGGGCAGGTACCCGGAAACTCGCAACGGGCATGCCGTCACGCGCTGAAGGCGTGGGATACTTCCTAATATGCCCCTTCGCCCGCATGGTCCCCCAAAGCAGTTACCGATCGATCTAGAAATAATTGAGACGTCCAAGGGAAAATGGCTTATCGCAGTCGAGACCATTGTCGAAACCATGGCAGATGGCAACTTGCTCCTCAAGCTAATCCTGGAGCAGGGCATCGACGACGAACACTTCCGGATGCGTGAACTCGGCGTCAAAATCAGGTCTATCGACGCCCGCGATACCGATCGTTCCGCGACTTCCCTTCGTCGAATCCGTGACTGGATTGAATCAACTGAGGGGGACGGGTTTATCGACATGGTCGACTTAACCAACTCTCCCTCGTAAACCGGCGACTCGGTACCAGGTACTCGGTACTGCCGTTTTATGAGACGATAAAACCAGCCCATGATCCAGCTTTCCGGCGCCGGAAAACGTTTCGGCCACAAACTTCTTTTTGAAAACACCGACTGGCTGATTACGCCCCACGACCGCGTCGGCCTGGTGGGCGCGAACGGCACCGGCAAATCCACGCTGATGAAGATTCTTGCCGGGCTCGACACGTTCGACTACGGCTCGCTAATCGTCGCCAAGGGTACGACCGCCGGATATCTTCCGCAGGATGGCCTCTCGCTTTCCGGCCGCACCGTGTTTGCCGAGTGCATGACGGTGTTCAGCGACCTCCATGACATGGAGCGCGAACTCGAAACACTCACGCACAAAATCTCCGAACTCGACCACGAGAGCCCGGAGTACGCCGACGTTGCCGACCGCTATCACAGCCTGGAGCAGGAATTCCGAATGCGCGACGGCTACTCGATTGATGCGGAAGTGGGACGCGTGTTGCAGGGGCTGGGTTTTCGCAAAGAAGACTGGGAGCGGCAGACGGACGAGTTCTCCGGCGGATGGCAGATGCGGCTGGCCCTAGCCAAACTGCTGCTGCAGAAGCCAAACCTGCTGCTGCTCGACGAGCCTACGAACCACCTTGATCTCGAAGCACGCAACTGGCTGGAAGAGTATCTGCACGATTACCCGCATGCCCTGGTGCTGATCTCGCACGACCGTTATTTTCTCGATGTGGTGGTGAATAAGATCGCGGAGATTTGGAACAAGCGCTTCTGGTTCTACACCGGCAACTACGACAAGTTTCTGTCGCAGAAGACGCAGCGCAACGAGCAGTTGCAGGCCGCGTACAAAAATCAGCGCGACCGCATCGAGCAACTGGAAGTATTCATCAACCGCTTCCGCTACCAGGCAACGAAAGCCAAGCAGGTGCAAAGCAGAATTAAAGAGTTGGAAAAGATCGAGCGCATCGAAGTTCCCCCGGAAGAAAAGACGATTCATTTTTCGTTTCCGCAACCGAAACCCAGCGGGCGCATCGTGGCCGAGTTCGAGGGTGTGGCCAAGAGTTGCGCAAAAGCTGACGGCGGCGAAAAAGAAGTCTTCCGCGACGTGAGCTTTCTTATTGAGCGCGGCGATCGCATTGCGCTGGTCGGCGTGAACGGCGCGGGTAAATCCACGCTAATCAAGCTGCTCGCAGGCACCGAACGCACGACTCGCGGCGAATACAAACTCGGCCATAACGTTGACGCAGATTATTTCGCGCAGGATCAATACAAAGAACTCGACGCCGACGCGCGCATGATCGACGACCTTGGCAACGCTTCTCCAGGATCCTCGCAGACAGAACTCCGAAGCCTGCTTGGCTGTTTTCTGTTTTCCGAAGATGACGTGTTCAAGAAGATCGGCGTGCTCTCCGGCGGCGAGCGTGGCCGCTATGCCCTGTTGCGATTGCTGCTGCATCCCGCAAATTTTCTGCTTCTCGACGAACCCACGAACCACCTCGACCTGCGCGCCAAAGACGTCCTGCTCGATGCACTCATGAAATACACGGGCACGGTCGTCTTCGTCTCCCACGACCGTTACTTCATCGATAAGCTGGCCACGCGGGTTTTCGAGATTGGAGACGGCAAGGTCGATGTTTATCCCGGGAACTACGAAGACTATCTCTGGCGCAAGCAGGGTGGCAGCGCGAATCAGAATGAATCGATCCGGCAGCAATTGAAAATAGTTGACCCCGTTCTGCAGACGCCCACTAACGGCAATCAGACCTCAGGCGACGCCGCTCCTGCCGCCAAGGCGAAGCGTCTGAATCCCATCAAGCGCAAGAAGATGGAAGATCGCATCCGCGAACTGGAATCAGAAATCAGCCGCGCCGAGACCTCGATCGCGCAGTGTGAAACCGCCTTGCAGGATTTCGTCAGTGCCGAAGAGAGCCAGCGCCAGTCCGAGGAACTCGACCGGCACAGAGCTGCGCACGCCGCGTCGATCAAAGAATGGGAAGATCTCAGCCAGTCGCTGCAGGAAGTGGACTAACAGTCAAGATCACCTGCGCAACCGTACATAATCTTTCGTAATCTCGGAGGATGACTTACCTCTGTGCGATATTGAGCATGGCCGAAGGGACACGAACCACCAGAGGCCCAAGATCCCAGACTCACCGCAGGGCGGCGCGACAGGCCGCGCGGGAACAAAGGAAGGTCGCATGCTCCAGTCGAACCAGTACGACGTGAAGTCCACTTCGCCAGCCTCGAACCCTAACTCTTACAATCCCGTGAAAACCACCAGCGCGCCCATCGAACAGGCCACTATCGGCCGCACGCTCGTCATCAAGGGCGAACTCAGCGGAGCGGAAGCGCTCTACATCGACGGCCGCGTCGAAGGCAAAATCAGCCTGCCCGACCACCGCGTTACCATCGGCCGCAACGGCAGCGCGCAGGCCAACATTACTGCCCGCGAAGTTGTGGTGATGGGCAAGGTGAACGGGAATATTGATTGCAGCGACCGCGTGGATATCCGCAGCGAAGGCTCGGTTACGGGAGACGTCTCCACCATGCGCATCAGCGTGGAAGACGGCGCTGTGCTCAAGGGCGGCATCCAGGTCAAGAGCGGCGAGCAGAAGCAACACCAGGCGCAGTCGCAGGCGAAACCGGCCGAGGCTCCGAAGCCCGCTGCCGTAGAACCGGCGAAGGCCCTCGCGGCGACCGCCAGCGCGTAGGCTCTGTCCAAATCGGCCACGGATTCAAACGGATTTCCACGGATAACTCAAGAAATTGATCTATCCGTGCTCATCCGTGTAATCCGTGGCTACGCTTTCTTACTTCTTCTCTTTTTCTTGCGGCTTCAAATCCAGCGCGGCGGAGTTCATGCAATACCGCAGCCCGGTCGGCGCAGGACCATCCTCGAACACGTGGCCCAGGTGGGCGCCGCACTTCGCACAGCGAGCTTCCGTGCGCACCATCCCGTAGGTGGAATCTTTGTGCTCCTCCACCTTACCCTCGTCGGCCGGCTTAAAAAAACTCGGCCAGCCCGTTCCGGAATCGAATTTCGTCGTGGAATCGAACAGCGGCTCGCCGCAGCAAACGCAGTGATACGTCCCGGCGTCCTTGGTCTTCCAGTACTTGCCGGTGAATGCCGGTTCGGTTCCCGCCTGGCGGGTAACGCGATACTGCTCCGGCGTAAGCTTCGTCTTCCACTCCGTCTCGGTCTTTGTGATTTTTTCTGTCATGAATGCCCCCAATCAGTGGTCAGTGGCTAATAGCCAGTGGTCAGTAAAACCCAGAGCCAAACACGACTCGGGCTCTTACTGGCCACTGATCACTAATCACTGACCACTGTCCTTTAGATGTTCGGCGTCCGGAAAAGTGGCGAACCACAAATCACATGCCGCGTCCTTTGTCTAGGACATCCATCACAGCCACGTTGTGACATCCGTCCTTGCCGTCCACAGGCCTGGCACGCCAGTATGATCGGAACGTCTGCGAGTCCCTCCGGCCCGGTGTCTTCCTCATGAGGCGCCGGGCCTCCTAGTTTAATCCTCTATTTCCTCGCCCATCTTCCGGTATTTGCCCCGGAAGAATAGCAGCGGTTCGCCTTGGCGGACCACGACGTCCTCGACTTCCGCAATAAAGATGGTGTGGTCGCCCGCCTCCTCGGCCGACTGCAGCCTGCATTCCAGATAGGCCAGCCCTCCGTGCAATATCGGAGTGCCTTGCGCCGTGCGGTCAAAGCGCGCCCCGGCTTCTTCCTCGGCGTGCTCATGGGAGTACACCGGCCGCGCGTAATATTCGGAAATCGCACGCTGATGCTCGGCGAGAATGTTGATCCCGAAGCGTTTCTTGGCGTGCATGTGGGCGTGAGTGCGCGCACTGCGGTCCACACACACCAGCACCAGCGTCGGATCGAGCGACACCGACGCAAACGCATTGGCCGTCATGCCGTGGACTTCGCCCTCTAGATCTAGCGTGATGATGGTCACGCCCGTGGCAAAGCTTCCCATGGCTTTACGAAATTCGGCTTGACTCAGACTCATGTTGCTGGATGTTTCCTGCTCGACTGCCTACATTACCACGGCACTGTTGTATGATTCGATGCAGCCGCAGGCCTGCGGAATCAAACGCTGTGACTCTCACCGCCATCGCAACGGCCATCTCAGAACGTGGGTCGTTGTGTGCCGCGGAACTAGCTGATATTCAGCCCGGCTCGCCCATCTCACGAGACTTGGCCTTACGCCTGATCAGCTGCAGCGACCACGATCTCCCCGCACTGCTGGCCGCCGCCCGCGCTGTCAGAGATAACTTCAAGCCCGGCTTCATTACTTATTCGCGGAAGGTCTTCCTGCCGCTGACGAACCTGTGCCGCGATTACTGCGGCTATTGCACGTTCCGCCGCGATCCCGAAGAACCCGGAGCGCATACGATGACTCCGGAAGAAGTTCTCGCGGTCGCCCGCGCCGGCGAAAAACTGGGATGCACCGAAGCTCTCTTCAGTCTGGGCGACAAACCGGAACTGCTCTTCCCCGAGATGCGCGAAACGCTGCGTCATCTCGGATATAAATCCACGCTGCATTATCTGGAAGCCATGTGCGAACTCGTGCTGCGCGAGACCAGCCTGCTACCGCATCCGAATCCCGGGTTGCTTAGCGCCGAATGGATCGCCCGCCTGGCAGCGGTTTCACCCAGCATGGGCCTCATGCTCGAAACCGCCAGCCGCACCCTGCTTGCCGCAGGCGCGGCCCACGACAATGCTCTCGACAAAGTTCCGGCGAAACGCCTGCGCACGATCGAAGACGCTGGCAAGCAGAAAGTTCCCTTCACCACCGGCGTGCTGATCGGCATCGGCGAAACGCCCGACGATCGCGTCGATACCCTGCTCGCCATTCGCGACTTGCACGAGCGTTATGGCCACATTCAGGAAGTGATCGTGCAGAATTTCCGCGCCAAGCCCACCATCCCCATGGCTCACGTCCCCGAGCCGGGTCAGGGCGAGATGTTGCGCGCCGTGGCGGTAGCTCGCTTGTTAATGCCCAACGTCAACATTCAAGCACCTCCTAACCTCAACGCGCCGTACTATGATCAGTTACTGGACGCCGGAATCAACGATTGGGGGGGAATTTCACCGCTGACTCCCGACTACATCAATCCCGAAAAGCCCTGGCCGCATCTCGAGCAACTGCGTGTGCGCACTGAAAGCAAGGGATTGCGGTTGCGGCAGCGCCTGCCGGTCTATCCCGAATTCCTGCCTGCGCTCACGTCTGGCCACGGATTGCTCTCGCAAAAACTTCAAGCCTCCTGCGACCGCGAAGGCCTCGCCAGAAGCAAAGAAACGAGGGTGGCATGATCTGCGTGCTCACCGGCGGCACGGGCGGCGCGAAGTTCGTCGATGGATTGCAGCAAGTCGTTCCGCCCGAAGAAATCACTCTCATCGTCAACACCGGCGACGATTTGCTCTGGTGGGGGCTTTACGTTTCCCCGGACATCGATTCCATCACCTACGTACTCTCCGGCCTGCTCAGCGGCGAGCGCGGCTGGGGCGTGAAGGGCGATACTTTTCTCTGCCTGCAAGCCATGGGACAGCTCGGCGAGCCGACATGGTTTCACACCGGCGACCGCGACCTGGCGGTGCACCTGCTGCGCTCGCGCCTGCTGGCGGAGGGCAAAACGCTTTCCGAAGCTACGTCCACCATCAGCGCCAAGCTCGGGGTGAAGGCGCGCATTCTCCCCATGAGCAATTCGCGCGTCGAGACCCGCGTGGATACGCCTTCGGGCGAACTGAGTTTCGAAGAGTATTTCGTGCAGCGCTGGTATCAGGATCCTGTGAAATCGGTCCGTTTCGCCGGAGCCTCAGACGCCGAACCCGCGCCGGGAGTGCTCGAAGCCATCGTCTCCGCTGACGCGGTGCTGATCGCGCCCAGCAATCCCATCACCAGCATCGGCCCGATTCTCTCCGTGCCCGGAATCCGTGAGGCATTGTGCAGCGCGCGCGGCACCATTGCCGCCGTGAGTCCGATTGTCGGGAACGCTCCCGTGGCCGGACCCGCGGGGATTCTCATGACCGCTCAGGGGCTGCCTTGCTCGATCGCAGGCGTTGCCCAGGCTTATGAAGATTTTCTCGATCTCCTCATTTGCGACGCGCGCGACGCCCTCGCCGCGGAAACGCTGCGCGGAAGGGGACTGCGCGTGCAGTGCACGCAGACCATCATGCGCTCCATCGAAGACAAGGCGGGGATTGCCCGCACTGTTCTCTCGTACGCGATCAACTCACTGCTTTCCGGGAAACCTTCCGATGGTGAGGATGTATCGGAAAAATCAGTGGCCCAGAGTGCCGTCGAACAGCCGTGATTTTAATTCCCGTCAAGAACTCGTCTGCTGCCAAGCAGCGGCTGGCCGCCGTCCTCGACCAGCCCGCGCGCACCGAGCTGGCGCAGGCCATGTTGCATGATGTTGTGGCCGCGCTCGCCGCCTGGCCGCACCGCCCGGCTTGCGCCCTGGTGACCGGCGATCCTTTTGCCATAGAGCTGGCGCGGCAATACAATTTCGAAGTCATCCCGGACGCTACGAACCCCGGTGAAACCGGCGCGATCGAAATGGCCACGCGCTTATGCGTAGTGCGCGGCAGCGATAGCACGCTTGTCCTGCCCGCTGATATTCCGCTGATTCAAATCGGCGAACTCGACCAGATCCTGGCATACGCTCCCGAAGAAGGCTCAGTGCTGGGGCCTGCCGCCGACGGGCGCGGAACCAACGCCGCCTTCCGCCGTCCCGCAAATCTTTTCCCGTTGCGCTTCGGCAACGACAGTTTCAAACCGCACCTCACCGCCGCCCAGGCCACGGGCAAACCCTGCGTCGTGCTGCAATTACCCGGCATCGCGCTCGACGTGGATAATCCCGAGGACTTGCAGGAAGTGCTTGCGCGTGCTGGCGAAACCCGCAGCCAGCGCCTGGTTCGCCAGTGGGTGCGCGATGGCTGCTTTCTGGCAAGGACATCGGAGGCTTCTTGAGCAAAAGCGCGAAGCGCGGTTCGAAACAGCTTCACACTGGGCTCAGCGTCTTCCCGATTCCTGTCACCGACGAAATCAAGGCCGGCGATTCAATTACTGACAAGCTGCTGCAGGCGCTTAAGCAAATAAAACTCGCATTCGAACCCGGCGACATTCTCGTCGTCAAACACAAAATCGTTTCCAAAGCTGAGAACCAGATCGTCGATCTGGCGACCATCGAGCCCTCTGAAACTTCGATCGCCTGGGCGAAGAAATACAAGTTGGACGCCCGCGTCATTGAGCTTGCCCTGCGCGAGAGTCGCGACATCATTCGGTCGAAGAACGGTGTTCTCATCACCGAGACGCACCATGGTTTCATTTGCGCCAATAGCGGCGTGGACGTTTCTAACGTCGATGGCGGGATCCACGCTCTGCTTCTGCCCGCCGATCCCGATCGTTCCGCCCGCGAGCTTCATCAAGAAATCAAGAAGCGCACAAAACTCTCGATCCCCGTTCTCATTACCGACACCTTCGGCCGTCCCTGGCGCGAAGGATTAGTGGACTTCTGCATCGGCATCGCAGGAATGAAACCGTTGCGCGACGATCGTGGCCGCCGCGATCCGCACGGTTACACTCTGCACGCCAGCCTCGAAGCCATCGCCGACGAACTGGCCGCCGCCGCCGCGCTCGTGTGCGGTAAGCTGAACCGCACTCCGGCGTGCATCATTCGCGGGGTTCCCTACGAACCGGCGGAAGGCCGCGCCCACGATCTGCTTCGCCCCGCCGCCAACGATCTGTTCCGCTAACCCTCTCGCCAAAAGGGAGCATCTAGGAGTAATTTGGAAACCAACAGCTTTGGAGGAACTCGTGCCCCGCGAACTTTCAACGTCCGAACTGGAAAGCTTCCCCTCTCTCGACTGGTTCGATATCGCGCCGCGAGTCACGCCCGAAATGCGCTCTTCGCTGGAAACCATTCTAGAAACTCAAAACGGCAACGTCATCCCGCTGGAAGAAGCTTACGCGCTCGCTCGCGCCGAAGGCGACGACCTGCTCGGCCTGCTTGCCGCCGCCAATCTGCTGCGCGCCGAACTCTGCGGTAACCTTGTCACTTACGTCGTAAATCGCAACATCAACTTCACCAACATCTGTTTTGTGGGATGCAAGTTCTGCGCTTTCAGCCGCGGCCCGCGCGAGTCCGACACGTATTTCCTCGAGCCGGATCAGGTCGCGCAAAAAGCAGTCGAGGCCTCGCAACTCGGCGCGACCGAGGTCTGCATTCAAGGCGGACTGCCGCACGGTCTGCCTCCGTTTTACTATCGCGACATTCTGCGCGCCGTGAAGGGCGCCGTGCCTGCGATGCACATCCACGCCTTCTCGCCGATGGAAATCGTCTACGGCGTCGAACTCACCGGCATGCCGCTTGCTGACTATCTCGCGATGCTGCGCGACAACGGCCTCGGGACGCTTCCCGGAACAGCAGCGGAAATTCTCGACGACGAGATTCGGCACATTCTTTCGGCCAACAAACTTTCCACCGCGCAATGGATTGAAGTCATTCGCACCGCCCATCG
>Ga0210383_10005069_pt1 | contig 11609 bp, 7 predicted proteins | sample IncBWC14OmetaG_FD_160072 | JGI IMG/M metagenome (GOLD analysis project Ga0210383, IMG submission 160072) | Forest soil microbial communities from Barre Woods Harvard Forest LTER site, Petersham, Massachusetts, United States - Inc-BW-C-14-O ...
AAGGTGGGTACCTGAAACTTGGCATCGAATTTAGGAGCCAGCTTGATCCAGTGTGAATCAGGATTCAACTGACCGCTGTCGCTTTGCAGCGTGCGTAGAAACCCCCCGACACCGATGTCGACGAAGGCCTGTCCCGATGAATTAGCGCGGTAGCCGCGTTTGTCGGGCGTGGATTCGAAGTAATACTGTAGGGCCGAGTTTCTGGGCACTCCAAGATTGCTGGCCGTGAAGTCCGTGAACAGCGGCTCTTCGCCGGGTCCGCCGTCGCGATGGCACTGGTTGCATCCTGCTTTACCGCGAAACAGCGCGTATCCCCGCTCTTCTTGTTGCGTGAACTTGTCCACACCGGCTTGTACGTTGTCGTACTTCGAAGTGAATGGACTGACTTCCGGTGAAGCTTCGTAGGCCGCAGCAGCGAGGCCGAACTCGTCGTAGATGTGGTCAGCACGCTGGCGATCGGCTGCGCTGAGATGGACAGGATACGGATCGCCACTTGGCGGAGGACCGGGCATGGCGCAAACCTTTTCAACATCTGCTGGCCAGTGAATCGCAAAGGAGTCGGATCCCCAAACCGTCTCGAATAGCTTTCGGTAGGGAGCCTGGGAAAGCCGGTAGGCGAGACATGCTAAATCAGGCAGGCCCATTTCTACGGGGTTGGTCGGTGGTCCCTGGGCTTGTTCGGCGCTCGGACTCTGCAAACGATATCCGCTGGCGCGCATGTCCCAGAAATTTCCGCCCACGAAGTCACCTTGCAGGTCGTTGTAATGGAGCACGGGCGCGAAGGTCGCATACATGTAACTCTGCGGTTTTCGCTGGCTGAATCGCGTTCTCACCGATCCCGGGTACGACACCGTGCTTAGATTCAGAGACTGAATCGGACCCGTGAATCCGGTCGCCGGTGTGTGACAGAAACTGCATGCCTCGTTCTGATTGACCGACAGATGCTTGTCGAACAGCATCAACTTACCCAAGGTGTGGATCTGTCCTTGACGATCGAGCGTGGTTTTGTCCATCTGGCGCAGCGCGTCGGCTTCAATCTGATCCAGCTCAGCAACAACTCTGGCGACTTCCGCGTCGAAGTCTGGGGGCATCTGGCCCCGCGAGGTTGAGTCGGTTGCAAAACCCGCATTGGCTTTCAGAGACTCGCCCTTGGCTGAAAACAGCACGGCAGCACCGGTCAGAAGCCCGAGCAGCAATAATTCGATGGTTCGCTTGCGATTGCGCACGGCCCTGTGACCTCCTTGCATTACAGATCAGTTAGGACTCATGTTGTCGGCCAATTTACCGCAGCATTCCGGCCGTTCCGGCAATTCGGATCGATCCCAGCCGCCTCCCAGGGCCTGGATAAGGAGCACGGTGTTGGCAAGGCGGCGGCCCAGAAGGTTGACCGCAGTCACCTGATTTCCTAAGGCCGCGCTCTGTGCGGTAGTCACCTCAAGATAGCTAGTGACGCCGCCTTTGTACCGAATGAGGGAGAGATCAAGCGAACTCTGCGACGCTTGCACCGCCGCGTTCTGAACTCTTGCCTCGTCTTCCAGGATTCGCAATGCCGCGAGATTGTCCTCCACCTGCTGAAACGCCGACAGCACAGTCTGACGATACGATGCGACGGAGGAATCGTAACCCTGTATCGCCTGATCGGTGACGGCGCGACGCCGCCCTGCGTCAAAGACAGTCTGAAGCGCCGATGCTCCGACGGCCCACCAACCGCTGGGCCCTTGCAACAATGAGGTGATGCTGCCGCTTTCAAATCCGCCGGAAGCCGTCAAACCAATCACCGGATAGTAGGCCGCTTTGGCAACGCCGATCTGCGCGTTGGCGGAGGCCATTTGTCGCTCGGCAGCAGCAATGTCAGGCCGCCTTTCCAGCAACTGAGATGGCAGGCCGACGGGGATGAGGGGCGGAGGAGCGGTTAGCGGCAACGGTGGCAGAGTGAACTCGGCGGGCGGTTTGCCAATTAAAACGGCGACGGCATGCTCAAACTGCGCTCGCGCCACACCGACGTCAATCGCTTGAGCGCGAGTCGTCTCTAATTGGGTTTTCGCTTCCTGAACGAACACTTCAGAGACGAGTCCTCCCTCGTAGAGTGCCTCATTCAAATCCAGTGCATTCTGGTATTGGACCACGGTATCTTGCAAAAGCTTTTCTTCCGCATCCAAACTGCGAGCTGCGAAGTAATCGACGGCCAAGTTGGCATGCATGCTGAGATTGACGGTCGCGAGATCGGCGGCGCTGGCTTGCGCCTGAGCGCGGTAGGACTCGACCGTTCGACGGACACGGCCCCAGACGTCAGCCTCATAACTTAGTTCGAGAGGCAAGACAAAATCGTTGAAGGTTATGCCATCAAAAGTTGAGCTTTGAGGCGGGCGGTTGTTCGAGTATCGCGTACGGCCAGCTGAAGGGTTCGCGGTAACTGTCGGGTACAAATCGGCCCTGTATTGGCGCAGCACGGCCCGGGACTGCTGATACTGGGCAAAGGCGGCTTTGAGATTCTGGTTGGAAACGTCGATCTGCTCCTCGAGCGCGTTGAGTTGGGGATCTTGAAAGATCTCCCACCACTTTCCCCCAAGTTTCTGGTCGCTGGGTTCGGCGGCCTTCCAGTCGCCAACTTCTTTGTACGCAGGAGGGGTCGGAGCCGGCGGCAAATGATAGTTCGGTCCAACAACGCAACCGCCAAACGGCAGAACTGTTAACGCAAGGATTGCCGTCGCCCAATACCTTTGGCTCGAATTACAGAAGGAGAACATATTTTGTGGGGTTTTCATTGGCCACCTCGCGGCAGCGTCGCCGGCACAATCTGCACGGCCTGCCCGGAAACAATGGAATCCGGCGGATTGACAACGACCTGGTCTTCGCCATTCAGCCCTGCGAGAATTTCGATCCTCTCGCCAAGGTCGCGACCGGGAGTTACCTGCGTCAACACAACTTTCCCGTCCTTTACAACCGCGACGTGCAAGTTCTGGGAACGGAAGATCAAGGTCTCAACCGGCAGCAGATAAGTGGAGTTCACTTCCGGCAGCTTTAGCTTCACTTCTGCATATGATCCTGTAAGCAGGGTGCCGGAAGGATTATCAACGTCTATTTCGACTTGCAAGGTGCGGGTTGTCATATTGATCGCTTCGGACGTACGTACAACCTTCCCTTGAAACGCGCGTCCTGGAAACTCAGCCAATGAGAGGTCAGCAATCAATCCGATCTTGACCGATGGCGCGTAGGACTCTGGGACATCGACATACACGCGCAACACACCCGGCTGGGCAATATGAAACAAGTCGGTCTTCACTCCGCCGCTGCTGCCGGAGTCAATCAGGTTGCCAATGTCGGTGTTACGGGCGGTGATGATGCCATCGAAGGGAGCGTAAATCTTCTCGAAAGATTGCAACGTCTCCAATTGACGGACGTTCGCCTGGTCGGCTTCTACGATTGCCTGGTTGGCATGGAAGGTCTGAGTCGCGGTGTCCACGTCCTGCTGGGCAACGGCATGACTATTCAACAATCCCTGATAACGGTTAGCCGTAATCTCTGCCAGCTTGAGGTTCGCTTGCGCCGTCGCCAAATTGCTTCGCGACTGCTGCAATTGCTGATCGACTTCCGGCGTTTCTATCACGGCCAGCAACTGCCCCTGTTTGACGTGAGCTCCGATATCCACGTACCACTTCTGCAGGTAGCCATTCGTCCGGGAATAAATCGGGGCAGCAACGAATGGCTCCACGTTTCCGGGAAGAGTGATCTCCTGGGTCGGCGCTGTTCGCTGGGGCTGCACCACCGACACTGCCGTGACCGCCATCTGCTGGGTGACATTGGTAAGGGCCGTCTTGGCTCGTACGCGGCTCCGGATTCCGGATATCAGGACCGCCGCTACGATCGGAACCGACACCGCCAGGATCAACCACCGCCGATACCAGTTGGTGCGTCGATCGACATCGTGCGGCGGGCTCGATGGCTGAATGACCGGCTTCTCGGGTTGAGTCTGAGGCAACATAGTAACTCCTAATAACCGGCTTAATCTTTACTTGGGGACACGCTTTGCGTGTCGCGTCGCCCCTGCAAAACACTGAAGAATGCGGGAACGAACAACAGTGTGGAAACGGTTGCAAATAACAGTCCGCCGATGACCGCTCGTCCGAGAGGAGCATTCTGTTCGCCGCCATCGCCCAGTCCAAGAGCCATCGGAACCATGCCGATAATCATCGCAAGGGCAGTCATCAGCACCGGACGAAAGCGCGTGAAGCCCGCCTCCAACGCCGCATCGATCGCATTCTTGCCCTCGCCCATTTGTTCGGTGGCAAAGCTCACGACCAGGATGCTGTTCGAGGTAGCAACACCCATGCACATGATGGCTCCCATCAGCGCGGGCACGCTGAGATTTGTGTGCGTTATGAACAAGAACCAGGCGATCCCGGCTAGTGCGGCGGGCAAGGCGGAAATCATAATGAAAGGATCAAGCCAGGACTGGAAGTTGACCACAATCAGCAGGTAGACGAGCACGATGGAGAAAGCCAGGCCGCTCAGCAGTCCGATGTAGGACGATCGCATCGTTTGTACCTGCCCGCGGACGACCACGTGAGAACCACGCGGTAGTTGCGGCCGCATCTCGTCGATGATTTGGTTGATCTCGCGGGCTACTCCGCCCAAATCCCGGCCAGACACTGAGCCGTAGATGTCCACCACTGGGGCAACATTGTAATGAGAAACGGTTGCCATGCCAGTCCCGCGTTGCGTCGACACCAAACTGGCCATAATTGATGGCGGTGCCGCGGGATTGGTTCCGGTGATTGGAACGTTCTGCAGGTCCTGCAGGGTGTCTGTCCGGTATTCCGGAGTTTGGGTTGCAATTTGATAACTGACATGCGTCTTGGGATCGACCCAGAAGGTCGGCGAGGTCTGGAAGCTGCCACTTAGCGACACCAGCAGGTTTTGAGCGATGTCATGGGCGGTGAAACCCAACTCCTCCGCCTTCGTGCGCTCAACCCTCAGGTGCAGATAGGGCTCATCAAATGGCTGCTGAATTCGAAGGTCTACCGCCCCCGGCACGTACCTCATTTTCGCGAGCAGCGCGTCGGCAAAGTTCCTATTTCCCTCCAGGTCCTGGCCGACAATCTGAACATCGATCGGCGCGGGAAGGCCAAAATTCAAGATTTGTCCGACCATATCTGCGGGTAGAAAATAAAACGTCACGCCCGGAAATTGCTTTGGCAGTTCTTGGCGAAGCCGACGAACATAATCGTCCGTAGGCCGATGGTTGGCTTTCAGCGTCACCAGAATGTCGGCGTCGGATGTCCCCACTGGAGCTGAATTGCTATATGAGAGATTGATGCCGCTGTACGGCAGTCCAATGTTGTCGATGATGCTTGAAACTTCGTTCGCCGGGATCTGGCGGCGGATCGATTGCTCAACGATATCGCACACGAACGCGGTATCTTCGATACGCATCCCCGTCGGTGCACGCAGATGCAGCTTGAACATTCCGCTGTCCACGTTGGGAAAGAAATCCTGGCCGAGCCAGGGAACAAGGATGGCCAACGAGCCCAGACAGACTACGAAGAAACCGATCAAGAAAACACGTCGGTGGTACAGACACGTCTCCAGCATCTGGTGGTACCTATGTCGAAATGTTTCAAAGGCCTCCTCGAAACGTTGCTGGAGCCGGACCAGCGGGTTGCGGCTTGCCGCCGAGGTTCCCCCTTCCCGGATTGGATCGTTCCGCAGGAGATACTTAGCCATGGTCGGCACGATTGTCCGTGACAGAAAGTACGAAGCGAGCATGGCAAACACTACCGCTTCAGCCAGTGGGACAAAGAGGTAACGCGCGACGCCACTGAGCAGGAACATGGGGGCAAACACAATGCAGATCGACAGCGTGGATACGAAGGCGGGAGTGGCGATCTGTGATGCACTGTCCAGAACAACTTCGTCCATGTCCTTGTCCGGCTCGAGCGCCCGGTTGCGGTTGATGTTCTCCACTTCGACCGTGGCATCATCGACCAGGATTCCGACCGCAAGCGCAAGCCCCCCCAGCGTCATGATGTTGATGGTTCCTCCCAGCGCGCTGAAGGCGATAATCGACGTCAGAATGGCCAGGGGTATCGATGTGGCGATGATGAGCGTGCTTCGCCAACTGCCCAGGAACGTGAGAATCATGAGGGCCGTCAGGCACGCCGCAATCACCGTTTCCCGGACGACCCCGCTAATGGCGCCCCGCACGAAAATAGACTGATCGGACAGTGGGGTCATGGTCAGCTGCGGCAGTACCGTAGTCGCAATTTGAGGCAGCAGTGCCTTGATGCCCGCAATTACGTTCAGCGTCGATGCATTACCGGCCTTCTGAATTGTCAGCAGCACCGAGCGCTGGCCATTCACGCGCACGATATTGGTTTGCGGAGGCGACCCGTCGCGCACCCACGCAACATCCTTGATGTAGATGGTCGTGCCGCCGATGGTCTTGATCGGGATGCGGTTCAAGTCCGCAATAGTCTGTGGCGCGGCGTTCGGGATGTCGACGTCATACTCCCGGGTGCCGATCTTGGAGGTACCCGTGGGCAGAATCAAGTTCTGCGCGCTGATCGCATTGACCACGTCGAGCGGAGCCAGACCCTTTGACTGCAAAGCCGTCGTGTTCAGGTCTACCTGCACCTGGCGTTGCTTGCCTCCATATGGATATGGAACAGAAGCCCCGGGAACAGTTATCAGCTGCGTACGAATGAAGTTGAGTCCGTAGTCGTTGAGTTGTTGCTCGGAGAGCCCCTTGCCCCCGAGGGCGAGCTGGAGAACGGGCACGCTCGACGCGCTGTAGGCGAGGATCAGAGGTGGTGTAGTACCGGCCGGTAACTGCCGGAGCTGGGTCTGAGAAATGGCCGTAATCTGCGCGATGGCCTGTTGCATGTTGGCGTTGGGCTGAAGAAACACTTTGACGACAGCGATCCCGTACAGCGATTGCGACTCGACGTGCTCAATGTTATCGACCGTTGTGGTCAGGGCGCGTTCAGTGACACTGACGATGCGGTCGCTCATCTCTTGAGGAACAAGCCCGCTGTAGTTCCAAATGATGCTGACCACCGGAATGTTGATATTCGGGAAAATGTCCGTGGGAGTACGAAAGATCGCGATCATTCCCATGATCAGGATCAGTATCGCCACCACCGTGAAGGTGTAAGGCCGTCGTAATGCGAGTCGTACAATCCACATAGAGTCTGTTCCGTCTTTTCAGACGCCGTCGGCCTTCAGTTGCGTGCGTGATCAGATATCCGTTCCGCCCATAGTTCCTTCGCCAATGGCTTCCCACGCTTGCCTTGTCGGTTGCGTTGCATTGGTTTGCAGCCCCGCAGTCCCTTAATCGCCAGTCATGCCGGAGTGGCGCCGGGCAGAATCCTCGTCAAGATATTCACTTCGAAGGGCTCTGCCACTAATTCACCGATGCTTTGTTCCAAGCGCTTGAAGTGAGGCGTCGCTACGTGTTGATCGAGCGCGGCCTGGCTCTCCCATATTTCGTAGAAATAGAAGCGCCCACCCGAGCTTGATTCGTAGAGTTCATACAATCTGCATCCCGGTTCGGCACGCGTGGGAATTAGCATGCCCTGCAGCAGTGCTCTGAGTTGATCTTCCCTTCCTTTACGCGCCACGGATCTTGCAATTACCTGTACTTCGGCCATGCTTGTTACCCTCACTCCTTCGTATTGGCTTTGCTGTGCGACGTAGTGCGTCGCTACTTCAAAGTTGGATCGATCAACGTCAGATCTGTTGCCGGGTCTAACCGCTTCCGCATCGCTTTCGGCTCGACTATGACCATTACCTCCAGCGTTGGGGATACATACGCATCGAGAAGATGGCCGCCCTGGGTTGTTCCGTCTGGACTCCCCACCACTAGGTGCGTATGGACTGCCGGCTTACCTTGATAGAGCGCGATATCACCGCTCATTCCAATGACTTCGTGCTGACCTTCAATGCGAATCTTCTTGTACATTTTGCGCTGCGGATCGAACCACCCCAGGGTTGCACCATTCACCGCACCAATAGCGGTGAAGTGCGCACTCGTAACGTGGTACTTCTCCGCAAACTCCAGCAATCCGGAGAAAGCCTCGTCTCCCTCGTAGAAGATGACCGCATATTGCTTCGTCTGGTCTCCGGGATTCAGCAATTCCACCTGCATCTTGGGAGCTTTGCCCCTGGGAACGGCTTCTGACGGGGAGACATAATCGCTTATCGTTGCTTGCGAATACCCCATCACAGTGGCCACTCCAAGCAACAGCAATAAGCAACCAGCCCGATTTACTTTGCTCACAATTTCCTCACTTTGTTTTCTAATTTCCCTTAGCTCCAAATCAGTTCATCACTGGCTCGAGTGAGCGGGCGCGATGCCGGCAACTTCTTCCATTCGCTTCAGCACCGCCGAGAAGTCCTCTTCAGCGTTGTGTGCCAACTCGTCTGAATTGACGCGAAACGCCGCTTCTGTCGCAGGCATCGTGACCCGCACTTGTGCCGCCGCCTCCAGGATTAACTGAAAATCTTTGTGCATGAGGCGCAGTGGAAATTGAGGGCTGTAGTCGTTAGCTGCCACTCTGGCCAGCTTTCCCATATGAGCAGGGGCAATTACAGCTGTCTTTGATAAGACTTCGAGCAAACGTCCGCGATTGAGACCCGACTTCTCCCCTAGGACTACCGCCTCAGCAATCGCCTGCATGCCAACGCCTAACAGCGAGTTGACGACCAGCTTCATCGCTGTTCCTGATCCGGGACCGCCCAGAAGAAAGTACTGCTTTGCGACCGCCTGGAACATTGGCTCAGCCGCCTCGAACAACTCCCGGCTGCCACCCGCCAACAACGTGACGGTGCCTGCTTCGGCGGCAGGAGTGCTGCCCGAAATGGCGACATCTAGCACTTCGACGCCACTTCTCGCGCCGAGCTTGTGCAGTTCGCGTGAGCTTTCGGGAGCGATCGTGCTCATCTCCAGTACAACTGTTCCTGGCTTTGCCCCGGCAAAAACTCCCTCGGGGCCGGAGTAGACGTTTTGAACCGCCTCATCGTTGGTCAAGCACGAGAGAACCACATCGGATGTCCCGGCCAGTTCAAGCACGCTCTTCGCAGCGATACCGCCATGGGCAGCAACGGCCTCCGTCTGGGCACGGTTCCTGTCGTAAACGCCTACCTGGTAGCCATGATCCAGCAAGCGCTGTGCGATCCGGCTGCCCATGTTCCCCAATCCAATGAAGCCGACTTTCACCTGATCTGCCGTAAGACGTTTCATGTAGTCTCCTTCCTTTCTGATTGCTCAGCCGCGAAACGATCCTGAAGAGGCAGAATCGCTCACCGCGATCCCACCAGTTCGGGAACCCCAGCGAGCTGCTCGTATTCTTCGTCTGTTAAACATAATGAAGCTGCCGCCACATTCTGCTCGAGATGTTCGACGGAGGAAGTCCCCGGAATCGGCAGCATGACGGGGGACCGCCGCAGAAGCCAAGCCAGTGCAATCTGCGTGGGACTCGCGCCATGTGCCTGCGCGATTCGATGCAATACTTCACCAGCGACCTTGCCTGCGCCGAGCGGGAACCAGGGGATAAACGCAATTCCATTCTGCTGACAATAATTGACCACGTAATCCCATTCACGATCGGCAAAGCTATACCGGTTTTGCACCGACACGATGGGTACAATTCGGCGGGCCCGCTCGATGTGCTCTTGCGTGACGTTCGACAATCCGACGAGACGTATCTTCCCTTCGCTTCGCAGCCGGGCCAGAGTCTCCACTGACGCCTCGAAGGACACGACGGGATCCGGAATATGCAATTGGTAAACGTCGATGCGGTCCACGCGCAGTCTCTTGCGGCTGCCCTCAACCGCTTCGCGAAGATGAGCGGGAGTGGCATCGTGAGTCCACTGATTCGGGCCGGGACGGTTCCAGCCTCCCTTGGTCGCAATCACAAGGCCAGCAGGGTAGGGAAACAGTGCCTCGGCGATCAACTCCTCGCTCGTGTACGGGCCATACGAATCGGCAGTGTCGATGAATTGGACATCGAGCTCAACGGCGCGACGAAGGACGGCCAGCGCCCCCTTCTTATCTCGCGGAGGGCCCCAAATGCCTTCGCCGGTAAGACGCATCGCCCCAAAACCGAGACGATGTACAGATACTTCGCCACCAAGCAAAACATTCCCAGCTAAACTTGCCGAAACTTTCTTTTTGCTCATGACTGACCTCCTTGTGCCGCCAGCTGCAAGGCCAGGAAGATGCACGGAATGGCGAATATCGCTGCGGTTAGGAAACATGACCGGACATCGACTTCCAAGATTGTCCTCCAGGGGCTAGCAACAAAGACAGGTAGAGCAAGTTCCTTGCCATTATGCGAGGGCGCGACTGTATAAGAGAATCAATCGGCCGACGCGTCATCCATCACCGGCAGTGTCAATCTCTCGACGTTCCCGCCCAGTTGCCGACACTCGGATAGCCGATCATTTCCTGGATCGGGTCCAAACCATAACGTGGGCTTGGTTTTGTCCTCAAGTGACTTCGGTGCAACGTGGCCCACAGAATGCTCATCAGAATGACGAAAGGGACCGGGTTCCGAACCACAAAATGAATTGCGCAGGAGGATGTCCCCCATGACTCTCGCAAATAATGACTCGCATCAATCGTGCGGCAATTATTCCGACCGGTCACCATCGCCTGATGGAATGCTCGCGAATCGCGACTCCGGCGTAAGCAGGCGAGAGTTCCTCGGCATGACTGCTGCAACCCTTTTGATGGCCGGAAGGCTGAGCGGGTCCACAAAGGCGGACAGTAAGAACGGAATTCCGTATCGAACGCTGGGCCGCACCGGTGAAAAGGTTTCAGTCATCGGGCTCGGGGGGTACCACCTGGGCAAGCAGAGCGATCCCGAAGAGAGCATTCGCATTATTCGCACGGGAATCGATGAAGGAGTGAACTTCCTCGATAACTGCTGGGACTACAACGGCGGAGAGAGCGAAATTCGAATGGGCAAAGCCCTGCGCGATGGCTATCGCCAAAAAGCCTTCTTGATGACCAAGATCGACGGTCGAGACAAATCCACTGCTGCGACGCAACTCGATGAATCATTGCGACGGTTGCAGACGGATCGAATCGACCTGCTCCAATTCCATGAAGTGATTCGCGATACCGATCCTGACCGCATTTTTGCCGCGGGCGGAGCGATGGAGGTCGTCCTGCAAGCGCAAAAGGCGGGCAAAGTTCGCTACATCGGCTTCACCGGCCACAAGAGTCCAGACATTCATCTCAGGATGCTGGCTACGGCTTCCAAGCACGGCTTCACGTTCGACGCCGTTCAGATGCCTCTTAACGTAATGGACGCCCACTTCAACAGTTTCGAACAAAAGGTTTTGCCGACGTTGACCAAGAATGACATCGGAGTGCTTGCCATGAAACCGATGGGCGACCACTACATCCTCGGGAGCAAGACTGTTACGGCCCTGGAGTGTCTGTACTACCCGATGAACCTTCCCACCAGTGTCGTCATCACCGGCTGCGATTCGCTCCCTATCCTTCAGCAGGCGCTTCACGCCGCTCGCAGTTTTCAGCCGATGGACTCTTCCCAGGTTGCAGCTCTGCTCGCAAAAACTGCGAAGGCCGCCGAAGCGGGCCA
>Ga0210383_10005070_pt1 | contig 11608 bp, 14 predicted proteins | sample IncBWC14OmetaG_FD_160072 | JGI IMG/M metagenome (GOLD analysis project Ga0210383, IMG submission 160072) | Forest soil microbial communities from Barre Woods Harvard Forest LTER site, Petersham, Massachusetts, United States - Inc-BW-C-14-O ...
CATCAACCAACTTGCGAAGAGGATGAAGACCCTGAAGCAGGCAACTCATCCTTTGTCGACGACTCTCCTGTCAAAGCCCCCGCGGGTGGAAAGTCGTTCAAGCTCTTGTTCGAGGAAACTGTTGCGCCACAGAATGTCGTTTCAGGGAAGACCAAAGGGACGTTGGCACGATCCAAGACCATACCTGCCTCTGTGGAATTATTTGGAGAACGATCGGACGGTGTGTCGGCAAAGTTCGGGGATGATATGGATTGGAATTTGGGGATTAAATCGGGGACAAAAGATAACAAAGACAAGAAATCGGTGAATGGAAAGTCTTTCACTTTACCCAACAGGATAGTTCCTGGCAAGGGTGATTTATTCTCGGGAGGCGGACCATCAAACCATGTCCAACCTCCTGCAACATTGAATCCTAGTAAGGCAGGTCCATCGAAGACTAACTCAGTCGACACTCGAACTTCTACTAAGCGCTCGCTATCTGACACCGAGATGGAACCCGGAGACCTTCTCACCGAATCGACCAGTCCAATGCCTCTTCTCTTACCGCCTTCACCACCACCAGCCGATTCATCATCCTATCGAGCGTCAACGAAATACAACACAAAAGGCAAAGGCAAGGCAAAGGCGAAGACTAGCGGTCACAAGAAAGCTAAAGTAGTTGATGAGGATGAGGACGAGGATGAGGGTGCAAATGTGGACGAGGACGAAGACACGGGTGACATAGGGCACAACGTGAAATTAGTCGATCGGACACGATTTCAAGGCACAGCTGGAGAAGAGGCGCCCGATCTCGACTTGTATTCCATTCTTGGGTACGCACGTAGTGGTTTTGGCGTGCCTCATGGCAATCGCTCCCCTACTCTTCATGCCGGCCCTGTGACCCAGGATGTCATCGGGAGCAGAACGGAGAAATTCGAAGTCGATCTTCCGGACAAGCTTCGGCACGTATTGGCCCTCTCTCCCTCGGAGTCAAAGGCACGAGATTCCAAGGAGGAGAGGGTTTTCCGGGCGTTGTTGTATGGGCGGAGGGCGAACCATTATGATCCGGTGAAGGGGGGAGAGATTTGGGATGTTGGGGAAGAAGAGAGGAGACGGAATGATGATGGTGAGGCGGAAGGAGGGGGGATTACAGAAGGGGAAGATGACTGGGAGGGAGAACCTGTGCCTTGGGAGGTCGGAGAGCTGTAGTTGCCTGTTCCGTTTCACAATCCTTACGTTGACCGACCTCCTACTTATGCCAGGGTGTGTTTCTCATTATTGTCACTTAAATTTTCTGGCCCTCTCAAAACGCGTTGGATTGCTGTCAATGAGGACGCAAAACGCGTGTTTACACATGCGACATGTGCACGTGCTGCAAAGCATCTAATTATCGTTCACACAAGTTGATGGCATTGCACACCAAAAACTCCCCAATCAAATATTTGAGGGACACCCTTTTCATTTCACGTATCCTATCAGGAAGCTCACCATGCTGGAGATGGGCGATTGTAAATTTCGTTCGTTCCGACCCCAAACACCCAACTTCGAGTGCGGATACCTCGCGCTATGTGCATGGTAGCCTGCGCTCTTCCTCAAGGGCTATGATCAAATCGCAGTCATTTACCTGACATTGATCGATTCCAACCGAACAGACACCTTGCTTCACGTATATCCTCTCAGCACGGGCGGACCAGAGACGGCGTGTTATGGGCGCAGTCCACTGGTTAAGTACCTAATAATCCCCTTGAAGTCGGATATGCCTCCAAGCTCACTGTTGTCCGACGTCCTTACCGCGTTTACATCCCTTCGACGCCGTCCCAGTCTTCGCGAGAGCCTCCGCAGTTTCAGCAGTAGCAGCACGGGAACTAGTATCAAGAACAAGAACAAAACCAGGAAAGCCTCTGGTTCATTCTATCATCCCTACTCCGTTTATCAACAAAAAATGTTCCCCCTCATCCTTCGTGACCCCGATGCCACAAGGAAGCTTCTTGAAGCTATCCTCGATTCCCCTAACGGCAAGCGCACGTTGTCGAGACTTGCACGCACTTGTCGAGCATTGTCTGATCCCGCACTCAATGTGTTATGGCGAGAGTTGGATTCGCTTATTCCGATTATTGGCTTGTTTCCTACTTCTTTGTTGAAGAGAGCTCGTAAGCCTGGTCTCGGTTTGGTGAGTTGACATTTGCTTCACAGAACACGTTTACATTATGGCTTCTGATTCCGATGTCCTTACAACGACGTTGACTAGACGAGGATGCCCCTCGAAGAAGATTGGAAGAAGATTTTAAAATATGGCGAACGAGTTCGTCGCATTGCATACGAAGAAAGCGTGAACAACGTCTCCGCCTCGATTTTCCCCGTATTCGACGAATACCGACCCCGCACATACATCCTTCCCCGTCTTCTACAATTAATTTGGAGAGCCGAAACACCAGCTGGTCTGGATCGATGTGCCCTCTTCTTAAGTCCAGAGCTCCAAAGCCTGACGTTGGAGATCGGGACGAGGTTTCCTCAGTTGAACGCGTTCCTCGCTGATATGTCCAGCCGCACACGACTTTCCACATTTTCCTTCATCTCACCGACAACTCTTCCAGATGCGTTCACGGAATTGCTCCTCCCACAGGACTCATTAGAGAAACTTATCCTCGTCGCGCCTGGTGCACTCTCGCCTGGCGTTGGGCGGTGGATTGCCTCATTAGCGCAGCTCAAGAGCCTGCAACTTGACCTCTCTGGAAGGTCGATGATAGCAGTTGAGGGTTTCTTTGAGGAGCTGCGTCCTCGATCTGGAGATTCCACACCCACATCCGTGGGATCCACGGACAGCGGTGTTTTCTCGGGAGATGAGGTGGATTTTTCTGAGATTCGTAAATCTGCCCTCCGGTTGACGGGTGATCTGCGGTCGAAGGGGTCGTTTGCACAGATGCGCCAGTTGCAATTGACGGGAGACGTGTCCAATATCGCTGTTTTCTTGAAACATTTAACGAGTCCGCTGACGCAGCTGGATTTGGTCATCGAGGATCCGCCGGACAAGGCAGATTGGCAGGATCTCTCCACTATGTTCTGCGAGCGATTTGGAGCCTCGCTTCAATTGCTACGCATTACAGCGACCGGATCTTCTCGTTTCTCCGACCTCGTTCGGTCTACATCGAGAGCAGAGCCTTCATCTAGCCGTCTTTCGCTCGAGCATTTGTCATCTCTGTCAAACCTCAGTCGCCTCGAGATTGACCTTCCTGAGTCTATTGTTTTCTCCAGTTCCGATATCGTCTATCTGGCGAAAGCATGCCCGAACATCGAGGTGCTGAGGTTGTGTCCTGTGGCCCGCTTCCCAACGTCGACAGGTCCACCAAAACTTACCCTAGATGCCCTCGCACCTCTGATGAGTGGTTGTCGACGGTTACACACACTCGCAGTTGTCGTCAATGCCAAACGAGGGAGTACCGAAGTTCTCACGGCACGATTGACGTCTTCGAGGTCGCTGCTACGTCTTCATGTGGGCCATTCATGGGTAAACGACCCCCTTCAAGTGACCATTCTTCTCAGTCATTTCGCGCCTTACTTGGAAAACTTGAAGTGGTTCCACGAAAAGAATCGGCCGGGATTCGTCGAGGCGAATGCAAGAGGCTGGCAGAAAGTGTCAGATTCGCTGCCTCATTTGCAGAACGTGCGCCTAGCGGAGAGGCAAGTGACATCATACCATGAATATAAGCGGCCCCCTACTTCCGACAAGGGTATCGATGCCACTATTACCACGGTGGATCGGGGGATACACGTGAGGCCCAGGACAGTCGACAGTTCCGTCCAGTTTTCGCCAACCTTGGTCAGTCGCATGGTGGAGGTCAAACCAAACTATATTTCAATATCTATTGGTGCGACGCCACATACCGTTGATGCGAGTGTACATGCTTCTGCCTCTGTCACCGATCAATCAGTGGACGCACGACCACCGACAGAACTAGTATTGACGGAAGTCCACTCAACAGCTTCAAAATCCGTCGAGACCGCATTTCAGCCTCCCTCCGACACTACAAAATCTATATCTCATCCTTATCACAGGTATCTTATATTCCCGTCCGTATTTGGTCTCTTTTCCTTCGCATGCAGGCTTGTCATTTCGTATCCACTATCCATCCCACTACGCATTCTCAGTCTTCTCGCGAGGTTCCATTGGAAGGGGAAGGAGAGGCAGGACACTGGCTCAGAGCATGTACCTTTGGACTCTTCGTCTACACCGGATATCGGGCTGGAGAACCTTCAAGTCCGTCAATGACATTTTACTTTTACAGATATATCATACTTACTCATACGTACTGTGCTGGCACGAATTAGGAAAATCTCCATGAAATCACACAGACAGGGGAGATAAGTAAGAACGAGTCTAAGAACCCGAAATACGAGCCAGTCAAGGTGATTCGAGAAGTCAACGAAGCTGCGGAAGTGGAAGTCGCAACATGGATACGAAAGCGGACCCCTAACCCTAGTAATGCATCGCAAATAGATGTCAACAAGCATGCGACGCGTCAGTTGGGACGCAAAACCTATAACTCGCCATACAACTCGTGGAATTATACCATGTCCGATAACAAGAAGCAAGAGAGAGACTTTACGCCAGAGGTCGATGCCATTCTTCCTGAAACCACATCCCTAGCACAGGTATATCTTTTTCCATTCACCTGCTGTAACGCCGATGTAATTTGTTGTCAAGTCTGGCAAGCTACAGGAAGCCCTTGACAAGCTATTCGGCCTTGAAAAGCAAACACGGAATGTGCGCCTACAATTTTCTCGGCTCTTTTCATTTAGAATTAAGAATTTCGTTAGGCTTCAGACTTGGCTTCAACGACACGGCTGGTGAAAGCAGTAATAGAACGTTGCTATGAAGCTCGAGATTACACTTTGCTCAACTCGAGTGTTACACTCTTGAGCAAGAAGCATGGACAGCTGAAGGGCGCCGTGCAGGCTATTGTGGAGCAGGTGATGCTCTGGTTAAACGATGTAAAGAAGAGTGACGGCGTCGAAAAGTGGCTGGAGTTGATTGAAACGCTACGAGGCGTAACAGAGGGAAAGGTCAGTTCAATGTTGTCTTTAAGATCGGCGCGTCTATCTCACATGATAATTCGTTAGATTTTCTTGGAAACGCCACGGGCTCGTGTAACCCTTTACCTCTCACATTACCATGAGGGCCTCTCAAATGCATCGACATCCACAATCACCCCTACTAAAGAATTACTACAGACCGCCTCGGACCTTCTGTCAGACCTACAAGTCGAAACGTACTCGACCATGGAGCGTAGAGAGAAGACAGAGTTCATTCTGGAGCAGATGCGGTTACTGATCGCAGTGGCGCGGCAAAAGGATTCGGAACAAGGCAAGGATAGAAAGGACTCACTTGGTGGCGGTGAGGCGGAATGGGTGAAGGTCAGGGTTGGGGGCAGGAAAGTTAATGAGGAGTTTTTGAAGCAGAAGGACAATGAAGTTCGTTTTTCCACTTCCCAGTCGTGTTCAACCTTCAGGCTGATTCATTCTGGTTTTAGGATCTTAAACTCAAGTATTATGACTTGATGATCCAGCATGCGCTACATCAAAGCGAATACCTGGATGTTGCCAAGTATTATTACAAAGTTTGGGAGACTCCATCAATCAAAGAGGACGAGAATGACAAGGGAAAGGCAGTACGCATAATCCTTTTAATATACAGCGTCTTTTGTCTTTTGACAGGTTTGCAGGCCCTTGAGCATATTGTTTATTATGTTGTTCTGGCTCCTCACAACAATGAACAATCCGACATGCTACACCACTTGTTTGTTGATCCCGCTTTAACAAAACTGGAACTACACTAGTGAGTTGTTCTGGTGAGTATGTCTTGAAACATGCTCATGAGCCAATAGTAATCTCGTGAAATGTTTCACAACCCGCGAACTCATGAGATGGCCTGGCATTGAGACGATATATGGACAGTTCCTACGGAAAACACCAGTTTTCACCGCTGACAAACGGTGGGAAGATCTGCACACCCGAGTCATTGAACATGTAAGCCCTAAATCGCAACACCGTCATTATCATTCTCATATTTTTTATAAAGAACATCCGCGTTGTAGCACAATATTACACGCGGATCACACTTCCCCGACTGACCTCCCTCCTTGACCTCACCCCTCAACAAACAGAAGAGATTCTCGCCCGCCTGGTTGTGTCTGGGACAATATGGGCGCGTGTCGACCGACCGGCTGGGATTGTCAATTTTAGAAGTAAGCAGAGCGCGGAAGATGTCATGAATGACTGGAGTTCCGATATGCAAAAGTTGTTGGGCCTGGTGGAAAAAACTTGGATGGGGATGAATGCCGCCCAGGCAGCGCAGTCACGGGTGAAGGTGTAGTGCCTATACAGTACATGTTCTATTTATCGTTTTGAAATTCAGTGCTTGCAACTCGGGCCGTTGAACCTCAATTAATGTGAGCAGGGCAATGGGAATTTGACATTACTACCCGACAGCTACCTCCGCATGGTCTGCATAAAATCTGCACTCTCTGCTATGTGCTCTGCCGAAAGGGAATCAACGATCACTGGTTCTGTCAACGCAGGCGAATAAGTCGGCCTGACGCCCTCCTTCCACAGCCTGACATATTCCTCTCCTTTTGTCCACTGCCCAACTCCGACCTGCCTCGCTACAATCGCTTTCCAACGTTTCCGCGCGGCTATAGCACCTTCATCCAACTCTGCCCTCCTTTCCCATGTGACCAGACCCTTCTTCTCTTTTTCGAATGCATGTTCAATTTCACCGGGTGTAAATACTGCACCTATTGCTTCGGCCTCTATTACTGCAGAAGTAGTGGCGATGTGATGTTCCGAGCGAAGGGAGCGGAACTGAGCGATCGCTCTTGCATACGCCTGGGTAAGAGGGATTTTGTGATATTGGTACAAATTGAGGGTAAATCGAATTGCACTATACCCGAGTGTCAATTAAATTAGATGCAATCGAAAGAAAGCAAATGCAAGCATACTCTTCCGGTGTGGGATTTCGCCCTCGTTGTCTCAACCTCGTCCAAACCAATCCCTGTATTGGATGAGCATCCTCTACGGTGCCACCCTCAACCAAGGTCGTGGGACGAAAGGCTTCAAAAGGATGGTCACGGAAGAATTGACGACGAATGTCATCCTCAATGTAATGTATTGGTAGTGGACGGGGGGTCTGTGTCCGGAGCTTGGTCGGTTTTCCAGAGGTCGAGGAGGGTTTTTGTGGCTGTAAATCGTACGCGGTTCGGGGTGAGGGGGCTTTTGGAGGGAGTGGAAGTGGAGGATAGTCGAGGACAGCCTGGAACCAGGCGGGTTGCTGTTTGATGAAATCTGCGCGCATCAGACGCGAAACCTGCTTGTGCACTTGCAACGCAATCCGCCGGACCATGGAGAGCAAATGGAGAACGGATGGATTAAATAAAAAGTGATGAACCTGGAACTTGAAGCTTGAAGCTTGAAGTCGCGAAGTTCTCCGTCTTCGAACTTTCGCAAATAATAGTAACAAATATCTCATCAGTTTCTAAAACCTCCGAGGCTCTTCAAATTCTTGAACTTGAATAAGTCTTGAATTCAGAATTCACCCGGAACTTACTAGCTCTTTAACGAGCTCTGGAGATAGAAGGTCGACGAATGACCGTGACCACGGATACTGACGGGATATATGGATCCTCGATTTGTGCTCTATAGGTCTCGTGCCCAGGCTCGCCCACTGGCAGGGCGCTATTATATTTGCGGTTTTCGTCCTCATGTTTTAAACATGTCCTTCGCACCTACTGCCGCAGAACAAAGACTCACGTTCAATGAGCGTCCTATGAAAACCAGTCTCATCCGCTATGTTTCCGCTAGTGCGTACAATGGTGCAACATCTACTGAGACGGTGCTTGGCCTTGGAGTCGACTCGGGTTGCGTCTTGAATTGGTTTGGCAAACGGATTTTTAGTATGACTGTTGACTTTGTGATACATGCACGTCTGTCTGCCATTTCCACTTTCATCACACAAAGGAACAGTGTCACGGAATTACGGAAAAAGGATGTGAATCGGCTGCAGGGTGTATGTGCTGTTCTCCTTGAGTTGTGTCGGTTCGTAACGCATTCTTGTAACCTTCAATACAACTCTACAGCTGATTTGCAAGTCGCAGGCCTGAATATCAATTAAAAATCAGACGAAGGTCTTTGGGCCTCATATTTGCAATTTTGCAGTCAATCGACAAACAGACCACACTCATATTGGAGTCTGACTTCACCGACGTGCTGGCGAGTTGTCAACTCGACCAAAGTGGCGATTGTATTGTGTTCCAAGTTGTAGCACAGATTACACGCATTGTAGACGCGTTTCGCCGACTACCATGCCATTGTACCGTCTGTCTGCGAAGCCTGAACGTGAGTTCCCGGAATCCATCGACCCATGTGGTGAATCTGATATTTCATCGTAGTTCGAGCTGCGTCACAATTGTAACATCACAGAGCATCAGCCCGCAGTGTAATGACTGCGGAACATGGATTTATGACATGTCTGTTGTGACCTATTCAAACGACAAGATAGGCATCGACTTATGACAGATCAACAGGGCTCATCGACAACCCTTTCCATATAACCCTATTGTATCCATCCATCTCCCTTATTATTTGGTAACGAGTTCGGAATCATCTTAAAGTTCCAGTCAGTGTCATCTAGCGATACTAGGGCAAATAATTCCAGATCATGAGAGTTGTGGTATATTAGATACAGGAGTGGAGCGGAATGGAAGCCATCACATTTTCGCCTGGACCGGGGTTTTCACTCTCGATGCCCGTGCCTTGTCCCGAAGTAACCGCCGAAGTATTTTGCCACTCGGGTTCTTGGGTATGGCATCAATGAATTCCACTCCCCCGGCCAGCCATTTATATGGCACTTTCGCATCCGCAACATGCTGTCAATTGCACCATCAACACGAGTTGAGCACGAAAACACGAGTAACAAACCTTGATAAGAGCAGCCTTGAGTCTCCCTCCCTCCCTCCGATCCCTCTTGATGAGCTCGAGTAACTTAGCATTAATGACGATATATGCAAGCGGGATTTCGCCGCTATATTCGTCTGGTATGCTGACGACACAGGCATCCGCCACGGCGGGATGCATAAGGAGATGGCCTTCCAGCTCTGCTGGTGCGACTTGAAATCCCCGTACTTTCATTATCTCCTGTATAGAATTGTCAAGTTAGTACTCTAGATGTGATTCCATTGTGTGGAGACATGCCTTGATCCGATCGACAACAAAAACTTCGCCGTTTCGGATTATGACTTCATCCCCCGTGCGCACCCATCCATTTTGAAAAGTCTCCTTGGTCCTATTGTGGAAGGGATCAAACAACAAGAACAACGATCAAGATGGCCGAACTTACGCCTGTTCATTATTTAGATACCTCAAAGCCATGGAAGGGCCAGTCACGACCAGTTCGCCTTGTTCCCCTTCAACAGCCAACGAGCCATCTGCCTTGACCACGCGGGCCACAAGGCCCGCAATTAGCTGTCCGGCGCTGCCAATAGTTCCTATTTTTTGATCTGGCGGCACCATAGAAACTGTGGTACATGTTTCAGTTAAACCTGCCCAACTCAAACCGATTAGGCAACTACATCGACAAAGAACATGCATCCATACTAACCGTATCCTTGACCAATGCGAGCATTCGGCAAAATTTTGGTGACTTGCTGAATCAGTTCTCCGGATAGTGGAGCAGCGCCGGACATGCAGTATTTGACGTGGCTGAAGTCATACTCTTTAACGGCTGGGTGCTGGGTGACCATCAGTACAATGAAAGGGCATATTGTTTGTCGATGGTTCTACCTTGCAAAGGAGGACAATCTGTGGAGGTACGAGGCTGGCGGCGAACATCAGTATATAGGAATATAAAGGCGCCAAGGCAAACGCACAGCAAGTGCGTGATCCGATGTCGGACAATGCTCCTCAAGAACTGCACAAAGTTGAACTTCGGTACAACAACAACCGACATCTGTGAATCTTGTGTGAACGAAAATGCATCTACACGCAAATAAGAGAAGCCTACCCCGCAAAATAACATGAAATGCATCTGAATGAGAGGGTGTTATTCATTGGGTATGATCGATCGGAATAACAGGAACCACCCACATTAACAACCAATCCATAAATGTCTTGTGGAAATTATCGTGATCAAGCATTCATCCAAGATAGGAAGGGGACGCTTACGAAAGAATGGTAGGACTACAAAATTTATCAGTGAAGTACGTGGAAATAAATAGCCAGACACACACCAGCAGCGGCGATGTCGCCCGGGATCATCTGTTTCAGTTCGGGATCACCAATCTTGTTGTGGACGGCCATCTGAATAACATTTGCTATGACACCAAAGTGGGATATCGCGACCGCCTAAATTAATTGAATAGGGGTGAGAGATAAACAGTCATATAAATAAACCATTTACCAACCTTCGGTTGACCAGTCGTACCACTGGAGAAGCTGAGAAACGCAAGCTTTGTCTTCGCCTCGCCTGGGTATAATCGTCTCTCGACAAAGTTGGACTTCTCGGTCAACCCAAAGGCGACCAGATCATTCAAAGTAGTGTGCGCAGAGCCCGGAACAATATTCGGAAGACCATTGAAAAGGATGATGCGGTCTGCAGAAATACCGGCTAGACGAGCAGCTGAGATGGCTGTGGCCAGGAAATCAGGGTAAACGACGATTAGCACTGGGTTGGTTGCCCTCAGTTGGTGGGCGAGCTCCGCCACTGTATAACCTGGATTGGCGGGGCTGCATGCGATTAGGACTTGAGTATATGGGCTTGCAACGTAGCAGCTAGTCTTACGTTACAATCGCACCAAGTCTATGTGTAGCCCAGATTGCGACAGGATAATCTGGAAAGTCATCATCAAGGTTTGTTCAAGAGAATAAGGGGTAATATAGCATTTACCAACGTGGTTTGGACTAAATATACACACTTGACGCGTCTACGGTGAGCGAACATATGAAACGAGAATGTCAATACGGTCCACCTACCAACGTCGTTTTCATCTGTAAACAAATTGAAAGTCAGAGACTGGATATTGAGTTCATAATGATACGCACGTATGCTCCATTTGAGACTCATTGCATTGGCGAGACTTTGCGTACGCGTATGCAACTAATATTCTGTGTTTAAGCAAGCTATGCTGACAAGGACAACTTTGAAAATATCAAAATCATTCCGAGCGACAGATGTTCGGATATCCCCAAGCCGCGAGGAAATGACAAACATATTATGTGATGCAACTCACCTCATCATATCCTACTCTCCTTCCGCTGTGGTCTTCAATTAGCCAGGGCACCTCATTGGGTCGAGAGGGTCTGGTTGAATGTTGTGAATCGAGAATAAACTGAGGAATACTAAGGTTGTCCGGAATATAGGGTAAGGGGCCTGACAGAGAGTGGAATTCAGTCATTTTGCAAGTCTGGATAACGACTCTCCAGTTCCGGTCTTTGCGATGCTCAGGGTCAGTCCAGCAAAAATCAGGCACCTAGTCAACTGGACGTACTGATGACAATTTGAAGAAAAGTCGGAGAGCTGCGAAGGTGGGTTGTGGTTGAAGGTTGGAGTTGGGTGGTGGGTTTATATTCCGGTCTTTCATAT
>Ga0210383_10005071_pt1 | contig 11607 bp, 8 predicted proteins | sample IncBWC14OmetaG_FD_160072 | JGI IMG/M metagenome (GOLD analysis project Ga0210383, IMG submission 160072) | Forest soil microbial communities from Barre Woods Harvard Forest LTER site, Petersham, Massachusetts, United States - Inc-BW-C-14-O ...
TCGAGAACGTGTAGGGGTCCCATTCCGCCAGGAGTTCGCCGAGCTTGACGGGCTGATTTTCCTCGACGCGCAGGCGCGCGCCGTAGACCACGTGGTAGCGCTCCTTTTCGCGGCCCTTTTCGTCGACGATGGCGATCAAGCCGTTGCGGTTCATGGCGATCAAGTGTTCGCCGCGTCCGCGCACGACGTTCATGTCAATGAAGCGGACGAATCCGCTGTTGCGCGACTCGAGCTTGGATTGTTCGGTGATACGCGTCGCCGTTCCGCCGATGTGGAACGTGCGCATGGTGAGCTGCGTGCCCGGCTCGCCGATGGATTGCGCGGCGATCACGCCGACGGCTTCGCCGAGTTCCACGAAGCGGCCGGTGGCCAGGTTACGTCCGTAGCAGCGGGCGCAGGCTCCCCGGCGCGATTCGCACGTCAGCACGGAGCGGATGTTGACGCGCTCAATGCCGGCGGCCTGAATCTGGTTGGCAAGCTCTTCGCTGATTTCCTGGTTCACGTCAACGATCACGTTGCCTTCGTAGTCCTTGATTTTGTCGAGAGAAACGCGGCCCACGACGCGGTCGCGCAGCGGCTCGACTTCGACACCCGCCTCGGTGATGGGTTCGACGAATATGCCGTCGGCCGTGCCGCAATCGATTTCGCTGATGATTACGTCCTGCGCCACATCCACCAGGCGCCGCGTGAGGTAGCCGGAATCGGCCGTCTTCAGCGCGGTGTCCGCAAGGCCCTTGCGCGCGCCGTGCGTGGAGATGAAGTACTGCAGCACGGTGAGGCCTTCGCGGAAGTTGGAGGTGATCGGCGTTTCGATGACTTCGCCCGAGGGCTTGGCCATCAAGCCGCGCATTCCCGAAAGCTGGCGGATTTGCTGCTTCGATCCGCGGGCGCCGGAATCGGCCATGACATAAATAGGGTTGATGACGCCTTCCTTGTCCTGGCGCTCCATCGCTTTGAACATCTGTTCGGCGACTTTTTCGGTGATGTCGCTCCAGATGGCCACAACTTTGTTGTAGCGTTCGCCGTTGGTGATCGCGCCGTCCAGGTATTGCTGCTGCACCTTGACGACTTCCTTTTCGGTGTTGTCCACCAGCGTGAATTTGTCGCCTGGGATGAGCATGTCATCGATGCCGATGGAGATGCCGGACTTGGTGGCGTACTGGAAGCCCAGTTCCTTCAGCTCGTCGAGCATCTGCACGGTGCGCTTCAAACCGAAGCGCAGGTAGCAGAAATAGCAGAGTTGCTGCACGCCCTTTTTCTTGATCAAGCCGTTGATGAAGGGCATTTCCTTGGGCAGGTGATCGTTGAAAATCACGCGGCCGACGGTGGTGTTGATGAACTGGCGCTTCAGCGTGACGGATTCGGCGTGCGGCACGTCCTGATCGTCGTAGGCGGCGGCGAGGTCGATCATTTCGCCTTCGTAGCGCAGGCGGATCGGGGTGAGAAGCTCGACTTCGCCGGATTCGAGAGCGAGAACGACTTCCTCGGTGTGGCCGAAGGCGCGGCCTTCGCCCTTGGCGCCGGGCTTGGACTTAGTCAGATAGTAAATTCCTAAAACCATGTCCTGCGTCGGAACCGCGAGCGGCAGGCCGTTGGCCGGCGACAGAATGTTGTTCGCCGAAAGCATCAGGACGGAGGCTTCCACCTGCGCTTCGGGCGAAAGCGGAATGTGCACGGCCATCTGGTCGCCGTCAAAGTCCGCGTTGAACGCGGTGCAGACCAGCGGATGGATGCGAATGGCCTTGCCCTCGACGAGTACCGGTTCGAACGCCTGAATGCCGAGGCGGTGCAGCGTGGGAGCGCGGTTCAGGAGCACCGGGTGCTCGCGAATCACGTCTTCAAGAATGTCCCAGACCACGGACTCCTGCTGCTCGACCATTTCCTTGGCTTGCTTGATGGTGGTGCAGTGGCCCTGCGCTTCGAGGCGGTGATAGATGAACGGCTTGAACAGCTCGAGCGCCATTTTCTTGGGCAGGCCGCACTGGTGCAGTTTCAGTTCCGGGCCGACGACGATCACGGAGCGTCCGGAATAATCGACGCGCTTGCCGAGGAGGTTCTGGCGGAAGCGGCCCTGTTTTCCCTTGAGCGTGTCCGACAACGATTTCAGCGGGCGGTTGTTGGTGCCGCGCAAGACACGGCCGCGTCGTCCGTTATCGAACAGCGCGTCCACCGCTTCCTGGAGCATGCGCTTTTCGTTGCGAACGATGACATCCGGCGCGTGCAGCTCCATCAGTTTTTTCAAGCGGTTGTTGCGGTTGATGACGCGGCGATAGAGATCGTTCAGATCGGACGTGGCAAAACGGCCGCCGTCCAGGGGCACAAGAGGGCGCAGCTCCGGCGGAAGAACCGGGAGCACGTCCAGAATCATCCATTCGGGGCGGTTGCCGCTCTTGCGGAACGATTCGACTACCTTCAGGCGTTTGGCGTATTTAATTCGCTTCTGAAGGCTGGGATCTACCTTCATTTTTTCGCGCAGCTCTTCGGAAAGTTTTTCCACGTCCACGCGCTTCAGGAGTTCCTTGATGGCTTCGGCACCCATTTGCGCGCGGAATTGGCCGGGGAAATCTTTTTGCAGTTCGCGGTATTTTTCCTCGGGAAGCATCTCGCGTTCCTTGATGCCGGGAACTTCGAGCGGATCGATGACCACGTAGCCCTCGAAATACAGGATGCGCTCGAGATCGCGCATCGAGATGTCCAGGAGGTAACCGATGCGCGAGGGCAGGCCCTTGAAGAACCAGACGTGCGAGCAGGGCGAGGCCAGCTCGATATGCCCGAGCCGCTCGCGGCGGACTTTGCTCAAGGTGACTTCAACGCCGCACTTGTCGCAGATCACGCCGCGGTGCTTCATGCGCTTATATTTGCCGCAGAGGCATTCCCAGTCGGTGACGGGTCCGAAAATTTTGGCGCAGAACAGGCCGTCGCGTTCGGGCTTGAAGGTACGGTAGTTGATGGTCTCGGGCTTGGTGACTTCGCCGTGCGACCAGGAACGGATTTTTTCCGGACTGGCGAGGCTGATCCGGATGGAATCGAAATCCGCGATTAAGCTGGCACGATCATAAGGGCTGCTTCGATACAAGGTGTGTCCCTCCTGCCTCGGCTTTCGCCGAAGCCATCCCGGGGTGCCGGGAGTAAGAAAAACCGTGAAACTCGGGTGCTGCTCGCTGCGATCTTTGTGTCGCCCCTACGGGGCTTCCGGATTTTCTCCGCCAACTTTCCCACCGCTTCCGCGGTGGGCTACGATCTGCCGTCCCTTCGGGACTTTTTTTTCCTCTTTGCTCCCGTCCCTCGGGGCCGGCGGCGATTCGGTGGTTTCGGTGTAGCGCCCGCCTTCAGGCGGGCATCTTCCACCTGGCTGCACACGGCCCACCTGAAGGTGGGCGCTACAAATGTTCTAATCGGCTGCCGCTTTTTCCACGGCTTTTTGGCGCTTCATCAATTCGACGTCCAGGCACAGCGATTGCAGCTCGCGGACCAGGACGTTGAACGATTCGGGGACGCCCGGCTCGATGCCCGGCTCGCCTTTGACGATGGCCTCGTAAATTTTCGCGCGGCCGTAGACGTCGTCCGACTTGGCGGTCAGGAGTTCCTGCAGGATGTGCGCCGCGCCGTAGGCTTCGAGCGCCCACACTTCCATTTCGCCGAAGCGCTGTCCGCCGAACTGCGCCTTGCCGCCGAGCGGCTGCTGCGTGATGAGCGAGTACGGCCCGATCGACCGCGCGTGGATTTTGTCGTCTACAAGATGCGACAACTTCAGCATGTAGATGTAGCCGACGGTGATGGCCTGGCCGAATTCGTCTCCGGTCATGCCGTCCCACAACGTGATTTTTCCGGCGTTGGGCAAGCCCGCCACTTCCAGGAGGTGACGGATCTCCGACTCGCGCGCGCCGTCGAAAACCGGCGTGGCCATCGGGATGCCTTCGCGGAAGCTTTCGGCGTATTCGAGCAGCGTGTCGTCATCGAGATCCGTAAGAGTCTTCCAGATGGCGGTGTCGGTAAACACTTCGCGGAACCAGCGGCGCAGGGCGTCGGATTTTTTGTGCTGATCGAGCAGGCGCGCCACGCTGCGGCCCAGCTCTTTCGATGCCCAGCCGAGGTGCGTTTCAAGAATCTGCCCGACGTTCATACGCGACGGAACGCCGAGCGGGTTCAGGACGATTTCCACGGGCGTGCCGTCCGGCAGATACGGCATGTCTTCTTCCGGAACGATGCGCGCAATGACGCCCTTGTTGCCGTGGCGGCCAGCCATCTTGTCGCCGACCGAAAGTTTTCGCTTCATGGCGATGTAGCATTTCACGAGCTTGATGACGCCGGGAGGAAGTTCGTCGCCCTTGCGGAGCTTTTCCTTGCGCTCTTCAGTGATTTTCCTCAGCACGTCGATCTGGCGCGAGGTCATCTCCTCGATCTCGTCGATTTTCTCGATGAGCAGAGGATCCTTATCGGCCAGACGCAAGCGCTTGAGGTTGCGCGTGGCGATTTTTTCGATGATGTCGCGCGTCAGTTCGGTGCCCTTGGTGATCAGGCGCTTATTGGTTTTCTCGTCGTGCAGGTCCGCTGTGAGCTGTTTGCCTTCGAGGAGCACGGCGAGGCGCTTCAATCGCTCGTCGGTGAGGATGCGGATTTCGTCCGACAAGTTCTTTTCCAGTTTAAAAACCTGCGCGGCCTCGATGGCCTTGTGGCGCTCGTCCTTTTCCGCGCCCTTGCGGCAGAAAATTTTGACGTCGACGACGGTGCCCTCGATGCCCGGCGGGCAGTACAGGGAAGCGTCGCGCACGTCGCCGGCCTTTTCACCGAAGATCGCGCGAAGCAATTTTTCTTCGGGCGTCAGCGTGGTTTCGCCCTTGGGAGTGACCTTGCCGACCAGGATGTCTCCCGGACGCACAGTCGCGCCAATGCGGATCACGCCGCTTTCATCGAGGTTGCGGAGGAACATCTCGCTGATGTTGGGAATATCGCGCGTGATTTCCTCGGGGCCGAGTTTGGTGTCCCGCGCCTCGATTTCGTATTCCTCGATGTGGATCGAAGTGTAGTAGTCGTCCTTGACCAGCTTTTCGCTGACCAGGATGGCGTCCTCGAAGTTGTACCCGCGCCACGGCACGAACGCGACGAGCACGTTGCGGCCAAGCGCCAGTTCGCCGCGATCGGTGCACGGACCGTCAGCCAGGACTTGTCCCTGCTTCACGCGATCTCCCACGCGGACCAGCGGCTTCTGATTGATGCAAGTGTTCTGGTTCGAGCGCTTGAATTTGATGAGCTGGTAGATGTCCGCGCCGACTTCGCGCGAGAGCACGCCCGAGTGGTCGGATTCGACGCGCACGATGATGCGCTCGGAGTCCACCTGATCGACGATCCCATCGCGGCGGCAGATGACCACCGCGCCCGAATCGCGCGCGGTGACGCGTTCCATCCCGGTGCCGACGAGCGGCGCTTCCCCGCGAATCAGCGGCACGGCCTGGCGTTGCATGTTGGAACCCATCAAGGCGCGGTTGGCGTCGTCATTCTCAAGGAACGGAATCAGCGACGCGGCAACCGACACCAGCTGCTTCGGCGAAACGTCGATGTAATCGACCTCATCGCGCGACTTCAGGACGAAGTTTCCGGCCTGCCGGCAGTTGACGAGTTCGGTGGTGATGCGGCCCTTTTCGTCGAGGGGCACGTTGGCCTGCGCGACCACGTAGCGGTCCTCTTCCCACGCGGAGAGGTAGAAGCAATACGCGGCGTTGGTGACCTTGCGGCGCTTCAGTTCCTCGTTCACCGCCTCCACTTTGTCGCGCTCGATGATTTCGCCGGCCTTGAATTCGCTTTCGCCGGCGTTGACGATCTGCACGTAGTCGATCACGCGCCCGCCCTTGACCTTGCGGTAGGGCGATTCAATGAAGCCGAATTCGTTGATCCGCGCATAGCACGAAAGCGAGCTGATCAAGCCGATGTTCGGGCCTTCCGGCGTTTCGATCGGGCAGATGCGGCCGTAGTGGGTGGTGTGCACGTCGCGCACTTCGAATCCGGCGCGCTCGCGCGAGAGACCCCCCGGCCCAAGGGCCGAGAGGCGGCGCTTGTGCGTGATTTCCGAGAGCGGATTGGTCTGGTCCATGAACTGCGAGAGCTGCGAACTGCCGAAAAACTCGCGGATCGCGGCCATGACCGGCTTGGCATTCACCAGATCATGCGGCATGGCGGTGGACATTTCCTGGTACACCGACATTTTTTCCTTGATCGCGCGCTCCATGCGCACCAAGCCGATGCGGAACTGGTTTTCCAGGAGCTCGCCGACGGCGCGCACGCGGCGGTTGCCAAGGTGGTCGATGTCGTCCAGCGTGCCGATGCTCTTGCGCAGCTTCATCAGGTAGCGAATGGCCGCGACGAAGTCGGCGGAGTCCAGCGTGCGTGTGTTGAGCGGCGTTTCCAATCCGAATTTTATGTTGAACTTCAGGCGGCCCACACGGCTGAAATCGTATTTGCGCGGGTCGAAGAACATGCCGTTGAACAAAGCCGTGGCGGTTTCCAGCGTTGGCGGATCGCCGGGGCGCAGTTTCCGGTAGATTTCAATCAGGGCTTCGCGCGGCGACTTGATGGCGTCCTTGTCCAGGGTGCGCGAGAGGACCACGCCGACATCGTCGCGATCGGGGAAGAAGATGTCCACGCTGGTGATGCCCGCTTCGGCCAGCGAAGTCCAGATTTCCGCGGTCAGCGGCTTGTTGGCTTCGAGGAGAACTTCTCCGGTCTGCCGGTTCACGAGATCGGCGACGGAGTAGGCGCCTTCAAGATCGGCGACGGTAACATGCGCCGCGGGCACCTTGGCCTTCACCAGTTCCTTATAGAGAGCTTCGGTGATGCGCTTGTGCGCGCCCACCAGCACTTCGTCGCTCTTGGGATTCTTGATCTCGTGGGACAGCTTGCGATCGATCAAGCCCTCGGAAACGTTCCAGTGGAGATCGCCGTCGCGCAGGGTGATGCGTTCCACCTGGTAGAACGTGCGCAGAATTTCCTCGTTGGACTTCATGCCCAGCGCGCGCAGGAAGATGGAGCCGAGGAATTTGCGCTTGCGGTCGATGCGCACATACAGAATGTTTTTGGTGTCGTACTCGAACTCGACCCACGAGCCGCGATAGGGAATGATTTTCCCCAGGAAATAGCTGCGGTTGTTGGCCGATTCGTAAAACACGCCCGGCGAGCGGTGCAACTGGCTGACGATGACGCGCTCGGTGCCGTTGATGACGAACGTGCCGTTGTCGGTCATCAGCGGAATGTCGCCGAAGAAAACTTCCTGCTCCTTGATGTCGCGAATATTCTTCGCGCCGGTGTCGGGATCCTTGTCGTAAATGGTCAGACGGATGGTGACCTTGAGCGGGGCGGCGTAGGTCATGCCGCGCTCCTGGCACTCGTTCACGTCGTACTTGAGCTGCATGCCCACCGGGTCGCCGCACTTTTCGCAGAACGTAGGCGTGTTCTTGTTAAACGTGCCGCACTTGGTGCAAAGGACGTCGCCCGTCTTGTACGGATCGGTGACCACCGACGCTCCGCAGTTGCGGCAAGTGGCCCGAAGATGATGCAGTCCCTTCAGGTTGCCGCATTTGCATTCCCAGTTCCCGATCGCGTAGTCCACAAAATCCAGCTGCGACAGGCCGCGGAAATCCTGAATCGGAAACACCGAGGTGAATACCGACTGCAGGCCGCCATCCTCGCGCTCGGACGGAAGAAGATCCATCTGCAAAAAACGCGCATAGGAATTCTTCTGAACCTCGATCAGGTTCGGAATCTGAATGGAGCTGCGGATCTTGGAAAAATCCAGCCGCTCGCGCTCCCGCATATGATGGTTCCCATTTTCATTCGCCATGCTATGACCTCACTAATTGCGCAGGGTTGGGCCGAAACGCCGACAGGCGGCATGATAGACACTGCCGCCCCGGGTCCCGGCGGGACCAAGTCAATGTTAACAAATCATTTCTAGGAACTGGCGTAAGCAAACCCCTCAGGGCGCGGCAGCTATCGTCTCCTTATCCCCTGAGCGATAACGCCTCGCGCCGGAATTGCTGGGTCACTCCGATACCGCGCTTCAGAAAGCCGCTATTTCACTTCGACTTTGGCGCCAACGTCCTCGAACTTCTTCTTGATGGTGGCCGCCTCGTCCTTGTTCACGCCTTCCTTGATGGGCTTGGGCGCGCCGTCGACCAGGTCCTTGGCTTCCTTCAGGCCCAAGCTGGTGACTTCGCGGACCGCCTTGATGACGTTGATCTTGTTCGCGCCCACATCCGTAAGCACGACCGAGAACTCGGTCTTCTCTTCCGCCGGGGCCGCTCCGCCCGCCGCTCCGCCGCCCGCCACCATCACGGGAGCCGCAGCCGCAGCCGAAACGCCGAAGGCCTCTTCCATCTTCTTGACGAGGTCGGCCGCTTCGAGCAGGGTCAGGCCCTTGATTTCTTCCAGAATTGCTTCCACCTTATTTGCCATTGCTGTGTCCTCTCCTAATTAGATGCGGTTGGGATTCTTCTTTTCTATTTATTGAGCCGTTTCGACCGCAGCGGGGTTTCCACCACCCGGTCCAAATTTGTTGGCCTTCACCGCTTCGCTGACCGTGACCGCCAGATTGCGGTTGACCGCGGCCAGCGCGGTCGCGATGCGCTGCGCCGGCGCGTTGACCAGGAACATGATCTTGCTGATGAGCTCTTCCTTCGAGGGCAGCGATGAAAGCTGCTGGATTTCGGCGATGGACAGCACGCGCCCTTCAACGATCCCTGCGCGGAATTGGAAGGCTGGAACGTCCTTGGCGATTTTGGACAGCGCCTTGGCGAGCGAAACCGGATCGGTCGCCGTGTAGGCAATGGAATTCGTTCCCTTCAGGTCTTTCAGAAGGGCCTCGTTCGGCGTGCCTGCGGCGGCGCGCTCGGCCAGCGTGTTTTTTACGACCTGGTAATGCCCGCCAGCCTGCTGGACGGCGCGGCGGAGCTTGTTGTCGTCTTCCACCGTGATGCCCTGAAAGGTGGAGAGGATCACCGTCGAAACGACGGCGAGCTGGGATTTCAGTTTGTCGAGGTCTTCCTGTTTTTCACTGCGCTTTTTCATTTCCGGCTCCAAATTCTAATGCAGCGCTTCCCCTGCGAAATTTCCGCATTTTAGTCAGCACAGGCACTCTTGCCTGTGCGCTTTTGCAGCCCCTTACAGCCGAAGGACAGCCAAGAGTGCTCGTCTTACAGCAGCCCGTTAAGCCGCTGCGGCAACTGCAGATTCGACTTCCGCTTCATCAATCGTTACGCCTGGACCCATGGTGGAGGTCAGCGTAACTTTCTTGACGAATTTCCCTTTGGCGGCCGCTGGCTTAGCTTTCAATATTGCCGAGATCAGCGCATGCGCGTTTTCAGCGAGCTTGCCCGCGTCAAAACTGATCTTCCCAATGGGCGAGTGGATGATTCCCTGCTTATCCACGCGAAACTCCACTTTTCCGGCTTTGATTTCCTTCACCGCCTGCGCGACTTCAAACGTCACAGTGCCGGTCTTGGGGTTGGGCATCATGCCGCGCGGACCGAGCACTTTTCCCAGGCGTCCGGCGGAGCGCATCATGTCAGGCGTGGCGATGACCGCGTCAAAATCGACCCAGCCTTCCTGAATCTTCTGCACCATCTCCTCGCCGCCGACGAAATCCGCTCCGGCATCCTGCGCCTCGCGAACTTTTTCGCCCGTCGCGATGACCAGCACGCGCTTGGATTTGCCCAAACCGTGAGGGAGGACGACGGTGCCGCGCACCATCTGATCCGACTGTTTCGCATCGATGCCTAGATTGGCGACCAGCTCCACGGTTTCATCGAACTTGACGAAATGGGCCCTCTTGATCGCTTCCGCGGCTTCTGTAAGCTTATAGGGGCGCGCTTCGATCGTCGCGCGCGCCTTGGTGATGTTCTTCCCGGGTTTCTTGGCCATTGCCTCTCCTACCCTTCCACTTCCAGACCCATGTTGCGCGCCGTGCCCATGATGGTGCGTACGGCCGAGTCCAGACTTGTGGTATTCAAGTCCGGCAATTTGGTCTTGGCGATCTCCTCGACCTGCTTGCGCGTCACCTTGCCGACCTTGTTGCGGTTCGGTTCGGCCGATCCCTTAACGATCCCGGCCGCGCGTTTCAAAAGCTCGGAAGCCGGAGGCGTCTTGGTGATGAAGGTGAACGAGCGATCGCTGTAGATCGTGACCAACGCCGGAATGATCATGCCATCGGGTTCCTTGGCAGTCTTGGCATTGAATTGCTTGACGAAATCCATGATGTTCACGCCCTGCGGACCGAGAGCGGTGCCGACGGGCGGTGCCGGCGTGGCTTTGCCGGCCGGCAATTGCAATTTTACGGTTGCTTGAACTTTCTTGGCCATCCGAGTTCCCCTGATTCTTCTGCGCGCGGCGCGTGAAGCGCAGGCCGCCGCGAAAAAACTAAGCCATCTTTTCGACTTGCACGAAATCCAGTTCCACCGGCGTCGAGCGGCCGAAAATGGTGACCGAAACTTTCAGCGTGTTGCGGTCCGCGTTCACGTCGTCGACCACGCCAGTGAAATTCGCGAACGGTCCTTCGATGATGCGCACCTGCTCGTTACGCTCGAACACCAGCTTGGGTTTCGGCCGGTCCGCGGAAGTCGTCACGCGGTGCAGAATGCCTTCCACTTCCGCATCGGAGAGCGGCGTGGGCGTCTCGCCCGAACCGACAAATCCGGTGACGCGCGGCGTGTTGCGGACCACGTGCCACGTGTGATCGTCCATGTCCATCTCGACGAGCACGTAGCCCGGATACAGCATGCGCGACGAAATGACTTTCTTGCCGCCGCGCACCTCCAGCACGTCCTCGGTCGGAATCATCATCCGGCCAATCTTTTCCGTGAGACCGAACGCCGCTACGCGGCTCTCCAGGCTTTCCTTCACCTTCTTTTCAAAGCCCGAATAGGTGTGGATGATGTACCACTGCTTTTCCATATCCAACGTGTACCTCAGTGCCCAAATAATTTGATGACGCGCTGCACGAGCCAGCTCACGCCGCTATCCACGCCAAAGAAAAAGACCCCAAAAAACGCGACGGTGACGATCACCACGCCGGTGGTCACGAACACCTCGTGCCGCGTCGGCCAGGTGACCTGGCGCATCTCGACGCGCACTTCGTGCAGGAAATTGCGCCACTGCTTGGGGTAGTCGCCAAATTTCTCGAATGCCGAAGCGATGGCGTTGCCGCTCCCGCCGTTGTCCCCGCCGCGACGGTCCCCGCCCTCTTTTACTTTGACCGCATCCGCCATAGACATTCTCAGACCCTTCCCAACCCCCGCTGGCTGCCCGTCGCCTGCCAAACTGGCAGGGGAGGAGGGATTCGAACCCCCACTCTCGGTTTTGGAGACCGATGGTCTACCGTTGAACCTACTCCCCTACAAACCGAAGCTACTTCACTTCCTTGTGACCCGTATGCTTGCGGCACGCCTTGCAAAATTTCTTCGTTTCCATCCGGTCGGAATGCTTCTTCCGATTCTTGGTGGTGGTGTAATTCCTGTTTTTGCAATCGTTGCACTGCAGCGTAATGATTTCGCGCATAGGATTCCCTCTGACTTATTCGATAATCTCCGTAACCGCTCCCGCTCCGACGGTGTGGCCGCCTTC
>Ga0210383_10005074_pt1 | contig 11601 bp, 13 predicted proteins | sample IncBWC14OmetaG_FD_160072 | JGI IMG/M metagenome (GOLD analysis project Ga0210383, IMG submission 160072) | Forest soil microbial communities from Barre Woods Harvard Forest LTER site, Petersham, Massachusetts, United States - Inc-BW-C-14-O ...
CGATTTACAATGGCTTAGTAGTGGTAGAAAAATCAGAAAAGTGACTAATCGTACAACCGTACGCGCGCGTAGACGGCTGTACACATGAAGTTTTCAACGGTACACGGCAGTGCCCTCTACCAACTGTCTACCGTACCGTTTTATTACCTCGCGGGCAGGCCCTGACCTTGGCCCTGACTCCTAAGTATTGTATTAGAACATTAACAACAACAAGAGGTTCTCACGCGCCTTCGGGCTTCGGCGTGTTAGACGGCATCGTTGAATTGATTGTTAACCTCTGTGATCCGCCTGAGCTCGTTATGTTCGTCGTAATCATTCTGAATGGAAATTATGGAAAAAGAAATCGATTTGGGTCGGCTATGTATTAGTATTTATTACAAAGGTAGGTGACTAAACGGCCCGCCCCTATTACTTAGGGGGTCCCGGCTTGTTGATCCGACATATGGTTGGTGAAAAAACCTTACCGATAATTTCAGGTTTAACTTGAAGCCATCCACCATCCATCCAACATGGCCAATTGTGTTCGTGAGTGCCTCTAACATGATTGACATGATGGAATTGAGCTTTAACATTGTTATTGTGTCTACCTAAAACCTAGTCACCAGAAACATGAACAGGCACTACTGACAATAGAGTGGATCCTGAATGTTATTACCATAGCTTCGCACTGAATGCTCCCATTTGTGACGACATTGTCCCAATTTAGATATGTTTTTGTTTTCCGATTGCTCCCGATCATGTTATTTTCAATTAAATTCCGTATTGAGTATGTTATTCCCACAGGCGGGTTGCTTGAAATTCCGAGTGCATAATTAACGGAGGATTAGGTCGAGCTTGACGTTGAACGGCAAGTTTGTGATTTCTTCAATTGTGTTTGACCCAAACTCTCGATTATAATAAAAGAGAATCAGGCGGGTGGCGGGAGTCCACGACGTGTCATGCGTCCCTGGGATATCGCTTTACTTAGTAAACCCTTTCAGACGTTCAAATGAGGCATCTTAACCCGTGTCTCCCCTCCTCATCGTACTTTGACCTGGTGTCCGAGTTCTCCCAACGCCTGTCTCTGCACCATGTATCACCTTGCTAAAACACAACCAAAACTGCAGCTTTCTGCAACAAATACCAACGCTCGTTCTGAATTGTTCTCTCCTCTAGCATCAGCCCCAGGCGACCTTCTCCTGGAGATTGCATCCTGCATTGATTGTCGCTCAGATCTCCTCAACTTCTGTCTAACAGTCGGTTTACTGCTTAATTTGCAATCCAGTACCGTGACTGACCTCGCGTCTTGAGCACAGTCTAGACGTATATTCTCCAATATATCTCCAGTCCTCTATGCGGCTGTGGTGTTGAACACTGTCGAGCAATGTACGCTGACGCTTCGGATGCTCCGCAATTGTCCGGAGCTCGCCCGCCACGTTAGAGAGCTAGTCGTTAGACATAGACCGAAGAATAAGACAGGGTTTTATCACGCCGAGAGCGCTTCATCGGCTGTGAGGGAGGTTGCTGCATCAATGCGATTAGACGCGCTGACCACATTCGTATGGGGCGGCGACGAGATGCCTTATCACGAAGACATGTGGTTTGCGCTGCGTATGTTGTGAGTCAATGTTCCTCGTTATCGGGACAGCTGTCTTCTTAAGGAAGGGCGGACCGGAGCTGACTCCCTTGTCAATGCAGCTGTCCGCAATTGCGATATATCAGTACGACCATTGGGTCCTATCTGCCGCCCCCAAACAGTCATGTACGCTCCATCACACCAGCCATTTTGTCATCCGACTAAAACATTATCTCCATTCTACCAGCTATTCGACTTTACCAACCTCCGGGGGTTCTCTTTAACTCTTACACCTGGCTTTTACAATAGTCAAGTCGATATGTTCTTGGATGGTACGTATCATCATGTTGGCTGTTATTCACTCGGCTCAAATCAACCCTCAGACGAGCAATCTGCATCTCGCAACTTTTGGGATATGCTCATCAGACGGTGTCCAAACCTTGAAGAATTGACGATAGACGGCATCTCCTCCCTTCCCACCGACGTTCATACCCTCGTTGACGGTCGGTGGCCTAAACTTCGGAAGTTGACCCTTGGGGATGTTTCCATTGACGGGCAACTGGGAATGGTCAATAACTCTGATCAGAAACACCCTTTCATCACCTTCCTTGAGGCCCACCCCACCTTGCAGAGTCTCAGTCTTTCCCGGCACAATATCCAGCCCACCCACTTTGCAAGCCTAGATCCCGTTTTCCTCAAACTTACAGAATTTCGTGGAACCCTCCAACAGCTCCAAGCTCTTCCTCACCTTCTGCCTCTCCTAAAGTCTGTTACATTTCGCGATCCAATGCAAACACGCGATATATCCGCGTTAACCGTTGCGGGCGTTCTCCAAAGCCTTCCGTCTCTGACGGAACTCAAGATTTCGTTCATACTTCATTCTATGTACGATAGCGGTAACCTCCTCCGATCACTCATCTCTTCCTGCCCCCGCATCCGACATCTCGACCTCACTTGCGCACACAAACCTTCTTTCCAACTTGTAAGCTTTTTCCTCCTAGTCTTCTCCTCGCACTCAATCGTCATTTCTTGCTGGCAGGACTCCTTCTCCAAGAACATCCGTGGCTTTACAAAGCTCCGCACCCTCCATCTCACCATTGTGAAATACCCCGGTGACGAAACCCTGTCTGCCGGCGCCGCCCGCATCGCCCGAACCAATCCCCGTCTGGAAAAATTCACCCTCACATTCCTTCCTCCGTCCCACCCTCTCCCACTTCCCTACTCAATTCCCCTCTTCCCTTTCCCACTGCCATCAAGGGCCACCGGGATATTCAAGCTGACGTGCGATGAGCACGGACTCCCAGTAAGTCTCGCCGGCCTTGAACATCGCCGGGTTATCTGGCCGTTCGGATTGGGTGTTACGTCGCGCAGGAAGAAATATGTGAGTGATTTGAGGCCACGGGGTTACCCGGGGAGGAGGAAGCGAGGTCTCGACAGTGTGACGAGTTTGCTGCTAGAGAGGTCGGTAGCTGGAGAGGAGATGCGCATGATCTTGTTTTGTGGGTTGTTGGTGTGTCTGGCGATGTGGGGGTTCATGGCGGGTGGGAGGAGTTCCATTCGTGGTCAACTTCGGGGCGCTGTAGAATTATAAGCTAATAGAAACTCAGGGCATATAAATTGTATGGGTATGGATATGTAATACCTCTTATGTCAATGTATATACCCCGCGGGCCGGGAGTTACAAGTATTCTGAACCCCTACGAAAGGTTCTGAAAAGAATTGCCCGCAGATTGGCATAGTTTTGCGAGGACGGAAGACATACTCCGGTGTGCTATGTTAACGCTTACTTCGAATTCCCTGCATCCTTCTCGAGCCGACCCCGCTCCTCTTTCATATACGAGGGGCTCATTGCAGTAGCGAGCTTTTTAATTATTTTCCCGTCAGGCAGACGAGCAGGTACTACTATCTGAGTCTATCTCTATAATCAGCTCCTTCCCGTCGTTTCTCAAGTTCAAGTTCTCGCCAATCGTCTCATGACGACCGAACAACATCACTAGATGAGGAAGTTGGGAGTGTGCTTCTTCCAGTCCTATGCAGAGTATGGATTATTGTGAGTAAATGGACATATAGTCACCGCGAACAAGTGGGTTATGTACGAAGTACTAGTAGACCTCACACCGAGGGACAATTACCTGAGCGCTTCAATAGGCCCGACTTGTAGCCTCAATCCCGCAACGAACCAACAGTGCATTAGCATAGACTGACGACAACAAACTAGTAACTTGTACCGAGTAAACGGAGCAACCAAAATACCACATAGTCACATTCGTGACCAGGACAATATTAATACCTGCCAATTAGTCCACATAGTGTACGCGAGAATGAGGAGATAACGTAATAAAAAGGTGAGAGATAGCAAGCAGTGGAGGTGGGATGTATAATGCATGGTCCAAACGTTGAACGTGGATTGTGTGTAGGTTTTTATTGCACGCGCAGTATGAAAATTATACGATCGTTGAGGGGGGAATATAATCAGGACCTGACAACTGGTCAGCGTTCGTTCTCAACCATTCATCCACAAACCACAATCAAATGCAGGAATCGAAAAACCGTAGACTGAAAAACGCACATTTTGTACTGAATAGTGGTTTCAGCGGCATTGCCCGCTCTATATTTTATAATGATGTCCAAATCACGGTTGTTCCGCGCATTAGGAGAGCACGAGAGGTGGCCGGTGATGGGGTCTCCTTGCGAGACTGTCATTGTTGTTGGGGTGTAGAATACCGTTTGCCTGGAACACGAAATGAGTAGGTGTTTGATTCCGAAGGTAGAAAAAGGAAGAACAAACTTCCAGTGGGTATATTGTGCGTGGGGGCCCGTAGAGAATTTTACTTGTTTGTGGGTACAATCGAAAGAGATGTCAAACCATGCAAGGAAGGCGTGTACATCTATGGAAAGTTTGGTGGATGAGAGGGATATAATATTAAAAAAGACAAAGCAACAGACAGTCGTTCCGAGTGGAGGTAAGGGAAAAGGGAGCTTCGAATGTAAGGTCTTCTTTTCTGGCAGTGAGAAGGTCGATGTGCTGTTAAGAATGGTATGAGGGAGGCTTTTATGGTGAGAAGAAAGAGGGTTTACCTTGATCATGCATGGATCAGTGACAACAGCCTTCAATTCGACTGTGTCCACCAAGGGCTCGCGTAGTGCAATATCCTTGATGCACGAATAGTCGAATCCGTACACGTTGTCCCAGACTACCACATGAACATATAAGAACCCGATCCACCGCCCAAAAAGACCGACATACAGTTGATCTTCTCCTCCTTGTAATCTTGATCCTCAATAGCTGCGAGGTACAGCGTAGCATTATCGGGGAAGATGAGACCACCCTTTTTGAGGTACTTGTCGCGTGCGAGGAGGACAGTGTCGAGCATGGACTCGTACAATAGGAAGTAACCCATCCATTCTGAGATGATGATGTCAAATTCTTTCAGAGGCAGTTCTGCTTCTTCCAGTTTTCCTTTCACTAGGGTGATCGCTGATAGAGAGGCGGGTGAGGGATAGAGATGGGATTGGGGACCAGGGCACGTACTATCCTTGAAGCCATTCGCTTCGATGATCTTTTGTGCTTGGTCAATGATGTTGGACATGTCAATCTTCAGGAATCATAGTGGTAAGATATTCACGCGTCGCAAAACGATCGACAAAGAACGGGCTCACGCCAACGACATGCGCTGCTCCTGCTTTGGCGGCAAACATGCTAAGGATACCGGTTCCACATCCGACATCCAACACGGTTTTGCCGTGGAAAAGATGACCATTGTTCAAGATCGCAGCACGGTACGACCCTGTCCGCACAGAATCCTTCAGCATCTCTTCATGAATGCCTGCACGGATCACGATGCGGTCCAATTAGTCATGGAACGATAAAAACGCAGAAAAGTATATTGACATACCGAAATGGGCATAAGAATCCGCATAGCTATGCACGATTCAAAAAGCAAACAGAAGGACAGCATCAGATTATTCTTGCTTTACCGCAAGGCAATCTCGGAATGGTGCGCAACTAGTCTCTGGAAGTCATATCATGGGGTGCATCGGGTGGGGCAACGTGATGCGTTGTAGACGGGCCTGCATTCGACATGATTAATATTGGGAGTGCTGGGCCTTGAGATCGATGGAGAAAGAGGACGCGTCGGAAATCGGATTGGAAAAGTTCTTTCAAACAAAAAAAAAGTACGTGTCCCCGACCACAATACGTGTCAACATGCAGTCCACGTGCACGTGACGCACTGCCATTTATTTAACATAGGAATCCGCAGTCCTGCAGCAGCTCCCCTCCTCACCCCAACAAAAATATATAAGAAGGCTCTGCAGCGGTGCTATGATCATCAACCCAAACCACAACAACATGGTATGTCCAACAGTTTGCGAGTTTCTTTGACCTGACATCATGACTTCAGACTCCTCAGGACAATCCGCCATCCTATGACCTCCTTACTGAAGGTGACCTTGACCGTAAGGACATTTACAAGTATTGTCCCTCCAATTCTGAACATACCACTAGACAATACATCCATGCCCTCCGAGGGTTCAGATGTCAAACAACTACAAGGATCGAAACAAGCCCCAGCATACGTAATCGCCGGGCCTTCATACACTACCCAGCCTCCATACACGCCGGCGCCAGTAGTGTATCACTACATGAATCCTATGACACATGAAAACGTAGCGTCGCTACTACCTCCCAACCATCCTGAGATGGTGTGTCTGCAGGCTGGACAGCATGTGCCGAAGACAAGGTACGGGATATTGGGTGCGTTTCTCCTTTTTGTTTTGTTTTGTTCTCTGCATTGTCCGTATTTTCCTTGTACTTACTTGTGTTGCAAATATCCAGGTATCCTGGCTGCCGTCTTCTGGTTCCCTCTGGGCATCGGCTTGTGTCTACTTGATCGCAGAGTAAGATGCACCCGTTGTGGGCTTCACATCGATGATGGTCTTTGCGGCTGAGTATTGAATAGTCATCGTCGTCCCTGCCCTTCTGTAATACTTCCCGCTTTCGATGATCTCATCCCATGGTTCCCGTGTTCTTGTGTTATTCCATCCACATCTCCAGTCACTTACATGTAGTCTTTCATTATTTTTGCTACCATTAAATTTAAAACACAGTATAACTACTCGTTTACAACACAACAATATGTTTCCTTCATAATAATACAGTGCACTGAGTCGCCCACGGCAAACGTGTGGTCCACATGAATCCCTTCGATCAGAAAAAAGGACAAGCTGAACCTCCTCAGGTTTGGAACAATACTGGCTTGATACTGGCGATCGTGGATCGCCCATTGGAAGGCTGGTACCAGAAAGACTACATTTCTGGAAATTTGCGTCAGGAAGCTCGACTTTCGAGATTATGATTGTATAGGAGAATAAACGGCATGCAGAGGGAAGGAAGATATGGGAAATGTGTCTAATGTTACACCTTGAGTCTCTCTGTTATGGTTATGAATTGGGGGTAGAACTTGTGAAAAAGGTGCACTGGTGGTAAAATTCAAAATTAACAGGATTTCGATGTTTTTATGATGGGTTCTACATTGCACTGTGTCTTACTAACTTAGTTAGATATTCAAGTTGAAGCATCCGAGATAACTGATTGCATATTGGCCGATATGTAGCAGGAACTCCAATTATTGTGGTACGCATTCCGTGCTTCCATCGAGTCCAGAGTACGTGATGAAATGTTTTGAGACTGAACTTCAAGCTGAAGGTGTGTTATTTGTTGGTTACTAGTATTTGATGTTATTTCGTACGGAGGTCGCTGATCAATCGATCAAGATGAAGGCACGTGCTTCCATTGCTCGAACTTTTCATTGTGCCACGGTTTGAACAATTTGAGTTCCAACCCTTTCTACCACCACTAGTACTTCATTCCATTTCAATCTGCACAATATCATCCTGCAAATCTGATACTGGGATGCCCCTGTCCTTCTCGCATCTTCCAACTTTGGAAGATGATATGACATCCTCTACCATGGGCGACCTACCCAAGATTGGCCCTCGTTTTTTTGTCCCTCGTTTGACCGAGAAACCTCAAGATCCAATCATGGATACATTGAAGCTCGCTAACAGCAAGGAAACTCATATCAATACTCGCCCAATTCCTCTCGAGCTCGCGATATTGACGGTGGACATGGATCACCCTCCAAGCCACCCAAAGAACAAGAACAATATATGGACTGATGCAGTGACGCGTAATTACGCAAGTCAGGTGAGAATTCTAGTTATTCCATAATTCTCAGTTATTTGACAGAATCAGATATTGTCCTGGGACGCGTTGCGTCCTTCGCATTCCTCCCAAGCAACATCCACGGCGTTCCTCTCAGAACAAGATAGTTTGATTTTTGCGGCGGCTCGATACCAGTGAGTTTCATCCAATCCTATAGAAGGACAACATTTAATTGAATCAGAAAGTGTTCTACCGCGTCTACACGACCCTACCATAGAGATGATATATGTTACACAGAGTGCGCTTTTAAGGGCCCTTAAACTGACTGTTCTCGGAACATCATCCCTTTTGCATACATGGGACGCAAAGTCTGAAAAGTTTGTCCAATCGGGCATTGAAGAAGGAAGACGAGCACTTATTTTCGTTGATGGGAAGGACGAAGTTGTCAGTGCGAGGTCAGTATATCGTTCGCCAGTTATGATATACCATTGACAGAAACGTGCAGTGTCATTGGCCGATTTTTAACAATTGGGACCTTATTGCGCCGTTTAGAGACGCTCCTCACTAGTCTTCGCACTAGGTGATTATCGTCTGGCTCTATTCTCATACGACCTTCCATTTATTTATTTCAAGATCTGCCCGAGAAGGCCCGACTATTCACGCTTTTACGCATGCATTATCGACGATTCTCTCATACCTTCGGGAAGCTCTGGCTCGCTGCCCACCCTCTGATGACCCTTTGTCCACGGAAAGCTACACGCTGTCTACGGTATGGATGCACTATGGTGAATTCGAAGAAATCCTCGTCTCGTTGTCTACGTTGTATGATCGGGTGAGCCACCAGTCTGGGACAATCTCTTTCTCGCTGACTTGCATTTTAGGAGGAACATATATCACCCCAGGATTATCGACCACTGGATTCTTCTCCCGCCCCTTTACTCTCCCGAATATATAACCAACTCAATGCCCATATTGAAAGGCACTCGGCGCGAATCATCACCGCGATATTTGCTTTCATCCTGACAAGCGCCTCTCGCGGATACCTTCAACAGGTGTGCCGGTCTGTGGGCTTTGGTGGAGATGCCGCCCTAAAAACCTCTCATGTCGTTGGTGAACGAAATGATCAATATTCGACAGGCACATCTGATGATGACGTCGAGAATCAATATACCATATTCGAGAGTTATGATGCGCAGGAAATTTTTCCTACTTTCTTCCCCCACGAGTTGATCGACGTGCTTCCCGCTGCCCAAAAGTCGTTGGTGCTACTCCGGGCAGCCCAACCAGACCATCCTCTTCTGAAGGCCCCTGTTGCTCATTGTGTTATCCGATGGTTTTGGACCAAGACTGAAATTGAGGCAGCTTGGAGAGGGGACAAGCTTGATTCAGAGTTGAAGGAAGTTCCAATCCTTGCGGAGGTTATCGCAACTTCTCCCTCCACGAACTACAAGGCTGATCTCGCACAATTCCGGATATTCGACCTCGAACCCGGTTCCCATTTTGGCCAGTCATCCTTTAACAGTAAATTTACGGCCGCTTCGACTTCAACTCTGCAGGCTTTTGTAGCAGCTTTCCCGGAATCGCTTCCTCCAATAACTCCTACTCTAACCCATCTGACCTCCCTCGTGTTTACACCACTCGTCCAGCATGCATCATCCCTCTCGAGCACTCTTCTATCTCTCTTTCTATCCCATTCGGCGAATCTCAACTTCCAGGCACACCTGCAGCTTCTTCGCTCCTATCTGCTGCTCACATCACCTCTTTTCAAATCCCGCCTCACAGCAGCTTTGTTTTCTGATTCAGAGAATTGTGACCTTGACAACCAGAGTCACACAATGTCGCTACGATCCCTCCGTCAAAAATCAAGTAAGATGGCTCGGGAACATACACGACCGTGGGCGGTTGGCCTGGCACCCGACCTACTATTACGAGAAACATGGCCCCCGGTGGGCGCTGACTTGAGTTTCTTTCTCCGAACTGTTATCGTGGACTCTTTCGAGTCTTGTTATAAAGAATCGACTGAGGGGGTTATACAGACCGGACGCGAGCGAGTTCTGGCAGAAGCAGAATTCAGGTTGGGCTTTGCCATTCGTGATCTGCCTGTTGGTCCAGGTCGAGATAAATGGTTAAATCCGCTATGTACGTGATGCATTGCAATACAGCAATTTGCCCTAACATTAATCTCCTTGTTTTGTTTAGCCATCGAGTGAGAAATCTTGATCATAATTAGAAGTTAGAGCACTAATACTCATCTGCAGAGCTCTCGATTTCCTTTACATGGATTACAAGCCTCCACATCCCTTGGAAGTCTTGATCACGCCGGAAATTCTTTCCAAGTATCAAAGATTGTTTGCTTTTATACTGCGAATCATAAGAGGTAAGCAAGCGGTGGCATCAATATTCACACATATTCATAATCATCTCTTGTTCTACATATCGTTCTCAGTTGAAAATGCCTTGTGCTCCTTGTTCCGAATGACCCGTAAATCTTCATCGTTGCTCTTCCCCACTCTTGCATCATCCGACAAACTTCTGATGCATTTTCGTTTTATCGCTCATTCATTTGTGGCCAACTTGTCGGAATATGTATTTGACACGGCGATTGGGGGCAACTTCGATCCCTTTCTCTCTCGCCTTTCCCCAGATGCGCCGTCTATTCTCTATGATGGTCGTGTTTCTGGGTTCTCGGATGTTTTCTCCCTTGCTAAAGCTCATTCGACATTATTGGACGACATTTTGAGTGCTTGCCTTTTGAGGTCGGGTCAGAGAGGAGTGGGGGACTTGCTGCGACATTCTCTCGAGCTTGTTCTGGAGTTTGCGGTTCTTGCTGGGGAACTCAAGAACGGCCGCCTCCAGGAATACCAAGCTGCTCCTTTACTTGATGACCTTTTCCAGAGCTTTCGTGGAAAGATGACGACTTTGGTTAGTCTCAACATCACCTACGATGGATCTGTCAAACTAACTATCCGCAGACAAAAGTCCTCAAGGGTTTGGTCGACAAAAGTCCTGCGTCATCACGAATGCCTCTGGATAGTCTTTCATCGGCAGGTGATCGACATATGCGTCGTCCCTCAGGAGGCACTGAAAGTTTGTATCATCTACTCATTCGGCTTGACAATGGTGATTGGTGGTCGAGAACGAGGAAGTCATAATGTCCAAACTCCTTCAGAATATGACATAGATTCACAAGGGGTTGGATCCAGTAGCCAAACTAGCTTCGAACAACCGCCTCAGAACACAACGTCCTACGGGAATCGGATGAGCATGTAAGGTCTAATTTGGTGGAGCCGCAACTAACGCACACCTGTAGTGATAAATCGAGCACGTTATCCATGAGGAATACGCGAACCAGCATTGGGCGTCAAGCCGGTCAACCCGGAAGCCTGGCGGATGCCACGAGGCTGGTGAGGATGCCTTCGATTATCGGTGGAAGTTTCGTGAGATACCATCACCTTCACCTCAGCATCCTCATCGCCGAAGTGTATGCTAGTTATTATGCCCCGCTATGACGCACCAGAGATAATATGGAAAGGGGAGACGGTATCCAACAATTCTGAAAAATCCAAAATCTATAAAGCAGTGCCCACCCGAGTCGGTAGGGATGAATCCCATTATTTCATTGAAGTGACGCTCCTGGTGACTCCCTATCATGGTCCGAGTCGAGCAAATTGATGGACAAGTTGAGATGCAGGTGGAAGATACTTTGTTTCGAGTTCCCCGCTGTTACTTCGAGCAAGAGTCGGAAGTTTTCCGCGATATGTTCCAACTGCCCGTTGCTAAGGGCACCACACCGGATGGATGCAGCGACGAACAGCCCTTGCGACTTGACGGGATAGTGAAAGAAGATTTTCGACAGCTGCTGAGGGTTACGTTCCCGAGG
>Ga0210383_10005075_pt1 | contig 11601 bp, 8 predicted proteins | sample IncBWC14OmetaG_FD_160072 | JGI IMG/M metagenome (GOLD analysis project Ga0210383, IMG submission 160072) | Forest soil microbial communities from Barre Woods Harvard Forest LTER site, Petersham, Massachusetts, United States - Inc-BW-C-14-O ...
CTCGCGGTCTCCGCCGCCCTGGTCTGGCGAGGCGCCCGGTGCGCATGGCTGCGCGCGTCGAGCATGGCGCTCCTCTTGCTCGCGCTGTGCGATCCCAATCTCGTTCAGGAGAACCGGCGTCCGCTCAAGGACATTGTCGCGGTGGTCGTCGATCGCTCCGAGAGCCAGGACATCGGCGAGCGGCCACAGCAGACAGATAAAGCGCGCAACGAGCTCGAGGCAAGGTTCAAGGCGCTCGGAGACGTCGACCTCCGGGTCGTCGAAACCTCGCGCGACGAATCTGAAACCGAGGGGACCAAACTTTTCGCTGCTTTGCGGGGCGCGCTCTCCGATGCGCCGCCCGAGCGGGTCGGCGGCGCGATCATGATCACCGACGGCGACGCTCACGATATTCCGCAGTCCGCGGCCGCGCTTGGCTTCAACGCGCCATTGCATGTGTTGATCACAGGCCACGAAGGCGAGCGGCAACGGCGTATCGATCTGGTTGAGGCGCCGCGCTATGGCATCGTCGGCAAGGATCAGGTCATCGAAGCCCGCGTCCTCGACAGCGACGATCACGGCCAGCCCGTCAAGCTCACGGTGCGCCGTGACGGCGAGACGATCGCGACGATCGACGCCAAGGTGGGGGAGCGGATCGATGTGAAGGCGCCGATCGACCATCCGGGCCCGAACGTGATCGAGCTCGAAGTCGCGCCGGTCGAAGGCGAGCTCGCCGCCGACAGCAATCGTGCGGCGGTCAACATCGAAGGCGTGCGCGACAAGCTCAGGGTGTTGCTGGTCTCCGGCAAGCCGCATCCCGGCGAACGAATGTGGCGCAATCTGCTGAAATCCGACGCCAATGTTGATCTGGTACATTTCACCATATTGCGCCCGCCGGAGAAAGGCGCTGACGGCACGCCGATCAATGAATTGTCGCTGATAGCCTTTCCGGTCGCCGATTTGTTCGGCCGCAGGATCAAGGACTTCGACCTCATCATCTTCGATCGCTATGCGCAGCAGTCGATCCTGCCTTACATCTACCTCGAGAACATCGCCAAATACGTGCGCGACGGCGGCGCCCTGTTAATGGCCGAGGGGCCGGAATTCTCCACCCCCGACGGCCTTTACTATTCGCCGCTGGGTGCCATCTCGCCGGCCGAGCCGAGCGGTGATGACGTCGAGGCTCCGTATCGCGCCCGGGTGTCCGACCAGGGCATGCGCCACCCGGTGACCCGAGGTTTGAACGGTCTCGACGCTAGCAATGGCGAACCGAATTGGGGCCGCTGGTTCCGGCTCGTCGGGGCGAAGCCGACGAGTGGCCTGACGGTGATGAGCGGCGCGGACGACAAGCCACTCCTCGTGCTGTCGCGGGTCGACAAGGGGCGGGTGGGCCTGCTGTTGAGCGATCAGATGTGGCTTTGGGCGCGCGGGTATGACGGCGGCGGGCCATACCTCGACCTGTTGCGCCGCTTGGCGCATTGGCTAATGAAGGAGCCCGATCTGGAAGAAGAGGCCCTACGCGCGAGCGCCAAGGGCCGCGACGTGACCGTCGAGCGTCAGAGCGTGAGCGGCGAACCGCGCGAAACGTACCTTGTCGCGCCGGACGGTGCGAAGACCAAGCTTGAGCTGACGCCTTCTGCGCCCGGCCTCAGCCGCGCCCATGTGACTGTCAACCGGTTTGGGCTCTATCGCGCCGAGGACGGCGAACATGTCGCGCTGGTCGACGTCGGCCAGGAGAATCCCCTCGAAATGCGGGATGTCGTCTCGACCTCGGAAAAGCTGCGGCCGATCGCTGAAGCGACCGGTGGCACGGCGCGTCGCATCGCGGCGGGCTCGACCGGCGCGATCGCCATGCCGCGCGTCGTCGGCTTGAACCCCTCTCCGAGCTATGGGGGAGGCGATTATATCGGAATCAAGCGGACGGGATCGAGTGAATTGATCGGCGCGCGTTCGACTTCGCTCGCGTCCGGGTTCTTCGGCCTGGCGGTGCTGCTGGGCATGGTGACGCTCGCCTGGGTGAAGGAAAGCGGCGGCTTGAGCCGCAGCCACGGCGAGGGTTAGCGGACCGAAGGCCTCGCGCCGCTGCTGCCGATCGTTTCAACTCGCCGCTTGGCGCCCTCATCAAACCGGCGTGGACAGTCGCGAATAAGTTCGGAAGGCTCGATCTTCGGTGAGGTATCGGCTCTCCCTTACATGATAATTCGCGGAAAGCCCGTCGCGCCGCACCCGCGGCTTTGCGGCATGCTCGAATTGACGCTGCGCAGCAACGATTTGACCGCCGAAGGCGAATCATGAATGCGAAGCTGCTCGACCCGGTCTCTGGCCCTCCTGGGAACTCGACCTCAGCTCAATCCTGAAGATGCCTTTGATCCATCGTCTGGCGCGGAAATCGCGGATCATCTCGCGCGCCGCATTGCGGCCGGGCGCGCCGGTGACGCCGCCGCCGGGATGGGTCGAGGCACCGCACATGAGACCGGGAACTGGCATTCGGTATCGGCGTGTCCGAGCACGGGCCGGGCCGAATCGAGCTGGTTGAGGTTGAGGCGCTCGTGGAAGATGTCGCCGCCGACGAAGTCCGAAGTCCCGCTCGAGGTCGCCATCAAGTGGGGCAGCGGTTCGAGCGAAACGGTTCGCGCGGCTGCCAGGATGGGCGGCTACCTGCGCTCGAAACCGGAGCCGCATCATGAGTTTCTCGCAGCGCTGAGAGCCGAGAAGTCAGATATCACGCTGCAGGCGCTTTGCGATCGGTTGCCGGCCGAGCGCGGAGTCAGAGCGGATACCTCGGTGATGAGCTGTTTCTTCCGCCGCATTGGCGTCACGCTCAAAAAGACGCTCGTCGTGCGCGAGCAGGATCGCCCGGACATAAAGCGCGATCGTAAACGCGTCGATCATTTCGCGTCTGGTCTTCGTCGACGAGACCTGGACCCATGACAAACTGGACCAAGACCAACATGACCCGCTTCTACGGCTGGGCTCCGCGCAGACGTAGGCTCGTCGCCAAGGTCCCGCACGGCCACTGGAGGACCGCGACCTTACTCGTCGCACTGCGCAACGATCGCCGTGCATTCATGGACACGTCCACTGGGGCTACGATCATCCATTGTGAAGCTCGGGAAGGGAATACAGAATATACTTTGATCGATTCGTGACTTCGCAATAAGCCGTGAACCTGGCTTCATTGGCTTCTCCGGATCGGGTCAAAGACCGGAGTCCACTGGACGGACTCGACCCGTTCCGCGCCGGTTGCCAGCATTATGAGCCGGTCGAAGCCAAGCGCGGCGCCACTTGCGTCCGGCATATCGGCGAGGGCTGCGAGGAAGTCCTCGTCGATGGGATAGGAGACGCCGAAAATGCGCTGCTGTTCTTTCATACTTGAGGCGAATCGTCGCCGTTGCTCACCCGGATCACGCAGCTCGTGGAAAGCGTTGGCCAGTTCGACGCCGCAACAGTACAATTCGAAGCGTTCGGCAATTCGCGGATCATTGGGGTTCACCTGAGCGAGCGCCGCCTCGCTTGCTGGATACGCATGAAGGACGGTGGGTCGCCCTAGACCTAGATTTGGCTCGACCCGCTCACTGAGGATACGACTGAATATGTCCGACCAGTCGTCATCCGGGGCGACGCGAATACCGGAATCCTTTGCCTGTAGAGCGAGCGTCTCCGTGTCGGCACAGCCATTAACCGGCAAACTGTCGTAAATGTCGATGCTGGCGTAGCGGCAGAACGCATCCCGTACCGTCAATAGCTCCGGCGGGTCGAACGGATTGGCCTCCCGACCACGATACACGAACGCCTTCGTTCCGGCGACATGGGCGGCGAGCGCGACTACCGCAACGCAGTCCTCAATAAGGCGCTCCAATGGGGTGCATGCCCTGTACCACTCCAGCATCACAAATTCAGGTGCATGGAGGGCCGTTCGCTCGCGGTTGCGGAAAACACTAGTCAGCGCAAAGATCTGGCTTTCTCCAGCGGCCAGAAGCTTTTTCATTGCGAATTCCGGTGAGGTATGTAGATACCCGTCATGCAGCGAACCGTCAGGCAGAAGGAGCGCGGTCTTGAACCCGTGCAAGTGCGTCTCGTTTCCTGGCGAAGCCTGAAGGGCGGCAGGTTGGACTTCGATGAAACCTTTGGCGTCGAACCAGCGCCGCACGAAGATGGAAATCCCCGCACGGGCGACCAGCCAGCCACGTCGTTCGCCGTATCGGCCTAGGTTCCAGATGGGTCGCGGCAGTGGCGGGCTCACGGGACACCGCGGCAGAAGCCAGACAGGATCGAAGTCGATCTCGACTGGCCTTTGGCGCCAAAATCAGTATGGTCCGTGCCGCAACCTTCAATCCGCAGCTCAACGAAACGCGCCCGATCTCGAGGGCGAAACGACGCCTTCAATTCCGAGGACCAGACGTGAGAGTTATTGCAAGCTCGATCCGCAAGGGCAATATTATCGAACGAGAGGATGGGCAGTTGTGCGTCGTTCTTTCGGCAGAAAGTTTTCACCCGGGCAAAGGCACGCCGACAACTCAGATTGACATGCGACGCCTTTCGGACGGTGTCAAGGTGACAGACCGGTATAAGACTACAGAGCAGGTGGAGCGCGCATTCGTCGAGGACAAGAATTTTGATTTTCTCTACGCGGACGCGGACGGGTATCATTTCATGAATGCTGACACCTACGACCAGCTTCAAGTTCCTGCGGATGTAATCGGCGATCAGGCGCAATGGCTCCAAGAAGGGATGAAGGTTATTCTGTCTATATTCGATGGAAACCCTGTCGCTATACAATTACCACCCCGTGTTACATTGGAAGTAGTTGAGACCGAACCGGCGATGAAGGGCCAAACCGCCTCTTCGTCATACAAGCCGGCAAGACTTGCCAACGGTGCACGCGTAACGGTTCCGCCACACATTGCGGTCGGTGCTCGGATCGTCATTCAGACAGAGGATGGCGGCTATGTCGAGCGGGCGAAGGATTGAGGAACGCGAGATGCAGGGCGCGAAAGACGCGCACCGTCTCCAACCGGGTCGGCACACGGATCGCTTTGCTTGATTCGGCCAAATGAAGGGTCAGACGCTCGCTTTTGTCCACCATACCGCAGGTCTCACCATGAAGCATTCCGCGTATCGATTTGCGTCACTCGACCGTTGAGATCGAAGGACACCTGCGGTTGTGCCAAGCGGTTGCCCTTGCATGATTTTTCGGGACAACAATGAAAAATTGGTATCTTATGTTTGCGGCGGGCTCACTCGCGCGCAGCTAAACTGCCGGCTTGTGTGTCGCGCCTCGATCTTTCGAAATACTGGCGTATGGTGTTATGACAGAAAACACTTATGAACCAGGTGGCAATCCGGGGCCTTCGCTACGCGCAGGCGCTCATCGGCCGCACGTACGAGTTTCTTTGCCCAGCCGTGAGCACGCCGACTTTGTTGCGCGCGGACTTCCGCCGGAATTGGTTTTTCTTGCTGCAGAAGGATTTTCACCTGAACCGTTGCTCAATGCTGTTGCCGCGGCGCCTAAGGCTGTTCGGCCAGTCGACCAGCTATTGAGCGAAGGTAAAATAACTGAAGAAGTCTATTATCGCGCACTGGCTAGTCATCTGGGCTGCCAGTATTATTCTGGTGACCCTCCTTTTGCACGGGCTTTTGATGCAGTAAAAGGATTGCGGTGCGGCGCGGCACCGATCGAATGGCACGGCGCGGGCCCTCGGATGGTCATTGCGCCTCGTGCGCAGTTCGTCCCGCGGCTGATCGAAGCGACTCTATCCGGCGCAATTCGTTCAGGTTCTTTTGCGCTGACTTCGCCGCAGCGGTTTGCGAGTTTAGTGCGCGCGTATCGTGGCACGGAACTCCTTGACGTTGCTCTTGGTCGTTTGCCTACGAGCCTCACCGCAAGGGAAGGGATGACCGGTTTACAGATTGCAGCGGTTGGGGCGATTGCGATACTGGCCTTGGTCCTTGCCGTTGTAAATTTCGACGCTTTGAAGGCTATTTGCTCCGCGACGCTTTGGCTCATCTTTTCTGCCTCGATCATGCTTCGATCGATGGCCGCGGTTGCGAGTAGACCGGAAATTCATCCTTCAGAACTCGCGGATGACGAAATTCCCAACTATACAGTGGTGGTCGCCCTTTATCGCGAGACGAATGTCGTAGAGGACTTGATCAAAGCGATCGACGCGTTCGATTATCCGAAGGGTAAACTTGATATTAAGTTGGTCGTCGAGCAGCGAGACGTCGAAACCTTAAGTCGGATCGTCGAATTGCGGTTGCCAGGTCGTTACGAGGTCATAGTGGCACCGTCGGGCGGGCCGCAGACAAAGCCGCGAGCGCTCAATATCGCGTTGTCCAGCGCGCGAGGGGACCTCGTCGTCGTTTACGACGCCGAGGACATTCCGGCCCCTGACCAACTGCGCCTTGCCGCATCGCGATTCGCCGCCGACAAAGATCTGGATTGTCTCCAGGCCCGACTCGCCATTCGGAATCACAGCGAATCCTGGTTGTCCCAGCTCTTTGCGATTGAGTATGCAACATTATTTGACGTTATTAATCCCGGCCTGTGCGCGCTCAACTTACCAATCCCCCTCGGAGGAAGCTCGAATCACTTTCGTGTTCCGTCCCTAGTCGGGGTAGGGGCCTGGGACGAGTGGAACGTCACCGAGGATGCGGACCTCGGGATACGCCTAGCACGTTTCGGCTACAAGGTGAGAGCGCTCGATTCTGACACTTTGGAAGAAGCTCCATATGAACTGCGAATTTGGTTCCGACAGCGCGTACGCTGGCAAAAAGGCTGGATGCAGACCTTGATCGTTCACTCGAGGCGCCCAATCTTTTTTTGGCGCGACCTTGGACCTCAACGAGCGGTTGCCGCGACGACATTTATCGTGGGGGCCATTTTTGGGTGTCTATTTTGGCCCGCTTTCGCGGTTGGAACGATTTGGCGCGCATTGGCGGTCGGTCAAGGCGCACTCCCGCCCTGGCGGGAGATGAGCGACGTCTTCACTTATATACTCGCGTTATCCGGCGTCTGGATGATCCTTCTGCCAGCAATAGTCGCCGCCAAACTACGGCGTTTGAAACTGACCGCAGGCCTGATTGTGCTGCTCCCTGTATACTATATTCTAGTGAGTATGGCCACTTGGACGGCGATGCTTGACCTCATTTTATGGCCGCATTATTGGGCGAAAACCGCACACGGAAGAAGTCGGCAGGGATCAAGCCCATTCGTCATGGGAACACAAAATCCGATGTAAACTTCGCTCTTGTCGCGGGCGGTTGTGGTTTGAGCTGTACTGAATACTTATTCGCTAGGCTGAGAACGAATAGGAAAAGTATGTCATCGCTATCCTTGCGCCAGGCTGCGGAAATATCAAAAGCGTGGCCTTTTGAAGAAGCGCGAAAGTTGATCGAGCGCCTCAAGCGCTTCGAACGTAAAGAGGTGATCTTCGAGACCGGTTACGGTCCTTCGGGCCTTCCACATCTGGGGACTTTCGGCGAAGTCGCGCGCACAAGCATGGTCCGATATGCCTTTCGTATCCTCACTGGAGACCGCATCAAGACAAGGCTGATCGCATTTTCCGACGATATGGACGGTTTGCGCAAGGTTCCTGACAGTATCCCCAACCGCGATTCAATATTACTTCATCTCGGCAAGCCGCTAACACAAGTCCCTGACCCCTTCGGCGAATACGGCAGCTTCGCCGAATATAATAACGCCCGGCTGTGCGCTTTCCTTGACCAGTTCGGATTCGAATATGAATTCATGTCGTCGACCGAGACCTACAAATCGGGGCGGTTCGATACGGCCTTGTTGCGGATGCTTGTTTGCCTTGACGAGGTGCAAGCTATCATGCTGCCGTCGCTACGCGAGGAGCGAGCGGCGACCTATTCGCCCTTCCTTCCAATTCATCCCCGAACAGGCATTGTCATGCAGGCACCGGTGCTCGGGCACGACCCCAGCGCAGGCACGATCCAATGGCGCGATCCGGCGACCGGAGAGGAATTCGACACGCCCGTGACCGGCGGACATTGCAAGTTGCAGTGGAAGCCGGACTGGGCGATGCGCTGGTGTGCGCTCGGCGTCGACTACGAAATGGCCGGAAAGGATCTCATCGACTCGGTCAAGCTGTCGTCGCGGATTGCGCGGGTTTTGGGGGCGGAGCCGCCCGCCGGATTTAACTACGAGCTCTTCCTTGACGAGAATGGGCAGAAAATCTCGAAAACGAAGGGCAACGGCCTCACCATTGGACAATGGCTGGCTTACGCTAGTCCGGAGAGTCTCTCCTTATTCATGTTCCAGAAGCCTACAGCGGCGAAGCGACTTTATTTCGACGTCATTCCGCGCACGGTCGACGACTATCTCGGGTTTCTCGAAACTTACCCCCACCAGCCTTGGACGGAGCGGCTTGGCAATCCGGTATGGCACATTCACGCCGGAGCGCCACCGGAACCCAAAGTCCTGACCCACGAGGAGCACAGTACGGCACCGATTTCTTTCACCATGCTGCTCAATCTCGCGGCGGTTTCCAATACCGAAAATCCGTCAGTTCTTTGGGGGTTCCTTCGCCGCTACTATCCCTTGGCGTCGCCAGAAACGCACCCCCGCCTCGATAGCCTGGTTCGTTATGCGGTTGCTTATTTTCGTGACTTTGTCGCCCCCAAGAAGCGCTATCGCGAGGCCGACGACATCGAGCGCGGCGTTCTCACGCAGATTTCGTGCAGGCTGTCGCAATTGTCGGCAAAAGCGAGCGCGGACGAAATCCAGCACGCGCTCTATGACATCGCGCGGCCGATTCCTCGCTATCAGGACCACTCGGCCAAGGGAGCAACGGCCGCGCGGCCGGGAGTTTCGAACGAGTTCTTCAATATGATTTACGCCGTGCTTCTGGGCGAAAACCAGGGGCCGCGCCTCGGATCGTTCATCGCGATCTACGGGTTGGATGAGATGCGGGAGCTGATTGACAAAGCGCTGGCAGGTGAACTCTTTCGCGAAGGTCAAAGGAGGACCTCCTCGTTGGATCCAACCTCTCATAGGCCAGAGATGCAAAGCGATCCTAGCCGGAGGTCGAAAGGAGGCCGTGAAAAGTCTGCAGACGCGGGGTTTTCCGGTGGATAGCAAGGTTTCGACAGCTCCTTGCAACTGCCGGAAATCAACGGTTCAACTTGATGTGCAATTGAACGGCACCGTGGGCCTGGCGGGCGCGTCCTTCGGGATAAACTGTCAATGTGCGCATGCGGAGAGGCTTCGCGAGCTCATCCATTGGCGAGTTTCGGAGGACGATTTTGGCGTGGGTTGCATTGACAAGGTCTCCATCCGTGCCGGGGCTGCATTGCATCACCTTGGGATGTCGCTGCGGGACTTGGGCATGCCTATTCTGCGAGACAATTTCGATCTCCTCTTTGCAGCGCTTTCAGCGCGACAGTTTCAGCGCGCTTGCCAGCGCTCGCATATCCGCCCAGGCAAATCCCTTATGTGCTGGTTGCCGCAGTAGGAAAGCTGGATGCAGCATAGCGAGCGCCCCGATCTTACGCCCGTCTTGGCACGAATAGCCGAACCATGAGCCCCGCGCACGCATAATCCCTCCCTGGATGCCCAATATCGTGCGACTCGCGGACCCGCCAAGGCAAACCAGGTATTCAGGATCGGCCAGGTGGATCTGTCGCTCGATGAAAGGCAGACATATCTGCGTCTCCAGAGGTGTCGGTGTCCGGTTGCCTGGAGGCCGCCAAGGAACAACATTCGCGATGTAGACCCTCTGTCGGTCTAGTCCGATTGCATTCAGCATGCGATCCAGCAATTGCCCCGCTTTTCCAACAAAAGGGCGCCCGATTCGATCTTCATCCTCTCCCGGAGCCTCCCCCACAAACATAACCCGTGAGCCAGGGATACCGTCCGCGAACACCAGTTGCGTAGCAGTCCGCTTGAGCGCGCAGCTCTCGAAATCCGCCATTATGGACCGCAGCGTTCCCAGATCGGTCGCCGCTTGCGAGAGCGCGCGAGCCGAAGCCTCCGCGTTGTCGGGCGGGTTCCGCATGCGCGCGCTTCGAGGCGCACGCGATCCAATCTCTGATACCGCCGGCGAGGATTGGTGTGTCGACTCCGATACATGTAGTACACCGCGCTGGTTTCCATCTTCGGCCAGACTGTCGTCGAAAAGATTATGCGGCACATCGTCGAGCGCGTTACTGGCGCCGACACGAATCCACCAACGGAGGACCTCCACGGCCTGGAGCGTAGCCAATTGAAGGTCGATTGAATCCTTCGTCGAAGACACCAATCCGGCCTAACTTGAGTGCTTGCGCAACGGCTCAATGACAAACTATCATATTGAGCCTCTAACGGCACGAGGTTGCAGCGGTCGCAAAAGCTCATGACGCAAAGCTGATGAGCGCCCCGACCCTGATGGCCAAAGGAACATGACCCAAGAATCGACACCGCCGGCGCGGGAATTGATGCACTATGACGTCGTGATTGTAGGCGCGGGTCCCGCGGGCTTGGCTGCGGCGATCCGACTCAAATCCTTGGACCCTAAGATCTCTGTCGTCATCCTCGAAAAAGGCTCGACGGTCGGCGCGCATATCCTCTCGGGAGCAGTGATCGATCCGATTGGGCTTGACCGACTCACGCCCGACTGGCGATCAGACCCGGAATGCCCGCTCAAAACTCGGGTTGCAGCGGACCAATTCTACTATCTGACGGAGAAGCGAGGGGTGCGATTGCCCAATTGGGCTATGCCGCGATTGATGGGCAACCAGAGCAATTTCATCGGCTCACTTGGCGCAATCGCGCGATGGCTCGGCGGCCGCGCCGAGGCGCTCGGGGTCGAGGTCTATCCTGGATTTGCCGCGACCGAGCTTTTGTATGGTGACAAAGGGGAGGTCGTAGGCGTCGCAACAGGGGACATGGGCGTCAGCCGCGATGGTCATCCGAAGGCAGGGTTCATGCGAGGGATGGAGCTTCTCGGCAAATATGTACTGCTCGGGGAGGGGGCGCGCGGCTCGTTGTCAAAACAGGCGGTCGCTCGCTATAGTCTTGATTCCGCGAGCGGGCCTCAGAAGTACGGAATTGGTCTCAAAGAATTGTGGCAAGTCTCTGACGACCATTTTTCACCGGGCCTTATTCAGCATACTTTCGGTTGGCCTTTGTCAAAGGACGCGAACGGCGGATCATTTGTCTATCATTACGGCGAGCGGCTGGTTTCGGTTGGGTTTGTGTTGCATCTCAATTACAAAAACCCGACACTCTCCCCATTCGACGAGTTTCAGCGTTTCAAGTCCCACCCGATGGTCCGCGGGACCTTTGCCGGGGCCAGGCGCATAGGTTACGGCGCGCGAGCGATTGCGTCCGGCGGTTGGCAGTCGGTCCCGAAATTGGTCTTTCCTGGGGGGGCTTTCATTGGCTGTTCAGCAGGGTTTGTAAATTTTGCCCGCATAAAGGGCTCCCATAATGCACTCTTGTCTGGAATATTGGCTGCCGAGAAGGTGCACGACGCAATAGCGGCGGGTAGGGCGAACGACGAGTTGAACGACTACGAGAGTTCTTGGCGAGACTCGGAGATTGGCCGTGATCTTTACAAGGTTCGTAATGTAAAGCCGCTCTGGTCGCGATTCGGGCTTGCCCCCGGCGTCGTCTTT
>Ga0210383_10005076_pt1 | contig 11598 bp, 18 predicted proteins | sample IncBWC14OmetaG_FD_160072 | JGI IMG/M metagenome (GOLD analysis project Ga0210383, IMG submission 160072) | Forest soil microbial communities from Barre Woods Harvard Forest LTER site, Petersham, Massachusetts, United States - Inc-BW-C-14-O ...
TTGGACCCCAAAGTTTGGCAAGAGTTCCCCCTCAGCAAGAAAATTATAATCTCTCCCAACACCGCCGTGTTCGTATCAATTTCTCCCCAATGGTAAATTGCAAGCAACTCAAATACTTGTTAGGTATCGGTTCACTTTGCCTCACCCTCAAGACGTTCTAGGGCTTCCCATTGGGCAACACGTTTCTGTGGCGGCACATATCAATGGCAAGGAGATTGTCCGAAGCTACACCCCCACGAGCAGCGACGATGACCTAGGTCATTTTGACCTCCTCATCAAGGTAAGTCTCAGCCAAAGTCACCTGCCAGCATTGTCACTGATCGAACATTCCAGACCTACGAGAAAGGCAACATTTCCAAATACTTCTCGCTCCTCAAAATCGGCGATAAAGTCCGCTTCAAAGGCCCCAAGGGTCAATTCCACTATTCCCCTTCCCTTTCCCGCGAGATTGGCATGATCGCAGGTGGAACCGGTATTACGCCCATGGTCCAGATCATTCGCGCGGCACTCAAGAATCCCTTCGACCGCACCGTAATTCACCTCATATACGCCAATGTCAACGAGGAAGATATCCTACTCAAGGATGAGCTCGAAACTCTACTAGATGTGCATGGCGAGACTAGATTCAAGATCTACTATGTATTAAATAACCCTCCGGCTGGGTGGAAGGGAGGTGTTGGGTTTGTTTCGAAGGAGCAGATCAAGGAACACATGCCCCCAACAGACTCGAACATCAAGATTCTCATGTGTGGTATGTTTTCCTGCACAGTCGTCGTGTGTGCCATGTTTTCTGATATTGTTCAATACGCAGGTCCTCCCCCGATGATGACTGCAATGAAGTGAGTGTTTTATGACGAGCAGATGCGCATTTGCTAACTGGTTCTTTAGAAAACATTTGAACGATCTCAACTACCCTGCTCCTCGCGCCGTCAGCAAACTCGTTGATCAGGTATGTCGTGAAATGTTCTTCTACGATCATGCGCTCATGGTATCTACTAGGTCTTCCTTTTCTAAACGGTTGGTTACTTCGCAGTGTGCTCGCAGACTTTCATCTTCCCAAGAGTCTAGAGGGTTTTCTAGAGAAATGTCTGGATAGATCTACAGACTATTATTTGGGGTCGGCGTTTTTATAATCTGATGCCTATTCACGACTGATCAGAGTGGCTTGTAAGCCGATACCCGACTGATATGTACGCACAATCTCCGTCATGCCCGTACTCGTGAACGTGGAAACTATGGATACTTGAGGCAAACTTGAGGCGTGATCCCGCTCCTTCAAATCCCGGTCGCGATTTGTAATTTGTCACATGATTATAATTCAGTCATGAAAGATCTTGGGACATCAATATTTATATAAGAGCAAGCCATAGCACTGTTATTCCAAAGCCCTCGATTCATTTATTGTCCTATTGTTTCAAATTTCCCCGTACACAGCCATGTCGAAACCTATCCTCCACACATTTTCTGGCTCTGTGTGGGCTGCAGGTGAGTTTACCTGTGAAAGTCGACGTGTCTTTCTGATCAGATATTATTATGTCGTTGCAGTTCCAGAACTAGCAATGTACATATGCATTCCTCTTGCGTCGTCTATCCGCAACTTATTTTTCTGTGTACAGTCACGAACTTGGCTATGAGGAAGGTGACATCGAGATAAATGTCGTCAATCTTGTGAAAGGCGAGAACTTTGTACCAGCATTCGTAAAGATCGTATGTCAACCGATTGCTTCACACGTAAATAATATCCTAAGTCTCAACAGAACCCAAATGCTACCCTCCCAACATTGGAGGCGGACGACAAAGTGTACACCAACACCGCCGACGTCACGTCCTACCTGGTCAAGAATGCTCACAAAAGGGTCCGAACTGGCACCGACTTGATCAGATTAATCCACGAGCCAAAATATGATCCCAACTTTTCCCTTCTCCTTGCAGTATGAACAATCCGTGCTTTGCACTGGAAGCAGTACTAATAGGTGAATCTCTTGTAGCGAAACGACGAAGAGCTCAGCGCCAAAAGCACTAATTTACCCGGAGCTTTCCTTGCACACCGTTCGTCCTAAGCCTACGGGTAGCTATGGCCAAAATTTCATTTGACTTACAATTTGGATGTACAGGACAAGATGCACTCCTTAAGATCGCTCAGACCCCCGAAGCTGCACCACATAAAGACTTCTACGATGCCAAGATTGCTGGAAATGGCGGCCTGCTCGCCATTTACCAAGGTAAAGCCCCTGAAGCGGTAAAGCTCGGCTTCTTCGCGAAATCCCAGGCCCATTTCGAAACGGTCTCTTCCGTATTCTTCGAAGTTCTCCCGCCTTACCTCCCTGAAAGCGGGTTTATCGGCGGCGAGTCGCCAGGGGAAGACGACTTCCACATCGGAGCGTGGTTGGCAAGGATTAGTGCGACTGCCGGCGCGAAGGCTAGTGAAGACGGTTTGAAGGCGTTGGAGAGCGCGCTAGGCAAGCCTATTCCAGCGAAAGTGGCTGCGTACTGGAATGCTTGGATTGAAAGGCCAAGCTGGACGGTGGTGTATGCAGATGGGCTTCACTAGATCATTGATCATCCCATGGTTCTTTTTATGCATGGTAGAACCAATTCCCGATAGTTATGAGCGGCGAGGAGAGGTGTCTCGGAAATGCTGAAGCGTCTGCATCGTTCAATGGATCATTCAGTATTATAGACAAACCTTGCAGCTGATACTTCTCCCGACCCCAGAAGCTGCACCAGATTAAGAATTCTATGACGCCAAAAATGTAAATGACGGCTGTCTGTTCGCCATCTACCAAGGCAAAGCCCCTGAAGTTATTGGACTTGTTCGCAAAATCCAAGGCCCACTTCGAAACAGGCCCCGGAAGCTGTCTGTCCGGACCTTTGCGGATTTGAGAGCCTCAAAATGGCCCAATCTTTGTCCGAATATTGCAGATTTGGGACGAGTGGCAGGACCGTGGACCTGAAGGTCTATCCACCCATTCCCAATCATCTAAGTCAGGTGATCCGCCGGATTTTTTTTGAGCAGTCACGTTAAAAAATTGGAGATTTTAGGCCGATTTCGGGGCGTTTTGCCGGATAGACATATACGGGAGCTTCCGGGGGCCTTTCGAAACGGTCAGTATAGTTCGCATTGGTGGCGACAGGCCTCCATATTAGTGCGACTGTCGGTGCGACTTCGGAAGACCCGTAAAGAACAACTGACGCGGAGAAAGCGCTGAGCAAGCCTGTTCCGGCGAAAGTGGCTACAGCTGCGTATTGGCTGAACTGGAAGACGGTGTATGCCGATGGGCTTCTTTGTTGCGCGTGGAATTGACATTGTATTCGTAGAACTATCCATTGCACTAAAGGAATTTGTACCCGCCCACTGGCACCACAGAGTTCCCAACCCCGAGGTTAATCATCACGAAGAACTCAATCCCGCAAGTCTGAAGACATACTGGGGCTCAGTGGCTGCATAGTGACAAGAACGCGTCAGATCGCGCAAGCCATGAATGACAGCTGCAGGCGAAGGGATTGATAAATATGAACGTTCTGGAACAGCGAATGATCGATGCGTCTTAGGATTCCACGGTTGAAGATCCATTTAAATGTGTTGTCGAATCCTCCAGCATCTCTAATCGACACTCATGTAAACTGTGCAAACACAATAACATCAACATTACGTCGCACTATAACCATAAGATCCAAATGTCCAACTTACCTCCTTTTAATCTCACCAGCAGCCTCTATACCAATCTGAAACTCCTTTTCCGTAGGCTCCTTGATCGAGTTCCGCGCAACCTGGATGGCAGAGTCGTAGTAATGGAGCATAGATAATCCGTCCTCGTCGGTGGGAAGAAGCGGGAGGATGAATCGGAAATGATGCAGCATGCGGGCGTGGGGTTTTAATGTTGGGTGTGTAGGGATTATTAGGTGAGCCAGAGCATCTATGTTTGAAGTATTAGTGCAAGGAAATGTGACAGGCGTCGTATGCATTACTGACCGATTTCCTGGATTGTGTCCAAAAGCGCTCGACGAAAATAAATTCCGCCGTACTTCGTGCCTATTAACATAAACATTGGTAATGAGACTAATATTTCCTCGTACGGTGGGACAGTGTTAATAATGTATTCTAAACGTACCTGGCCTGCCCCAACCCTCATGGAATGCGTTCTTGGGCTGGGATTCATACGACACCAAACATGTCCGAATATACTCCTGTTGAATGTATTCATTTACTGGCTTGAAAATGCGGGAGATATTAGTAAAGTAACTGGGACCACAATGATGCTGACCTTAGGGACGTCACCTCGACCGATCGTTCTGTACACCTTCGAGATCCGCTGCAGCCGCAGCCTCACCGCTATCCTTCGTTTCACGCAGAACGACAAAGAAGTGACGAGCTGTTAGAAATGTGCGCATTGCACACATCAATCGCACTGTAAAATGCAAAGAAAACTGTTAGTTGGACGAACCACAATGACATACGATGTTCCTATGACAAGCGCATTGAAGTTGCGAGTCCATGACTGGTTTGGGGCCGTTCGTACGGCTTGCGAGAGGAGAGCCACACATGAGAGGCCGGTTGCGCAGATTGTTGCTAGGACCAGGAGGGCATAACTGATTTCTGAGATTGTCCTTAGCACTCGTGGTGAAAGCATGACATGAACGAAGGACGTCCAACTTGAAAACGACGAGAAAGATCATGTGATCAGGTCCAATCTTTAATTATAATCAACAGGTTTCATTCCAAATGTACCGCAGATGCGGGGGAACAGGCTTATTAATACACAGTATAGAAGGTATAACGAATAAAGAGTGATAGTAAATACGCATCAAACTTGCACGTTCTCACTGGAAAACAAACGCAATGAGCTTCGTGTTCCCGGAGTGAAAAATCGGCACCTACGCGAACTGTCCGATAACATTCCCTTGAGGGGAATATTCGCAGACAAAGAACTTAGCTTCCTAAATGTCATGATAATGTCAGAACCAAGGCATTTGTGATAACAGAGCGTGGAAACCTCACCCCAAAGCTGCTGGCGAAGATGCCGTTACAGGATTGAACGGCGCAACCTACTTGGGTCGATGCCTTCCAGACCACCTGAGTGAAATGAGAAGGCTGGGGATTGTTAGAGTTGTAGCTCGCTGAGTCAAGAGGCCGATCATCAATATGCCGATCGCATCGAGGAAGAAGGTAGGTTGCACTCACAGACTTCATCCGTCCAAGACTTGACAGCAGACGAGATACCATAGCTGTCGCCCGTGCCGGCAGCCAAATTTTCTGCACGGGAGTCGATCAGACAAGAGTTTGTTACGCTTCAGTGGGACGGACGGGGCATACCTCCGAATGGACCAAGGGAGCCACCAGAATGTTCAAATTTGCAGTTGTTAGCCCATTGCTGGGCTTTGCTGGCCAGATTATCGCTCCAGGTCAAATCCGAAGCACCGTGCTGGGCGCGGACCGAGTTGTGCGCGGACAAGTATTGCCCGATATCACCGTTCCCAGCTGAGGATGCGGCGGGTGGTGGGTTGGGGGTTTGGGGGGTTTCTGCGGGAGCAGGCTTGGATGTGGTGGGTGGCGGTTTGGGAGTCGAAGTGGTCCCAGGAGGAGGGGGAGGGGTTGGGGACTCTGTGGGTTTGGAGCTGCTGGACGATTTAACGAGGGCTGTGACAGTCGGCGCGGTGGACGAACTGGACGAACTGGACGAACTGGACGATGTTGTGGAAGAGGTAGTGATGACCGATGACGTGCTCGACGTAGATGTGGTTATTTGACTACCAACACCCGCGGTCGGACCCAAGATTGGTCCGTTACCAGATGAGATTTTTTCGCTGCGATGTTGGAAGTAAGATAAAACGTAACCATTCAATAATATTACGATTGCATGACATACGGTTCCATCCCGCAAGCTTCTGAAACGATGGAATCCCAAGCGTCTTGCGTACTTTCTGTTTTCTGCATCACGGCTCCCCAGCGGTCGGTACCCATCATTCTACCAGGGACACCCCATTTCGACTGGCATCTTTGGACGCAGTCTAAGGCCTTCCAATATTTCTTCGAGCAGGCTGGGCCAGCCAGCCCACCCGAAAGGACAGAGAAGATGACAGCTAGGGAAAGCAACGGAGCAGTAAGACGGGTCATGACTATCAAAAGAAAGGAGGTGAAAGAACGTGTGGTAAAAGAGAGAATAGACAAGGCAAGACCCAGGGAACGTAAGAGTGATGAGTGAGCGACAGAGAGTCGGGAAGAGAATGGGCTAGGCACGAGGTTGACCAGCTATATACCAGATTGCCATCGTGCAAATGTAGTCAGTTGCTACACAACCAGTGACAGGTCCTGCCGGTTCTGGTTGTTAAGGGACACATCGTCTGCGAGCGTTGAACCCAGGCTGTCATCCATATCAATATCATAAGCGAGCCTTCGAACATTTGGATCTGCGAACAGGTTGTAATCTGTTGTAGCGACAGTTGATCGCTGCACACGACCATGACACCGCCATATTACATTCTCTTTTCACATTCCTCGATCTCCACTGCAACCCCAGCACCGTCAACATCGCTCGGCCATCCAACAATCCAATACCACTATGCTGACGACTCCCCGTTGTCACTGCTACCCCAAAGCGCGGGTGAACACGTCCTTGTCCTGGACTACGATCCCGCATCAACCCCACCGCCAACCGTGAAAAGTATCTCTAAAAATATGGTTGTGACTGGTCTGAAGGTCGCAGAAGCACCTGGGGCTGCGGCAGCGGATGAGGGCGATGTGAAAAGAAATGACAGAATGTATATCGTAGAGACTACCATCTGCGAAGACAAGTGCATAAAACTTATTCAATCTAATCTTTGATCTCATTTTTGACATTCAAGAGCCACGGAGATCTCCCAGGCAGAACCCAAGTCTGCTGAAGCTGCTCTAACACAATTTAAGCAGAGGTGAAGCAGTGTTTATAAGTGGATGGAATTCCATGCACTGAACTTATTCCGCCAAGAAATGCTGTGATACGACACGCCCTCATGTATCCAGGTACCTCGAACAATCCCAAATCACCATCACCGTCTGGTTCACTTCCGGTCTCACCTTTGCGACCCGGATTCAAATGATAGAGCGTTGTGCCGATTGTGTGTTGTCCTATCATGATATTAAATAATGGATTGCAACCACATAAGTATTGATTCGGTCTCGGAACTGAGGTGAGGTAGAGCCGTGTATATGTTATGTTTCAAGTTAAGTATCTACTATGAGCGACAATAACCCTTAACGCCTTTTATGCCTATTTCCACGACTTTTGTTCTGAGCGGGCTGCGCCTTGACTGAAGTTGACGCTGTGACGTTTGGTGATTCATCACCCGCTAATAGGGCGGAAAGTCTGAAGGTAGAATCACCGTCGGTATACATCAGTATCGTGGAATGATATCACCCCAGAGTAGCGATGACTAGCACAAAACGATACGTACCCAGACTTGAGGTCCCCGCTCGCCATGGCATTTTGCATGTTAGTCATTTTGGCATGTTGCTCCTTGAGTTCTTCCATTGCCTCCAGGTCTAAGTTTTTCTGTGGTCCAAAGGTGTAACCAAACAAGGAACGGACAAGGAATTATGGGGCCATACCGTAATATAGGGCATCGCTAGCATCATCGCACCACCCACGACCATCAATATCATCATCGGGTTCTGGAACATGGCAAGGAGGTTGAATGATTCAGGAGGGACGAAGTAGACATTCTTCTGTCGGGCGGTGAGTGTAATGGGGTACGATAGAAGAATTGTCGATGGTGGATTTAGGGGAGTCCCGGGCACATAAGGTCGGACTTCAGGCGTGGAGTCAAGGACATCGATACGTAGCTGGAGAAGGATGGGTATGAAAGCAAGGTATATCCGCAGCTAAAAAACGTACCTGGTCGAACAGATAATCATGCGATAACACAGAAAGAACATATGTTCCTGCGGGGACGTCTGGTCTAAAAGCATACCATTAGCATTACGGATACCAGATGCATGAAGTCTCACATCAGAAAACTCCCATCGAGCGTGACGCCCCCGGCCATCCTCCCATCATCCAGCACCACTTTTGATGAACCCAAGGCTCCAATACCTCCTCAAGAACATAAGACATCACGCTCAAAAGGGAGTGCAGGACGGAGCTTACTGGGACACACATCATTCCATTGTATTTTACCACGGACATCCCGTGCTGATACTGAAAAGATGATACTCGGGGTTCGTCAAAATATGAAGACTCAGTTGGTTGGAATATCTTACCTTGCGAGTGCGACGACTCGGAGCAACCGAATTCGAGCCATGGCAGTGATCATGATCGTGACAGAGATGGAGGCTTTTGGACAATACGGACAAACAACCTGCTCAGAGATCGACTGCACTGCCAGTGGCACTTGAACCAAAATTGAACTCGAAATGCGGCAAAAAAGAGCTAAGGCGTACCGCAAACTCATGGCGTTGTACTCCACGTCTTTTGGTTTCAGACAGCCTTACCAAATACTTGGTGAGTCCAGTTTGCGTGTAAATTTTATATTCCACTCAACCCTTCATATCCAGTCGACTCCGAAATGTGCAAATCAGCCACAGATCTGAAGCTTGGGCTGGTAAAACAACTCGGCATCGTCCTCCAAGGCGAAATAAAACCGAGTAAGCTCGGCTGCATTCACAACCCGGAGACTTCTAATAGCAAAGCCGTTCATCAGTGATCACCCAATGCTGTATCCACGAGTTGTATCTCCAAGGAAAATTACAACAAACTGCAGTGGATCTGGCAAAGACCTTCGAACGCAGGAAATGTAATCATCGGGAACCTATTTCAGGGGACGAATGTCTCGTCAGTGTTGTTGGTATGTCTTGAACAGAATCTAAGTCCTCGACTCCTACATCTGCTAAACCTTCAAAAGGTGACGCCAATAAGCATCGCTACGTGATCGTGACGCAATCCAAGCCCCTCCGCGTCATACTCCGAAACATCCCGGCCGTCCCAATCATACATCTCAACCGTTCCGTGATGGTTCTCGAACCCCCAAGCGATACCACAATCAAGGCGAAAGAATGTGTACGACTTATGTCATTCTGGTTCTATTTATCGCGTAGCTAACAACGGTGTATAGATTGAAAAAAAGGCGCTTCATCCAACCGCCTCCGACATGGCTCTTGTGGGATCTTCCACCTCCACCGAAACCTCTCGAAAAAAGAAGAAAGGACCAAAAGGACCAAATCCACTGAGTGTTAAGAAGAAGAAGAACGTGGGGAGTACCCCTGAACTGAGCGCGAAAAGCAAAAGGAAGGCGAGGGAGAAAGAGTTTGAGAATGATGTGACACCTGCGGAAGACGGAATGCACACGGCCAAGGTCGGGGAGAAGCGGAAAAGGGGGGAGACCAGCGAGAGTTTGGAAGGTGGTGAGAAAAATGAGGAGCGGGAGGATGTGCAAATGCATTCGGGACAAAATGGAGTTGGAAAGAAGAGAAAGCGACGAAGAAAAATGGCAGCAGGCTCTAACCACGACCCATGATTGGCGCCGAGATCGAGACGGATTGATTTCGCTGGTGGTGTTATATTTAACTTAATGACTTTGAAAGGGTTAAACATTCAACATTGAATCCCAGGGCTCCCCATAGGCACACAGAGCGTACGTCTCGTTTCAGCTAAACATGAGGTAAAATCCTGCAGCTGGGCGGTTACTGAAAAGACAACGAGGTGAGAATTAAATGTAGTCCACAAGAGGCAACTAACGGCACCAACTTGTCCATGTTTCAGTTCTCTCGAAACAAAATCGTGGACACAACTCGAATTCAAAGCGCATAAGGACACGAACTAGCATACATACGGAGTTCACCCATACCAGTCCAAGCTCTAGCAATAATAATAACACGAACGGTCTGCAGATCTGAGAATGGCGTACTTCGAAAGCCCACTATGGGCGAATCGGAAGAGGATTGATTCCATGTTCCACAAACTAAGGCTGTGGTGACCGGTGACCGCGTGAAGACGGCTATTAGGGAAAGCAGTATGGAGGCAAAGAAGGTAAGTATAGCTGCGCGAGCACAGAAACCGCGACCACGCCAGGGTCCCGTGCCTGGAATTGGGCGTTGTCACTCAACTCCTCTCGTCTTGGGTGTATACAGGGAAAGTTCGAGGGATTCATCTTGAGCTTAGTCGTGACGATGGTCCATGGAGGAGGTGATGAAGGTGCGGCACTGCTCCATGGCTGCCACAATCCAATGTTACCATGAAACACGACTTATTCATGATCAGAACTCTGCTGGTACCATCTACCCGCCAACAAGAACTTGTAATTGAATGTCGCGACATTATCTGTCTCACATCCAACAACTTGAAGCATGACTACATTGTACGAGTCAACAGCCCATATAATGCGGTTGGGACTAAGGGAGTCACGGTCTGACTCCTAATGATCCTATTCAAAAATTGGGACCCCCAAATGTAACTTCATATCAACATTGAAATTCTTCCAACGTTGCAGTAAGAAATCTCGATATCATCATCTCAAAGTCGTACTAAATTTATTGTTCACGTGAATTGTATACAACATAAGGAACCCCCTCGACAGACGCAGCAGGACAGATATAGATGGGAACTGAATCTAGGAGATCAGTTTCCACCACGGAGGCGAAGAACTAAGAAAGAATTAAGTCAGACAGATTCAAACCTACGGATAACATACTACTCACCCAAGTGGAGGGTGCTCTCTTTCTGAATATTATAATCCGAAAGCGTGCGACCATCCTCCAACTGCTTCCCAGCGAAGATCAAGCGCTGCTGGTCCGGAGGGATACCTTCCTTATCCTGAATCTTCGCTTTGACGTTGTCGATCGTATCGGAGGACTCGACCTCAAGAGTGATCGTTTTCCCCGTCAGGGTCTTCACGAAGATCTGCATACCTCCACGGAGACGGAGGACGAGATGGAGAGTCGACTCCTTCTGAATATTGTAGTCAGAGAGAGTGCGACCATCTTCGAGCTGCTTGCCGGCAAAGATCAGGCGTTGTTGGTCAGGAGGGATGCCTTCCTTGTCCTGAATCTTCGCCTTCACGTTGTCGATCGTGTCCGAAGACTCGACCTCCAGGGTGATGGTCTTCCCTGTGAGGGTCTTCACAAAAATCTGCATACCTCCGCGAAGACGAAGAACGAGGTGGAGAGTAGACTCCTTCTGGATGTTGTAGTCCGAAAGAGTGCGACCGTCCTCCAGCTGCTTGCCTGCGAAGATGAGGCGCTGTTGATCAGGAGGGATTCTACAGAGTAGGATGAGTAAAAGGTTTAATGAGAACGAATAAAATGTGAGCTGACCCTTCCTTGTCCTGAATCTTGGCCTTCACGTTGTCGATGGTGTCCGAAGACTCCACCTCCAACGTAATCGTCTTTCCGGTGAGGGTCTTGACGAAAATCTGCATACCTCCGCGAAGACGAAGGACTTAAGAGTAGAGTGAGTTAACTGAGGCGGAAAAAAGATTGACGAACGTACCGAGATGAAGAGTGGACTCTTTCTGAATATTATAATCAGAAAGTGTACGACCATCCTCGAGTTGTTTGCCGGCAAAAATCAGACGCTGCTGGTCGGGGGGGATGCTGCGGAATAGGATGAGTGGTTGGTTCAATGAGAA
>Ga0210383_10005077_pt1 | contig 11596 bp, 6 predicted proteins | sample IncBWC14OmetaG_FD_160072 | JGI IMG/M metagenome (GOLD analysis project Ga0210383, IMG submission 160072) | Forest soil microbial communities from Barre Woods Harvard Forest LTER site, Petersham, Massachusetts, United States - Inc-BW-C-14-O ...
TCGCGGACCTGGGCCAGGCCCGTCTCGCGGGCCTCGGTGAGGTGGCCGCGGTAGGCGAGCAGCAGGCCGCTGCTGCGGCTGTTGACGCCGAGCACGCCGGGACCGCTGCTCATGGCCAACACCTCCAGCATCAGGGCCCACCTGGTATCGGCCTCGCGGAAGTGGCCGGCCATGGATTCAGAAACCGCATGGAACGTCAGCGCGACCGGCAGGGTCGTGAACGCGCCCGCGGCACGCGCCATCTTTTCCCAGCGGTCGGACAGGTCGAAGGTGGCCTGGTCATCCCACAGGCTGCCGGCGGCCGCGGTACCGAGCGCGAACCACCGAAGGCCTACCGCGGGATCGAGGTCGTCGGCGAGCAGCGCGGTCACGGCGGCGCGGAACGGCTGCGCGGCGGCCTGGTAGCCGAGGGTAAACCGGGCGCTGTATCCCTCGAGCAGCAGGTCGCTGACTGACGCGGACGCTTCGGAGACACGTGGGAAGACCTGCGCCGCCCGCGCGATTTCCCGGGTCTGTGCCGGGCCGGCCCAGATGGCTGCTTGCAGCGCCAGGAGCATGGTGTCGCGGGCCATCCTGTCGTCGTGCACGAGTGCTTGCGACGCGCTGGCCAGGATGCGAGCCGCCTCGCCGGCGTTGCCCTGCGCAAAGCGGATCGCGCCCTCCAGTCGTTGCGCCTGGCAACGTGCCGTCACACTGGTAAGCCGGGGCAGGGCGCCGTCGAGTATCTTCTGGGCACCGACTGGGTCGCCGGCCATGAGCCTGGCCTCAGCCAGGGCGACTTCACGTTCGGCGCGGCGGGCGTCGTCGGGCGTCAGGTCGGCCGAGCGCCGCAGCAGCGCGGCTCTGGCCGCGTAGCCGCCGCGGGTGCCCGCACGTTCGGCCGTATCCTGCAGTTCGGCCGCGAGCTCCTCGTCCGGGACGATCGCCGCCGCGGCCAGGTGCCACGCGCGCAGGTCCGGGTGGCCCGCTTCACTCCACGCACGGTGTGCCTGCCGGCGATCAACGGCATTCGCGCGGTGATACACCGCGGACCGCAGCAGCGGGTGTCGGAACCGCACCGAGTTGCCGGGGAATTCCAGCACGCCGGCTCCAGCCGTTTCGGCTGAGGCCGCATCCGGGTCGATGCCGGCCTGTGCCGCCGCGCGCCATAGCCGGGCCCGGTCACCGCCCGGGTCCGCCGCGGCCAGCAGCGCGAGTGCCTGGGCGTCTGGCGGCAGGCTGCGTACCTGGCGCAGGAAGTGCTCCTGGAGCCGCTGGCTCAGCGGAAGCGGTTCGGGCTGCGCCGCGTGGCCGGAGAGCTGGTCGGCCGTGTACTGGGTCCCGAGTTCCACCAGCGCGAGCGGGTTATTGCAGGTATCGGCCAGGATGCGGTCGACGGCTTGCGCGTTCAGGGCTCCGCCAGCCACCGAGCTGAGCAGCTTACGCGCCTCGGCGTCGGGCAGGCCATCCACCGTGATCGTCGGAAGCTGCTCGAACACCGGCTGTGCGGCGGGTTCGCCTACGCAAGCGATGAGGCCGACGCGGTCCGCATACAGGCGGCGGGCGACGAAACCGAGCACCTGCGCCGATTCGGGATCGAGCCAGTGCGCGTCATCGATAATGCATAGCAGCGGCTGTTCTTCAGCCGCCTGGGAAAGCAGCGTGAGCGTCGCCAGTCCCACCAGGAACCGCTCCGGCGGCGGGCCTGGGTCCTGGCCGAAAGCGACCCGCAGCGCGCCCCGCTGCGGAGGCGGCAAGTCGTCCAGTTGCGGCAGGAACGGGACCAGCAGCTGGTGCAGGCCACCGAACTCCATGCTGATCTCCGACTCGACACCAGCGATGCCGGAAGCCCGCAGGTCCGGCGCGGCGGCGACGGCGTACTTGAGCAACGTCGACTTCCCGACCCCGGGCCCGCCGCGCAGCACCAGCGCGCCGCTGAAGCCGCTGCGCACCGCGTCCAGGACCCGGTCGATCGCCGCCCGTTCGGTCCGGCGGTCGAGTAGTACGAACTCCTCCTGCCACCGGTCATCCACGCGCCGCAACTCGGCCCAGTCAGTGAGAACCATCGATGTCCACCGCCCTTCCGATCCCTTTTCATCCTGGGTGTCAGCTAGATGAGCCGACGTCGTCTAGTTCGGGTGATTCCGCTTACGGCCAATCACGGTGCGGTGCGCCGTCATGACGGCGGCTCAGCCGCCGGTGCGGCGGACTTCGAGCAGTTCCAGGCCCAGTGCTTCGATCTGGGCCAGCAGCCCGTACAGCGCCGCCTGATCGGCCAGCGGCCCGGAGAGCACGGTCTCCGTTCCGTCCGCCTGGGTACGCAGACCGGGGAACGCGTCGACCAGCATGCCGCCCAGCAGCCCGCGGACGCGGATCTCATAGCAGACCGATCTGGTCGTTTCGTCCATGACGTCAATGTCCATTCCTATTTGTCGCCCCGGCCGGGAGCGGTACTTCATGGTTCCGCCTGGCTAGGTGAGCCGGCATCGCGCAATTCTGGTGATCCGCGACGGGCGGGATGTGCCTGCGGACTCAGGCCAGGCGGTGTGTTCGTGACGAGCGGCCAATGGATGAACCGGCGTCACGGCTTACGCTTGGCTCAAAGCGATGATTATGAGCCCAGACACCGACACGATCGGATATGCCGCCGCGGCGCTCCTGGACCTGCTGCCCGCCGACGCGGCCGTCGGAATGCTCGGTGCACCCGTTCCTGCGGTCAGGGGCGGGATCGTATCTCGCCGCGCGTTGTTCGAGCGACTCGACCGAGCCGGGCGCGTTACCCAGGTGTCGGCGCCGGCCGGGGGCGGGAAGACGTTCTTGCTACGGTCCTGGATCGGTGCGTCCGGCCTGGCCGAAAGCACCGCATGGGTGTCGGTCCAGAGGGACGAGCGCGATCCGCAGCGGTTCTGGGTCTCGGTGCTCAGTGCGCTCCGGCAGACCGCGGCCGGTTCTACCGTGGTGCGGCCCTTGACCGCGGCGCCTGACCTGGATGGCTGGGCGGTCGTCGAGCGACTGCTGAAGGACCTGGAGTCGCTGCAGGATCGGGCGTGGCTGGTGATCGACGATGTGCACGAGCTGCGCTCGGCCGAGGTGCTGCGCCAGCTCGAGCTGCTGATGATGCGCGCCCCGCCGAAGCTGCGGTGGGTGCTCGCCACCCGGCATGACGTGCGGCTTGGGCTGCACCGCCTGCGGCTGGAAGGCGAGGTGACCGAGATCCGCACGGCCAACCTCCGGTTCACCCTCGATGAGGCCAGGGAGCTGTTTGGTGCGGCCAGGGTGGAGCTGCCTGAGTCTGCCCTCACGTTGCTGCATGCGCGGACCGAGGGCTGGGCGGCCGGGCTGCGGCTGGCCGTCTTGTCTCTGGCCGGGCATCCGGACCCGGAGCGGTTCGCGGCCGAGTTCTCCGGCAGCGAGCGGACCGTGGCCGAGTACCTGCTGGCCGAGGTGCTGGAGCGGCAGAGCGAGGAGGTCCGGCGGCTGCTGTTGCGGACCTCGATGCTCGAGCGGGTCAGCGGGCCACTAGCCGACTTGCTCACCGGAGGTTCGGGCGGGGAGCGGATCTTGCAGGACCTGGAGGAGGCCGGGGCGTTCGTCGTTTCGCTAGACGGACGCCGATCCTGGTTCCGCTACCACCGCCTGTTCGCCGACCTGCTCCAGCTGGAACTCCGGCATACCGAGCCGGGCGAATTGCCGGCGCTGCACGCCACCGCCGCCGGATGGTACGCCGAGAACGGGTACCCCGCCGAGGCAGTCCGTCACGCCCAGGCGGCGCGGGACTGGAGCCTGGCCGTACGCCTGCTGTCGGACCACTGGGTCGACCTTGATTTGGGCGGGCAGGCCGCCACCGCGCGCGAGCTCCTCACCGCGTTCCCGGCCGGCGTCGCCGAGGCCGACGCGGAGCTCACCGCGATGATGGCGGCGGCCGAACTGGCCCGGGGATCGCTGGAGGAGGCGGAACGGCAGCTTGCGCTGGCCACCCAGCGGTCCGCGTCGGTACCCGCGGTCCGGCGCGGGCGCCTCGAGGTCATGCTCACGGTCCTGCGGCTGTACCTGGCCCGGCAGCGTGGGGACTTGCCGGCGGTGTCTGAGGCGGCGGATGGCTTGCTCGCCGCCGTCGACACGCAGGACGAACCACAGCTCAGTCTGGGGGAAGACCTGCGAGCGCTGACGCTGATCAGCCTCGGCATCGCCGAAGTCTGGGCATTCCGTTTCAAGGACGCGAGCCAGCACCTCGAGCAAGGCGTGGCTCTGGCGCGCCGGATCAGGCGGCCGTATCTCGAGCTCACCGCCCTTGCGCATGGGGCGGAACTCGCCGCCCTCCGGTCCTATACGCGCGGAGCGCAGCGAAGCAAGCAGGCGATCGACCTGGCCCGACAGCACGGCTGGAGCGACGAGTCGTTCGTCGCCGTGGCCTACACGGTGCTCGGCGGAGCGATGGTCTCCCAAGGGCGGCTGGCGCAGGGTGAGCGGTGGCTCGGGCACGCCGCGCGCACCCTACGACCTGACGTCGAACCGGCTGTCGGGATGCATCTCTACTACGCTCGCGGGGGCCTCGAAATGGCGCGCGGGCGTCACGCCGACGCGATCGCCGCCTTCCGTGCCGCCCGGCAGCTGGCCGAGACGCTGGTCACGCCGCATACCCTCGCCACGCCGATGCGGGCGCACATGCTGCAGGCCCTCGTGCTGCTCGGCGAAACGGGCCGGGTCGAACGCTCCCTCGCGGACATGGACGCTGGCGAGCGCGAGGGCGGCGAGATGCGTAACGCCATCGCGCTGCTACGGCTGGCCCAGCACGACCCGCTGGGGGCGACGGCCGCGCTGGCGCCCGTCCTGGACGGCTCCGTGCGAGTCCATCCGGTATGGGTGGTGGCAGCGGCCCTGCTCGAGGCAATCGCGCGCGACGAGCTCGGCGACCCCGCCGCCGCCGAGCGCGCGATAGGGCGCGCGCTGGACCTAGCCGAGCCCGACCTGGCGCTTTTCCCGTTCCTCACCTACCCTGTCCCGGCGCTGCTCGAGCGCCATGCCCGGGACTGCGCCAAGCACGCGGCCCTGGTCGCTGAGATCCTCAGCCTGCTTCCAGGGGGGCCTGGGGGAATGGCGTCGCCGGGGGAGCGGGAGGGTTTTCGAGGGTCGTCGCCCCGGCTAACCGTGCCGCCCCCCCGGCGGGCCGAGCCGCTGAGCCAGGGCGAGACCCGGGTGCTGCGTTATCTGCCGACCAACTTGTCGGCTCCGGAGATCGCCCGCGAGCTGTCGGTGTCGGTGAACACGGTCCGCACGCACATCCGCCACGTGTGCGGCAAGCTGGGCGCGCACGGTCGCACGGAGGCGGTGACGCGGGCCCGTGCCCTCGGCCTGCTCGCACCGTCGCCCCATCCGTCCTGAGGTTTCCCGGGTTCCAAGGCACCAGCATCAACAGGGGCGGCTTACGGGGGACCTGAACGGACGGGGGATCCATCTCGCAGGCTGGTGTCGTGCGAAGATCTGGTCATGGGGCTCGCCGAAGGATCGGACGCCGTGGCCGGCCGGGGCGCTCATCCTGGTGCGGGAGGAGTCGTGTCCCGTACCGGGCTGTTCGAGCGGCTCGGGACGTCGGCCCGGGTGACCGTGGTCTCGGCGCCGCCGGGCAGCGGGAAGTCGGTGCTGCTGCGGTCGTGGATCGGCGAGGCGGGCCTGAAGGACAGCACCGGGTGGGTATCGGTCGGGCGTGACGATCGTGATCCGCAGCGGTTCTGGCTGTCGGTGCTGGGCGCACTGCGCCAGACGTCTGGGGGGTCGAGGCTGGTCCGGGAGCTGACGGCGGCGCCCGACCTGGACGGGTGGGCGGTGGTGGAGCGGCTGCTGAAGGACCTGGCGCCGCTACAGGACCGGCTCTGGCTGGTGCTCGATGACGTGCACGAGCTGGGGTCGGCGGAAGCGCGGCGGCAGCTTGAGCTGCTGCTGATGCGCGGCCCGCCGGAGCTGCGGTTCGTGTTGGCGACCCGGCATGATCTGCGGCTGGGGCTGCACCGGTTGCGGCTGGAGGGGGAGCTCACCGAGATCCGCGCGGCGCACCTGCGGTTCAGCCTGGCTGAAGCCCGGGAGCTGCTCGCCGCGGCGGGAGCGGAGTTGCCCGAGGCGGCGCTGGAGATGTTGTATGAGCGGACGGAGGGGTGGGCGGCGGGGCTGCGGCTGGCGGCGCTGTCGCTGGCCGGGCACCCTGACCCGGTCCGGTTCGCGGCTGAGTTTTCTGGCAGCGAGCGGACGGTGGCGGACTACCTGCTGGCTGAGGTGCTGGAGCGGCAGAGCGAGGAGGTGCGGCGGCTGCTGCTGCGAACCTCAATCCTGGAACAGGTCAATGGCGGGCTCGCCGATCTGCTGACCGGAGATGAGGGCGGCGAGCGGGTCTTGCAGGAGCTGGAGGAGGCGAACGCGTTCGTGGTGGCGCTGGACGTGGCGCGGTCGTGGTTCCGCTACCACCGACTGTTCGCGGACCTGCTGCAGCTGGAGCTGCGCCGGACCGCATCGGGTGAGATCGCGACGCTGCACCATACGGCTGCGCAGTGGTATGCCGACCATGGATACCCGATGGAGGCGATCCGGCACGCCCAGGCGGTGCAGGACTGGGGACTGGCCGTTCGCCTGCTCGGCGACCACTGGCCCGGCCTGCAGCTGGGCGGTCAGGCCGCGACCGTGCATGCGATGATCGCCGGGTTCCCCGCCCAGGCTCCCGCGGCGGATGCGGAGCTGGCGGCGCTGGCCGCGGCGGATGAGCTGGCGCAGGGGTCGCTGGAGGCGGCGGAGCGGTATCTGGGGCTGGCGGCGCGAGGGTCGGCGTCGGTGCCGGCCGGACGCCGGGGCCAGGTGCAGGTGCTGCTCGGGGTTGTTCGGCTGCTGGTTGCCCGGCAGCGCGGGAACCTGTCGGCGGTGGCCGACCAGGCGCAACGGCTCCAGGCCCTGGCCGAGACGCCAGACGCCGCACAGCCCGGCATCGGCGAGGAGTTGCGCGTGCTGGCGCTGATCAGCCTCGGCATCACCGAGTACTGGGCCGCCCGGCTCGATGACGCGAAGCGGCACCTGGAGCAGGGCGTCGCGCTGGCGCAACGCCTCGGGCGGCCGTTCCTCGAGTTCAGCGGCCTGGCGTATCAGGCGGCGGTCCAGATCTACCTGTCGTGGTCGTTTCCGCGGTCGGCGGTGGAGCGCAGCAGGCAGGCGGTCGAGCTGGCCCGGCGGCACGGCTGGACCGACGAGCCCGCCGCCGGCATCGCCTACGCGGTACTTGCCACCGTGCTGGCCTGGCAGGGGCGGCTGGAGGAGGCAGAGGGCTGGATCCAGCGCGCCGAGCGCACCGTCAGGGCGGAAACCGAGCCCGCAGCGGGGGTCAGGGTGTACTACCTCCGCGGGCTGCTTGAGCTGGCACGCGGCCGGGACGCCGACGCGCTGGCCGCTTTCCGGGCCGCCGAGCAACTGGCCGGGCTCCTCGCCGAACCGCACCTGCTCGTCATGCGGGTACGGGCATTGCTGCTGCACGCCCTGGTGCGCCTCGGCGAGACCGAACGCGCCGAACAGGCCCTCGCCGGCCTCGGCGACCAGGACCGCGACCGCGCGGAGATCCGCATCGCCATTGCGGTGCTTCGGCTTGCCCAAGACAACCCGCACGCGGCGGCGGCCGTGCTCGCGCCAGCGCTGGAGGGCGCCGCTCCCGCACCCCCCGGGACCTGGCTGGCTTACGCTTTCATGCTGGAGGCGACCGCCCGGGACGCGCTCGGCGACCCGGACGCCGCCGGGCGCGCCCTGGAACGCGCGCTCGATCTGGCCGAGCCTGACGGCATACTGTCGGCGTTCCTGCTCCATCCCGCGCCGGGCCTGCTCGAGCGCCACGCCCGGGACTGCGCCAAGCACGCGGCCCTTATCTCCGAGGTCCTCAACAGGCTCCCTCGGGACCAGCCGGGGCTAGCCGGGCACGGGGGAATGGCGTCCTCGCGTGCGCTGGCGGGTCCTGCGGGATCGGCCCTCCGGCTAACGGAGCCGCTCAGCCTGAGCGAGATCCGCGTGCTGCGGTATATGCCGACCAACTTGTCCACGCCGGAGATCGCCCGCGAGCTGTCCTTGTCAGTGCACACGGTCCGGACGCACATACGCCACCTGTTCGCCAAGCTCGGCGCGCACGGTCGCACCGAGGCGGTCGCGCGCGCCCGCGGCCTCGGCCTGCTCGCTCCATCCGGCCGCACGACCTAAGGCTCACTCTCGGTCCGAGCACGCCGCGTAACCGCCCGCTGGCTGGCCCGGCGCGCCCCAGCCGACGGCTATGGCGCCATAGGCAGCAGATGTTGGCCAGCACCGGCGGCCGTCACGTCTCCTGGACATAACAGGCGCCTCGGACTTCCCAGATGACGCGGTGCGCTTAAGGCAAGCGAAAGGAATGCCTTCATGTTCAAGTCAACCTCAACCTCTTTGATCCTGCTCGGCATTCTCGCCGTCATCGTCGGGATCATCGCTATCGCCTGGCCGGGCGTCACGATTCTCGCGCTGGTCATCCTGTTCGCGATCTACGCGTTCATGGCCGCCGGCCTGCAGGCTGCGAGGGCCTTCAGCAGCCGGACCGCCGGGCCGGTCTTCGGTCACCTGCTGCTCGGGCTGATCGACCTGGCGGCCGGGGTGATCGCCCTGGTCTGGCCGGCGCCCACCGCGTTCGTCCTGGTCATTGTCGTGGCCGCCTGGGCGCTCGTCGGCGGCTTGGCCGAGATCTTCGCCGGGTTCGCCAGCGGGGAGACCGCGGGCACGCGCGCGATGTTCATCGTCGCCGGGCTGGTGTCCGTCGCCTTCGGCGTCGTGCTCTTCGCGCGCCCCGGCGTCGGCGCGGTCACCCTCGCGCTGCTGTTCGGCCTGTACAGCATGATCTACGGATTCTCGCAGATCACGGCGGGCGTCCAGGTCCGTCAGGTGGGCACGTCCGTCCGGTCGCTGTCGCCGCTGAACAAGGCAGCCTGACCGCCCCCCGGTCCAGGGGCGGCGCCCGTACCGGCTTCCCGCCGGTACGGGCGCCGCTGACGCTGGCCAGTTAGCGCGGATACGCCTGGCTGCCCCGTCAACAGGAGGCTGAAGACCCCATGAGCGCCATGCCCGCCGGGCCGGGCGGATCAGCCGAGACGCCCGGCGACACTGCAACCGCCGGGCCGGCCCGGCACGGACGTCTGCGGGCCGCCGCGGCCGCGCGTGGCGTCCCGCTGGCCACGATCCTCGTGACTGTCGCCGTCGTCGCCCTCACCTACCTCGCGGGCAAACTCGCCTACCGGATACGTGATGTCCTCCTGATGGTGATGGTGGCCGGGTTCATCGCCTTGATCCTGAATCCGCTGGTGGTGGCGCTGCAGCGGTGGCGGATCCGACGTCGCGGCTGGGCCGTGGCCGTCGTGGCCGTCTGGACGGTGGTGGTCTTCGCCGGCCTCCTGGCGGCGTTCGGCTATCCGCTGGTACATGGGCTGACCCATTTCTCGCAGCGGCTGCCCTCGTACGTGCAGAACGCCGAGCACGGTCAGGGCTGGATCGGCCACCTGGTCCAGCGGTTTCACCTGGGGGCCTGGATAACCCACAACGCATCCAAGCTGCAGAGCCTCGGGGCGACCCTGGCCAAGCCGGCGTTGACCGTCGGCAAGGGCGCGGCATCGTTGCTGGCGACTCTGGGGACCATCTTCGTCTTGATCGTGCTCTTCTTGCTCGAGGGTCCCAAGATGCGCCAGGGACTACTCGAGCTGATGCGGCCGGAGCGCGCGACCTACTACACGCGGGTGGCCAGCGAGATCAGCCAGTCGGCGACCGGTTACGCTCTGGGGAATCTCCTGACGTCGCTCATCGCTGGCGTGGTCGTCTTCGTCACGCTCACTGTCCTCGGGGTTCCGTTCCCGCTGCTATGGGCGCTATGGGTGGCTCTGGTCGATTTTCTGCCGATGGTCGGCGGCGCCCTGGCCGGTATCCCCACCGTCCTGTTCGCCCTAGGCCACTCGCTGACCGCGGGCATCGTCACTGCGGCCGCGTTTATCACTTACCAGCAGATCGAAAATCACGTGCTGAACCCCGTGGTCATGAGCCGCACGGTCAAGGTCAATCCATTGCTCGTTCTGCTGTCACTCCTGGTCGGCACGTCGATCGGCGCCTGGATCGGCGGCTTCTTTGGCAGTTTTGTCGCGGCGCTGCTTTCCATCCCGGTCGCCGGCGCCCTTCAGGTCATCGCCCGGGAGCTATGGCAGGCCACCGCGTGGCCGGGACCGCCCGACAGCGAACCGCCGCCCGAACCGAGGCTCGCGGTCCGTAACGAGCAAGCATCCGAGGCCGACCGGAGGCTTCGTGACGGCGAGCAGGAACTGACACAGCGAAGCTAAAGGCTCCGACATTTGACTTATCTGGTGGACGATGTGCTAGCAGAGGTCCGGTACTCGCATCTTCCATTCGCTATAGGGTGAACCAATGACAAAAGAGTCATACCGTCTTTTCTGCCGCAAGGTTATCGGGTGGACTGGTGGGTGAGCGAGCGGCAATTCGTCACTAGCGCCGCCGATCATAGCGCAGGGCAATGGACCGGAAGCCCGCATCGCTTCGGCTGTCACGCTGCGGTTGGTGTACTAGAGAAATACGAAGGCAATTGACGCGGCACATCCGCCGCTCAGATCACTCAGGAAAGGGCGCACAGCAATGGGTACCAGCAAAGACATCCGCGATGCAGTCGAGGCAGAGCTCGAGTTCGACCCGCTCGTCGACGACGCGGACGTTCATGTCGTGAACATCAACGGGGACGTGGCTCTCAACGGCACCGTCCCGAGCTATCCGCAGTACCTGGAGGCCACCGCCGCCGCTCAGCGCGTGGCCGGCGTCAGGAACGTGCACAATCACCTGCAGGTCGTGCTGCCCGACGAGGACTACCGCGACGACGCGATACTGACCACCGTGGCGAACAACGCGCTGGCGCTGAACGTCACGGTGCCGGACGGCGTCGAGGCGACCGCGCTGGACGGCAACCTGACGCTGACCGGCGCGGTGCAGTACGGCCGGCAGCGCAAGGCAGCCGAACTGGCGGTCGCCGGGCTGGTCGGTGTCCGCAACGTCAAGGACGACATCGAGATCAGCTACGACGCCGATCCGGTCGACGTCACCTTTCTCGTGCAGGACGCGCTGAACCGCAACGCGCTGGTCGACGACGACAGCGACGTCTCCGTGGACGCCAGCGGCAACACGGTGACGCTGCGCGGGCACGTCCGTACCTGGGCCGAACGCGACGCGGCGGTCAGCGCCGCGTGGATGGCTGGCGGCGTCATGCAGGTCCGTGACGACCTCGACATCACCGGCTGACCAGGCCATCGCGGGCGAGGGGGTGGCATGGCGGCTCACCAGAGCGCCGGCAACCCGCCTCACCAGAGCGCCGGGCCCCCGGCCACGCATCCCGCCATAGAGGTTGTCGCCCGGCAGCGGCCGGCCCGGGCGGACTGGTCCGCCCGGGGCCGGCTTTCCCGCTGGTGCCATCCGTCAGCCGGTGCTGTCTCAGCTAGTGACGTCTCAGCCGGTGACGTACAGGTTGTCGCGGACGTCGTAGACGCCGACAGCCATCCACGCGGCGTCGACCACCTCGTCGTGCTCGGCCCAGATGCGG
>Ga0210383_10005079_pt1 | contig 11596 bp, 8 predicted proteins | sample IncBWC14OmetaG_FD_160072 | JGI IMG/M metagenome (GOLD analysis project Ga0210383, IMG submission 160072) | Forest soil microbial communities from Barre Woods Harvard Forest LTER site, Petersham, Massachusetts, United States - Inc-BW-C-14-O ...
GCAGTCGAACGGTAGTTGTTCAGTTCCGCTGTCGTATCGGTCGGCTTGGGATACTGGTTAATGATTTTCTGCCCGATCGCGTCGATCTCATTCGTGGGTATTTGCTGATTCGGGACCAGGGGTCGTGTGCATGTTCCGTCCGGCTGGATCGCGCACTTCAACGGATCGTAGATCGGATTCGTTGTGTTGGCGAAATTTCCCATGCGTTCCGCCAAAGTCGGCACAGTGGCGGTAAAGTTGATTCCATCCTGCTCGCGCACTTTCTCAATGTCGAAGAAAAAGAATGTCTTGTTTCGCCGGATTGGCCCGCCGATCGCGACGCCGTACTGATCACGTGCATGGTCGGGCTTGTCTCCCGGCGCCGGGTTGAAGAAATCTCGAGCGTCGAAGTTCGAGCGCTGTCCAAACCACCAGCCGCTGCCATGGAAGCTGTTGGTGCCGCTCTTCAGAACGACATTGACCACAGTTCCGCCGTTGTTTCCGAACTCTGACGAGAAGCTATTGTTCTGGACCTTGAACTCCTGCACAATTTCAACCGAAGGCTGGTAATAAACGTTGGTGGTGGCACCCTCGCCCTGTTCCGGAGCGCTGATCAAGGCCCCGTCCAGGCGAATTTCCGCGGTAGCGTTCCGCTGACCGTTGGAGACAAAGTTTGTGCCAGCCGGATACGTGTCCTGGCTACCCGATCCCGTAGTCTCAGTCACGCCACCGGATAGAAAGACCAGACCGAAGTAGCTCCGGTTATAAAGCGGAATGTTCTTGACGTATTCGTTCGTGACATCAGTACCGAGTGTCGAATTTTCCGTATCGAGCAATGGGACCGAGGTCGTGACATCCACGGTCGTGATATTGCCAGCGGGGCGAAGGGTGAAATTCAGGGAGGTTTGCTGGTCAACCGCGAGCACGATACCCTTCGTTTCTTCGGTCCGAAACCCTGAGGCTTCTGCTTTGATCGTATAGCTTGCCGGGCGCAGAGCGCCAAAAAGATAAAGTCCGTTGACGTCTGTAGTGACGGTGGTTGAAATATTGGTGCCGTCATTGGTGATCGTAATCTTGGCGCCCGTCACCACGGCGTGCGAGGAGTCGGTCACAACACCTCGTAGCTGGGCGGTGTAGGCGCCCTGGGCGAGAGCCAGGTGTCCGGCAAGCAATAGAAAAGCAACCAGAACGAGGGACGTCGTCGCGCGGTGGTTCATTGCGGCTCCCTGAAGCTCGCCAGATCGGTTTCGATTGTTCTCCCCAGCGGCTTTCGTTTGCTTACGATTGGATACTTTTACTTGTGATCTTCGGCTCTGTCAAGGATTTCCGAGTCGTCTTCCATATTTGGTTCTAATTGTCTCCAGTCCGGCCGAAAAAGGGGAATGCTAGACTCAGCCCGGGTTGGCACGCTTCGTCGGGACGAGGGGGAAGAGTGGTTGTGGTCTTGATGGGCGTTTCGGGATCGGGCAAAACGGTCGTCGGTACCCGCGTTGCGGCCGAACTTCGTTGGCCATTTGCCGACGCGGACGACTACCACTCTGCTGCGAACATCGAAAAAATGCGCAACGGCATCCCCTTAACCGATGAGGACCGCGCTCCGTGGCTTCAGGCCCTCCGCGAAGTAATTGCAGAATGGATCGCGGCCGGAAAGAATGCTGTTCTAGCCTGTTCGGCACTGAAGGACTCGTACCGGCAAACTCTGAAAGTCAGCCCGGAGGTACATTTTGTTTATCTGAAGGCTAGCCCCGCGATATTGCGTCACAGATTGCGTTCACGAGTCGGCCACTACATGAACGAAAGTTTGCTGCAAAGCCAATTGGCAACGCTGGAAGTCCCGAGGGATGCGGTGGTCGTGGATGTCAGTGGCACGGTCAAGGAGAGCGTGCGCCAGGTCTTCGACAAGTTGGGTCTAAAGAATTCGTCCGCGAGCTAAGGTTGAAACTTCCGAAGTTGCGGTTTGAAGGACGTGCAGGATCGCCAACCAGCGCCAAACCGCGAACCAAATAGAAGCCACGACCGTTCGCCAGTTGACTTTGCGCCTGGTCCCCTTCCTCTTTTTTTTGTACATCGTGGCTTACCTCGACCGTATCAATGTCGGCTTCGCGGCGCTGCAGATGCAGCAACAGCTTGCGCTGTCGGATACGGTCTACGGCCTGGGGGCGGGGATATTCTTCGCCGGATATTTCCTGTTTCAGGTTCCGAGCAATCTGGTTTTGCAGCGCGTGGGGGCACGGCGATGGATCGCCGTGTTGATGATTGCCTGGGGATTTATCTCCGCCGCTATGGCACTCGCGCAGGGTAAGTGGAGTTTCTACGCTCTGCGATTCCTGCTGGGCTCAGCGGAAGCTGGTTTCTTCCCGGGCGTTATTCTGTATTTCAAAAGTTGGTTTCCGGTGAATGCGCGTGCGCGGACGGTGGCTCGCTTCATGACTGCGGCGCCCTTGTCCGGCGTGATCGGAGGTCCGCTGTCGGGAGCATTGTTGGGTCTGCAACTGGGCGGGGGATTGGCGGGCTGGCAGTGGATGTTTCTGCTCGAGGGGATTCCCGCGGTGTTGCTCGGCATCGCGGCCTGGGTTTACCTCGTGGATCGCCCGGAAGACGCGCCATGGCTCACCGCCGATCAGCACGCGTGGTTACGCGCGGCGCTCGAAGCGGAGTCCGGTAAGGCGGTCGCGCCCTCTGCCGTCCGGTGGGCCGAGGCTCTGGCAGCGTTTCGCATGGGGCGAATCTGGATACTCGCGCTGGTCTACTTCGGGCTGAATACTGTTTCGTACGGCATGAGCTTATGGTTGCCGCGGCTCATCCAAAGTTTGGCTGGGCTCAGCAACTTTGTGATCGGAGTCGTTTCCGCCGTCCCCTACATCGCCGCAGCGGTAACTATGGTAATCGTGGGCCTGCATTCGGACCGAACCGGCGAGCGGCGTTGGCACACAGCTGTTCCGGCATTCGGCGGGGCTGCCGCCATGGCGGCTGCTGCCTTCACGCATTCGGTAGTGCCTGCCATCGCATTAATCAGTATTTCCGTATTGGGTGTTTTCTCGATGATGGGACCGTTCTGGTCCATGCCGACGGCCATCCTCTCGATGACAACGGCGGGAGCTGGAATTGCCTTCATCAACTCGGTTGGCAATCTGGGAGGATTTTTCGGGCCGTACATCATCGGACGGATCCGCGATTCAACTGGCGAATTTCGGGGCGGACTGCTGGTAGTTGCGAGCGCACTCGCCATCAGCGGTGCGAGCGCCCTTTGCGTAAGATTAGCAGAGCCGAAAGCGAGCGGGTTGCCGAATCCGGATTAGCCGGTTGGGTGCCACGCAACACAACCCTCGAAAGCTGCGCTTAACTCTTCGTACTTCGGCTTGGATTGTTTAAAATAGATTGCTTACCTCCAAAATTCGGAGGAGCCCCTGCTACCCAGACTTTGGGACGATAAGGAATTTTGGATCAGCCAACCCCCAACTCCGGACCTGGCGGTCAGTCGCCGCGAGTCTACTGGCGCGTCGAAGGAAGTCTGCTCGATCTGACGACCGTACGCCCAGTGGCTTTCTTTACGTGGAATGCCCAAACCTTCGCCGCGCGAATGGTACGGCGCGGGCTGGTCTTCCTGATGGCGGCCCTCCGCCCAATCTTGTATGCCACGAACCGGGTGTTCGCTACCCGAGTCGTTCACAGCGTCCTCCGTGGTGTAAGCCGAGACCGTCTCGATTTACTGGGCGAGGAGTATTTCCAGTACAAGTTAAAGCCTTACTTGAAGCCGGAAGGAGTCGCTCGGCTGAAAAAACTTCAGGCCTCCGGCGCCGACGTTGTGCTGGTGAGCCAGGGACTGGACCACGTCATGCGTCCTCTGGCGAAATACCTTGGTGTGCGCTGGATGCTGGTCAATCGCTTGGATTTCCGCGATCGCATTGCAACCGGCAGGCTGCTCACCCCGGTCATTCGTCCGCGTGGTTTATTCGCTCGCATTACAGGAGCCGGTCCAGATGGGGAACGGGAGCCTTTGCGATTGGTGCGGGAGCTAGGAGTCGCCGACGTGTCGCAGATGAATGCCGGCGTTGTGAGCTCAAAGCGTCGTGCGACGTGTGAACCGCGTCCGATCGTTTACTTCGACGGCTCCCGCCATGCCGAGCCGCTCTCGATCCGCCTCGCGCTTGGCGGCAAACATGTGATGTTGATCGGGGTTACCGGCTTCATCGGAAAAGTGTGGCTGGTAAACACACTGCTCGATCTGCCTGAAATCGGGAAAATCTACTTGCTTATTCGACGACAGAAGTCGAATCCAGCCGAGGCGCGGTTTGAGAAGATGGTCGAGGAATCGCCGGTCTTCGATCCGCTGCACGACCGGTACGGAGTGGGACTGGCCAAGTTTCTTCGCGAGAAAGTTGAAGTTGTTGAAGGCGACGTCACGGCACCTATGCTTGGATTGAGCGAGGCGATGGGCGCGCAGTTGGGACGCGACCTGGATGTAATTATCAACAGCTCAGGTCTCACCGACTTCAATCCCGACTTGCGGGATGCGCTGGCCACCAATGTGGATGCGGCCTTGCAGGTTGCCGAGTTTGTTCGCTCGTCTGATCGGTGCGGCCTGGTTCATCTCTCTACCTGGTATGTGGCGGGGGCACGCGACGGTCGGGTGAGCGAGAAAGTGCGTCCGAACTATACGCCGGTTGGGCTTGTCGATTTCGATGCCGAGCAGGAATGGCGTGCCTTGCATGGAATTGTGAAAGACGCCGAGGCGCGCGCGGAAAGCGCTGAGGTTACCGCCGAGCTGCGCGAACAGGCGGTGGGCAAGGAACACGCGGCCCGCGATTTGCAGGGAGCTGCGCTTGAAAACCAGATTCGCAAGAATCGCATCCGCTGGCTCAGGAACTACCTTACGGATGCCGGAATGCAGCGTGCCAGAGAGCTGGGCTGGCCGAACACCTACACGCTAAGTAAGAGCCTGGCAGAGTCCCTCTTGGGTAAGTATGGAGCGGATCTGCCGATCGCTATCGTTCGTCCTGCGATTGTTGAGACGTCGGTAGGGAAGCCGTTCTCGGGTTGGAATGAAGGGATTAACACATCTGCCTCGCTCTCTTACCTGCTGGGAACGAACTTCCGTCAATTGCCGTCGAACGAACGCAAGCGACTCGACCTGATTCCAGTAGACTCGGTGTGCCAGGGCATGACGCTGATTGCCGCGGCGGTTGTGGAACGCCGTCACGACGCGCTCTATCAATTGGCCACATCAGTCACGAATCCCTGCGACATGGGCCGCTCCATTGAGTTAACCTCCCTTGCTCATCGCAAACACTACCGCGCGCAGGAGGGGTTGGAATCGTGGCTCCTGTTGCGGATGGATGCGATTCCGGTTTCCAAACGCCGCTACAAACGGATGTCAGCGCCCGCGCAAAAGGCCATTGTGCAGTCGATCCAGCGCATTATGGCGCCCCTGCCGGTGAAAAAGCCTTTGGCCAAAGCGGAGCGCGGTTTGGAACGCGTCGAGAAGTTGGTCGAGCTGTTTGAGCCTTTCATTCTGCAAAACGAACACGACTTCGTGGCTGACAACGTGGAAAAACTCTCCCACGCTTTAGTTCCCGAGGAACGGGAGACTTTCGGATACGACACACGGTCGCTCGATTGGTGGGAGTACTGGATTGACATCCACATTCCGGCGCTTCGGCGCTGGACGTATCCCTTGATCGAAGGGCGTCCTTTGGAAGTACGCGCGGCGCGCAGTTTGAGGGCCGTCAACGTAACCCTTGCGACCGAACCCGCAGCGGCCGCACAAGAGCCGGTAAAAACCGGAACGGACGGAGCCACGTGGCGATTTTCCTAACCGGTGCAACCGGATACATCGGGGCGCACGTCGCCGCAAACCTGCTGGATACCCATGGGGCGTCGTTGAATCTGCTGGTACGCGCAAAGGATCCGCAACAAGCCGCGGAACGCCTTTGGGAGGCCCTCCAGTTGCACATGGATTTCCCGCGGTTCGCCGAGCATCTGCAAACGCGCATCCGCGTGTTCCGAGGCGACCTCACTAACCCGCAGTTCGGATTGGATCGCGATTCTTATGATCGCCTCATTCACACCACCGATTCCGTCATCCACTGCGCCGCATCTTTGAACCGCAAGTCCGAGAAAAGCTGCCTGAACGTGAACCTTCGCGGAACGCTCGAAGTCGTACAGTTGGCGCGGCACTCGCACCACTATCATGGGCTTCGCCGGTTCAGTAACGTGAGCACGGTCGCGGTGGCCGGCAAACGGCACAATGAAGTGGTTACGGAGGATCGCTCGCTCGAGTGGGACCGGTCGGATTACGACCCTTACGCACGCACCAAGAAGTTCTGCGAGCATATGGTGCGAGAGTTACTGCCCGAGGTTCCGCTTACCATCTTCCGCCCAAGCATCGTTTTGGGTGACAGCCGGCACGCCGAGACCACGCAATTCGACATGGTGAAGGCCTTTGTATTTCTCGCCGGCCTGCCCGTATTGCCCTTTCGCCCGACCGATCAGATCGACATTGTGAATGCGGACTTTGTTGCGGACGCAATTGCCGCTCTTCATCAGAAGGAAACTCCGCTGCATGACACGTATCATCTATCATCGGGTAGAAGCTCGCAGACCTTTCGGGAATTGACCGACGCACTGGCGACTGCGCAGGGCAAACGTGCTCCCGTCTTCGTTCCATTTTTAGAGAAGCCCTTTTCAGGCACGGTGAACGTGCTTGCGAATCGCCCGGGACCGACCGGCCACGGAGCATCGTTGCTGAAGGTATTCATGCCATATCTGATTTGGAACACAGTGTTCGACAACAGCCGTGTGACCAGCGAGCTTGGAAAAGTACCGGTACCGTTTTCGAGATACAGCTATCCACTCTTGAAGTTCAGTCAGGAGACGCAGTGCGCCTATCCGTATCGGCCTTGGCCGGTGGCCAAAGCAGGAGGGTCTGCGGCATGATGGATCTGGTGCTGGAGGGCTGGGTCTCGGGCATTATCGAGTCCTCCAAAGTGGGTTGGATGCTGGGCGCGGGACGGCGCTGGCAGCCCGGCGAGAAGCTCAAGTTGCTGTTCGCCGGCTACAACGGCACGCGCAACATGGGCTCAGACGTGCGGGTCGAAGAGATGCTTCGACAGTTGCGCCACATCCTGGGCTCAGAGTGCGTTGAGTTTTCGGTGATGACCCAGAGTTTCGAGCGCTCCAGTGGTTATTTCGCTGACACGCGCCAGGTGTTTCTGCCAGACATCTTCCCGCCATTTCTGGCTCAGGAGGTTCCACAGCATCATGGGGTGGTGGCCTGCGAAGGCTCCATGTTCAAGTCGAAGTTTGCCAACGCACTGACTACCATGATGATTGGCTCGCTGGGCATTGCCGCCGCCCAGAATAAATTGTCAGTTGGGTACGGGGCCGAAGCTGGCCACATGGATTCTCTCGTAGCGAAAATGTGTGGACGCTTCTGCCGGGAGTCACTCATCATCACCCGCAATGAAGAATCGCGCACAGTCCTCCGCGAACTCGGCGTACCGACCGAACTGGGCACCGATACCGCCTGGACCTTCGAGCCGCTTCCCGCCGAATATGGACAAAAGGCGCTCCGCGAACAAGGCTGGGACGGCCGCACGCCGGTCCTGGTGGTTTGCCCAATTAATCCATTTGAATGGCCGGTGAAAGCCGCGCTCGGCAAATTCGTGGCGAATCGCCTCACGGGCGCCTACAAAGATAGCCACTATCGTTCGGTCTATTTTCACAACTCAGGTCTCGCTGCCGACCGCGCGTACGAGCACTATCTCGACTCGATCGCGAAGGCGGTCGATGCCTTCCGGAAAAAACGCAGCGTGTTCGTCATCCTGGTTGCTACAGAACGTCTTGACGCTCGACCTGCTCATAAGATTTCCGATCGGCTGGGCGGCGTCCCTGTGCTGAGTTCTGGCGACTACAACATGTACCAACTGGTGAGCATCCTGCGCTCCTGCCATATGATGGCGTCTTCGCGCTATCACGGAATCGTGACATCCATGCCCGGTCTCGTGCCATCAGCTGGAATCACCATGGACGAGCGTATCCGCAATCTGATGAACGAGCGTGGGCATGCCGACTTGCTGATGAACGTGGATGATCCGGATCTGGCGGAGCGGCTGGTCGTTGCCCTCGACACGCTCTTTACAGATGGCGATCGCATTGCGGCAGGGATCGCAGAAACCGTCGTGAAAAACCTGAAAGTGATGGCCCGCATGGGCGTCTTCTTTGAAGAAGAAGTGCAGCGCCGTTACCCTGAGTTTTCGACCCGCAAGGGTGAATGGGAGTGGCAGGACTACCTGCCACCGGTGAACCGTGGTTTACGGGAACTGATTGGGCGTGTTGAAACGGGAGGTTCGGTTACGCGCGTCCCGGCCTGAACTATGAGCTTTCTCACCGAAATTCTGGATGCATTGGAGAATTCGCCCGGCACTCCAGTGATGCAGGAGATTCACGATGGGCAAATCACGGCACACGTGTCGGCGCGGGCATTTCTGGAGTACGTTGCGCGGGGGCGCGCGTTTTTATCTCAGCAAGGGCTAGATCGTGGGGATCGAGTTGCGCTCTTGGCCCATAACGGAATCCGTTGGGCCGCAATGGATTTGGCCATCATGGCCGAAGGGTTGGTTGCGGTTCCCTTATATGCCAGGCAGGCTCCCGCTGAGCTGGTGGCGATCATGCAAGACTGCCAGCCTCGACTGATCTGCTGCGGGGAGGGTGAACTTCGAGATGCGGTTCGAAGCGGGTGGGAGCAAGCCCCGACCGTTTGTGTGTTTGATGATATTTTTGCGACGCAACATGGCATTGAGGCCCGGCCCCTCTTACAAGACACGGACGCGGTTACGCTGATCTACACCTCGGGAACGTCGGGAGATTCGAAAGGCGTGATACTGACCGCGGGCAATGTTGGGCACATGCTGCGCTGCACTTCCAGTCGTCTCGAACTGCTGATGGAGCGGAGCCCCGACCAGGATCGCGTATTTCACTATCTGCCATTTTGTTTTGCCGGTTCCTGGGTACTGCTGCTGACGGCCCTTACCCGGGGGAGCCTGTTGACGTTGAACACCGATCTGACCAAGATTGCCAATGACATGCGGGTCGTGGGGCCGGATTATTTTCTGAATGTTCCGGCACTACTTGAACGGATGCGAAAGGCCGTGGACGAACAGCTTTGGAAGGCCGGTGGTTTTGTGCAGACCATCTATGCGAAGGCCAAGGGAGCCTGGCTTCATAAGCTGGAAGGCAGGATGAGCTTCGCCGACCGGATCTGGCTTTCTCTGGCAAACTCGGCAATTTTTCCTACCATCCGAAAAAAGATGATTGGCCGTAACTTGCGTGCGCTGATCTGTGGTTCAGCGCCGCTCAATCTCGAGACGCAACAGTTCTTCATGATGCTGGGCATTCCGGTATTGCAAGTCTATGGGCTCACGGAAACAACGGCGATCTGTACGATGGACGATCCACGCCAGGTAACGCCGGGCCGGGTCGGTCCAGTGATCGATGGTGTGGAGATGTTGGTGGGCGAGAACGAAGAGATTCTAGTGCGCGGACCGAATATTTTCCCCGGCTATTGGAACCGGCCCGAAGAGACTGCCAAAGTGCTGACCGATGGCTGGTTTCACACGGGTGATCAGGGCGAAGTTGACTCGAAGGGCAATTGGAAAATCGTTGGGCGGCTCAAAAATCTCATCATTCTGGGTTCGGGACACAATATCGCCCCGGAGCCGATTGAAGAAAAAATCCTGCAACAGTTGGCGGGCGCTTCGCAAGTCGTACTGACCGGCAATGGCAAGGGTTATCTTTCCGCCATCATCACCGGCCAAGTGAGCGAGGAGACGGCACAATCGGCGATTGACGTTGTGAATCTCGAGCTTCCGCACTACAAGCAGATTCGTGGTTTTTATCTGAGACCGGAGCCGTTTACTGTGGACAGCGGGCTGCTTACCGCGAACGGGAAGCTTCGGCGCGACTTGATCACTTCCACATTGCACCGCGAAATCGAAGATATGTACCGAGTGAGAGCGGCCGTATAAAACCCGCACGACGTCATGACGCACAAGGCATTTCAAGGCGAAGCACTTTCATGGAGTGTGCGCGAAGGCTCCATCGAACTGGTTCTGCACCGGGAACCGGGCAATGAAATTGGTTCGCTTTCCCTCCGCGAACTGGAGATCTTTGCAGAGGCTCTTGCCGTAATCGCCCGCGAGACACATGCTCTCATCATTTATTCTGACATCCCGGCTGGCTTTTGCGCGGGAGCTGATTTGCGCGAACTCTATGAGCGCTCCCAGAAAATGGAAAAGGCCGCGGCGCTTGCTGGCGTGCGCGACTTTCTGGAGCGGATCCATCGGGTCATGAACACGATTGATGCGGCACCGCTAACCACGATTGCCGCGGTCCACGGGGTAACATTCGGCGGAGGACTGGAACTAGCTCTGGTCTGTGACCTGATGATCGCCGATAAAATGACTCGCTTCTGCTTCCCCGAACTTCGTCTCGGGCTAATCCCGGGATTTGGAGGGATTCCGCGACTGAAGCGTGACTTAGGAAACGGTGTGGTGCGAGACATTCTCCTGACCGGCCGAAGCTTGAATGCCACCAAGGCACAGGCCGTCGGTCTTGTCAGCCAAGTGGTTGCCGAAGGGGAAGCGCTGCGGATTGCGCGCGTGACTGCCGCGCAAGTTGGTAAGTTCGATCGCCGCACGAGTATTGCCGCCAAGAAATTCATTAAGCCAATTCCGTATCACGAACTAAAGCAGGAAATCGACATTTTTTGCGAACTGTTTGCTCAGCCGGCGGTCGAACAAGGGTTGCGAAAGTTTACCGAGAGCACTGAGGCCCAGCCCTACTTACCGTGACGTCGCGGTTGAAGACAATGCGGCGAATTACCAGGAATTCATATGCATACGATAGATCAAACACTGAACGAGATCCTGACCCTGACAGCGAAGCACTTCAAAGTGCCACGCGAGAAACTCACTCCAGACGACGACTTTTTCAAGACTCTCGGCATCGACAGCTTGCAAGCGCTCGACTTGCTGACGCGCCTTGAGAATCATTTTCGAGTGGAGTTGCCCGACTACGAACTGCAGGGGGTTTCAGATTTTCGTACGCTCGCGGGTCGGATCCAGGCGCGCCTGTGACAGGAATTGGGAACGGCCGCTCTTCCGACACGCGATCTTACCCGCAAAAGGTGATGATTTGATAAACAGCAGTAGTGGCGGGCCTGTTCTCTCTCTGTGGTGAAATAAGAACTTCATGCTGGATTTGCACAAATATTCGTGTCTCGGGGCCGCTCTGCGCGATGCGCTCGAACGCTGGCCCAACGAAACCTGCCTGATTGAGGCAGACCGGGACCGCGAGAAGACGCGTCTCACGTATTCGGATTTCAAGACGCTGGCGACCCCGTTGAGCCGGGCGTTGCAGGATGCGGAACTGCGGGCGGGCGATCGAGCGGCGATCATCATGACGAACCAGTCCAAATGGCTGGTCTCCGCTTACTCGGTTCTGTTCTGCGGAGGCGTGTTAGTTCCTCTGGACTATAAGCTCACGGCTTCAGAGCAACTCCAATTACTGGCACATTCGCGTGCGAAATTTCTGGTGGTTGAGTATCACCTATGGCGCG
>Ga0210383_10005081_pt1 | contig 11595 bp, 8 predicted proteins | sample IncBWC14OmetaG_FD_160072 | JGI IMG/M metagenome (GOLD analysis project Ga0210383, IMG submission 160072) | Forest soil microbial communities from Barre Woods Harvard Forest LTER site, Petersham, Massachusetts, United States - Inc-BW-C-14-O ...
GAGCGACCGATGTACTTCGCGTCAAGCATCTCCGCGGAAACGGTATCTCCGCTGGCAATTTTTCTCCATCCGAGTCGCGCGACGGCATCGCTCCTGGGCCGCTCCACCTCGACCACGCGTAATCCCTTTGCCCGGGCCGTCTCGGGGATGGCATGCTCGGGTGTAACGATCGCTTCCCGACCGGCTGACTCCAACCATTTATCGCGGTTGACCAGGCTCTCACGAATCAACTGCGTTTTCACACCGTCCACTTCGTAGTCACCCACTTCGTACTCGCCAAGGAAAACTTCATTGCGTCCGGCGTCTAAAGCGGCAATCACTTTTCCTGTCGAACCACCAACGCTCACCAGGACCTCCAACATCGATACGGCAGCAATTGGTTTCGCCAGCACCTCGGCGAGTGCCTTAACAACCGCCAAGCCGATGCGTAGGCCAGTAAACGATCCCGGCCCGGAAACCACGGCGAAAGCACCGAGATCCTCTTTGGTTAAGTCGTGCTTTTCGAGCAAGGCGGCAATTTGCGGAACGAGTTCGGCAGAGAATGTTCCACCCGAGAGTTCGGCCACCTCGATGACCTCGCAAGCAATCCCTGGGCCGCATCGCGCCAGTGCGATGCTGCCATGCTTGCCTGAAGTGTCGACCGCAAGAAGAAGCATGATTGAGAATTGCAGGTCCGTGCGAATCCGTAAAAATCCGCAGCCGCTTGAATCAGTGCCCGGCCTCTACCAACTCCAGCAGCACGCCTCCCGCGCTCGAAGGATGCACGAATACGTATCGGTGGCCACCCGCGCCAATCTTGATTTCATTCGAGACCAGCCGCACGCCGTCCGTTCTCAAACGCTCGACCACTGCTGCCAGATCAGGCACGCGCAGGCAAACGTGATGCAATCCCTCGCCGCGTTTGGCAATGAATTTCGCCACCGCCGAGTTTTCTGACATCGCCTCCATCAACTCCAAGCGGCTCCCGCCCACAGGCATCATCGCCACCCGCACCTGCTCCCCTTCGACCACTTCCTCCGCGGACGCGCCCAGCCCCAGCTTCTCGTAGATCCCCTTCGCCGCCGCCAGCGACTTCACCGCAATGCCGAGATGGTCAATTGTCAGCATGAATGTCCCCCATTTTTCCGAAAGCTCACGCAGTCATATTAGATTCACGCTGTCATCCTGAGCGCAGCGAAGGATGTATGCACTCCGTAGGCGGCGCAAACCGGTATGCGATGCATAGACCATTTCAACGATACAACACTAGCCCTTCCCTATCTTTCCGACAATCTCTTCCACCAGCGCATACGGATCGCGCTTGTGCTCGGCGACCTCGGCCGCGTAACGCGCGACATTGCCGTCCTCCATCTGCTCGCGGGCCTTTTCCAGCAGCGCGTCGCGCAGCATCTCGATCAACCGCTCCTGCCAGTTTTCAATTTTGTGCTGGAGGATCAGGTCTTCCTTTTGCAGATACTGCTCGTATTCTGCAATGGCCGCGACCAATTCATTGATTCCCGTCCCGTCGCTGGCCACGGTCTTTACGATCGTCGGTGTCCAATGATCGCTGCGAATCGCCAGCGATTGCAAAGCGCGGATCTCACGCTCCACCCGCTCGGCGCCCTCGCGGTCGCTCTTGTTGATCACAAAAATATCCGCAATCTCCATGATGCCGGCCTTGATGCTCTGCACATCGTCGCCCATTCCCGGAACCAGAATCACAACCGTGACGTCGGCCAGCCGAACGATATCAACCTCGTCCTGCCCGACGCCGACAGTTTCGATCATAATCAAGTCGCGCCCGGAAGCATCCATCACCGTAGCCACGTCGGCCGTGGCTCGCGCCAACCCGCCAAGCGAGCCGCGTGTAGCCATGCTGCGAATATAAATCCCAGGGTCAGAAAAATGATTCTGCATGCGAATGCGGTCCCCGAGAATCGCCCCACCTGTGTAAGGGCTGGTGGGATCGACCGCGATGATTCCAACAGTACGATTTTCCTTGCGATAATGCTTGGCGAGTTGATCCACAAGGGTGCTCTTGCCCGCACCCGGCGCCCCGGTCAGCCCCAAAATCCGCGCATGCCCAGTTTGCGGAAACAACGCTTTCAGCAGTTCCGCCCAGCCCGGCGATCGGTTTTCGACCATGCTGACAGCCCGCGCCAAAGTCCGCGCATCGCCGGAACGCAAGCGCTCAATCCAAGGTTGGAAGTCGTGGCTCAATCTGTCAGTGTAAAGCAGAGGCTGGAATGAAAGGAAACGCGGTTCGAACCTTGAATGATTTTAGATCGCGATTGCTCCGCCCGGCCCAATCTTCAGTATCTTTCTCGAAAGCGAACCGAGTAGCGGATACTCCGCCCACTCACCACGTCCGGCTTTGATGCCATATACGATCGCGACTGTCAACATTGCGATCCACATCCCCATAAAGCCCAACCAGACAACCGGGAACAAGACGAAAAATGCAGGGGGTGGTGCGGCATTGCTGCCACCACCGTGATGCGCCATGGTCAGGAAGAAGGTACAGAACCATACCACCATGAAAAGGCCCACTACGATCATGTATACGATTTGCAGAAGAAAAGCCTGAAGCGCATGGAAAGAGACGAATCGCGACTCGCGCTTCACAAGGAGAATGATCAGCGGAGCAATCCACCAGCCCACGACCTGCAAAACATGTGCCAAGATGGCCATCGTCCGCTCATCCTGAGCCGGTTCGATTGCCCCAACCGGAGGCGTTTCTTCCATATGCAGCAGAAAAGCTACCACAGATGCGGACAAACCGGAAATCTAGTCCTTCAACAACTGTCTCGCAATCACCAACCGCTGCACCTCGCTCGTCCCTTCGCCGATGGTGCACAGCTTCACGTCGCGATAGAACTTCTCCGCCGGATAGTCTTTGATGAATCCGTATCCGCCGTGAATCTGCACGCCCTCGTTGGCACAACGGACGGCCACTTCGCTGGCATACAGCTTCGCCATGGACGACTCCAGCGTGCTCTTCGACCCCGCATCTTTCAGCGATGCCGCCCGAAACGTCAGCAGCTTGGCCGCTTCAATCTCCGTCGCCATGTCAGCCAGCTTCCACTGGATCGCCTGAAATTCGCTGATCGCCTTGCCAAACTGCTTGCGCTGTTTGGAATATTTCAGCGCCGCTTCGTACGCGCCCTCAGCCATGCCCAGCGAAAGCGCCGCAATCGAAATGCGTCCGCCATCCAGCACACGCATCGCGTCGATAAATCCATCGCCTTCTTTTCCCAGAAGATTCTCGGCAGGAATCATGCAGTCTTCAAAGATCAGCTCAGCCGTATCGCTCGCCCGCAATCCCAGCTTATTTTCTTTCTTTCCCGGACGGAAACCCTTCGCGCCCTTCTCCACAATGAAAGCCGAGAGCCCGTGAGTGTGCGCCGCCCGGTCCGTCACCGCTATCACCACGAGCACGTCGGCGTAGTGTCCATTGGTGCAGAATGTCTTGGTGCCATTCAGCACCCAGGTTTTCCCCTTGCGGACGGCCGTCATGCGCGCGCTGCCCGCGTCCGATCCGGACGACGGCTCCGTCAATCCCCACGCGCCGATGTACTCGCCGGTGGCTAGTTTGCTGACGTACTTCTTTTTCTGCTCTTCGGTGCCGGCAAGAAATATATGATTCGAGCACAGCGAAGTGTGGGCCGCGACGATGATGCCCACCGAACCGTCGACGCGAGAAAGCTCCTCAATCGCAGTGACGTACTCGATGTAACCCATCCCCGCGCCGCCGTATTCCGTCGGGAATACCGTACCCAGGAGGCCCAGCCTGCCGAGTTCCTTGATGATGGCCAGAGGAAACTCGCCCGCCTCGTCCCATTTCATGACATTGGGCAGAATCTCGCGCTCGGCAAATTCGCGCACGCTCTTTTTCAGATGAAGTTGTTCTTCGTTCAATAGAAAATCCAAGGTTCCTCCGCTCGACCAGGCGGCCGCATCGAGGGTTTTAATCCTCTGACGGCACATGCAAAACATTCGATTAGAACACAGCGGTAAGCCACAGTGGAAGTTACCCTTAGAGTCTGGTAGTGTCTTATTGATTTAAGACGGCAGCATACGTCTGATGCTGTCTGACATCAGGCATTACGAGAGAGGAGGAAGGATATGTCCAAGCACACAGCGCTGTCAGCAACAGGTGTGATTCTCCTGATTCCCGCGATTCTTGCACTGACGGTTCCCGGGAAAACGACTTCCCCGAGCGGGTCCTGGCTGGTGGACAACCGCCATTCCGACGCCCAGCTTACAGCCGACGGGTTGACGGACTACGGAAAAACCAAAATGACTTTCACCATCGGCACCGGCAGAATCAACGGAAGAGTGACCTTTGATAACGACGATTCCGCCAAGTCCAGTTTCGATTTCACAATGTATCCCGCAACGTCCATGGTGCCTTCTATTGACGAAGGTGGAAAATTCCTGAGCCATTGGCTGTCCAACATGGCGAATCAGACCCTGGTGTGTTTCCACTCCAAGGGCGTCGTTAGAACACCGGATGGCCGGATGCAAACCAGCGGCAATCTGGTCCTGACTCGCGTGGACCGCAACGTCGACGCGACGCCGTCTGAGGCCTATGCCGGGCCCGTCTATGGCCCCCCAGTGGTCCACCGCATTACGCGTGAAGCTAAATTCATTTTTGACGTCCCGGCCGCCGGTTCGAACAACCTAAAAGACGGTGGGATCCAACTGTCAGGATCTACCAGCGTCTACCGTGAGGACTTCCCCCAACTGGTGAAGGCCGTAATCAGCACCTATTGGCCGCCTGTGGTTCTGGACGAGAAGTGCCAATATGCCGCCGGCGTCAGTGAAGCCTACAGCGGCTCGCAGTGTACGGGAACCTATCTGAAAACTCCGGTACTTCCGGAGGCGCCTCAGACGGTCGGAGAAGACTTCCCCGGCCGCACGGATTTCAACACCGTCGTCGGCGAACATCTGACTATCGCGGTTGATATGCGGCTGACGCCGATCGCTTCTGGATCACCGACAGCCGGGAACTAGCGCTGATTCAGACCGGGTTGCCATACCAGGTTTTTCATTGGGCGGGAACGTCGCCAGCTTGAACTGAGATGAACCGCTCAAACACATCGTTCGAAAGAAGCCGCCCTCGGGGCGTTAGGTGAATCCTGTCTCCCCGTCTATCGATTAGCCCTGTCTGGATGAAATCGCCGATGATCCCTGACACGCCAGCAATCGCATCTTCCCCGAAATCTGCCGCAACCTGCCGGAGATCCATTCCGCAGTTCAGCCGCAAGCCCAGGAAGAATGTCTCCTCGAGCGCCGCCGCCGGTGAAACCTTCGTGCGATTCAGCGGGCCTCCGGCTATATATGCTTCCAACGAATCAGGCGTGGAGAATCGCACCGCTTCCACTCCGCCTTGTGACCCCGGCAGCATCGAGTGCGCATCGACGCCAAATCCCAGATACGGCTGCCGCGTCCAATATTTCAGATTGTGCCGCGACTCGCATCCAGAGCGTGCAAAGTTCGAAATCTCGTACTGCCGCACTCCCGCCGCCTCCAGCCTTTCACAGGCCATCAGATACAAATCCGCTGTGACATCCTCGTTCGGCACAAAGTGAGCGTGGTATTTTGTACCGCCAGCAATCAGTTCGCGGCCGAGACGCGAATCTTCGTCCACCTCGAGCATGTAAACGCTGGCATGTGGCGCTTGATTTGCAATTGTCTGCTCCACAGAAAACGCCCAGCTCTCGACGGTCTGGTGCGGCAGCCCCGCGATCAAATCGATGTTGATGTTCGTAATCCCTGCCGCGCGTAGATTGGCAATGTCATCGAGAATCGTCTTCCGACTATGCAAACGCCCAACCGACGCCGCCTCCTGATCGATGAACGATTGCACGCCCAAGCTCACCCGGTTCACACCGCAGCCCTGCAGAGCCTCAATCACAGGGGGAGTCAGCGTGCCCGGAGCGCATTCGACGGTAATCTCCGCACCCGGCTGAACCTGAAAATTCTGCGCAATCGTGACGAACAGTCGGCGCAATTGCGCGATTTCCAGTACAGTAGGAGTTCCGCCGCCCATGTAGATGGTGTCGACAATCCGGTCAGTGCGCCCGCCCATCTGTGCTACAGTCGGGTTGTCACGTTTCATGTCAGCGCACAACCGGTCGACGTAGCTCTGAAACACGGAGCGGGAAAAGACATCCGAAGCAAAGTTGCAGTAACTGCATTTGGTGCGACAGAACGGAACGGAGATATACAAACCGAGAGGCATTCCAACGATTATCCCACTTGCGGGGACGCTGGCTGCCGCTCAAGTTTCGACTGCGGCCCGGAACTTATCGGCAATCGACGGGTTTTCATTCTCAGTAAGTTGGAGTAAAACTACAAACTAATGACACTTCCGCGCGTGGTCATCACTGGAATGGGTGTGGTCAGCCCCAACGGCATTGGCAAAGAGGCATTCTGCCTCGCAGTTCTAGCGGGAAAATCCGGGGTGAAGCGAATTTCGCGCTTTGATCCCTCCGACCTGCCGGTACAAATCGCCGGCGAAATACCCGAGTTCGACGAACTTGCCTGGGTGGATGCTCGCGAACGCAAGCACGTTTCCCGGGTCGTACCCCTGGCTGTAGCTGCCTCGAACGAAGCCATCCGAGACGCTGGATTGGATCCCGAGGCAATGTCGATGGACGAGAAACGCGAGATCGGCGTGATCCTGGGCACGGGCGGCGGAGCACAGGAGTTCTCAGAAGAACAATACCGGCTCTGGCATTCCGGACACGTCAAGCAAGTCAGCCTGTTCTGCATTCCAAGCGGAACCATGGGCACAATTCCCAGCGAAATCAGCATGCGTTTCGGCTTTCGTGGCTACAGTCACGTGGTCACCGCTGGCTGTACTTCGTCAACGGACGCCGTCGGTTATGCTTACCAGCACATTCAAGCGGGCGTGCAACCCATGTTTCTGGTAGGCGGCGTCGACTCGCCAATTACTCCCGGAATCATCAAGGGCTATACGCTTCTGCGCGCGCTCACTCAGTCCTGGAACCATGCGCCGGAGCGCGCCTCGCGGCCATTTTCCGCCGACCGTGACGGGTTTGTGATTGCTGAGGGTTCCTGGATGTTTATCCTCGAGGACTACGTGCATGCCCGTGCGCGGGGAGCGCACATCTATGCCGAGATCACTGGCTACGCTTCTACGTGCGAGGCATTTCACCGGGTGCGCATGAGCGACTCGCCGGAAGAGCCCGCCCGCGCCATCACTTTGGCTCTCGAAGAAGCACGCATCACACCCGAGGACGTGCACTACGTAAACCTTCATGGCACTTCCACGGAAATGAATGATCGCGTGGAAACGCATGCTCTCAAACTCGCTCTGGGAGCACGTGCTAGCCGGATTCCTATGTCCGGACTCAAGTCGCAGATCGGACACGCCCAGGGCGCCTGTGGCTCTGCCAGCCTGGCTGCGGCCCTGATCGCGATGGAGCACGGAAAGATTCCGCCCACCATTAACCTCGATGTTTCCGACCCCGAGTGCGACCTGGATTACGTCCCCGACGCGGATCGCAAAGCTCAAATTGAACACGCCATCTGCAACTGCGTCGGCTTCGGATCGAAGAACTCGGCCCTGGTCCTAAGAAAAATCGCATAGCGGTGACCCAGCCTCTTCTTTGTCATTCCGAGGAGCGAAGCGACGAGGAATCCGGGTGCCATGGCCGTCGCGAAGAACCTAGATCCTTCGCTACGCTCGTGATGACAACAAGTGGGATTTGGCAGCCCTGGGGCATAACGAGTTACGTCTCTACAGAAGACGCACGCCGCGATTCCAAAACCTTTTCCATCCCCGAAGGTTTCTTTCCCATCTATCTAAGGTATCTTTGACATTAGCCGATGGCCGCTGAAGAAGAAGTATTAGGCAAAGCGTATGACAGCCGTTTGATGAAGCGGCTGCTGACGTATTTGCGTCCCTACAAATGGCAAGTAGGGATTGCACTGGCTTCCATCCTGATCAAAGCCGGGGCCGATGTTCTCGGGCCGTATCTAACCAAAATCGTGGTTGACCGTTACCTGGCGCCGGTGCACGGACTACACACGCCGTTCGACCGCTTCTTGAGCAACCAAGCGCTGGTCGGAATCGCCCAGGTCGCGGCCCTTTACGTGGGGCTGCTGCTCTTCAGCTTCTTGCTCGAATATCTTCAGACCTATTACATGCAGTGGGCGGGACAGAAGACGATGTTTGACATGCGCGCCCAGATCTTCAGGCATCTGCAGCGCATGCACATTGGTTTCTACGATAAGAATCCTGTGGGCCGCTTGGTCACGCGGGTAACCACCGATGTGGATGCGGTGAACGAAATGTTCACCTCGGGCGTGGTCTCAATTTTCGAGGACATCTTCGTGCTGGCCGGCATTATCGCCATCATGCTGCGCATGAACTGGCGGCTGGCTCTGATTACTTTTGCCGTACTGCCGCTTATTGGCATTGCGACCAAAATGTTTCGCGACACGGTCCGCGATTCCTACCGACGCATTCGCGTCGCGATCGCCCGAATCAATGCCTACTTGCAAGAGCACGTGAGCGGAATGGTCGTGCTGCAGTTGTTCAATCGCGAAGAACGCGCCTTTGAAAAGTTTTCGGAAGTAAACGCCGTCCACATGGACGCCTTCAAAGACGCCATCATGGCGCACGCGATCTACTATCCGGTTGTGGAAGTACTCTCGGCGATCGCGATTGCCTGCGTCATCTGGTTCGGCGGTAACGGCGTGATCCGCGGCATGACCACGCTGGGCGTTCTGGTTGCGTTCATCCAGTACGCGCAACGCTTCTTCCGGCCCATCCAGGATCTCAGCGAAAAGTACAACATCCTGCAGTCGGCGATGGCGTCCAGCGAGCGGATTTTCAAGCTGCTGGACACGCCTACGGAGATTACATCGCCCGCCGTCACCAAGACACCCATAGGTCCCGGCCGAATCGAGTTCGACCACGTGTGGTTCGCGTATCGAAGCACTCCGAAAGAGGCCGTTGGAGGCCGGGCCTCCTCGCCCGCCTCGCGCGTTGCAGTCTCGCTAACGGGCGAGGACCCCCGTCCTGCAGAGATTTCTGGGCCTGATTGGGTTCTCCGTGACGTGAGCTTCGCAATCGAACCCGGAGAAACAGTGGCCTTTGTCGGCGCGACCGGAGCCGGCAAGACCACAATCATTTCGCTTCTGATGCGTTTCTACGATGTGCAAAAGGGCTCGATCAAGATCGACGGCGTCGATGTCAAAGAGATGGGCATAGCCGATCTTCGCCGCCGCTTTGGCGTGGTGTTGCAGGACCCGTTTCTGTTCAGCGGAACCGTTGCCAGCAACATCCGCCTGGGCACGGACGGGATCGACGACGAAGATGTTGAAAAAGCCGCCGAGGATGTGAACCTTGCCGACTTCATTCGCACGCTTCCCAATGGCTTCAAGGAGGAAGTACGCGAGCGAGGCAGCACGCTTTCGACGGGACAAAAGCAGCTCATCTCATTTGCCCGCGCCCTGGCGCATAATCCCAAGATCCTGATCCTCGACGAAGCCACGTCCAGCGTAGATACGGAGACTGAATTCCGCGTGCGCGATGCCTTGAGCCGCATGGTTGAAGGGCGCACTTCGGTCATTATCGCGCACCGGCTTTCGACCATTCAGCGCGCCGACAAGATCGTCGTGATGCACAAAGGGCAGGTCCGCGAAATGGGCTCTCACCAGCAACTGCTCGCCCAGCACGGCATTTACTACAAGCTCTATCAACTGCAATACAAAGATCAGGAAGTTGCCACCGGCTCCCAGGTGACAGCTAGTGCAGATGACTAGGGCTTCCGGTGTGCGCGGCGCTTCGTTTTAATTTCGACTACTCGCTTCCAGAATTTTGCTCCTGCGGCCGCCCGTGCTATACCGCAGCACGGACGACCTGACTTTCGTAACTCTTCTCACCGTTACCCCTCAGATTAAAATCCGTGAAGTTACCCGCGCAGAATCAAACCATGGATCAGCAGCCATTCCAGGAAGTGAACCGGAATAGCCCCGAGGCTATTCCAGTCCAGATGCGTCAGATCGAAGGCCGCGAATGGTGGCTGTGGGGCTTCGCAGTTGCGGTGACTCTGGCACTGACTCTGGGCATCATTTCGTTCACCTTCCCCTGGTTTAATCGAGAGACGGACGTTTCGTATTGGTTCGATCTGAGGGAATGGGTCCGTGGGCTGGCAGCTCTGGTTTTACTTTTCGACTTTTATGCGATTTATCAGCACATGCAACTTCATCGTATTCGACGCCAGTTGGCAGAGCGCGATCAGCTTTTTCAATTAATCAGTGAAAACGCCGCGGATATGATCGCGTTGGTTGACAGCGATGGGCGCCGGCTGTACAACAGCCCCGCATATGAAAAAGTCCTGGGCTATTCTCCCGAGGACTTGAAGACGACTTCGTCGTTCGAGCAGATCCATCCTGACGATCGCTCGCGAGTTTTGGAAGCCGCACAAAAGGCCCGTCTCAGTGGCAGCGGAGAGCGAATGGAGTACCGAATCCGCCACAAAGACGGGTCCTGGCGCACTCTGGAATCGACCGCGAACGCGATCCGGAACGCAAAAGGCCAGACCGACAAACTGGTCATCGTGAACCGCGACATCACCGAGCGGAAGCGGGCCGAGGAACTGCTCGCCCACAACGCATTCCACGACGGACTCACCAATCTGCCCAACCGGGCTCTGTTCCTGGATCGGCTGCAGCACGCCCTCACTCTCTCCAAAAGACACGCGAACTACAAATTCGCCGTATTACTGATTGATGTCGACGAATTCAAAATTATCAATGACAGCCTGGGACACACCGCCGGGGATGAACTGCTGATTAAGATCGGACGAAGATTGAAGGATGCAGTGCGGCGAGCCGATACAGTTTCGCGCCCGCGCGGTAGTGGCGTGCCCGACAAACCCGCCAATGACGACACCCTGGCCCGGCTGGGCGGCGATGAGTTCACCATTCTCCTCGACGATATCCGAGATCCGATTGAAGCTGTCCGCGTTGCCGAACGAGTGCAAACCGAACTAGCGGCTCCCTTTGTGGTAGACCAACAGGAGATCGTAATCTCGGCGAGCATTGGGATCGCTTCCAGCATCAGCCCTCACACCCAGGCGGAGGACCTGCTGCGCGATGCCGATATAGCGATGTACCGCGCCAAGCGGGCGGGAAAGGCCCGTTGCGAAGTGTCGGACACGGCCATGCACGAAAATGCCGTGAAGCGCCTTCGCCTGGAAACCGATCTGCGCAAGGCTCTCGATCAGGGAGAATTTCGAGTCTACTACCAGCCCATTGTGTCGCTGCAGACCGGTAAGATCAGCGGCTTCGAGGCCCTGACGCGGTGGCAACGTCCTGAGGGCGTACTTGCGCCGATCGAGTTCATCACGGTCGCCGAGGAAACCGGGCTCATTATCCCGATGAACCGCCAATTGTTACGCGAAGCCTGTGAACACCTGCGATCCTGGCAGTCTCAATTCCCCTCCAATCCACCGCTGACTATGAGTGTGAACATCACCCCTAGAGAGTTCGCTCAGCCCGATTTAGCCAGCGAGATCGGGAAAACACTGGACCTCGTCGGCATTGACCCGGGTTGTCTGCAACTCGAAATCG
>Ga0210383_10005082_pt1 | contig 11595 bp, 12 predicted proteins | sample IncBWC14OmetaG_FD_160072 | JGI IMG/M metagenome (GOLD analysis project Ga0210383, IMG submission 160072) | Forest soil microbial communities from Barre Woods Harvard Forest LTER site, Petersham, Massachusetts, United States - Inc-BW-C-14-O ...
GAGCGTCGGCAGGTCGGCGAGCGAACGCGCGGCGAGCTCCTGTTCGTAGAGCGCGAGGAGGTGGGCAAGATCGGCCGACGGCGTGGCGTTTTGCAGACGAAGTTCGGCGATGGTTTTGGCGAGGGCGCGGGCGAAACCAGGTGTCTGCGCCACGGGGGCAAAGTAGGGAAGACGTTTCGCGGTTGCGGCGGCATGAACGATGCGCGCGGCAATTGCTTCGATGCCGAGCCGGGAGATGGGAGCCAGCCCGAGACGTCCCATGGGTTGCGCGGCGAGATGGGCGGCGAGTTGCGTGATGGTAAGGGCGTGAACGCCTTGGCAACCGGAGGGGAAAGCGCGGATAACGAGCTCTGTGGCGGCGGCACGTGTGGGCGCGACGACGAGGATTTCCGAATGTTCCGTCTGTTCGGCGAGAAACGTAGCGGCGCGGCGGAGGAGCACGGCGTTAGAGCGGGAATGAACGAGCGCGCGCGGGACCACAGACAATTATATTGGGTCGCGTGTGGTCAGGCATGCGCCCTCATCGGGCGAACTGTGATGAGGAGCGATTCCACGAATGCCTCCGGTCGTAAAGAATACGCATGCCGTTCACACAACTTCTTTGATCCCAGGGTCAATGGCAGTCGTACTCGAGTCACGATCGCGATGACATCCATGGGAGCCGACGATCGCGACCGCAAGAATGCCGGGTTGTTGCGTGGCCCACCCCTTCAAAGCAGCTACAAACGCTTCAATGGAGTCGCTCATCTGGTACGGCGATTACTTCCAGGCCGAGTGCGGCGTCGAGCGAAGGCAGCGCTTCCACTGGCAGGACGGTTGAGAGGCGAGCGCCGTTGGATTGAGCCGACTGCAAGGCGACCGCGCGACTGGTCAACGAGGTGGAAGTGACGTACAGGTGCGAAAGCACTACGCCGTCGGAGCGGGCGTTCTTTGCGGCCAGCGCTTTTTCTAGGCGCTCGAAAGCCAGTTTCAGATCGCTATCCTGACTTCCAAATGCGAGTTGCGTTCCGGTGATGACGATTTCCGGATTTGAAACGGCGGCCATTTGGGGATTGCTGGAAATTGCCGGCTTGGTTAAGCGTGCGGTGGCTTCGCAGGAAGCGGCGGGCTGCACGGGTCCACGTTGCATTTGTACATAATCGAGCGGGACGCCGGGGAAGCTCGCAGCCATGGCAGACTGGGTATCTCGCTGTTCGTCGAGTGAGCTGACGAAGCAGGTGACTATCAGGGCGTCGGACGTTTGAATGCCAGCAACTGCGAGCACGCTTTTTAGTTTGGCGAGCGACTCGGCGACAGTGGGCGCGGGCAGCGCCGCGAGAAACGCAACGCCCGACGGATTCACGACTTTGCGATCCACTTCGGTGGCTTCGATCACCACTTGCGCGCCTTCGAGCGGCAACGCTCCCACCTGCGCGACGCTGAGCGCCGGTAGCGGCATGTGCTTTTCGAGGAACATTTCGCCTGCGATGTCACCGATCCGCCGCAAATCGCCCGAGCCGGCGACGAAGGCGCGCAGTTTCACGATGGGGCCGTGACTGGTACGTAGCAGGATCTTCAAAGCGTCGCGCGTCTGTTGCGAGAGCAGTCCTTTGGAAGAAAGCGGCGATACCTGAAACACGAGGCGACCCGTTTCGGCGGTAACGGCGGCGGGTAGTTCAGGCGGCAGAACCAGGGCTTGCGTCACTTCTTCGCGGCCCTTCTTTTTCTTGTCGGGCGCGACGGTGGGAATGTATCCGTCGTCGGGATTGGGCTTTTTGTTTTGGGCGACGCCGCTTCCGGCGAGGAGGCCGAACAGAATCGCTAGCAACAGGGGCGTACGCACGGCTTAGACAAACGATTCTAACAGAGCTATTTGAACAAAGCTGATAGATTGAAGATTGGCCACCACTCTGGCATCCCGGAAGTCGGCGCGGATCGCGAATTTCACGTGTTTCGCCTGGGGAATGCTGGGGTGGAACATACTGGTGATCCTGTGGGGCGCGTATGTCCGGGCCAGCGGTTCGGGCGCGGGATGCGGCAGCCACTGGCCACTTTGCAATGGCGAAGTGGTTCCAATTGCGCCGCGCATCGCGACCATTATCGAATTCACGCATCGCATGATGAGCGGCGTTGCGCTAGTCGGCGTGGTGGTGCTCTGGCTGTGGAGCCGCGCGAGCTTCGTTCGGGCCAGCAGGGTGCGCACTATGGCGCTGGCATCCTTCGTATTTCTGATCACTGAGGCACTTCTGGGCGCGGGGCTTGTGTTGTTCAATTATGTGGACAAAGACGCGTCGGCCGGCCGAGCGCTGTATCTTTCGCTGCACCTGGTGAACACGCTATTACTGCTGGGCGCCTTGGTGCTGACGGCTTGGTATTCGCGCGAAGATGCGGTGCTACCTTCGGGGCGGCGATCCTCGTTGGTAGTGGCGGCGTTGCCGATTGCGGCGCTGGTTTCAGTGACTGGCGCGATTGCGGCGTTGGGCGATACTTTGTTTCCATCGGCGACGCTCGCCCAAGGGTTCCATCAGGACTTTTCCGACACCGCTAGTTTCCTGATTCGTCTGCGCGTGTTTCATCCGGCGATTGCGATTCTCGCGGCTGCGTATTTTATCGGCGTTTCCGGGGTTGTATTGCGATCGAAACGGGGCGGCGTCGCAATAAGATTGGCGGTCGGCGTAATGGCTTTGGCGCTGATGCAGCTTGGCGCGGGCGCGACCAACCTGTTGCTTCTGGCACCGGTTTGGATGCAGATCACGCATCTGCTGCTGGCCGATTCACTGTGGATCGGATTGGTGCTGCTAGCGGTTGAATTCTAACGCAGCTGTGACGATTTTGGCTGCGGCGGCAGCGTGATTGCGGCCCAGGTCATGTCCGACGCCTTCCATTTCCAGCAATTGTGTTTTCGCTGGAATCAGGGGCAGGGCGGTTTTCAATTCGTCCAAAGATCCGAACGGATCGCGCGATCCATGAACGAATAACACAGGCATTTGCAATTGCGAAAAATGCGCAGTACGCAATCGCTCAGGCTTGCCCGGCGGATGTAGTGGATAGGAGAGCAGTAGAAGACGATCGGCTAGGCCTGGTGTTTCCGCCGCGAGCATGCTGGCTTGCCGTCCGCCGTAAGATTGACCGCCGAGCCAAACCTGCTCGGGATTCTTCGCGCGAAGTTTCAGGATTTGTTCCCGCAAGCCTTCGCGATCGCGCGCGGCGTCGGCGGGACGGGGCGGTCCGTGCGGGCGGTCCTGGCGAAAGGGCAGATCGTAACGGATCACTTCAATTCCGTCTTCGGCGAAAGCGTTTGCGAGCGCGACTAGCATCGGCGCATTGCGATTCGATCCAGCGCCATGAGTGAGAAGAAGATAGTGCATGTGAAACAAGAAAGGGCCGTCGGCTGGGACGGCCCTCCTTAAATTTTAGAATCCCGTTTCGTTACGTTGAATCAGGGTTTCATGACATTCTCGGCCTGCAGTCCCTTGGGGCCCCGCTTCACCTCGAACTCCACCTCCAAACCTTCTTCCAGGGTGCGATATCCATTCATCTGGATCGCCGAGAAGTGAACAAACACGTCATCGCCGTTAGAGCGCTGGATGAAGCCATAACCCTTGGCGGCGTTAAACCATTTCACGATACCTTTTTCTCTCACTACGAATTCTCCTAGCCTCTGATGCGGTGCGCTCGTTCACCAACCTGTCCCTATGAGCGCACTGTTTTGGGTAAAACGGGACTATGATATCACAGGTCTAGCGGAGATCCGCAAGGGGAAATACGTATGGTTTCATGGGATTGGGGCATCTTACCGGGGTGAGGAATCCGCTGCGCACGCGCATGTTCGCCTGGTGGTATTTCACCATTGCGGGCGGGTTTTTGTTGCTGGGGATTAATCGATGGCTGCTGGGGCAGCGAGCGGGGTTGGTTTTAGCGCAACTTGTTGCATCGGCAGCCTTTGCGTTGTTTGGCGCGATGTCTTGGGGAAGTCGCTCCTGACGTCGCTCCGTGGGGCTGGGGGTTGGTTCCTAGGTGCTGTTTCTATAACAGGGACAGCTAGTTAGGCTGTGGGAGAAAACCAGGTGGCTTCAGTTCTTGGTGCGGCTTAGGCCTAGAGCTCGGATGCGTTTGTGGAGGTTTGTGCGCTCCATTCCCAGGGCGCGGGCTGCGCCGGAGACGTTCCAACTGGTTTCTTCGAGAGCTCGCAGGATGTGCTCGCGTTCGGCGGATGCTCGGGCCTCCTTGATGTTGGAGCGGGGGCCGGCGTCGTCGGCGATGCGAATTTCTACTGGGACCGAATCCGGAGTGAGCCGGTTGCCGGCGGTGAGGATGGCCATGCGCTCGATGATGTTGCGCAGCTCGCGCGCGTTGCCGGGCCAGGAATAGCCTTCCAGTATTTCGTAGGTTTCGTCTTCGATCTCCTTGGAATGAAAATTGTTGCGGAGACAGAAGTCGTCTAGAAAATAATCTGCCATGGCGATGATGTCTTGCGGGCGCTCGCGCAGGGATGGCACGCGGATGGGAACGACGCACAGGCGGTAATACAGGTCTTCGCGGAACTTTTGCTGGGCCACCAGGTCGGTGAGGTTGCGGTTGGTGGCTGACACCACGCGGACCGCGACGCGGATGGGCTGCTCGCCGCCCACGCGGTGGAATTCGCCTTCCTGCAAGACGCGCAGGAGCTTGGCTTGGGAGGCGGCGTGCAGATCGCCCACTTCGTCCAGGAAGATGGTGCCGCCGTCGGCCAGTTCGAACTTGCCTTTGCGCGTGGTGATGGCGCCGGTGAACGCGCCTTTTTCGTGACCGAAGAGCTCGCTTTCCAAAAGATCGGAAGGGATGGCGGCGCAGTTCACTTTCACAAACGGTCCGTTGGCGAAAGGGCTTTCGTGATGGATGTGGGCGGCGAGCAATTCTTTGCCGGTGCCGGATTCGCCCGAGATCAAAATGCGGGCGTCGGACCTCGCGGCCATGGTGGCTTGTTCCACTACACGCAGAAAGGCCGGGCTGGCGCCGATCATTTTCGTGCTAGAACCTACCAGTTCGCGTAGGCGCTCGTTTTCGCGGCGCAGGTTCACCTGCTCCAGCGCGTTCTTGAGTGAGAGTAGAACTTTGTCGCGGCCGAGCGGTTTTTCGAGAAAGTCGAAAGCTCCGGCGCGGGTAGCGGCCACGGCTTCGGCGATGGTGCCGTGTCCAGAGATCATGATGGCGGGAGCCAGAAATTCGCGCTCGCGCAATTGGCGGAGAAATTCGATGCCGCTGCCATCAGGGAGACGGACATCAAGAAGCAGAAGATCGGCGCGCTCGGCGGCGGGCTTGGCTTCGGCGATGGTGCGGGCGAGTGTGACGGAATAACCTTCGCGTTCCAGAATCATGCGGAGGGAGCCGCCGATGTTGGGCTCGTCGTCCAGCACGAGGATGCGTTTGGAGGCCATGACTATTCGGGAGTGGGCGGCCAATAGCCGGGGCGCGATCGAACTTCGAGGCCGGCGCGTTTGGAGACGACGCGGATGCGATGGAATCCAGCGTCATTGGTGTGTACGGGCGTGTAGCTCAATAGATACTGGCCGTGGATTTCTTCGCCGATTTGCGTGACGGCGCGTTCCAGCGCTTGGCGATTTTGCAGGGGATAGCGCTGGCCGCCGGTGTAGCGTGTCATGGCAGGCACGGGATCTTCCGGAGCTGCGCCGCGCGCGGTGTCGAGCCAATAGATCAAAGTGTTGCTCATGTCGACGTCGGCCAGCGCATCATTGAGCGTGCTTTGGCTGCCTTGATCGGAGGGACCTGAGACCAACACCAGAATGCGGCGGCGAATTTCGGGCCGCCGATCGAGAAGACGCATGGCGTCGAGCGTTGCATCGATGACATGAGTAGGACGCGCTGAAAATTCGATACGGCGCAGCGCGTGAGTGAGGCGGCCGAGATCGGGCGTGAAATCCTGGCGCACTTCGAGCTTGTCATCGAAGGTGAAAATGGCGGCTTCGCCCCCGACGCCGACTACCAGCGCGCCGAGCAGCGGACCGAGTTCGCGAACGCGATCGACGGCTTGTTTCTTGAGATCGGTTTGAATGGCGATGGCGAGCGAGATGGGTAGAAAATCGCCGTCCTCATGAATCTGCTGCGGGACGTTGTTGTCGTAGAGCTGGAAATCGGCGGCAGTGAGTCCGTTGATGAAGTTGCCGCCGCGATCGGTCACCGAAGTTGGGGCGACCACCAGGCGAACGGGAACGCGCAGGACGGGCTGGGCGGTCAAGAGCACGGGGAGTAAGGCCAGTGCAAGAAAGCTAAGCGACGGGGAGCAGGACACGGAACGCGGCTCCTCCGAGCTCGCCGGGAACCAGCAGAATGTCGCCGCCCGCGAGCAGCGCGCTTTTACGCGCAATCGAAAGGCCCAGGCCCATGCCGCCGCGCTTGAAGGAAATGGCCGGTTGGAATAGCGAGCCGCGCGCCTGGGGGCTGAGACCGGGACCGGAATCATGTACTTCGATGGTAATCTTGTCGGCGCCGGCCTCTGTGACGCCTAACACGACACCGCCGGGAGTGACGGCCTGCGCGGCATTTTCGAGAAGATTGGTGAGCACTCCCTTGACCAGATCTTCGTCGGCATAGACGCGCGGATGATCGGGCGCGAGGCGCGTGCTGTAGACGATATCGGGATGCGCGGTACGTAGGAAGGCGATGCGTTCTTCGAGCAGCGAATTGATATCGATGGGACGGGGAGAGACGGGAGGCTCAGCCGAAAAATCGGAGAAGGCGCGGACGCGACGTTCCAGGCCTTGCACTTCATCAACTACGATTTGGGCGGCCTGTTCGTAGAAATCGCCGGCGGAGCCCGACTGGCGGGCGGCGATTTCTTCCATGGTGAGACGGATGGGCGTCAGCGAATTCTTCACTTCGTGCGCCATCTTCTTGGCTAGAGCCTGCCAGCTCTCGAGACGCGTCACGTAGACCAGGCGTTCTTGCGATTGCTTTAACTGGTCGGCCATTTCGTTGAAGGCGCGAACCGCGGATCCGATTTCGTCGTTACGACCTTCCGGGACACGATAATCCATGTGCCCGGCGGCGACTTGGGAAAGTCCTTTGGTCAATTCCTGGATGGGCTGGCTGATGCGTTTGGCGAAGTAGAGCAGCGCGAGAAATGTGAGCAGCCAGATGGCGGCGGCCAGCAGCAGGTAGGTGTACGTGAATCCGCGCCGCCAATTGTGCGTATCCGTGGCGGCCACGGTGGCGCGCGCGCGGGTGTATTCGTCAGAAAGCTGCTGCATGGAGACGCCGTGCAAAGACGTTGAATACATCGCGATGCTGCCGTCGGCGCGGCGAACCAGATAATCTAGGCGATCTTGCCGGTCGCCGTCCAGATTGAAGCTTTCGGCGTCCCCTGTCGCGGAGAATTCCTGGATGGCCAGAGGCCAATCGCTTTTTTTGGCGGGCGTGTAGAGCTTAGGTTGTACGCGGCCGGCCTGGGCGTCCTGCTTCATCGACTCACCGGCGCTCCGGAATAGCTCATGGCCGGTACGTTTGAGCGATTGCGAAAGCTGATCGAGCTCGGGAGTGGAAGAAAGCGAGAGGCTGTAGTGGAGCAGGCGAACCGAGATCCATCCCATCAGGCAGAGGGGCGCGAGCGTGGCAACCACGAAGATCAAGACCAGGCGGTTGCGCAGGCGATTCATTGTTGCTTCAGATCCGCTAACTGAAACGCTGCCGACTCGATCGACCAACGATCCTGCTCGGGGCGCGATGGGCGGCTGAAAATCTCGATCAATGTAGCCAAGTTGATGCCGGAGGTGGCAGCCAAGGGTTCTTTGCTTTCGGCGCTGCGGATCTCAAGGCGCGCCCAAAGTTGCTGGCCGGGTGGGAGCGCGGCTGCTGGGACGACGATATTGTCAAGACACCAGGACTCGGCGCTGGAGGCTGAGAGGCGCATGCCGGAACGGCGAAAATCGCGCACGCGCACCACTGAGAATTTTTCTTCCCAGACGTCGTAGCTGACCATGAAGCGTTCGAGCGAGCGGGCGACGACATTATTTTTCGATCCGGAAGCGATGATGAGCTGAAAATCGAAAGGGACTGCGGCACCGTCGTGCAGGCGGGACAGGGACTTGCCGGTGAGGAAGTGCAGGGTGGGGGCGGTGACGTGGATTTCGCCCGCGACGTGGTGTGGGAGCAAGCCGGTGGAGGGAACCGTCATGCCCGCCAGTTCCAGTGAAAGGAACAGCGCCAAGGCGGCTGGTTTTCGCACGCGGTTCAGGATGGGCACCTCAAAAGTTCATTCCCGCGATCAATACCGGGGTGACGTGGGTTTGTCCGAGGGGGAAAGCCAGCGCCACAAGAAAAGCGCCCTTTTCAAAAACGCCCAGGCCACTCGACACTCCGATACCAGCCGATTCCTTGACCTCAGGCGACTTGCCTTGATCCCAAACTGATCCAGTATCGTAGAACACCCGCATCATGTGATAACCATATGTGACGGACCCATAAGCCAGCCGGTTTCCGCCGAGAGGATCCAACTCGTACTTATTCCAGCCGCGCAGGAGCGTGCTATCACCGAGTGCAAACCGCTCGAACAGGGGCGCTTGGCCGTAGATCGCACCTGCGATCATTTTCACTTCCACGGATTGAGTGCGGCTGGAGTAATTGTACTTCAGATGCGCGACGTGGCGGGTATAGGCCAAGTCTGAGGCCAGGACGGTGGTGGCCGCGCGCAGGCTGTAACCTGCGTCCAACTCCTGAGTGCTGTCGCCGGAAGTAGCCCAGCGCTGACGATAGCGCAGAGAATTTATCACAGCGTGGGCGGATTCCGATCGCGCGGCCATAGGTAAACCATTGAGTTGCTCGAAGCTGAGCCCGACCGTGAGCGTTAAGGGCGCGGCCAGGACAAAGGTGGCGCTGGGCTCATAGTTCAGACGGGAACCATAAGCGCCAACGCCGAGGGAAGAGCTGTGAGGCGCGTCGAGCGCGGCGAGAGTCGAGGGTGCGTATTGATCTTCATAGCCATCGAACTCGAAGCCTAGGCGGATGCGGCCATTGGCCGAGAGGGCGCGCTCGTATTTGGCTTGCACGCCGGAAAGACGCTCGATCAAGGTATCGCTGTCGCGCAGCATTCGGAAGGTGAAGGCGTTGGGTCCGATGGTGCTGGAAAGCTCGCCCGTTCCGGTAAAACCGACGGCGGAATTGTAGCTGAGGTTGGGAACCCCGGCATTGAAAGATCCGCCGGCGTGATCCACCTGGATGAGCACCCGCACGGATTCCGGATTGAGGCCCCGCGCCAGTTTGAACGTGACATCGTGGGCGCGCAACTCTCCGCGAATGCGTTGGGCCAGCCGGTCGAGCGCTTCGGTGCTGACTTTGGCGCCTACTAGATGGCGGATCTCGTCGAGCGCTGAGGTGCTGAGTTTGTACTCGTGCTGGTCGACGAAATTGATGCTTTCGATGGTGTAGCGCGAATTGACGTTGAGGTCGGCGGCTTCCGCGGCATCGGGTGGGAGCGATTGACTCGCTAGCGAAAAGGCTAGCAGGGACGAAAGGGCCACCAGCTTGAGCGCGGAAGACATTGGACTCAGTTTGGCAATTCTATCGCCACTAGCAAGCTGTTGCAAAGGCGGAAGTTTAGTGGCGAGCGGGTGTGCTGTGACGGCACAGGTGTAACAAAGAAGAATTCAGAAGTCAGAATTCAGAAGCCAGAATTCAGAAGCCAGAATACGGAAGCCGCGGCTCGCTATGATACCTTTGCGGCTTGGCTGCGGCGGTTGGCTGCTTCTAGGACGCCGTCGATAGAAGGCACAATCAATTGGCGGCGGCCTAGGCGGATGACGCCTTTGCGGGCCAGGTTGTTCAGCGTGGTGGAAGTGGTTTCGCGGGTTGCTCCTATCAGGCTGGCCAGTTCGCCTTGAGAAAGCGGGATGGAATACTCGGCTCCATTGGAGCGCGCGCCGAACATTCTGGCTAGGTCGGCCATGTAGTAGAGAATGCGGTATTCGACGTCGCGCAGGCAGAGCAGCTCGATTTTCTTCTCTAATTGGCGCTTGCGAGCAGTGAGCAGGCTGGAAATTTCCCGCCAAAGTTCGGGATGTTCCTCGCAGCCCCTGAGAAATATATCCTTGGGAATGACGTAAATCACGCCTTCCTGGAGAACTTCAGCGGCAATGCTGCGGGAAGGTTCGTTGCCGAGCGCTTGCTCGCCGAAGAGTTCGCCCGCAGCCACAATCTGCAGGATAATCTCTTTGCTGTCGTCTCCCCGTTTGTATATCTTCACCAAGCCGGACTCAAGAAAAAAGAGCGAGTCCAACGGACTGCCCTCCGAGTACACGGTTGCGAAACGCCGATTAGGCGAGAATTTCGCGACGCCGTCGAGATTGATCAATTCGCTCCGAACGACGTTCGCGATCGAGATAGATTGCGCGTCCATTGATCCTGACTATTATAGTCTGAATGTCAAGTGAATTGTCATACAAAACCTTAATGACCTTAAATTTCTTGCATGCACGTTAAGATCCAGCTTCGGGTCCGTCCCGGACCTGAGCCGCAAGTCCCGCCGCAGCGTCAAAGTGGCGTCGCATCGGCTCGCCGTCTAGGTACTCATGGAACTCCCGAAGCTTGGCTATGTAGCTGGCCAGGGCCTCTCGGATTTGATGCCGGTTGGTTTGAAAAATATCGCCCCAAATGTCGAAAGAACTGAGCGCCAAGCGAGTACTGTCGACCAAGGCGGGGCCATAGACGCCGGTTTTCGGCTCGGGACGGTTCGCTAAAGTTGCGGCCAGGGCGGTGGAGGCGAGCTGGGGCAGGTGCGAGGTGAAGGCCACGGTCCGGTCGTGATCTTGGGCGTTTAGGATTACGGGAAACGAGCCGATTCGGGGAATCCAGGCCTGGAAATCGCGCGCGGCCGGAGTTTCCAATTCGGCAGGCGATCGGGGTGTCAGCACATAGGGCCGGCCTTGGAACAGATCGGCTTCGGCCGCCTCCACGCCACGACGCTCGCGTCCGGCCATGGGATGGCCACCCAGGAATTGGGCTCGCGAAATCACCTGACTGGCGCGATCGACAATGGCTTGCTTGGTGCTGCCTGCATCGGTGATCAACGCGCCGGGTTTGGCCCAGGCATCGAGCTCAGCGAGGCTGGCGATGATTCTGTGAATGGGCTGAGCCAGATACAACACGTCGGCCTGAGCGGCGGCTTCGGGGGCGGGCAGCGCTTCGTCGATCACATGCAGCGAGAGCGCCGCGCGAATGGTGTAGTCGGAACTCACGCCGATAATGCGTCCGCGAAAACCGGCCTTGCGGATGGCGAGCGCGAACGATCCGCCGATTAAACCAACACCAAATATGGCGACTGTGTCCATCGGCTAAATGGACCGTCCCACGGCGGGGGCGATCATCCGCAACTGATCCATCAGTTCGGCGAACTGCTGCGGAAAAAGCGATTGCGCGCCATCGCTGAGGGCGTGATCGGGATCGTGATGGACTTCGACCAGCAAGCCGTCGGCGCCCGCCGCCACGGCCGCTCGGGCCATAGGGAGCACCTTATCGCGGCGTCCAGTGCCATGGGACGGGTCGGCCACGATGGGCAAATGCGACAGCGACTTCACCACCGGGATGGCCGCGATGTCCATAGTGTTGCGCGTGGAGGTTTCAAATGTG